>Ga0299907_10000114_pt1 | contig 30330 bp, 37 predicted proteins | sample RVTome_16_FD_198680 | JGI IMG/M metagenome (GOLD analysis project Ga0299907, IMG submission 198680) | Soil microbial communities from uranium-contaminated site in the Upper Colorado River Basin, Wyoming, United States - RVT152D67 (version 2) ...
AACGACTCCGACGCCGAGCTCGACGCCCAGACACGCTGGATCGCCGAGGAACACGGCCCCGGCGTGCCCGCCGCATTGCCCTCGGCAACGGGCTGCGCTTCGTCTACACCGGCAACCTCCACGACCCAGCCGGGGGGAGTACCTGCTGCCCCGGTTGCGGGGCCGTCGTCATCGAGCGGGACTCGTGGTACCGCCTCGGGCGCTACCGGCTGTCCGAGGACGGGCGCTGCCGGTCGTGCGGCGCCCCGATCGCCGGCATGTTCGACGGGCCGGCCGGACGGTGGGGGCCCCGGCGGATGGCCGTGCGGATGGTCCCGGGGGCGGCCGTGAGACAAGGCGGCACTCATGCTCGCCAGGCTCCGTTACCTTGCGGCTGGGGCCACGTCAGGAGCACCGGGCCTTGCGGGACAGACACCGAACGTGGGTCGGCCACTGGCCCGAGCCGCCGACGAACTCGGCGTCACCGTCCACGTGCCGGAGGTGCAAAGCTATCGGCATCCGAGCGATGAGCCGAGGAGGCCGGCATGCCCGCAGCGAACGACGCGGTCGGCACGATCAACGTCGTCGACCCGCACCCGCTCAACTGGCTCTACATCACCTGGAACACGATGGAGGAGCCGGTCCGCACCGACGAGAAGGGCCACCTGGCGAACTCCGCCATGGAGGACGCCCACTGGGTGGACGACACCACCATCGAGATCAAGCTCCGCGAAGGCATCGTGTTCCAGGACGGCACCCCGTTCGGGTCCGGGAACTTCGAACGGGCGTTCGTCGAGACACAGAAGTGGAAGGCGCCCCATCCGCCGGGCACGTATCTGAACTTCCACCCCGAGACGGAGCTGGAGGTCGTCGACGGCCACACCGTGCGGATGAAGTTCCCCGTGGCCGACGGCCTCGTCCTCGGGAAGTTCCGGGGCTTCCACCTCCCCAGCGACAAGTTCTGGGACGAGCTCGGCTTCGGCTACAAGACGCTGGGGACGGGTGAAGGCCACTGGTGAGTGATCGACGGTCCGGGCCCGTGGGGCTCGGGTGTGTATGAGATCGTCGAGGGTTACTCGTCGCTGCGGGCCGAGATCGGCCTGGTGTCGGCTGACCCGTTCGTGTGCACCTGGCTGCCGACCGCGCAGCCTCGCAGCGACGAGGTGGTGCTCGTCGCCAACCGGAGACACTGGAACACCGAGCGGGGTGCCCGGTTGGAGAAGATCGTGTTCCGCAACACGATCGACCCGGGCGAGGCGCTCGACCTCGTCTGCGCCGGCGACGGCGAGGTCGACATCGTCGCCGAGATCTCGCCCGGCCAGGCCAAGCAGGTGGTCGACTCGGAGCACGCCAAGCTCGTCCGGGTCGACGCCCTCCGGGTGCTCACCTGCCTGATCAACCGCGACGCCGAGGGGGTCCCGCTCTCCGACGTCCGGGCCCGGCGGGCGCTGAACATGGCCGTCAACCGGGACGAGCTCATCGAGCGGGCTTTCGGCGGGTACGCCTACCCGCTTGCCGGCCTCACCGCTCCACACCAGGCCTGCCTGCCCGAGGAGCAGTCGCCATACCCGTTCGACCCGTCGGGCGCCGCCGAGCTGCTTCGCGACGCCGGCTGGCCGTCGACCCGTGAGCTGCGGCTGGCCACGCTCCCCGACATGGAACACGTCGCCCATCTGCTCGCCGAGGCCTACGAGAAGGCGCTCGGACTCGACGTCGCCCTTACGGTGATCCCCGAGGACCAGATCGTCGCCGCCCAGCACGCCCTGGTGGAGAAGGTCCTGCCGCTGCCCTTCGACCTGCTCGTGTTCCCGTGGTTCGACCTGCTCGCCGACGCCCCGCCCGCCGTCATGCACCGTGAGTTCTTTCACTCGACCGGTGCCTTCCGGACGGGCCCCCCGGTGCCCGAGTTCGAGGACCTGCTCGGCAAGTTCGCCACCTCGACGGACGGGAACCGGCTGGCCGAGTACGCCACCGACATCGACCGGCTCGTCTACAACGAAGCGCTGGCGGTCTTCCTCTGCGCCCCACAGGCGCTGTACGCCGTCAACAAGAACGTGGAAGGCTTCGAGGGCTACGCCGCCACCTTCGAGCTCGCCGAGACCTGGGTCAACGCCCAGCACTGGTCCCGGCGCTGACGCCCGAGAGGAGCACCCCCCGGTCGCCTCAGCGGCCGGGGAGCCTCGCCATCGACCCCATCGGCGCCCTCCGCGAAGCCACGCGGGGCGGACCCGTCAGCACCACCTGGGTCGCCGACCGCGAAATGCGCACCGTCGGCCCACCCGACCCGCCCCGGCGTCTCGCCGCCACCACCCGCCAGGCCGCCGCCCGCTTCGGGCTCACCACCGAACTCGTCACCGTCGTCCCCTACGACCTGCCCCGACGGTGGGCCGCCGCGTTCCACCAGGCCGGCTACGCCGGGATCCGCCACGAACTGCGCCACGACCCCCGCGCCCGCTCCTCCGGCGTCTCCCTGTTCGGCCCCGCCGGACCCGGTGTCCATCCCGACGGACACGCCGACCGGCTGACCGTTCGGGTCCCCACCCGAGCCGGCGTCCAGGTCATCGACGTACCGCCCGCCGCGCACCTGATCATTCTCTAAGCCGACGGTCCTCCTGGGTCCCGCACGAGCGTCTGGCTCACAGATGTCCCGAGAGCTCTCGAGCGACATTGTGGGAAGCTCCGCCCCGGCCTCGACGGCGCGAGATCTGGGGCTACGAGGTCGAGGCGGAAGGAAGACGTCTGATCTGACGTCGAGATCGATCAATTCGTTGCGGAAAACCTCTCTCGGAGTTTGCTCACCGCTTGAGAAAAGCTCATGTGCCCTTCTCGAGCTTCGGAGCCAACTGTTGCCCGGCTTCTTCTACTTTTGGCCCGAGCTTGGTACAACAGAGAACCGCCGGGCCCCGTGTGGCCCGGCGGTTCATCGGATCAAGCTGATCGAGCGGTTCAGCCGGCGACGGCGAACGTGCCGATCATGCCGTGCTTGACGTGCGGCGTGTCGTTGGCGTCGTCGATGAAGCAGGCGTAGCCGTAGAGACCGGGCTCGAGCTTGACCGAGAGATCCGTGTGCTCGCCGGGAAGCGCGTAGGCGGCACCGAGGAAGCGTTCGATGTAGGAGTCGTCTTCGGTGTCCGCCTTGGCCTTGGCCATCGCGTCCGCGGCGGAGACACCCTCCTTGATCTTCACCAGGCCGAACTCGTGGTCCTCGCTGCCGGCGTTGGTAAGGCTGAAGACGGCCGGACCGGCGGGGAGGCTGGCGGCCATGCTCTCGTAGCGGTAGTCGACGGCTTTCACCGCCACTTTGGTGGCGTTGGCCTGCTCGTCGGCACTGAGCTCCTCGCCGCCGAAGGTGTCGGTGGTGGGCTCGCCCTCACCGCCGCAGTCGTCGAAGCCGTAGGCCGTCATCTTCTCCTGGACCGGGGCGAAGGGGTCGTCGCCGTCGATCACCTCCATGGCGCCCTCGGGCGTGAAGACCTGGGTGCGAGTTGCCCCGGCGGTCTGCTCGGCTTCGTCCAAGAGGGCATCGATCCTGGCCTCTTCGCCCTTCGGCGGCGTCAGGGCCCGAACGTCGGCAAACTGGCGTTCAGTCAGGTCGAGCACCTTGCCGAGACTCTCCTGGACAACCGCCGGCTGGGGCTCCCCGGAGCTGAAGATGGATCCGAAGATCTCGTCGGTTTGGTTGTTGGTGGCGGCGCAGATTTGATCGGCCGCGGCGATGAAGGCCTCCTTGGTGGGCGCCTCCTGCTTGGCCTCGGCGCTCGTGCCGGCCTGGGTCTTCTTGCCGTCGTCGCCGCAGGCGGCAGCGCCGAGAGCGAGCACTGCGAGGAGCGCGCCGAGGGTGCGTGTACGGGAATTCATGTGGGAGTTCCTCCTGGAATTTTGGGGGGGCAGGCTGAGCGGTGCGCCATGGATGGGAGGACCAAATTCGTCCCGGCAAATCGATGGTGGTCCGGGAGTGGCTGGTTTTCTGCTGCCTGTCCCTGCGGGTTTCAATACTGCGCCTGTCCCCGAAAATTAATCTATGGCCCGGTCGCGCCATTTGCTTGACTATTGACGTCGATGCTGTGACAAACCAGCCCAGGAAAAGCAAGGCACAGATCAGCTGCAGCCGGGCGCGGCGAGAAAGAGGCGACCCTTGGTCGCGTCAGCCGGCGGAAGAAGGTCGCCTGACGGCCTGAGTCTGCGCGTGCCCGATCAGACGTTGTGCGGGCAGCTCACGGGAGACCACTGTTGGCGCGATGGCCGCGAGCCGCTGGTCGTGGTCGCGGGCGTAACGGCGCAGCGCCCCGAAGGCCTGGTCCATGTCCAGGTCGCCGAGTTGCGCGACGAGCCCCTTGGCCTGCTCCAGGACCACCCGGCTGTTCAGCGTGCTCTGCAGCTGCTCGGAGATGGCGGCTGGGTCGGCGACGTCCGGGCCGTGCACGAGGGAACGCTCCGCCTACGTGAAGGCCGAACCGCCCGAGGTCACCGAGCACGTTGTCCTGGAGCCGCATCGGGACGGCGTGTACCGATGCGGCTCTGCCACGCAGGCGGCCTCGACGAACTGTGGCCCGCGCTCGGTCTGCTTCCCGAGGTCGGCCACGCTGACAGGTTTGCCGCTGTGGTAACAAAAGCGAGTGTGTGCTTGGTCCCGGGACGTCCAGGCCCGGCGTAGAGCGATGTCGCGCAGCCTCGGGTGAGCGCGACCCGTACCGCCTCTTCGCCGGCCCGCCCAATATCACAACGTCTGGGCATCGGCGCTCACACAGATGGGATGGGGCCCTCACGGAAGATTCGAGCCAAGAAGGAAGGGCAGACATTCGATGCCTGCCGATCTCAAGGCCGGGCTCGTGTCACTTGTGCCGACTCACGAAGATCGTCACGCTCGAGCAGCCTGGCAGAGGCGACCACGGTTTCCGATGACGGGAAGGTGACTCGTGTCTGGTATCGCCATCATCACCGAAGCATGTATCGATGTGAAGGATCGTGCCTGTGTCGATGTCTGTCCCGTGCAGTGCATCTACGAGTTCGATCCCACGAACAATGTGCTGTTCTCCGAGGTTGAGGCTGGCAATGGGCTGATCGAAAATAGTCATGTGCCGCATCCGGATGCTATCGACGTGTTCGGGGACAGCATGCTGTACGTCAATACCGAGGAGTGCACTTCGTGCACCGCCTGCTATCAGCCCGACGTGTGCCCGGTGGGAGCGATCTACTCCGAAGAGAACGTCCCCGATGGGAACTCAAAGACGGCTTACAACTCTGCAGATGCCAACAAGGGCCACGACCATACCTTTTTCATACAGCACAACATGGCCGTCTTTGCCGACTAGGCCCTCGCGATCGACGGTCCCGGGGCCGGCGCTTCGCCGAGCATGCGGACCTGCGGGCCGGCGAGCTCGGCGCGTTCCTCACCTCGTTCTTGGCGCGTCGAGCGGGGGTCGGATCAGGTCATGCCGCCCCGGCCATGCGGCGCAGCCGGGCGAGGGTACGGGCCAGCAGCCGGGACACGTGCATCTGGCTGACCCCGACCCGGGCGGCGATCTCCGCTTGGCTGAGCTGCTCGGCGAAGCGCAGACGGAGGATCTCCTGTTCCCGCTCTGGGAGGCGCTCGAGTAAGGCGCCGGCCAGCGCCCGGGACTCCATCCAATCGACCCCCCGATCATCCGTCGGCGGATCATGGCGGCCCCTGTGTCCGTCGCCCGTTGGAACGTCGAGTGAGACCGGGTACTGATGGATGCCCAGCTCCATCGCTTCGAGCACTTGGTCCGCGGACAAGCCGGAGCGGGCCGTCACCTCCGAAAGGCGCGGAGAACGGCCGAGCTCAGCGGTGAGGTCGTCGACGGTGCGGATGGTCACCAGGTAATGCTCCTGGAGGGAGCGGGCCACCCGCCGCGTCCAGGTGTGATCCCGGATGTGGCGCTTGAGCTCGCCGGTGATGGTCGAGTGGGCGAACGCCAGGAACGGACGCTCTCGGCCCGGGTCGAAACGGTCGATGGCGTGCAGTAGGCCGATGCAGGCGACCTGGCACAGATCCTCGGGCGATTCCCGGCGGCTGGGAAAGCGCCGGGCCAGCGAGAAGGCAAGGTTCTGGTAAGCGCAGAAGAGCTCGTGCCGCAAACGCGGATCGCCCGTCTCGGCGTAGGCGGTGTGGAGCGCCGTCCGATCCTCAGCAGGCCGATGGCCCGCCTGGTTCGGTCGGCCTACCCAGTCCTGCAGGGTCCCTGTCTCAAGAGACAATGTTCGCCACCCTGTCCGAGTTGTCGCCGCGCAGCGAGATGGATAGGCGAGCCTTACCCCAGTCGGCAACCGGATATTCGTGGCAACGGGAGCATGCACGAAGGCTCCCGGTACTGCCGGGCGAGCGCACCGCCACTGGCGAAAGAGCAATAGGGACTCGTGCAAGGAGGGTGGTTGGGAGAGCTTCACCGCTGCACCCGGCCCGTTCAAGAACCGGGCCAGTGCGTGAGCTACTTCGCACGCCTCAGGTAGCAGCCACCTGTCGCAACCAGCGAGGCCTGGCCACCGCTTCGCGCGGTGACCGGGCCTCAATGCTTCGTGGTGATCGGGCGCGGTGAACGAGGAGGGACGACCGCCAGCCTCAACGGGCCCTCCTCGCACCGACGCTCGCGGGTGCTTGTCGGAACGGGCGAGGCCGAGCCGACCCGTGGCCGTTGATATATCACGCGTGATATAGTCCGGTGTGGCGTGGGATGTGGAGTTGGAGGCGGAGGTTGAGGAGTGGCTGGGTTCGCTGACGCCGGAGCAGCAGGCGCGGGTGGCGTTCTGCCTTGACCTGCTGGCTGGGAGGGGAGTCCTCCTGGACTTCCCGCACACGAGTCAAGTTGCGGGGAAAGCTGCGCGAGCTGCGCTTTCATCTGGGCCGCGATCAGCAGCGGATCAGCTACTACCTGGCTTCGGGGCGGCGGATCCCGATGCTGACGGTGTTCCGGAAGACGAAGCGGCGGGAGCAGGCGGAGATCGACCGGGCCGAGGCGGCCATGCGGGCCCATATGGAGCGGGACAGGAGGCGACGATGACGGCCAGGTGGAAGGACCTCCGTGGCGACCTCCTGGACAGCCCGGAGGCGAAGGCGGCCTACGAGCGGGCCCGACGCGACTACGAGCTCGGCGTGCAGATCCGCCAGCTGCGGGAAGCGGCAGGGATCAGCCAGACCGAGCTGGCCCGGCGGATGGGGACGAGCCAGCCGGCGGTCGCCCGACTGGAGGCCGGCGGCGGCACCCCCAGGCTCGACACCCTCGAACGAGTCGCCGCCGCCCTCGGCGCAGCCCTGACGGTGCAGTTCGTCGCCGCACCACCGAAGCTGCGTGCCGTCCGCACCGCGGCGAAGCCGGCTCGGCGCGCCGTCAAGGCGACCGCCTCGGCGGTTGCGGCATCTCGGGCCACTACTGCCCGGGTCGCCAAGGCAGCCAGCCGGAGGGTGGCGGCGAAATCGACCCCTGTAGCCAGCAAGGCCAAGAAGGCCACCAAGAAGTCAACATCGTGAAGGGCGACAACCTCACCAAGAGCTCGAACCCGCCGAGCCAAATGCGGTTCTCCTGATGTGCCCCCACTTGCACACGATCTCGTTAAAGCAGAGTTCAGGATGCTTTGACGATCTGGGCGACCCGTTGGAATGAGAGGCCGAGGAGTTCGCCGATGTCCCGGTAGCTGACGCCGGCGGCGGTGAGGGTTCGGACGGCTTCGTCACGGCGGCGGCGGTCCTCCTCGGCGTGGGCGATGGCGGCGCGGGCGTCTTTGACGGGCCGGCCAAGCTTGCCGAGGCGGACGTCCCAGTCGATGTCGAACGTCTCCGGTTCCCGGTCGAACCACAGCCCGACCATCTCGATGCCGTTGCGTTTGGCTTCGGCCAGCGACCGGCCGAACGTGTGGGCCCCCGCTTCGCCGGCCACGTTGACGAGCCAGAACCGGCCGTCTTCAGGGTCGCGCCGCACCACCACCTTGTAGCAAGGTCTGATCACGTCCACCATCTCTCTCCCAAACATGGCCGCAAGGCCGAGCGGATGTCCGCCCAGGTCGTCACCCGTCTAGCATATTAGACAGAGATGTCGGGTGCTCCTACCGGCTCGGCGTCCCCACGGCCGTTTCAGCTGGCGACCAACAGCTCGGAGACGCCGGCGGGCTCAGTCACGAACTCGGCGGAGGGTGGCGGGCTGCTGCAATCCACCACCAGCGCCTCGATGGCTTCGGCGCCCGCGACAGCCAAGACCCGGTGCGGCCCGGGCTCGATGTGGGCCACGACGATCAGCCCGCGGTGGTGCCGGCCGGGGCTGTAGGCGCGTGCCTGGGCGATGAGGCCGTGTTCGGGTTCGATGTCGTCGCCCCACGCGGCGACGGCGTCGGGGGTGCCGACGACGACCCGGCCTGAGGGGCAGTCGATGAAGCCGACGAGTGCCGGCTCTTCCTCGAGGGCGTCGAGCCGCAGGGCGGCGGTCAGCTCCCGGACCGGCCCGTCGGGCGACCCGGCCACCCACACGAAGGCGCTCGCCCCGGGATTGTCCACGACCAGGGCATTGCCTGTGGGGGTGGAGCGGATGCCCGCCTCCCCAGGGAGCTCGAGGTGGGCCAGAACGTCGGGGTCGCCGATGAGGAGGACCGTGGCGCGCCGGAGGACAGACTCGACCAAGAGGCCCGAGAGTGGCTTCACGTCCGCCTAACGAACACATGTTTCCATCGTCCAGCCGTCGTATCGTGACCTTGACGGTGTTGACGCGGCGGTCTGCCCGGGATCTGTTGACGGTGTTGACGGCGGGGAGGGTTAGGTTGGCGGTTTCCCGGCAGGATGACGAGTTTGTGCGCCGTGCGTCGGAGCGGTTCGCGTTGCGGCTGGCGGGGTTGGTGGAGCGGTACCGGCGGGAGGGCCGCTCCGCGGTGGAGGCGCTGGGGGATCCGGAGGGGTTGGCGGAGCGGGCTTTGTTGGGGCAGGCGCCGGTGCCGTCGCCGTGGGATGAGCTGGTCGGTCCGTTCTTCCGGTCGGAAGGGGTGCAGGCCCGCCTGGGGATCAGCCGGCAGGCGGTGGCGGCCAAGGCGGCCCGACGCCGGTTGCTGCGGATGTTCACCTCCGACGGGGTGGCGCTGTTCCCGGCGTGGCAGTTCGACGGCCCCCAGGTCCTCCCCGGCCTTGCCGACGTGATCGCCCTCTTCCCCGAGGCGGCGGTGGACGGCTGGACCGTCGCCGGCTGGCTGCGCACCCCCGACGCCGAACTCGACGGCGTCCCCCTCGACCTGATCAGAGCCGGCGACGCCGGGCGGGTGGTGGCGGTGGCACGCTCCGCGTCGGCCGCCCTCGCCGCGTGACGTCCCTGCCCGAGCCGCCCCCGACACTGGCCGGGTTTCCGTCGTCGGCGCCTCCCGCAAAGCCGGTGCGGGTGTGCCGGCGGGGGAGGGGGACGTGGTGGTTCTCCTCCGACGGGTCCGGCCGCTTCGACCTGCACCCGCCTGATGGCACCTGCTACCTCGCCTCCGACCCCATCGCCGCCATCCGCGAAGCCACGCGGGGCGGACCCGTCAGCACCACCTGGGTCGCAGAGCGCGAACTCCGCACCGTCGCCCCACCCGACCCCAACGGGCGGCTCGCCGCCGCCGCCCTCAACGGCCGGCCCCGCAAGACTCTCGGGTGGAAGACTCCTGCCGAAACCCTGGACGAGCTTCTACGATCAGCATGACCACGGCAGCGTTGCGACGACCCCTTGAACCCGGGCAGTACACCGCCGTCGACTACCGGAAGCTCTGCTCGGACAACGGGACCCGCCAGTCGATGGGCGCCACCGGGGTCTCCTGGGACAACGCCGCCGCGGAAGCCTTCATCGCCTCGATGAAACGAGAGCTCGTCAACCGCTACCGCTGGCTCCACCGGGCCGACGCCCGCCAGGCCATCATCCGCTGGACCGAGGGCTGGTACAACGCCCGCCGGCTGCACTCCACCCTCCGGTACCGCACCCCCGTCGAAGCCGAACACGACTGGTACCGTCACCAAGAAACCCTTGCCGCATAAGAAGCCGACCGTCAAAACGGGGCAACCTCATCAGCCGGCGATGGACGTGAAGCAGGTCAGCCGGTGGAGCATCTGCAGCACGGCCAACCAGGTGATCATCTCGATGATTGCCGCGGCCGGCAGTTCGCTTTCACTGCAAGCGGCAATGGTGGTGCTGTCAACGCGGGCGGGGCTGTAGGACGCAGCGCGCGCCAGGATGAGGGCGGCGCCGGACGGGTTGTCGGCCGGGAGCGCCGTGTCGTCCCCACGGGCGAAGGCAGTTGTCTTGGCGAGCCGGTCAGCGCCGATGCCGGCGTGGCGGGCCAATGCCCGTATGTCCTCGGCGAGGAGGCCGTCGGCGACGAGCTCGGCGAACACCGCGCCGGCCAACACCTTGGTGTCGATGCCGACGGCGGATGACGCGGGGTCGAGGTTCGTCGTGAGCATCGAGGTGATGCTGCGCCGGACGCGGTTGGAGTGCAGCCGCTCAAGCACCGGGAAGTCGTGACCGGTGCGCTCGCGCAAGAACGCGCCGGCGTCCGGCCATCGGCCAGGTACGCCGCGCTGCCATTTGCGGTCGGTCCGGATGGCGGCCGGCAAGAGGGGGAGCAGCCGCCGCTTGGTCCGGAGCCCGTCGACCGGTGGGGCCGGCCGGGACGGCGCCGCTGGGTCGAGCAGCGCGCCGGCCTTGCCCGGTGACCATTCAGGTCCGATCGTCTCGGATACCTCGGCGACGACGGGCTGCTCGAGCTCGACGCCGACGGCGTCCATGAACTTGTTGAGAAAGCCCATCATCACCGCACCGAGCACGATCCACTCGGCGTGGCGCTCGCCGAAGGCGTCGACCAGCTCCGCCCGTTCAGCCGCCGTCAGCTCGCAAGGGATTCGCGCCAGTGAGCGCGCCACTGCGATGGCCGCGAGCTCGCCGGGGCTGAACGTTCCGCCGTCGGGGACCAGTGCGGCGGCCACTTTGTCGGGGGCCGCACCGCGGCGCAGCGCGAACGAGCAGCTGTGCGCCGAGCAATAGGGGCACTCCGCCGTCCGGCTCGCGACGTACATCGCGAGACCTACGACGCTCGCAGGCGGCCCGACGCCGAACACCGGGACAGGAAGGTTGAGGAAGTTCGGGACCATGATGTTGTAGGTGCGGAACGCCGGTGGCCATATCTCCAGGTACCGGTCGCAGTTGGGCACGACGCCGAGAACCGTGTCGACGAGCTTCAGGAGCGGGCCGTATCGGTCGTCGAGTACTTCCCAGCTCACCATCGAGTCCCGCAGCAGCGGCGTGAGCGCCAGGCTCCCACTCCGCTCGTTGACCGCCATCAGCCAACTCCCCTCACGCCCCCCAAAATTTGACGGCGAACCTATACGCACTGAGTCAGCTCGACCGGGAGCGGCACGGGTGTGCGGTCAGGATTCGCTGGGAGCGAACCAGTCCGGGAATGCCGGATCAAGGCCGGGTCGGCCCCGGCGCCGGCCGAAGAATGGGTCGAGCGGGAGGCGGTCGAGGTTGACCGCCACCGGTATCTCAACCGGCGCCGACCACGCGGCGGACGCCGGCGACGAGGGCTTCGATCGGGGTGCCGGTGGGGAACACGGCGGCCACGCCGAGATCGAGGAGGGGTTGGATATCGGAGACGGGGATCGTCCCGCCCACCACCACCTTGACGTCGGAGAGCCCGGTGGCCCGCAGGGCGTCGACCGTACGGCGGGCCAGACCGAGGTGGGCGCCAGAGAGGATGGAGAGCCCGACCACGTCCACGTCCTCCTGCGCCGCGGTGGCGGCGATGGCGTCGGCCGTCTGGCGGATGCCCGTGTAGATGACCTCGCAGCCGGCGTCGCGCAGGGCGCGGGCCACGATCTTGGCGCCGCGGTCGTGGCCGTCGAGGCCGGGCTTGGCCACCAGCACCCGGATCGGGGCCGGGGCCGCCGCGGGGGAGTCCATCAGAAGACCACCGGCTGGCGGTACACGCCCCACACCTCCCGCAGGGCCGTGACGATCTCGCCCACCGTGCAGTACGCCTCCACCGCGTCGACCAGGAGAGGCATGAGGTTGCGGTCCTCGACGCGGGCGGCGGCGGACAGCTCGGAGAGCGCACGGGCGGCGGCGGCGCCGTCCCGGGCGCGCCTCACCTCGGCCAGGCGGTCGAGCTGACGGCGGCGGCCGGCCTCGTCGAGGCCGTAGATCTGGATGTCGGGCGCCGGGTCGTCGGTGGTGTGCACGTTGACCCCGACGACGGGGCGCTCGCCGCTCTCGACGGCCCGTTGGGCCCGCCAGGATTCGTCGGCGATGAGGCCCTGCACGTAGCCGTCCTCGATGGCCCGGACCATCCCGCCGTGGGCCTCCAGGTCGTCCATGATGGCGATGAGCCGCTCCTCCATGGCGTCGGTCAGCGACTCGACGAACCAGCTGCCCCCGAGGGGGTCGACGGTGCGGGTCACACCCGTCTCTTGGGCCAGGATCTGCTGGGTGCGCAGGGCGAGCAGGGCGCTCTCCTCGGTGGGCAGGGCGAAGGGCTCGTCCCAGGCGGCGGTGAACATGGACTGCACCCCGCCCAGCACCGAGGCCAAGGCCTGGTAGGCGACCCGCACGATGTTGTTGTGGGCCTGCGGCGCCTGGAGTGTCGACCCGCCGGCGACGCAGCCGACCCGGAACAGGCACGACGCGTCCCGCTGCGCCCCCCACCGCTCCCGCACGATGCGGGCCCAACGGCGCCGCCCGGCGCGGTACTTGGCGATCTCCTCGAAGAAATCGTTGTGGGTGTAGAAGAAGAACGAGATCTGGGGGGCGAACTCGTCGATGGTCATCCGCCCCCGGGCGAGCACGGCGTCGACGTAGGCGACGGCGTCGGCCAAGGTGAAGGCCATCTCCTGGGCGGCGGTGGCGCCGGCGTCGCGGAAATGGGCGCCGGCCACGGAGATGGCGTTGTAGCGGGGGACGTGCTCGGCACAGAACTCGATGGTGTCGGTGATCAGCCGGATCGACGGCTCGGGCGGCCAGATCCACGTGCCCCGGGCCACGTACTCCTTGAGGATGTCGTTCTGGATCGTGCCCCGCAGCCGTTCCACGGGCACGCCCTGCTTGCGCCCCACGGCCACGTAGAACGCCAGCATGATGGCCGCCGTCCCGTTGATCGTCCACGACGTGGACACCCGGTCGAGGGGGATCCCGGCGAAGAGGATCTCGGCGTCGGCCAGCGAGTCGAGCGCCACTCCCACACGTCCCACCTCGTCCACCACGTCGGGGTCGTCGGAGTCGTAGCCGATCTGGGTCGGGAGATCGGCCGCCACCGACAGGCCGGTCCCGCCCCGCTCCAGCAGCAGCTTGTAGCGGGTGTTGGACTCCTCCGCGGTACCGAACCCGCTGTACTGCCGGATCGTCCACGGCTTGTCCCGGTACCCGCCCGGGAAATTGCCCCGGGTGAACGGGAACGTCCCCGGGTCACCGATGTGGCTGTAGTCGAGCTTCGCCGTCTCCGGGTTGTACAGCCGCTCGACGGGCAGACCCGCCTCCGTCCTCGGGCTCTCCGGCTCGGTCCCCGCCATCCTCCGGAGAGTAATGGAGGCACGGTTCGGCTCCGTCGAAGCTGACGTCGATGACCTGCTCCGGGCGCCGCTCCTCCATCTTGGCGTAACGAACCAGCGCCTCGCGGTCGTGTTCCCGCAGGGTGTCGCCCAGGAACGTCCGGGGCCACAGGTGGTCGTGGCGGACGACGTTCACCTCGGCCGCCAGCACCACCCACTGGGCGAGGACATGCATCCACGCCAGCAGCCCCAGCACCACGGCGAAGAATCCGTAGGTGCCGGTGGCACCCTGGATGGTACGGGCCACGTAGAACCCGCCCACCCACTGGAGGAGGAACCAGCCCACCGCGCCGAGGGCGGCGCCGGGCACGAAGACGGCCCAGCCGAGATCCCGCCGCTCGGTGAGGACCCGGAAGGCGAGCAGGAAGAGGGCGAAGTCGAAGAGCACCGACACGGCGATGCCGCCGGCGCCGAACCCGGCCAGGCGCTCGATGCGCCCGAGGTTGGTCAGGACGGAAGCGGCCAGGAACCCGAGGCCGAGCACGGCCAGCATGGCGAGGGCCCGGAGCCGCTTCTCCCAGAAGTTCGGCTGGCGCTTGAGGGGCACGCCCCAGACCGTGTTCATGGCGTCCTGGAGGGCTGCCATCACCCCCGTGCCGGTCCAGATCAGCCCGCCCACGCCGACGGCCAGTCCGAGGCCGCTCCCCCGCAGGGACCCCATGCTGGGCTCGATGCGCTCGCCGATCTCGGGAAACTGCCGGAGGATGGCGTCGACCATCTCGCGCCGGAGCTCCTCGTTGCCCGAGAGCACGTAGCCGAACCCGGTGGTGAGGACGAGCAGGAGCGGGAAGAGCGAGAAGAAGCCGTAGTAGGAGACGAGGGCGGCGAGACGGGAGGCGCGGTCGTCGCCGAACTTCTTCAGCACGGCGAACACGAACGCCAACCAGGGCCGGCGACGCTGGATGACGTCGACCCGTTCGAGCCCGCGCTGGTAGGCGCTCGGTTCCTCCCCGGCCGGGTGACGGTCATGCTCACAGCCCATATTTGGCTAACTACCCTCGCCGTCGGCGCCACAACCCGGAACGCCTGGGCCGCGATACTGGACACGAACCTCCCAGGCGTAGGAGAGCCGGCGATGCCTCCCACCGTTGCGCATCCCCCGGAGCTGGCCGCGCTCGACCTCTACGAGGTCTGGACCGGAGCCGAGCAGCTCGGTGAGCAACTCGATCCCTTCTGCTTCGAGCAGCGGATGGCCGCCTACCGGCTGCTGATCGACGCCACCAACGGCGAGGGCCGGTTCGGGGCGGACAACCGGCGCAATCCCCTGTGGGGATTGATGTTCCAGCTCCAATGGCAGTTCCGCACCGGTCGATTGGGGGCCGGTACCGGCGGGCATGGTCGCATCCATCCCGACGCACCCTGGGGTTACGGCAACTACGCCCTCAGCGTCATCCCCTGGCTGGGGGCGGCTTCGGCCGGAATCGTGGCCCACCGGGATCTCGCCGCCCCGCCCACCGCCTCCCGTTTCGCCTATGCCTCGGGCGGGGTCACGGAGCCGTTGCGTCTGCCCCCGGAGTTCGAGGGTGGGGTGGCGGATTGGAGCAGCTTCTTCGCCCTGGTGAAATCGAGCGCTCCGGGTGGGGATTCCGAACCGATCCGGTTGGCGCTGTGGAAGGCGCACAAGACCTGCCTGGACGCGGTGGCCCGGCGGGTGGCCGGCATCGATCCGGCCCCCTACCCGGCTCTGGAGCTGTCGTTCCTCCGAGGCTGGTGCCGGATGGTCGACTACCTCTGGGTGGCGGCCTGGCCCACCGACTTCGACTTCATGACCGCGCATGGCCTCGAGGTGCTTCCCGAACGGCTGCTCCGAGCGGGCGACGACCTCCGTGACCTTCCTCCGAGGGTGCGGCACAACGTTCGCAACATCCTCGAGCTCGACCGAGCCCCGTCGTGGCGGTACCACCTGAACCTCACCCTGTGGAAGCGGGTGATGCGCACCCGGCCGGCCCGGGACGACGTGGTCTCCATGCTCGATGCGCTGTTCAATCCCAATCCGGGCAACCGCACCGAGCGCAGGCGGATGCTCGGCTACCTCCTGCGCCCCACCGCCCCCGTCATGCGGATTCCTCGTCGTAGCCGGCGCTGACGGCGACCGCGGCGGTGTCGTCGAGCCAGAGGTCGAGATGGGTGGGGACCTCCCCCCGAAGGAACACGTAGACGCCGCCGGCCCGCCACACGACGAACGCCTCGGGGTCGACCGGGCTGCCCAGGGCGGCGAGTGCGGCGGCGCCGGGACGGGCGAACACGGTCACCGCCCGCTCCCCGGCGTGGCACAGGGCCAGGAGACCCGGCGCCAGGCGCGTCTCGGGCAGGGTGCCTTCTAGGGGGACGGCCCGCTGCGCGGGACGGCGCTTCTGCTCCGGTGTCTTCACGGGCCCGCAATCCTTCGGAGTAGGCGCATCCCGGGAACAAACTAGGTCAGTGCCCCGGGGTCTGGCGGACAGCGCCTGAGTGTGATACGCGGCCCAGAGTGACTTCTTGCACTGAGTGTCACGATACGATACCTTTGCGTAGAAGGTCCGATTCGTGGAACCGCCCGAGAGGCTGCCGAGGGGAGAGCGCGGCGATGGCCATGACGACCCGAGCCCGCGGGATGGTGCGGGTGCCGCTCGGCTTCCACCGTCGTGGAACGGGGCCGGCGGTCGCGGCTCGCGAGCTGAGCAAGAGCTTCGGCCCCATCCGGGCCGTCCAGGATGTGAGCTTCGAGGTGGCCTGGGGAGAGATCTTCGCCTTCCTCGGTCCCGACGGAGCCGGGAAATCGACCATCATCCGGATGCTGGGCACGTTGGCCGAGCCCACCGGGGGACGGGCGGTGGTGGCGGGCTACGACGTCGTCGAACGACCCCGGGCGGTGCGGCGCCGGGCCGGGCTCGTCTCCGACGACCGGGCGCTCGAGATCTTCCGGGCGCTCCCCCAAGCCCCCGACGTTCTCTTCGTGGACGAGCCCAGGACAGGCTTCGACCCCGGGATACGGGCCGGCCTGTGGCACGACCTGAGACGGGTCCGCGACGAGGGAAGCGCGGTGCTGCTCACCACCAGCTCCATGGACGAAGCCGAGCGGGCCGACCGCATCGCCATCATCGAGGACGGCCGTATCGTGGCCCTCGACAGCCCGACAGCCCTCAAGGCGAAGGCCGGAGCCGACGACGTGTTCCTCCACTTCGCCGGCCGTCCGATCGGCCCGCATGGCGGCGACGAGCTCGGTGCCGCTCGCCGCTTCATCGCCGCCCGCCGGTCCTGATCTCCCGTCAGGGATGGCGTGAGAGGCCAGACATGGTAGATATGGCGAGACTGCGCGTATCGTAGGTGCGGTTTCTCGGGGGAGGATGGGTGCCATGCTGGCGACGTCTCTGGCGCAGGAGGCGGACGAGGTCCTCCGGGAGCTCCTGACCGGGCCGGGCGGGCAGTCCAACCCGTACCCGCTGTACGACGCGTTGCGCCGGCTTGCTCCCGTGCACCGCAGCGACCTCGACGGGGTCTGGTACGTGAGCGGCTACCGCCCCTGCCGGGAGGTCCTGCTGGACCGGCGGGCGGGCAAGAGCGGCCTCGGCTTCAGCGTCCGCTACGGCGTGAACGAGGAGCTCATCCGCCGGTTCCGGGAGCGCCAGCGTCCCTCCATGATCACCGCCAACCCCCCGGAGCACGCCCGGTTGCGCAAGGCGGCCAGGGGCCCGTTCCTGCCCGGCCGGATGGAGACGCGGCTGCAGCAGCGGATCGAGCAGATCGTCGACGAGCGTCTCGACGTCGTGGCGGCCAAGGGCGACGCCGACATCATGGCCGACGTCGCCTTCAAGCTGCCCGTCACGGTCATCGGGGAGCTGGTCGGCGTGCCGCCCGAGGACCGCGACGAGTTCCCGCCCCTGGTCGACGAGTTCTTCGAGGCGGGCCAGGTCGGCGCCACCCCGGAGCAGATGGACCGGGCCGACCGCGCCGGGGAGCGCTTCCGGGAGTACTTCGCCGGCCTGGTCGACGCCCAGCGTGTCCACCCGGGCCCGGATCTGGTCGGCGCCCTGGTGGCCGACGGGAACCTCGACGACGACGAGCTCCAGGGCACGATCACCCTGGTCTTCGTCGCCGGGTTCATCACCACCGCCAACCTCATCGGCAACGGCCTCCTGGCCCTGCTCCGACACCCGGAGCAGATGGCCCGGCTGTGGGCCGACCCGGAGCTGGTCCCGAACGCGGTCGAGGAGATGCTCCGCTTCGACACGCCGGTGCAGCTCGTCGAGCGGACCGCCCTCGAGGACCTCGAGGTCGGCGGGCACGTCATCTCCCAGGGGGACACGATCGTGACCCTGCTCGGCGCGGCCAATCACGACCCGGCGCATTTCGCGGCCCCGGACCGGTTCGACATCGCCCGCCCCGACGCCGCCGCCCATGTCAGCTTCGCCTGGGGCATCCACCACTGCCTGGGCGCCCCCCTGGCCCGCCTGGAAGCTCAACTGGTCTTCGCCCGGCTGCGGGAGCGATTCGCCCACCTCGAGCTCCTCGATCCCGAGCCGCCCCGCCGGCCGGGACTGTTCATCCGCAGCCTCACCGAGCTGCCCATCCGCTTCACCGCTGTCTAGGGGGACCAGTGGACCCTCGCGGAAATCTTCGTGGCGTCTCGCCGGCCAGTGCCGCCGCTGGCTGTGTCCTCCTCCTCGGCGGAGGAAAAACTCCGCCTCGTCGTGCGTCCTTGCCAGCGACGACTCTGACTCGGCGATCCATCCACGAGATTTCCGCGAGCGCCCACTAGGGCGGATCCTGGTTCTCGGTCGCCGCCGGGGCCTCCCGCACGGGAAGCCCGGCGAAAACCGCCGGCGGCTCGCGCCACGTGCCCGGCGCCACGTCCCGGATCGCCCGCCAGACCCGCTCGGGGGTGCAGGGCATGTCGAGGTGGCGCACGCCCAGGTGGCTAAGGGCGTCGATCACTGCGTTCTGGACCGCCGGCGTGGAGCCCACCGTGCCGGACTCGCCGATGCCCTTGGCCCCGAGGGGGTTGAGGGGCGTGGGCGTCTCGGTGCTGGCCACCTCGAAGGACGGCAGCTCGGCGGCGCTCGGCATGGCGTAGTCGACCAGGGACGCCGTGAGGGGATTGCCGTCGCCGTCGTAGCGAAAGGCCTCCCACAGCGCCTGGGACATGCCCTGGGCGATCCCGCCGTGTTGCTGGCCGGCGACGATGAGGGGGTTCAGGACCCGGCCGCAGTCGTCCACCGCCACGTGGCGGACGGGCCGCACCGATCCCGTCTCCAGGTCGACCTCGACCACGGCCACATGGGCCCCGAACGGGAAGGTGGAGCCCGCCTGGGTGAAGTCGAACTCGGCGGCCAGGGGAGCGTGGCGCTCGGCGGCGACCCGGGCGAGCTCGGCCCAGGCGAGGGTACGGGCGGGGACTCCGGCCACCCCGATCCGTCCGCCGTCGGTCACCACGATGTCCGACGGTGCCGCCTCCAGCAGCTCGGCGGTGAGGTGGCGGGCCCGCTCGAGCACCGCCTCGGCCGCACCTCGCACCGCGTTGCCGCCGGCCTGGAGCGACCGTGACCCGCCCGTGCCCCCGCCCCTGGGTACGGCGGCCGTATCGGACTGGACGAAGCGGATCGCCTCCAGCGGGATCCTGAGGTGGTCGGCCACGATCATCCCGAAGGCGGTGGCGTGGCCCTGACCATGGGCGGAGGTCCCCGCCTTGACCGTCACCGTGTCGTCCTCGTGCACCTCCACCGAGCCCCATTCGCCGCCGCCCCCTCCGGCGGTGATCTCGACGTAGACGCTGACGCCGATTCCGAGCTGCACCGGGTCCCGCCGCGCCCGCCGCTCGGCCTGCTCGGCCCGCAGCGCCTCGTAACCGGCCCGGCGCAGCGCTTCGTCGAGGGCGGCGGCGTAGTTCCCGCTGTCGTAGTCGACGCCCATCAGGGTGTGATGGGGAAAGTCGGCGGGGGAGAGCAGGTTGCGGCGGCGGATCTCCACCGGGTCGAGGCCCAGCTCGGCGGCGGCCATGTCCATCAGCCGCTCCAGGAAGGCGGCGGCTTCGGGCCGTCCGGCGCCGCGGAAGGCGCCCATCGGTGTCGTGTTGGTGAGGACGGCGGCGGCGTCGTAGCGGATCTTCGGGATGCGGTACGGGCCCTGCGCCATCATGCGGGTGGTCCATTGGGCCAGGACCCCACCGAAGCCGGCGTAGGCGCCACCGTCGCCCAGGATGCGAGCCCGCAGACCGGTGATGAGGCCGTCCCGGCGCAGTCCGAGCTCCACGTATTGCACCTGGCCCCGGCCGTGGGGCATGGCCAGGAGGTTCTCGGACCTCGTCTCCACCCACTTGACGGGGCGCCCGAGGCGGCGGGCCACGGCCACGGCCACGGCCTGCTCGGCGGCCACCCCGATCTTGGCCCCGAAGGCGCCGCCCACATCCGGCGCCACCACCCGCACCTGCCCCGGCTCCAGGGCGGAGAGGTCGCAGAGCTGTTGCTTCCAACCGTGGGGCATCTGGGTGCTGACGTAGACGGTGAGGTCATGCCCGGCGCCGTCGTCGCCCGGCACCACGGCCACGGCGTTGCCCTCCAACGGCAGGACGGCCACCCGCTGGTTCTCGAACCGCCCCCGCACCACGACGTCGGCACCCTCGAGAGGGTCGGGGCCATCGGGATCCCGGTGCCCGCTGGCCACGTTGCTGCCGAGCGCCTCGAACTGAAGCGGCGCATCCGGGCGCAGTGCCGCCTCGGCGTCCGCCACCGCCGGCAGCGGGTCGTAGTCGACCGCCACCATCCCGGCGGCATCGACCGCCGCCGCCTTCGATTCGGCCACCACCACCGCCACCGCGTCGCCCACGAAGCGCACGCGATCGCCGGCCAGGGGTGGTCGGGCGCAGGCGTCGTCGGCGGCGGCCATCGGCCGCTGGGGCGCCAGGTCGAGATCGGCGCCGGCGTACACCGCCACGACCCCCGGCAGGCATGCCGCCTCGGTGGTGTCCACCGCCCGGAGGTGACCGTGGGCGATGGTCGAACGGACGAACTCCAGATGCAGCAGGCCGTCCACCGGCAGGTCGTCGACGAAGCACGATTCCCCGGCCAGGAGCCTGCGATCCTCCACCCGGGGGACGGCATTGCCGAGCAGAGACCCGGGTCGGGGGAGGCTTGCCGTTGGTTTCGTGTGACTCCGACCTGGCATGGCGGGCGATCTTGTCACGACTTCAGGCCGGCAACCGACGCCCCGGCGGTGCTCGTTCAGCGGGGCCGGGACCGGGAGCGGGATGCGGCCTCGGACGAGGGAGGTTGCCGCGGCCGCCGGCGCGGAGGTGCCATGGCTCGCAACCAGGCATCGGTGAACTCGCGCACCACTTCGTCCAGGGGAACGTCGACCGGGCCGAGATCCTCGGCCAGGGGACGGCTCACCATGTGCAGCATGATGGGCGCCACGAAGCATTGCATGGCCAGGAGGGGGTGCATCCGGCGTAGGCGTCCGGCGGCCATCTGATTCTCCAGGTAGCGGGTGATGACCCGCGTGTTCTGGAGTACCTCCTCGACGACTTCCTCGCTTCCGTCCTCCCGGCCCGTCAGCTCGAAGAGAGCGCTGCGGAGGACGCCGATGCGGACGTGCCCGGCCCGGGCCAGGCTGCCGGCCAGGGCGGGCATGACTTCCGCCGGAGGCCGGTGGCCCATGGTCTCCATCATCTCCAACGCCTCGTCCACCGGCAGGTAGGTGCGCACGATCTCCCGGAACAGGGCGGCCTTTCCCGGGAACAGGCGGTAGACGGTGGCCCGGGAGGCGCCGGACCGGGCCGCGACCTCGTCGAGAGACAACCGGTTCAGCCCCCGCTCGGCCAGCAGCTCGGCGCCCGCCACCAGGATCCGGTCCTGCCACGAGGGCGGATGGTCCATCCCCAGCGCTTCCAGGATGGCGCCCCGGCTGCCGAAGAGCTCGTAGAGCGCGGCTCGGGACACCCCCGCCGTGGCCGCGATCTCGTCCATGGAGGGGGCATTCCCGTCGGCGAAGGCGCAGGCGGCCTTGGCCAGGACGGTTTCCTTGGAGATGCGCTTCGGCGGCGCCACCAATTCAGCCTAAACGCCCTCCGTGCCGTCTAGAGGCGACCAGCCAGCAACCCGGTGATCGAGCCGATATCCAGGAGGCCGCCGAGGATGCCGCCTCCGACCCTCGGGTCCTCGAGGAACGCCCCGCCACCGATGGTGGGGACGGGCTGGATGGAGAGGTCGGGACCGAGGAGTGTCCCCAGGCCGTCGCCGAGGGTGTCATCGAGACCGCCGCCGAGCCCACCGAGGACCTCGTCGAGTATCCCTCCCGTCCCGCCGAGGACTCCCCCGAGCAGGCCTCCGTCGCCGCTCAGCAGGCCCGCAAGCCCGCTCTCGACTTCGCTGGTGATGGCCGGCACCTCATCGGCCAGCAGGCGCTCGACATCCCCGAGGCCGAGGAAGCCGGCCACCCGATGGGCGTCGTCCGCCGCCACCGCGGCGGCTGTGCCGGTGAAGGCGAGGCCGAGCGCAAGGGAAGCGGTGGCCGCACGTCTGGCGATCCGGGACATGGAATCTCTCCTTGCTGCCGGGGCATGCGTCGCACGCTCGCTGCGGCGGAACACGCCCATAGGCATCTACAAGGAACGATTCGACTGAACCGGGACAAATCCTCCCCCGGCGCCTGGGATAGGCTCGACACCCAGCGCGCGAGCAGTCCTGGTGGACCGGCATGGTTGCAGAGTTAGGAAACATCCTCATCATCCTGCCTTACGCGCTGATCACCGCGGCCGGCATCGTGTTCATCATGATCGCCATGCGGGGGGACCGGAAACCTCCCTCGATGCCGAACCTCACCGCCCGGCGCAAGCATCCCCTCCGTCACCTGCAGGTCGAGCTCAACCGGGCCCGGGAGACGGGCCGCGCCAGACAGGGTGAGAAGAAGGCCGAGGAGAAGAGCGAGGAGAAGAGCGAGGAGAAACCGCCCCGGCGGCGTCGGCGCGGCGACGGTCCGGGCGGGCTACGGCGCGTCAGGTAGGGCGGACGTCAGTCCTTCTTCGGTGCGCCCTGTCTCGTCAGCAGCCACACGCCGAGGCCCACGACGATCGGGAACAGGATGATGGCCATCTCGTCCAGCCCGCCCGCGTGAGCCAGGATCAGTACGTCCACGTCGCTCCTGCCCTTCTCTGGTCGCCTGTCCAGCTTACCTCCCGGTGCCAGAATCAGGATCCGTGCCAGTTCCGTTGAGGGTTCGCGGGGTCACGCTCGTGACCAAACCCGGACAACCCATCCTCATGGGCGTCCTCAATACCAGCCCCGAGTCGTTCTCGGACGGGGTCCGGGCGTCCACGTTGGGGAGTGTCCTTCGTCGCGGGCACGCGCTGATCGAAGACGGCGCCGACATCATCGACGTGGGCGGGGAGTCCGGAGTCACCAACCGGCCCCCGCTCCCGGTGGGGGAGGAGATCGCCCGCGTGGTTCCCGTGGTGAGCGAGCTGGTGGTCTCCGGAGCGATCGTTTCCGTTGACACGTGGAAACCGCCGGTGGCGCGGGCCGCGCTCGAGGCGGGCGCCCACCTCATCAACGACGTGAGCGGGCTGCGTGAGAACGAGATGGCTCGTCACTGCGCCGACTTCGGTGCCGGTCTCGTGCTCATGCACACGCGGGCCGAACCCAAGGTGAAGACGTTCCCGGAGTATGCAGATGTCGTGGAGGACGTCGTCGAGTTCCTGGCCGAGCGGATCGAACGGGCGATGGCTCATGGCTTGCACCGTGAGCAGATCGTGCTCGACCCGGGCCCGGATTTCGCCAAGACACCGGCGCAGACGGTCCGCGTGCTGCGTCACCTCCGCCACGTCGTGTCCCTGGGCCGGCCGGTCCTCCTGGCCGTATCACGAAAGGACTTCATCGGCGCCCTCAATCAGCGGAGGCCCCGGGAACGTCTGGCCGGCACTCTGGCCGCGGTGGCGGCCGGCCTCGATGCCGGTGCGTCGATCCTGCGGGTCCACGACGTCGCCGCCACCGTCGACTTCCTCAAGGTCCGGGCCGCGCTCCGGGGCGAGGTCGAGGTGAGCGAGACCCTTCAACTGCCCGAGGCCCTCCGCCGGGAGCCGCCCCTGTCTCCGTGAGGGGTCAGGCGGTGAGCTCGCCCGCGTGGTCGCGCAGAGCGCCGGCCCGCCGCAGGCCGCGGCGGCCGGTGGCGGCGAAGACCACGGCGAAGAGGGCGGAGCCGGTCAGGACGATCATCGGCCCCGACGGGATGTCCAGGTGGTAGCTCAGGTTCATGCCCACGAATCCACACAGGGCTCCGATGATCGTGGCCAGCACCAGCATGCGGCCGAAGGAGTCGGTCAGCATCCGGGCCACCACGGCGGGGATGACCAGGGTGGCTGCCACCAGGGTGACGCCCAGCACGTTCATGGTGGTGAGGATGGAGGCGGCCAGCACCAGGGTGAACAGGGCGTCGACCCGGGCGGTGGGCACACCCGATACCTCGGCCACCTCGGGATCGAAGGTGGAGAAGAGCAGCGGCCGGTAGCAGAAGAAGACCACGAGAGCCGTGGCCACGGTGACGATGGCCAGGGCGAGGACGTCGGAGTCGCTCACGCCGAGGATCTGGCCGAAGAGCAGGGCATCGGGGTTCTTGCCGCCGCTGCCGTAGCGTTTGATGAGGGCGAGGCCGATGGCGAAGGAGGCGGTGGTGATCACCCCGATGGCGGCGTCCGACCCGATGGCCCGGCGCCGCCGGGTGACCCCGTTGATCATCATGGCCGAGGCGAAGCCCCATGCCCCTGCGCCCAGGAAGAAGTTGATCCCGAGGAGGGCGCTGGCCGCGAACCCGCCGAAGATGGCGTGGGACAGTCCGTGGCCGATGTAGCTCATCCCCTTGAGCACCACGTAGACGCCGACGAGCCCGCACAGCGCCCCGGCCAGCGTGGCCACGGTCAGGCCGTTGATGAAGAACTCGAACTCGAAGGGCCGGAGCAGGTGGTCCAGAGTCATCGGGCGCTCCCCCGGGGAGGCATCCGGACCACGTTCCCCGGGGGGAGCCGGTCGACGACGATGGGCATCCCGGCGTGCTCGAGGACGTCCATCGGGGCACCGTAGGTCTTCTCCAGGACGTCGGGGGTGAGGACGCGGGCGGGATCGCCGGAGGCCACCACTTCGCGGTTCAGGCACACGAGGGCGGGAAGGTGGGCGGCGACCCCGTTCAGGTCGTGCGTGGTCAGGAGGACGGCCAGGCCTCCCCCGTTCAGTTCGTCGAGGAGGTGGAGCACCTCGTGACGGGTGGCCACGTCGACGCCGGCGGTGGGCTCGTCCATGAGGAGCAGCTCGGGCTGGCGCAAGAGCGCCCGGGCGATGAAGACCCGCTGCTGCTGGCCGCCGGAGAGGCAACGGATGTGCCGTTCTTGCAGGTGGGCGAGGCCAAGGCGCTCCAGGACGTCGTGGACGTCGGCCTTCTCCGCCCGGCTGGGCCAGGGCAGACGCCTCCCGCCCCGGGCCATCAGGACGCACTCGCCCACGGTGACGGGGAAGTTCCAGTTCACCGTCTCGATCTGGGGGACGTAGCCCACCCGCAACCCGGCCCGGCGACGCACCGACCCGGCGATGGGCGTCACCGTGCCCATGATCGCCCGCAGCAGGGTGGTCTTGCCCGAGCCCGACGGCCCCACCACGCCGATGAAGTCGCCGGGCCGAACGTCGACGTCGACGTTGACGAGGACGGGCTCGGTGCCGTAGCGGCACGTCACCCGGTCGAGCCGGATCAGCGCCTCGCTCCCGCCGCCTCTGGTCACTGCGGGTACCTGGCGTGGTCGGGGGCGACGTCACGGGCCACGAAGGCCTCGAGGGCCGAGGCATCCCCGCCCAGCTCCTCCACCATCGTCCGGTAGTCGAAACGCATGAGCCCGGCCCAGGAGTGCTCCGCGTCCCCGGGCCCGCCCGGCAGGTCGTCGTCGCGGAGTTCCGCGACGTACCTGACCCCCGACTCCCGACCCATCTGCTCCAGCACGGGGCTCGGGAACACCTCGGAGCCGAAGATGGCCGGGACCCCGGCGGCCTTCACCTGATCGATGAGCGCGGCGACCTCCCTGGGGCTGGGGTCCTCGAAGCTCTCCACCTGGATGGCGCCGATGACCTCCCAGTCGTAGCTCCGGGCAAAGTAGGCGTAGGCGTCGTGGTACGTGAGGAGCCTTCGCTTCTCCCTGGGCAGCGTGGCGAACGACGTCCGCATGGCCCGGTCGAGCTCGTCGACGAGGGCGGCGAAGGCGTCGTAGTTGCGCTGATAGACGGCGCCGTTGCCGGCGTCCCGAGCCGAGAGCTCCCGCCGGATGATCTCGGCGTACTTCTTGGCGTACGTCGGGTCGGTCCACAGGTGGGGGTTGGGCTTCCCCTCCTCCTTGGGGAAGGAGAAGTCGTAGACCCACTCCGACTCCGGCAGCACCTCGGCGCCGAGCTCCACGAGCTTGGCCCCGGCCTTCATGTTCTCCTCGGCCATCTCCCGGGTCGGCTCCTCCAGCATCAGACCGTTGACGAAGACGAGGTCGGCCTCGGAAAGAACCTCGGCCACGCGGGGGGCGGGCTCGAAGGTGTGCGAGTTGGTGCCCTCGGGCACGACTCCCTCGATGTCGGCCAGGCCGCCGGCGACGTTGGCGGCGATGCTGGTGATCGGTGCCACCGTGGTGATGACCTTCAGCCGGGCGTCGACAGCCCCCGATTCCTTGGCCTCGGCCACGGTGGCGGCCGAGGAAGAGCCCCCGCCACCACCGTCGCCACAGGCCCCGGCCGCCAGTCCCAGGGCCACGACGACGGTCAGGCTGAGGTGCGCGCGCCGGCCCATGGGCGGAACGGTAGACGTCTCTCGTCCCGATGCGCAAACAGCTCGCAACAAGGTCCAGCTTTCCGTTGCGAGCCCCTCGTCGGACGCGGGCGGGGTTTTGGGTGGCCTGAGCCGGGTATTCAGGTGGCACACAAACCAATGTTCCCAACGGAGGCGTCGATGGATGCAGTTCAGCTACTCACTGCTGATCACAATCGTGTGCGCGGTCTTTTTGCCCAAGCTCGGGCAGCACATGATGCGGACGACACGGCAACCCTGGTCGCTTTAGCGAGAACGATCTTCACTGAACTGGACATCCATACCCGGATCGAAGAGGAGATCTTCTATCCCGAAATCAAGGATGCCAGCGAACAGGTCAAGGAGATCGTGGCCGAGGGTCTTCAGGAGCACCATGTGGTTGATCAGTTGATCGAGGAGATGAAAGCGCTCGATCCATCGGACGAAAGTTGGCCGGCGAAGCTGACGGTGATGATGGAGAACGTGGAGCACCACGCCGAGGAGGAAGAGAGCGAGATGTTCCCCAAGGTGCGGGGCGCTCTCGGCCGGAAGCGGCTGGAGCTGCTGGCCGAACGGCTCGAGGGCAAAAAGGCTGAGCTCGGCGCGCCCACCATCGCCGACAAGGAGCATTTGTCGACCGACGACCTGGCCCGCTTGGCCCGCGAGCAGGACATTCCCGGCCGTTCCACCATGAAGCGGGAAGAGCTCCTGGCCACCGTCTCACCGGAATAGGAGTGGAGAGATGCCCAACACTCGGCCCAGCGTCAAGAACGAAAAGCAGTACGAGGCCCTCAAGGAAAAGGGAATGTCCAAGGAGCGTGCCGCCAAGATCGCCAACTCCCCGGGCGCGTCATCCCGCGGCGGGAAGAAGTCCGGCTCCGGAGGGAACTCCAGGCAGGGGGGGACCACCGCGCAGAAGAAGGCGGCCGGTCGGAAAGGCGGCAAGGCGACAGCGGCCAAGTCGTAGCCGGGCGGGGTTCGAGCCGGCTCCCGCCGGGTAACGAGCGACGTGACTTCGAACGCACCGGAGGCTGAGATGACATCGTTCGGATACACGCTCTCGAGCGAGGAGCACGCGCCAGACCGGCTCGTCACTTTCGCCCGGCAGGCGGAAGAGGCGGGCTTCGACTTCGTCTCCATCTCCGACCACTATCACCCGTGGGTCACGGACCAGGGACACAGTCCCTTCGTGTGGTCGGTACTCGGAGCGGTGGCGGCGGTGACGGAGCGGATCAAGGTCGGAATCGGCGTGACCTGCCCGACCGTGAGGATCCATCCTGCCGTCATCGCCCACGCCGCGGCGACCACTTCACTGCTTCTCGAAGACCGGTTCGTCTTCGGGGTGGGGACCGGTGAAGCGCTCAACGAGCACATCCTCGGCCACCGTTGGCCGCCCGCCGAGGTGCGCCGGGAGATGCTGGAAGAGGCGGTCGGGATCATCCGGGCCCTGTGGACGGGTGAGACCGTCGATCATCGAGGGGCGTTCTACCAGGTCGACAACGCCAGACTCTTCGACCCTCCGTCGCAGCCCCCGCCCATCATCGTGTCGGGCTTCGGCGACGAGGCCGTGCGTCTCGCCGCTCGCATCGGAGACGGCTACTGGGGCCATGCTCCCCACCGGGACATCATCGACCTCTACCGCGACAGCGGCGGCACCGGCCCCCGCTACGCCCAGGTCAACGTGTGCTGGGCCGAGGACGTCACCACGGCGCGCAAGACAGTGCACAAGGTATGGCCCAACGGCGGCATCCCCGGCCAACTTGCTCAGGACCTTCCCACGTGGACGCATTTCGAGCAGGCCGCCCAGCTGGTGCGAGAAGACGACGCGGCTGCATCGGTTCCGTGCGGGCCCTACGTGGACGGCGTCGTGGATTCGGTCCGTCAGTTCATCGCCGCGGGCTACGACCATTTGTACTTTCATCAGATCGGCCCCGATCAGGACGGATTCTTCCGCTTCTGGTCAGAAGAGTTGCAGCCCGCCCTCGCCGCGCTCGAAGGAAATCCCACCGGTTGACACCCTCAAATGGAGGAGCTTGGAAATCCATCTCCCGGGTAGACACCAGGTGGACCACCGCCCGCCGAAGATCACATCAAGGAAGGAGTCCTTTCGTGACCAAGCCTGCCAATGAGCAGAACGAGGACCGGGGCTGGAGCGACGAGCGCGTCGGGACCGACGCCACGATGAAGGAGCACAGTCACAAGGAGTATGAGGCGCGGGAAAATACGTCGCCGCCTTCCGACCCCGGCCCGGGGGGCGGCAAGGAACCGCCGGCCGGAGTGGACGAGAGCACCACCCGGCGGGGCGAGGACGTCGCCCGTCAGGAGGGCAAGGAGTTCCAGCAGACGGGCAAGAACGCGGCCGGACGCCCGGAGGGGCGCAACGATCCGGACGACATCGGCGTGGACGGTGGAGGCCCGATCTCCGAGGACATGCCCACCGGGCAGCATCCCTGATCGCATCCCTCGACAAGTAGCACCTCCAGCATCAAGGTAGTGGTAGGTAGGGAGGCGCCGTCACATACCGGCGCCTCCCTACCGCGTGGTGCAACAGGAGCTTCTGCCTACTACGCCATCCGCCACGGGACACCGGTGATGACGCCCGCTGACCGGGTGGAAGTCCCGACCGGCTTCGCCGCCTTTCCGAGGGAGATCGGCACCCCGTTGCGGGCGTGGGCGGAGCGGTCATTCAACATCACCCGGTGGACGGAGATGCCGTCGGGCGGCCACTTCCCGGCCCTGGAAGAGCCCGAGGCCCTGGTCGCCGAGGTGCAGGCCTTCTTCCGGGACCTGCGGTGAGTGAACCGGCCCTCTGGCCGCGGGCCTCAGTTGGAGGCTGCTCGGGCCGCGTGCCGGCGGCTTTGAGCCGTCCCCAGCCATTGATCCAAGGACGGCACTGACCGAGAAGAGCGTGACTCACCGGTCGACCGGGTGAGCAGGTCCGATCCGGCCAACAGGAAGAGCAACCCCCCGGGCAGGGCGGTGAAGGCCGCGACCATCCCCTGGCCAACGGCGCCCGAACCGATGCCGCAGGCGGCACTGATCACCAGCACCACGCCGGTGGCCGTGACGGCGAAGGCCGTCCGCCGGCGCGCCGTCCCCAGTCTGGGCCCGATCATGAATTCGATCCCCCCCGCAAAAGCGGCGTAAGCCGCGCTTCACCCAGGGTAGGCGCTGGGCGGGTCGCTCGGCGGTCGCCCGTCAGGGCCGGGGAATCAGCGTCAACTGATAGACGGCGAGCCCGAAGATGGTGACGCCCATCGGCACGTGCCATGCGGCCGCCTCGAGGCTCTCCCGTCCGCTGTAGCCGAGTCCGATCTGGGCGCTGACGAGGACCACCAGGACGGCGGCCACCGTCATGGCCGGCCGTTGCCGGGCCCGCCAGGCCAGGACCAGCGTGGCCAGGGCGAAGATGAACGTGACGTTCCCGACCACACCGTGCACGGTGATGCTCCACCCCCCGAAGAGGGCTCGGCCGGCCATGAAGGCCTGGACCAGGATGAGAACAGGGAGGGTGTGAGCCAGGATGCGAACCGGACGTACCCCGGCACCAGGTGACGCGGATCGTGCCATAGGGCGATAGTACGTACGACACCCGGGTGACCAGGCCATCGGAGATGACGCCGGTGACGGGGTGCCCCGCTGCCACAATGGGACAATGCACGCGAACCGGACCCGGGGACGGGCGGCGACCGGGTGGGCGGGGGCCGGCTCCGGGTTGCTCCTGGTCGCCCTGGCCACCGCCTGCAGTCCCGGGATCGAGCTGAACCAGGAGGCGGCCGTCGCCGCGGTCACTCCGGAGGCGACAGGCACTCCGGAGGCGACAGGCACTCCGGAGGCGACAGGCACTCCGGAGGCGACAGGCACTCCGGAGGCGACAGCCGTGCCGTCGTCCACCGCCACCTCGGCGCCCCCGCCGGTGCATTCGGGAGCGGCGATCACACCGACCGGCGTGGTGGTGCCGGTACTGGGTGCCGGCGACGATGGCTGGCTGGTGGGGACGCCGTGCGGTCGGACGGCAA
>Ga0299907_10000115_pt1 | contig 30317 bp, 32 predicted proteins | sample RVTome_16_FD_198680 | JGI IMG/M metagenome (GOLD analysis project Ga0299907, IMG submission 198680) | Soil microbial communities from uranium-contaminated site in the Upper Colorado River Basin, Wyoming, United States - RVT152D67 (version 2) ...
ATCACCTCGCGTGGCGATCCGTTGATGGCCAGATCCTCCCCGTGGTCTGTGAAGGCTACGTACTCGTACCCGCGGCCGATCGCGGCCTCGATCATCTCCTCAAGCGTCGACCTGCCGTCACCGGATCGGTCGGAGTGATAGTGGAGGTCTCCCCGAATCTCGGACAACTCGACCACCGTCGGCAGTTCACCGGCAGCAGCGGCTTCGACTTCGCCGCTCCCCTCCCGCAACGGAGGCGGGACCGGCTGCATCTCCAGCGCCTGGTAGATGTCCTCTTCGGTCTTCGAAGCCACCACCTCCTCCCCCTCGAACAACCCGTACTCGCTGAGCAGCCACCCCCGGTCGAGGGCGCGCTGACGGAGGGCGATGTTGTGGGCCTTGGACCCCGTGAAGTAGAGGAGGGCCGACCCCAACTGGTCGGGTTCGACCGTGCGCACGTCGACCTGCAGCCCTTCCCGGGTCAGGAACGAGGTCTTGGTGCTGCCCGAGCCGATCAACTCCACGGATTCGGGCAGGCTGACTACAAACTTCGAGACGGCGTCGGGATCGGTCGTCGCCACCACGATGTCGATGTCGCCCACCGTGTCGGAAAAGCGGCGAATCGAGCCGCACGGTTTCGCCGCCTCGACCGAGTCGAGAGCGGAGATGCGCGCCGCCAGCGACCGGGCCAGGGGAAGGGCCTCGATGATCGGGGTGCGTCGGTCTTTCCCGTGGAGCCCGAGTCGCTCGATCGACTTTGCGATCTTCTCCTCGGAGGTCTTGCCCAGACCGGGCAGCTCCCGGAGTTGCTCGGCCGCGATCGCCTCACGGAGACCTTCGATGTCCTCGACACCGAGCTCGGCCCGGATGAGTTTGAGGGTCTTCGGCCCCAGACCGGGGATCTTCGAGAGCTCCACGAACGCCGGCGGGTACTTCTCGCGGAGGGCGACGAGTTTGGCCACCGACCCTGTCGTCATGAACTCGAGGATCTTGTCCGCAGTCGACGCACCGACACCTTTGATCTCGGTGAGCTCCTTCTTGCTCAGACCCTCGAGCTCCCCTTGGTAGCCCTCGATGCCGTGGAGGGCGTTCTCGTAGGCACGGGCCCGAAAGGCCTGGGAGCTCCCCTCGTCGAGGGCAGCCAGCTTGGCCAGCTCGGCCAACATCCGGAGCACTTCGAGTCGGGTGGCCATGACGCCGGGAGCCTAGATCCGCTCCTCAGTCGTCGGCGATGGAGGCGAGAGCCCCACGGGTGACCTCGATGACCGCCGACGGAGAGAGTTCGAGCTGGACACCTCGCCGGCCACCGGAGACGGCGATTGTCTCGAATTCGGCGGCGGATGAGTCAAGGGTCAGATTGAGAGCCCTCCGCTGACCGAATGGGCTGATTCCGCCGGTGACGTAGCCGGTCAATCGCTCGGCCACGGAAGGGGAGGCCAACGAGCATTGTTTTCCGCCCACGACTCGGGCCAACTTTCTGGTGGAGAGTCTTCGAGATACCGGGAATCACGGCAACTACCGGCTGGGCATCAACCTCGGCCACCAGTGTCTTGAAGACCCGGCCCGGGGGCATCCCGAGAGCGGCGGCCACGGCCTGCCCGTAGCCGTCCCCGACCTTCTCGGTCACTTCGTAGATGTGGACCTCGTAGGCAACGCCGGCGCGATCGAGAGCCTGAGTCGCCCTGGTGGCGCGTCCCGCCATCCGCTCACCAACGCTCGACCAGATGCTCGCGGCCCGGTGGCGGGTCGTAGGGCTCGGGCCAGAAGTCGGTCACTGTTGCGATCACACCCTCGGCAAAGGTGAAGAACGCCATGGCTTCGGCTGGCTCGGACCCCGGGACCTCCCAGATGAACCAGGCCACACCGTGCTCCTCATCGGCCAGTGCAACCTTGACCTCGAGGTGCCAGGCGCCGGGGTACTCCTGGTTGAACTGGAGGTAGCGATCCCGGCCCCGGATCCGCTCTCGGGTCTGGGGGACCTCGTAGATCACCTCCGGATGGAGCAGGGCAGCCCAGGCTTCCCAATCACGATTGTCCAGAGTCGTGATGAAGTCTCTGACCAGGTCACCATTGGTGGGCACCGGCCCAACCATATTGACGACGCGACATCAACGTCCGAGCCAGGCCCGAGGCTCGAACTCGGCCCGAGCCGTCTTCCCTACGAGCACCTCGCCGAAGAGAGGGAGATCTGCGGCCAGGGACACGGTCACCGCGGCCACCCTGGCCTGGAGGCTGCCATCCACCGGGCACCAGCAGCTAACGAGCCGGGTGCCATTGCGGGAGGCAAACTCCGCCGCCACCGCCCGCGGAGCAGCCGCCCCGGTGGGCGGGTAGGTGGCCACTGCTGCGGCAAGTGCCGCCGCTTCGGCCGCGGTGGCCGCCTTCTCCCGGGCGTCGAACAGGACACCCAAAGCCGCGGTGGCAACACCGAGGGTGGCGATCAGGGCGCAGAGGCCGACCATGAGGACCGCCATCGCGCCCCGATCGCTCTTCATCTCTCGGTTCGCATCGTCGCTCTGGCCGAAAGCTCGACCCCCATGCTGGGAGGGAAGGGCCGGCCCAATGCGTAACGCAACGACACCGAGACGCTGGCTGGTACGCCCACCCTCGAGGGTCGCTCGACCGAAACCCGGGCACCCTCCCTCATCGCCGGCGAGAGAGAAGCCAGCACCGCCTCCACGGCCTTGGCCGGGTCCGGTGTGGTCGCGGCCACCCTGGCTCCGTCCCGCACCGCCGCCTGCAGCTCGATCCGCGTTCGGGCGACCCCAATGAGCTGGATCGATGCCACCACCACCAGGATCACGATGGGGAGGACGAGGAAGAACTCGACGGTCATCGACCCGCGTTCGTCGCTCAGAACTTGCCCGCGACCCAGTCGATGACCTTCCCGAACAGGCCTCCGAGGAGTCCGCTCCCGCTCCCTGATTGCAGCCACCTCAGGGCGATCACGGCCAAGGCCGTCGCCGCCAGGATGACCAGGAAGTATTCGACGGTGCCTTGCCCCCGGTCGTCGCGCGTGGCAAGCCACGTCAGTATCCGTGCCATTGACTCTCCTTCTTTTCCGGTAGCCGACCGGGGCGGGGAGAAGTGCGGATCTCATGACAGGGGCCCGGACAGGTCGTCGAAGAGCCGGAGCAGGGATGGGGCATAGAGGAGCAGGACCAGGCCGGGGAGCAGGAAGAGGGTTATGGGAACAATGAGGCGCACCGGCAAGGCGCGGGAGCGCGCCACTCGTCTCGCCTTCTCGGCGGCGATGTCGGCCTCGATCATGGACCGGACCGTGTCGCCGAGAGCGGCGCCGGATTTCTGGGCGCGGGCCAGTTGGGCGAGCACGCCTTTCATCTCCCCGCTCATCAGGAGCACCGCCTGGGTGAGCCCCGAGATGGTCGCGACCCGGGCCGCCACCACAAGATCGTGCTGGCCGGGGAACATCGCAGCCACGGTTTGCAGGGCACCGAGCGCCGAGCGACCCGATCGCAGCTCCACGAGCAGCACGATGAGGACCGGTCGGATCATCGACGAGCGGGGTCGGAGCCTGATTCGAAGGCGGATGACGCCGTGCGCAGCCATCGCCACCATTGCCCCAGGAAGTCCTCCGATTGCGAGACCGGCCGAGCCGATGATGACCAGCCTCATCTGGATCTCCTCAGGATCACGATCGATAGTGCGAGCCCGGCGGCGACGAGCGCCAGACCGAGGAGCGCGGCGGCCCGTTGCGCCGGTTGCCTCAGGAAGGGCTCGAGCTCGCCTCGGGTCACAGCCCAGCCCGCGGCCAGGAGCGGTGCGATGAGAAGGACGGCACCGGTCGCCCGCGCCGGCGCCGAAGCGATCGCGACCTCGTGGGCCACCTCCACCTGGGCCAGGGCCAGACCGCCGATCTCGTCAAAAAGGGCCGCAGGGGAGATGCCGATCCCGTCGGCGCGGGTCAGAAGCGCCCCGAGCTCGGGCCCGATCTCGGTGAACTCGACCCGGGCCTCCCGTGCGATCTCGTGAGTCGAGGCTCCGAGCCGGCAGAGGCGGGCAAGCTCGATGGCGCCCACGGAGATGGCCGCCTTCTCCAACCCGGTCCGAAGGGTGGCTCCGGCTCGAAGCTCACCCGATACCGCCTCGCAGAACTGCGCCGCCCTCATCGAGAGCCCGGGCCGAGCCCGCCACCAGTGGACCGCGATGAGGCAGGCCGCGGGCAGCGGAGCCACGACCGTCAGAAGCAACAGCCCCAGATGACGCCAATCGACCCCGAGCCCAACCCCAACGGCGATGAGGAACCAGGTCATGGTTCGACTCCGTCCGAACCGACCTCTGCGATCTGAGAGACCACGCGGAGCCCATTGCTCCGGTCCAATTGCACCACCAGATCGATGGCGGCCAGGAGTTGTCTCCTGACCGCCAATTCTGAGGTGTCGCCGGCGGAGAGGGCCAGTGTCTCCAGCCGCCACAGCGCCTCCTGAGGGGTATTGGCGTGGATCGTGGACAGTGACCCGCGATGGCCGGTGTTCAGCGCCGATATCAGATCGAGGGCCTCACTTCCCCGCACCTCGCCGACGATGATCCGGTCCGGGCGAAGTCGCAGCGCCGAGCGAAGAAGCTGACGGATGGTTATCTCGCCAACACCCTCGGGATTGGGCGGGTGCGCCTCCAATCGAACCCTGTGGCCCGGAATGCGGAGCTCGGCGGCATCTTCGATGGTCACGACTCGCTCGCTGATCGGGATGAGGGCGGCCAGCAGGTTGAGGAGGGTGGTCTTTCCGGTTCCGGTGCCGCCTGATACCAGAATGGTTCTCCTCTCGCGCATCGCATCCGACATGGTCTCGACCTGGGAAGGAGTGGCGGTGCCCACTTCGACGAGCTCGTCCAGAGAGGCCACTGCCTGGGTGAACCTCCGGATGGCGATGATCGGGTGGTCGACGGCCGCGGGTGGGACCACGACGTGGATCCGGCTCCCGTCGCCGAGTCGGCCGTCGACCATGGGAGATGAGCGGTCGACCCTGAGGCCGAGCGGGGCGATGACCCGTTCCACGGCGGCGTATATGTCAGCCTCGCTCGCGAACTCCCCCTCGACCCGGGTGAGGGCTCCGCCCCGATCCACCCAGATGTCATCGGGGCCGTTGACCAGGATGTCAGTAACGGCCGGGTCGGCCAGGAGCGGTTCGAGCGGACCCAGCCCGAGAACCCGGTCCGCGATCATCGCCGCCCAATCACCGGCGTGATGGGGTGACGCCAAACCGAGGAGACGCCGGGCTTCTGCCGTCACCTCGGACCGGCGCAGCGGAACCCCACCAGAGGCGATGTCCTCGATAACCCGGTCGATCACGCCCACGGCAGCCCCCAGACACCCTCCCAGGCCCGGACCCACCGGGCCCGCCCCACCGATCTTCCGGAAAGCATCCGTCGCACCAACGAGCCCCTGAGCCTGGGCAACACCGGCCCGGGACCGGTCGGTCTGACCCCGGTAACCACCGGCTGCCACACCGCCGGGCTCGGTTCGGCCGAGCGCAGGAAACCTGGAAGCAGAGGTCGCACCGGGACCGTGGGCCCGGTCCACTGCCCTGGTTCGCATCGGATCACGATTGCGGGCCAGTTGACCGCAAGGGACTCGATCGCCGAGTGGGTCTCCTCGATCAGTAACGGGCCGGCGGCCAACAGGGCCACCCCCGACCGGCCCGGGCTCAACTCGGACAGCGACGGCCCTTCATTCGCCAGATCGGACAAAGTCCGGCTGCCCTGGAGCGTAAGGTCGCAACACAGGTCGACGACCAGTGCGCTTCCCGCCACCTGGGCCAGGCCCAGCGCCGAAACCAGCGAAAGAACCGGGTCGGCCGACGCGACTCCGAGGACGCCAAACCCACCCGGAGATCTCCCCATCCCCACCATGGGTTCGAACGTATCGAGCCTGGGCCCGCCCTACAAGGGGTCTGTGCCTGGTGGGTCCGGGTGGGCGGGCATCTCGACGACCCGCCATTGGTAACCGGCCGCGACGACGGCATACATCAGGCCGCTGGCCGAATATTCGCCATCTGGAATGGACTGCAACACCTCGGCGTCCAATACGAATCCTTCGACCGCCCACAGCGCGTCACGATTCAGATGGTGGACAATTCGCCCGGACTCTGCCTTCTTGACCGCTTCATTGACCCTGCCCACCAGCAAACCGGGCACCGGGACATCGGAGGAGAGCCACTCGTGCGCCATGTTCTCACCCCGATGGTCGATCACGGTCGGTCCTTCGCCACTCGAAGCACGCTGACTCAAGACCTGGGGATCGATCACCCCCCAAAAGTACCCTCTGCCCATGATCGATCGGGTCATGATCGTGGTGGCCGCCGGCAGCAGCACCAGGTTCGGCAGCGACAAGCTGCTGGCCATCGTGGACGGTCGCCCCCTGGTGGCCCACACCGTCGCTGCGGTGATCGGCCATGTCGACCGTTGCATCCTGGTCTGCCGGGAGAACCAGATGGCTTCGCTCGACGGGTTGGGGGCAGACATGTTCCCCGGTGGCCCGACCCGGACGGCTTCCGAGATGGCAGGCCTGTCCGCACTCGGAGGCACGGCCGGCCTCATCGGGATCCATGACGGGGCGCGGCCCCTGGTGCAGGGCTCCTTGATCGAGACTCTTTTCCAGGTCGCCGACCGGGTGGGCGGGGCGATCCCCATCCTGGAGCCCGAGATGCCCTTGATCCAAAAGTCCGATCTCTCCTTGGCGACGTCCGTCGTGGTCGCCCAGACGCCCCAGGTGTTCCGCGGCGAGGAGCTGCTCGCCGCCTACACGGCCGCGGCCCGCGTCGAGTACCAGGCCCAGGACACCGCCGAGGTGGCTCAGAGGTTCGGCCGGCTCGTCATCGAGGGCATCCCCGGTGACCCGGCCAACATCAAGGTGACCGAGCCCGCGGACATCGAGGCAGTCATGGCCGCGCTAGAGGCCCGTCGCTGAAATAGCTACGCGGTCTCGCCGGCCCTCGACGCCGCTGGCTGCGTCCTCGTCCTCAACGAACGAACAGGTGCGCCTTCGTCCTGCGTCCTTGCCAGCGATCCCGATGCCTCGGAGACACCGCGGCAGTATTTCACCGACAGACCTCTAGTGGCTTCTCGTAACGAACCTCGTTGACGTCGTTGCCCCCGATGTTCTCGATCCGAATCGGCTTCCCGATCACCCAACCCTGACGTTCGTAAAAGTCACGGGCGCGCTGGTTGGTGTCGAGGACCCACAGCATTGCCTGATGGTGGCCGCTGTCGGCAAGCGCCCGCTCGGCGGCCGTCAACAACTCGCGACCGTGTCCCCGACCCCAGTGCTCCGGAGCGAGATAGATCGAATACACCTCTCCCCAGTCGAGGTCGATGGACGGTCCCACCACGCAGAAGCCGACTATCTCGCCATCCGATTCGGCCACCAAGGCCCGGCCTCTGGTCTGGCGCAGGATTCGACTCCAATTGGCGGTTCGATCGGCGACATCCAACGAGTCGAGAAAGTCGCTATCGATCAGGCCCCGGTAAGCCGCCTGCCAGCTGGTGACATGGACCCGGGCCAATTCGGCGGCGTCGTCGAGACGGGCATCGCGGATCACACATCCCATTCTGGCGCGGAGATCTGACCCTATCGGGTCGGATCTCCGCGCCAAAACGGGTTCCTCGACCGTTCTGCTTGACAAACGGTCGGGAGTTGCCGACTATACGGGAATGGCCGACCATTCGGCACCGGACTACGAACTCGAGGAGACGCTCACCGTCGACCAACCCGAACAGCTCAGGGCGCTGTTCGAAGAGACGAGACGGTCGATCATCCATCTGCTGTTGGAACGTGCCGCCACCATCACCGAGCTCGCCGCGACGATGGACATGCCCAAAGGCACGATGGGGCACCATGTCGGCGTCCTCGCCGAGGCCGGTCTGATCCGTGTGGTCAGGACCAAGAAGGTCCGGGCGATCGAGGCCAAGTATTACGGCCGCACCGCCCGGACCTTCATGATCAACTTCCGCGACCGCGATCTCGGGATCGCACCCGACCACTTCCTGGTCACGGCTGAAGCGGAGTTCGTCGCGGCGTCGGCCTCGTACCGCGATCACGAAGACAGCCCGATCATGAGCACCCTTCGATACGCCCGGATCCCCGATGACAGGGCCGCAGAGTGGCTATTCCGGCTCGGGGAGCTGACCCAGGAGTTCGCATCCGAGACCCGCGGCGGCGACACCACCTACGCCATGCTGGCCGCGTTCTACCCCACCGAGCACCCCCACTTGCCTGATGTCGGAGAAACGTCATGAGCAGGCCCCTCGGCGTCAACTATTGGAAGCTCTGGACCGCCTCGGTCATCACCAACTTCGGGGACGGGGTGGCCATCGTCGCCTATCCCTGGCTGGCTTCGGCCGTCACCCGGAGCCCGGTCCACATCGCCCTGGTCACGGTGGCCACCCGTCTGCCCTGGCTCCTGTTCTCCCTGCCCGCCGGAGTCGTGGCCGACCGGGTGGACCGGAAGCGGCTGGTGGTGCTGATGGACGTCATCCGTTTTGCCGTCACTATCGCGGTGGCGGTGGCGGTCCTCGCCTCCCAGGCCGATCTCGCCTCACCCGGTGACATCGCCTCTGGTGTCGCCCAGCCGCCTCCCAACGCCGCCTTCCTGCTCGTCGTGGTCTATGCCGCCGCCCTCCTCCTGGGAACGGCCGAGGTGTTCCGTGACAACTCGGCGCAGACCCTGATGCCCGCGCTCGTCGACAAGGAGAATCTGGAGCGGGCGAATGGACGGATGTGGGGAGCGGAGATGGTAATGAACTCGTTCGCCGGCCCTCCGGCAGGCGGCTTCCTCCTCGCCATCGCCTTCGCCATTCCCTTTTTCGTCGACGCAGCCACCTTCGCCGTCTCGGCTGCATTGATCCTCACCATCGCCGGCCGGTTCCGGGCGACGCCCGAAGCCGGAGTCGAGGTGAAGCCTCCTTCATTCCGCGCGGAGTTGAAAGAGGGAGTGCGGTGGTTATGGGGCCACGATCTATTCCGACCGATGGCGATCTCCCTCGGTGTGCTCAATGCGATGGCCTCTCTGGCCACCGCGACCTACGTTCTCTTCGTCCAGGAGATCCTGCAGCTCGACGCAACCGCCTTCGGGGCGATTCTCACCGCCGGTGCCGTCGGTGGCGTGGTCGGGTCGTTACTGGCGCCGAGAGTGTCGAAGCGCATCGGGCAGGGCGCATCCTTGTTCGCCTCGATCCTGGTCTTCGCCGCCACCCTCTTGGTGACAGGTCTCACCTCCTCGGTGTGGGTGGTGTGGGCGATGGCCGCAATCAGCACCTTCTTCGTGATGGTCTGGAATGTCATCACCGTGTCGCTGCGTCAGGCCCTCATCCCGGACCGGATCCTGGGGAGGGTCAACTCGGTGTACCGCTTCTTCGGCTGGGGGATGATTCCGATCGGGACCTTCCTCGGTGGCTTGTTGGTGGCCTTGTCCGAGCCGTTGCTGGGCCGGGAATGGGCGCTGCGCGCCCCGTTCGTCTTTGGAGCCGCGGTCCAGGCGGGCCTCTTCGTCTATGCCCTCCCCCGGCTCAACAGCGCCCGGATCGCCCAGGCCCAAGCTGGGGAGATGGAGCCTGGGGTCACCTCTTCTCCGGGAGACCATTGATGATCATCATCCGCATCCTCCCCGCCGCCGACGGCAAGCGGAAGCCTCGCGGGCCGTCGGACGAGCGTGACGTGCAACCCGAGCCCACGCCGGCTCGACTCAGGTGACCGCGCTCTCTTCCTCTGGCTCGGGCCGGGCGCGGTCGTCGTCTTCAGCCTCGACAACCGCACCGGCTTCGTCCCGCCCACCCAGCACCCAAAAGGCGAGGACGGACAACGAAGCCGCCCCCAGGGCAACTCCGAGCCAGAGCCATCGCTGGGTATCCGGGCTTTGACCTTCGCTTTCAGTCGTTCCCGCCGAATCCGAATTGGCGGTCAGATCGACACCCAACTCCGTGAGTGACACCGGGTCGGACTGGGCCCCTGGTTCACCCAGTGCCTCGAACACCACCTGGTAGTCGGCGGGCTTGACCTCGGTGGTGACCCCGTATCTTCCGTCGTCTCTGGGGACCATGGGGATGGTGACCGTGTCCTCGTCCGGCAGGGCGAGGTGCACCACCACCGAATCGGCCGAAACTCCCACTTCGACATGCAGCTCGACGATCATGGATTGTTGAGTCGTGGAGACGACAGTTGCGGAAGCGGCGCCAAAACTCGCGCCCAACTCGGCCGCAACCAGGACCAGAGAAGCGAACCTGATCATGGTTTGCGATGGTACCGGTCCTAGCATCGCTCGCCGTGTGGCCCACCGTGTTGACGACCTTTCGTTCGGCGCGCTGCAGACGACCCGTCGGCGTGCCTGAATGCTGACGACACCTCCGTTTCGACGCGCCCCCCGCCTTCTCTTCAGACGGCCCGCCGTCCTGTTCTCGGTCATCGGGGCCGCGACGATCCTCTCCATCGTCGCCGCCCTCACCCCCTTGTTCCTCTCCTCGTCGTCCAGTGCCGCCCTGCTCCGCGAGCTCGAGGGCCGCTGCCCGGCGTCGATCGCCGGTACCACGACACTGTTCGGGTGGTTTCCCGAGACAACGCAAGACGGGCGCGCACCCGAGTCGATGGGCGATCTGGTCGATGAGAACCGGAAAATCCTGCGCAACCACATCCCCACCCACCCCTCCATCGGCGAGGCGGAAGCCATCCTCAGGGGGACCGTGGTCAATGTCAGCAGCGACGGTGGCACTCCGCTGACAGGGCGTTTCCTGGCAAGGGACAACTTCCGCGATCACATAGAGCTGGTCGAGGGGGAACACGGCCCCGGGGTCTACGTAGACGACGTGTTGGCCGGGGACCTGGGTGTGGGGCCCGGCGACACCATGACGTTCACCGCGGGTTCCAGTTCGGGCGAAGTCCAGGTGCAGGCGGTGTACACCGGGCTGTACGACCGGTTGGACGATCCGTACTGGTGTTCCGTGGTGGACGTCCTGGAGACCAGTGCAATGGGGGACCTGCCTCCGCCGCCATTGCTGGTGGACCCCGGGTACTTCGGCGACGACGGCGAGACGATGAACTCCGTCTACGCCGGGTACGGAACGGCCGCCGGCACGTGGGAGATTCCGGTGATCCTCGATGGCCTGACCGTGACCCAGGCGCAGGAGGCGGCCCAGGTACTGGTCGAGATCGACCAGGAAGTCGTCAGAGCCGAATTCGAGGACGTCTTCTTCTTCCAGATCAACCCGGGAGTGCACAGCGACCTGCTCCTGGTCACCTCGCGGGTCCAGGCGCTGTCAGACGCATTGCGCAGCTCCATCCTCCCCCTGGCGGGAGTGGTGCTGATCGCAGCCACCGCCCTGATCGGTGGGGCGGGCTCCTATTGGGTCGACCGGCGCCGGATCGAGTTGCAGTACCTCTCGGCGATAGGCGCCAGCCCGGCCACGTTGTCACTGAAGGCCGCCCTCGAATTCCTGCCGGCGATGATCCTCGGAAGCGGGATCGGCTGGGCCATCGCCAACCTGCTCATCGGCGTCGTCGGGCCGTCCCGAGTCGTCGAGCCGGCAGCACGGTTCGATGGGGTCTGGGTGACAGCCGCCGTGGCCGTGTTGGGCCTCCTGGCCGTGGCTCTGGTCGTGGGTCTGAGGGCCCGAACCCTGCTCGACCACAGGCCGCACCGGGCCCGCACCTTCCCGTGGCGGATCCCGTTGCTGGTCGCCGCCATCGCCGGTGCGGTCGGGGTCCGGGTCGGCATCGGGGACAGCGCCGTCACCATCGAGGAGAACCAGCTGGTGGGCTCGGTCGACCCCCTGGTCCTGTTCTTCCCGCTGTTCACCTTCCTCGCAGTGGTGCTGCTCATCGCCGAATTGGTGATCAGGGCATTCCCTGTGATCAAGAAGGTCGGCGCCCGCAATCACGCCGCCTACCTCGCCTCACGTCGCATCATCTCGGCGCCGACCCTCGTCATCGCGCTGATCGCCGGCGCCGCCCTCCCGGTGGCCACGTTGATCTATGCCGCCTCCCTCACCAGGTCGGCGACCTCGACCATCGACGCCAAAGGGAGGAGCTTCGTCGGGGCGGACATCTCGACACCCGTCTTCGGGTTGATCGACCCTCCCGAGGGCATCGCCGATGTCTCGACCGTCGTCATCAAGTCGGAACGGGCAGACCTGGAAGGCGTCCGGGTGGACGTCCTTGCCATCGACCGAGAGACTTTCGCCAATGGCGCCTTCTGGGACCAGTCATTCGCCGATGCGCCTCTGGATGAGATACTCGACAACCTGGCCGACGACGCCATAGGCGGACCGCTCCCGGCTTACCTGGCCAACGGCACGGCCGAGAGCGGGCTCCTGAGATCAGCAGCCGGCGATGCCGAGGTCGAGGTGGTGGGCGGCGTGGAGGCGTTCCCCGGGGGACGCGGGACGAGACCTCTGGTCATCGTCGACCGGCAGCGATTCGTGGAGGTGGTGGGTGACGAGGAGGGTCGGGTCACAGGTTCCCGATACCTGATGTGGACCAGCGACCGCACCGAATCAGAGGTCGAGAGGGCAATGGGCGAGGCCGGCCTGGGTTATGCGTTCACAGTGAGCGCGGCAACCACGCTCGACCAGCTCAAATTCGTCGCGGTGGTCTGGACCTTCGACTTTCTGGAGATCTACGCCGCCCTCGCCGGCCTCATCGCCATCGGCGGGGTCCTGCTCTACGTCGACACCCGGCAGCGACAACGGAACCTCTCCTATGCGCTGGCCCGCAGGATGGGGCTCCAACGCACCGAGCACCTCCGGGCCGGGTTCATCGAGGTGGCTTCGTTGACCGTGCTCGGCGCCGTCGCCGGGGTCTTCGCCGCCCGGGTCGCCGCCAGAAGCCTGTACACGATCTTGGACGCAGTCCCGGAGACGCCGCCGGGCCCGCGATGGATCGGGGCACTCGACCTCTCCTTGCTTGCCGTCGTCGTTGCCTTGGGTGTCGCGGCGATCGCGGCCATCCTGGCCCAGAGAACCGCGGATAGTGCCGACACCTCGGAGTTGTTGCGTCATGGCGACTGAGTCCACGATGGTTTGCGAAGGCATCCGCCGCGCCTATCACACCGACGAAGAGGTGGTGTGGGCCCTGTGGGATGTCGATGCCCGGGCCGAAGCCGGGCAGATCACCGTGCTCGCCGGGCCGTCGGGCTCGGGCAAGTCGACGCTGCTCCGGGTCATGGCCGGGATCGACGTGCCCGACAGCGGGCGGGTCGAGGTCGCCGGCAACGAGCTCACCGCGATGAGCTCAGGCGCACGTCGTCGATACCGCTCCCGGCACATGGGTTATCTGTTCCAGGACCCGGCGGCCAACCTTCTCTCCTATCTGACGGTCTGGGAGCACTTGCAGATGGCGGGGAAGATTCGGGGCGGAATGCCGAGCAAGGACTTGCTTGCCCATCTCGAGATCGAGGAGCTGGCCGATGAGCACCCGGTGCGGCTCTCGGCAGGCCAGCAGCAAAGGGCCGCCCTCGCAGCCGCGATGGTCGGAGACCCTGATCTGATCCTCGCCGACGAGCCGACGGCCGAGCTCGACACCGTGTCGGCCCACCTGGCGGTGGCGGCCCTGTCCCGTCTCCGCGACCTGGGGGCCACCCTGGTCGTCACCTCGCACGACCCGGAAGTCCTCCACGTGGCCGACCGGTTGATCCATCTCGATCACGGAGCGGTCAAAGAATGAGGAACGTTGTCGAGCTCTCCGGCATCACCAAGAGATTCCGGAGGGGAAAGACGGAGATCACTGTCCTGGACGACCTCACCGCGGCCATCGAGCCCGGGGAGGTGGTCATCATCCGGGGCCGATCCGGGTCGGGGAAGACCACCCTGCTCAACATCCTCGCCGGCTGGCAGAAGCCGGACTCGGGGTCCGTGATCTGGGGGGTGGATCATCCAGGTGCATGGGATCGAGTTGCGGTGGTCCCCCAGTCTCTCGGCCTTCTCCCCGAGCTAAGCCTCGGCGAGAACATCGGCCTGCCCGGCCGGCTGGCCGACACCGAGAGCGACGTGCCCGGAGTTGCCGAGAAGCTCGAGATCGGGCACCTGCTCGATCGTCCCGTCGGTGGTGCCTCGCTGGGCGAGCAGCAGAGAGCGGCGATCGGCCGGGCCCTGATCAGGCAACCCTCACTCCTGCTCGCCGACGAGCCGTCGTCGCATCAAGACCTGGAGCGGCTCCATCTGGTCTGGCGCCTCATCGACGAGGTGGCGGCCGCCGGGACCGGGGTCATTGCCGCGACCCACGACCCCGACGCCTTCGACTACGCCGACCGCATCCTCGACCTTCACGAGGGCCGACTGGTCCCCGGCGGGTTATCACCAATCTGAGCTTCACCTATCCAGCCCCCCACTCGCCCCGCTCCCGGAGCACCTGTTTGAGGAGATCGGGGCGGTCGGTGATGATGCCGTCGACGCCCATGTCGAGGAGCTCGCGCATCTCGGCGGGGTTGTTGACGGTCCACACGTGCACCTGGAGCCCGCGCCGGTGGGCGGCGTCCACCAATCGCCGGTCGATCACGCGCAGCCCGCGCGATCGGCGAGGTAACTGAAGGGCGGCGGCGTCGCCGGCGACCCCGCGGCCCAGGCGGGAAGCGAGGAGCCAGGACCTGCTCGATGTCGCCCCGGTCGAGGTGGCGACCAGACCGCCGGAGGCGCCCCGGAACTCCTCGAGACGTCGATCGGAGAACGAACCGACGATGAGCCGATCGTGCAGGTCCAGACGCTCGATCAACTCCTGCAGTGGCTCGACGAGATTGTCCGTCTTGAGGTCGACCACGAAGGAAACCCGGGGGAATGCCAGCAAGGCCTCTTCCAGGGTGGGTACCCGGATCCCCAAGCCGCGAAAGGAATACCCTTCCCTCCCGACGTGCCGGTAGCCGGCGTCCAACCCGGACAGCTGGTCGAAGGTGAGGTCACCGACAGGCCCGGAACCGTCGGTTGTCCGGTCCAGAGTGTGGTCGTGGAAACAAACGAGCACACCGTCGGCCGTGAGGTGGAGATCGGTCTCCAGATGACGGAATCCGAGCGCCACCGCGCCCGAGAAGGCCTCCATCGTGTTCTCCGGCCACAGGAGGCGGCTGCCCCGGTGGGCAATGGCAACGGGCGGGTGCCACAGATCGTGATTCATGCCTGGCGCAAAGTAATGGGCCCCGCCGGTTGACGGGGCCCATCAAATCCCGGTAAGGGCTAGTTATTCGGCGACGCGGTCCTTCAGGCCCTTTGAAGCGGAGAAGTGGGCATACCTCTTCGCGGCGATCGTGATGGTCTCCCCGGTGGCGGGGTTCCTGCCCTGGCGAGCAGAGCGGTTCTTGGTGGTGAAGTTGCCAAACCCTGTGACATTCACTTTGCGGCCGGCATCGAGCTCCACGGCGATGATTCCCTCGCCGTCCTTGGTGGAGAAAATGATGTCGATGATCTCCGTGGCTTTGCCTTTGGAGATGTCCGCCTTGTCGGCGAGTTTGTCCGCCATCTCGGACTTGTTCACGGCCCCTCCTTGTGGGTCGACGATTGGCGCCGTCATTGATTACGACGATGCCGACTAACGATAGGCGAAAACGCCAGCATTGCTTGGCTTTCTCGGGTGGTTAGCCTTCGCGTACCAGGAGGAGAATGAGCGTCGAGTATCTGCTGGAGGATGACGTGGCCCTCGTCACCCTCAATCGGCCGGACCGGTACAACGCCATCGAGGCGACCCTGGGAGAGGGTTTGGTCCGCTCGCTGGCTCGCGCCGGGGAGGAGAGCAGGGCGGTGATCCTCACCGGGGCCGGCAAGGCTTTCTGCTCCGGCGCCGATCTCACGGACCTGATGCCCGCCTACGAATCGGGCGAAGGGCCCGACCTCGCCGCGTTGCTCGATGACGTCTTCCACCCGGCCCTTCACGCCATCCTCGAATGCCGGGTGCCGGTCGTCGGCGCCATCAACGGGGTTGCGGCCGGTGCCGGGCTCGGCTTGGCCCTGGCGTGTGACCTCCGGGTGATGGCAGAGGAAGCCACCCTCACCTCGGCTTTCACCGCCATCGGGCTGGTCCCCGATTCGGGGACCAGCTGGTGGCTGTCCCACCATCTCGGTGTCTCCCGAGCATTGGAGTTGGCCCTGACCAACCGCCGTGTCTCGGCGGAGGAGGCGCGGGCGCTCGGCCTATGCCTCGACGTGGTCATGGGCGCAGAGCTCATCGACCGAGCAATGGAGGTGGCCCGTCAGATGGCTGACCTGGTGCCCGATTCGCTGGTGACCACCCGGCATCTGATCCGGAACGCATCTGGGTCGTCTCTCGAGGCGGCGTTGGCGGCGGAGCAGGCGGAACAAGGCCGGCTCGGCAGGACCCCTGAGCACCGCGAAGGGGTCATGGCGTTCCTCGAGAAACGGGAAGCCAACTTCCGCTCTTGAGGCTTCCGAGCCCTACGGCCGAACCAGATACACCTCGACCGTGAGCTTGCCCGCCTCGCCTTTGCCGAAGGCGACGCCGATCTCTTCGTTGAGCCAGGCCAGATCCTCGTTCCCGGTCTCGAAGGTGAGCAACTCCCGCGGCTCGGCCGACTGGTCGGGATTCACCATCGAGACCCCGCTCCCCCGATAGGCGACGGTCTCCCGTTTCTCCCCGATGGTGGCGTGGATGTCGAGCGCCATGTTGCCGTCGGACCGCATCGTCACGTAGTCGATTCCCTGCACCGGGCGCTCACCATCCCAGTGGGGCCCGGTGGCCGTGCCATCGAATGGGAAGTCGATGCGCATCCCGGCCGGCGCATTGCCGATGATCTTCCGCCCCATCTCGGCTGTGATCGTGCAGAACATCTCCAGTGACGGCATTTGGTCCTTCTCCGATTGCGTCGGCGGAACGCTAATGGCCGCGGGCACGTCGAGATCGATCAAGCAGTTCGACCACCTCGGAATCCGATGTCGGCGAGAAGTCTCGATACCAGGCTCCCACCGCCATGAATCGCCTTGGCCTGTCGAGAACGATCAACCGATCGGTAGCCCGTTCCATCACCGGCACCACTTCCGGCGGGGCGACCGGAACCGCCAGCCAGACTCCCCGCGCATTCCTGGCCCGAAGCGCCTCCACGGCCGCAAGCGCCGTCGAGCCGGTGGCCAGGCCGTCATCGACGACCACCACAGTGCGTCCTTTTGGGTCGATCGCAGGAGTCGCCGCCCGATAACGCGCCAGGCGGGCCTCCAACCCGGCCCTCTCCGAATCGGCTGCCGCCTGAAACATCTCCTCGTCGATGCCGACGGATTCGATGATCTCCTGATTCCTGATCACAACCCCTCCCTCGGCGACAGCTCCCATGGCGAGCTCCGGGTGAAAGGGCACTCCGATCTTCCTGACCACCAGCACGTCCAGGTCGCAGCCAAGGGCCTCGGCCACCTCGAACCCGACAGGCACGCCCCCACGGGGGAGGGCAGCGACCAGCGGCGCCCGCGGGCCATGTGCAGCCACCGCCTCACCTAGTCGTCTCCCGGCTTCGCGGCGGTCCGCGAACCTCATGGTCTCAACCGTAATGATCCACGTAACGCCGCAGCCACGGCGTCACCTGGGTCAAATACTCCTCGGCCTCTCCCATCGGCAGGGTCCGGGCCGCATAGTTCATCAGCATGATCTGCCGGGCGGCATGAAAGCCGTCCAACTGCTCTTCGTCTTCGATGGGCCAGGGTGCGATCTCCTCGAATCCCTGACGGTAGGCAGCCCGGATCTCGTCGCGCCGGTCGCTGGCCCTCGAGGAGTAGAGACACACCGAGACGTCCTGGCCGGGAGTGGCGACCATCACGTCCTCGAAATCGAAAGCGTGGAGTCGGGAGCGAACCAGATGCACGTTCCACTCGTGGAGATCACCGTGGACGACATGGGGGAACGACGTCGCCCAGGCATCCTTGATCACCTGCTCGGAGAGCTCGTGCGCCTGGCTGATCGTCTTGCGTCGATAGGGGTCGAACAGGTGGTCGAATCGGGCATCTTCGATCACGACCGGGTCGTGGGCAGTGTCGTAGTAGAAGATCCGGTCCCAGCGGCGCATGTTGTCAGGGTTGGGCGGCTGCCAGGTGCGACCGTGCACCTGCAACGAGGCGCTCACCCGGCCCAGCAGCCTGTATCCGAAACTTCCGGCCCCGTCGGCCAGAGGAGCTCCCGGTACCCAGCTGAAGAGGACGCAGGGCCGGGTCCGATCCGAATCCGGCTCCTTGGCGTTGACGATCAAAGTGCCGTATCCGGTGGGGATGGGCGACACCACCTCGAGATCGGTGTCCCGATTCAGGTCCGCGAGCCAGGCGACCTCGTATTCGATATTCGAGCGTGAGTTGGCTTGGGGACTGCCCACCCGAAGCACACACTGGAAGCCGTCAGACGTCACCACGCGGTACATCACGTTGGAGTGCGTGGCGAGATGCTCCAGCTCCTTCACCTCGAACGGGTAATGCTCGAGCACATTGTGCGCGAGAGGAAGCAATCGAGCCGCCTCGTGGCCGATTCGATGAAGATCCATTTCCGCCTGGAGCCCTCCGTGTACCCAGAAGGGGGGCCCAGTGCCCTCCCCCGCGCAACATTGTCGTCGCTCTGGGGCCGCTCTCCAGTGGTCGATCGACCTATACCGACGGAGGGACCGCCGACTCCCATGACTCGGGAATGATCCAGCTATTGGGTTCAGAGACGGGACAACACCACGTCGAGGGCGACGACGAATCGCTGGTTCTCGGGCTCGTTGCCGATGGTCACCCTCAGCCATCCACCCGACATCGGGCGCACGATCACCCCCTTCTCGATGAACCTGGCGGCGGCCTCTTCGCCGTCCAGCCCGAGCTCGAAGAAGACGAAATTCGCATGGCTCTCCGTGTGGCGCAGGGACCGCTCGTTCAGAACCCCGAGGAGCTGATGCCGAGCCGCCTCATTTGCCTTGATCCTCCGGTCCAGCTCGCCGCGATCCTGGAGGGAGGCTACGGCGGCCACCTGAGCGACCTGAGTGACCGTGAATGGCGCCTGGGCTTTGCGCAGCTGGGCGATGGTCTCCGGCCGGCCCACGCCGTATCCGATCCGATGTGCCGCCAGGGCAAAGATCTTGGAGAAGGTTCGCAGCACGATCACATTCGGGCGCTGTGCCGCATGAGGTACGGCCGTGGCGTACTCCTCGTCGGTCACGAAGTCGTGGTAGGCCTCATCGATCACGATCAGCACCGAGTCGGGGACCGATGCGATGAAATCGTCCATCGCATCCGCAGCGACGATGGTCCCGGTGGGGTTGTTCGGGTTGCACAGGTACACGACCGTCGTGTCGTCGCGAATCGCATTGGCGATGGCGTCGAGATCGTGGACATGCGCCGCATCGAGAGGGACCTCGATTGCCTCGCTCATCGCCCAGCGAGAGGCGATGCGGTACATGATGAAAGACGGCCAGGCGTAGACCGCGCTGGTGCCCGGGCCACCGGTGGCGAGCGCGAGGTGCCCGAGCAGCCCGACACTCCCGTTGCCGAACCAGAGGTGGTCGCCCGGCACTTCGAGCCATTGGGATAGGACGCCGGCGAGCTCGACGTGATCGTTGTCCGGGTAGCGGTTGGACTCGGTGAGTGCTCGGGACGCCGACTCGATCACCCCGGGGAACGGGCCTTCCGGGCTCTCGTTGGAAGCCAGTTTGACGATCTCGTCGGGTCTGATCCCGATCTCGGCGGCGACTTCGTCGATCGACCGTCCCGGGACATAAGGGCTGAGGGCGGCGATGTCCGGCCGAAATCGCGGCATACGGCTTGACGGTAATCGGTGGTCGGTTGTCAGTCGACGGGGGCCGTCCATCGGCGGTTCACAACGAACAACCGATCACAATAAGGTTGAGGTGAATTGGAGCCGCTGATCCCAAGCGAGAGTGACCCGACCTCGAAGACGAAGGCGCTTCGGGTAATCGACAAGAAGGGGCGGCTGGTCGGGGACGATCCGGGGCTCGACCCCGAGCTCTACCAACAGATGTACCGCAACATGGTCCTCTCTCGCGAGCTGGACCGCCGGATGCTCGCCCTGCAGCGTCAGGGGCGAATCGGGACCTACGCAATGCTCGAGGGTCAGGAAGCGGTCCAGATCGGCTCCGCCCTCGCCCTCGAACCCGATGACTTCGTGTTTCCCTCCTATCGGGAGCATGGGGTCCAGGTGGCCCGTGGCCTTCCCATCGAGGTGCTCCTCGCCTACTGGAAGGGTCTTCCCAATGCGAGATGGGACATGGAGAAGTACCGCACCGGGATCGTGTCTGTCCCCATCGCTACCCAGCTCCCCCACGCCGTCGGCTACTCCTATATGACCAAGCTGCGCGGCGACAGGACGGTCACCGCGGTTTACTTCGGGGATGGGGCCACCTCCGAGGGCGACTTCCATTCCGGGATGAACTTCGCAGGAGTCTGGAAGACCCCAACTGTGTTCATCTGCGCCAACAACCTCTATGCCATATCTGTGCCATACGAGAAGCAGACCGCAGCCGAGACCATCGCCCAGAAGGCAGCGGGTTACGGGTTCGAGGGGATTCGGGTGGATGGCATGGATCCCATCGCGATGTACCTCGCCACCACGCTCGCCGTTAGTCGCGCCCGCGAGGGTGGGGGGCCCACCCTTATCGAAGCCATGACCTATCGCTACGGCCCCCATGCCACGGCCGACGACGCAAGGCTCTACCGGGAGAAGGCGGAGGAGGACAAGTGGCGCAAACGCGACCCGATCGAGCGAATGCGCCGCTTTCTCGAAGACCGGGGCGAATGGGACGAGGCCGTGGGTGAGAAGGTTGCCATGGAGACCTCTGACCTGGTCACGGCTGCCATCGCCGAGATCGAAGCCCAACCGCTGCCGGGGCGGGATGATGCGGTGCGCCACGGCTTTCACCGGATCCCGGGCCATGTCGTCGACCAGTTGCACGCGATGCAGACCTCGCACGGCGAGGAGCCGACCCCCTTCGACTCCGACGAATTGTGGGTGGTGGGGCACGATTCGATACCCGGAGGTCCAACCCGCGCCATGAACATGGCGGAGGGGATCAACGCTGCCCTCGACGAGGCGATGGCGCGAGATCCGGACGTGATCGTCCTTGGCGAGGACGTCGGGCTGACCGGTGGTGTCTTCCGGGTGACCGAGGGCCTGCAGGGGAGCTATGGCGAGGAAAGGGTGATCGACACTCCCCTCAACGAATCCGGCATCGTCGGCACCGCGGTGGGGATGGCCCTGGCCGGAGCCCGCCCGATCGCCGAGATCCAGTTCGACGGGTTCGTCTACCCGGCTTTCGACCAGATCGTCAGCCATCTCGGGCGTTACCGCTTCCGCAGCCGGGGAAACTCCGAGGTGCCGGTGGTGGTTCGGTTCCCCAACGGTGCCGGGATCGGGGCCCATGAGCATCATTGCGACTCGCCGGAGGCCTACTTCGTCCATGCCCCCGGTCTGGTGGTGGTCTGCCCCTCGACAGCGATCGAGGCCAAAGGGCTGTTGGCGGCGGCCCTGACCGGCCACGACCCGGTCATCTACCTCGAGCCGAAGGTGCTCTACCGGGCGGGCCGAGAGGAGGTGCCCCTCGACCACTACACCCTCCCCATCGGTCGGGCGCGGGTCCGACGGGTTGGAACCGACCTGACCCTGGTCACCTATGGCGGGATGGTCCCGGTCGCCCTCGCAGCGGCCGGCCAAGTGGGGGAATCGGTCGAGGTCATCGACCTCCGCACCCTTTACCCGTGGGATCGGGAGACGGTGCTCGAGTCGGTGAGGAAGACGGGACGGCTCCTGCTGGTCCAGGAGCCGCAGGGCTCGGCCGGTGTCGCCGCCGAGGTGGCCGCCGTCGTCGCCGAGGAGGCCCTCTACGACCTGCAGGGACCGATCGTCCGGGTCACCGGCTTCGACACCCCGTGGCCGCAGTTCGCCATCGAATCCCATGCCCTCATCGATTCGGACCGGGTGGTCGCAGGGATCAGAAAGGTCATGCAGAGTTGAGCCGGAATGGAGGAATCGCCGTCTTCGGCTCCTCCCAGACCGAGCCGGGCTCGACCGAATGGGAGGAGGCTCATCGGGCGGGCGCCCGAATCGCCGGCGAGGGCTTCGCCGTGATCACCGGGGGCTACGGCGGGACCATGGAGGCGGTTTCCAGCGGGGCGGCAGGTAACGGTGGCCATGTGATCGGCGTGACCGCCCCGATCCTGTTTCCCGACCGGTCCACACCCAACTCATTCGTCCACGAGGTCATCGAGGCGTCAAGCCTGGCCAACAGGATCGACATCATGATGCAGCGCTCCACCGCGACCCTGGCCCTGCCCGGGTCGATCGGCACCGCAGCCGAGTTGCTCATCTCGTGGAACACGAACCACATCCTGCGCCAGGGTGGGGCGACGCCACGCGTCAGTGTCGCTGTCGGCCCGGGGTGGAAGGCGCTGGCCAGGGCTCTGGTCGACATGGCAGGGGCCTTTGAAGACGACCTGGTCTGGGCGGACACGGTCGACGAAGGAGTGGATTGGATACTGGCTAGTCCCATCAGGCGCGAAACGGACGACCCTTGACATCCGGACTGCCCGGGCCGCAGAGTTTGGCGATGAGCCACGTCCGCCCTGACCAGTCCACGGTGATCCACAGGAAGTCCTCGTGCCGGCGCGGACGTCATCGTTATGGGCCGGCAAGTCTGGTTGGCGGCGGTATCCGACGCCAGGTGTGCGCCACCTGCGGCTCGGTGACGATCGACCTCACGGCGGCCGGGACCGAGCACGATTCGGCGCAGCTGGCGACAAGCCCGGAGAGGTAGCCAGCAGGGGATCTAAAGTCCCCGCCGTGACACGACTCATCCGAGCCGCCGGGGGTGTCGTCTTCCGCAAGACGCCGAAAGGCAATCTGCGTGTCCTGGTCGCCCATCGCCCCCAGTACGACGATTGGTCCCTACCCAAGGGCAAAGCCGATTCGGGCGAGGAACCCGAAGCGACCGCCGTGCGGGAAGTCCTCGAGGAGACCGGCTACCACTGCCGCATCGTTGCCCCGGTGGGCACCACCAGGTATCGGATACAGGGTGGGGTCAAAGAGGTGAACTGGTTCGCCATGAGGCCCCTTCCCGACAGCCCTGGGTTCAAGAAGAACTCGGAGGTCGACCAGGTCAAGTGGCTCTCGAGAAGCAAGACGTTGAAATGGCTCAGCTACGACCAGGACCGCGACCTCGTCGGCGGGACCGACCTCAAGAAACTGGCCCAGACCGGCATCCTCTACCTGCTCCGTCATGCCACCGCGGGCGACAGGTCGACGTGGAAAGGCCGGGACGAAATCCGATCGCTGACCAAGAAGGGCCGGCGTCAGGCCGAGGCGATCGCCCTCTCGTTGGCCGATGCCGGTATCGAGCGCATCCTGTCCAGCCCCTATGACCGCTGTGTACAGACCGTTGAGCCATTGGCCAAGTTGGTCAAGGCGCCCATCGAGGCAACGCCCCTGCTCGCCGAGGAGCCAGATCTCGACGCGGTTTATGCCATGGTGGACGCTCTGGTCGGCACCAACAGCGTCCTTTCCACCCACGGCGACGTGATTCCGGCACTCCTCAACCGGATGATGTGGGCGGGTCTCAGCCTGGACTCCCGCTTCTACTGCTCCAAGGGCTCGATCTGGAAGGTCGAGATCGACAGCGGCAAGTTCACCACCGGTCACTACCTCCCCCCACCTGAGGTTTGAGCCGAGCAGGAGGGGCGTCGTTTCCTCCCCCGGAGGCGGCGGTGGCCCGCCAGGGCCGGAGGGGGCGTTTTCCAGCCACGCGTGGCCATGATCCCCCCTCCCCCCTACGGGGGGAGACACAGAGCCAACGTTTCCTCCCCCGGAGGGTGAGGTGGCCCGCCAGGGCTGGAGGGGGCGTTTTCTAGCCGTTCGTGACGATCAAACCGCCTTCGTCCCTGCGGCCCAGTCGGCGTAGAGGGCGGCGTAGACCCCGCCACGGGCCAGCAGATCCCGGTGGTGGCCACGCTCCACCAGCACCCCGTCGTCGAAGACGAGCACCTCGTCTGACCCCTCGGCGGTGGCCAGGCGGTGGGCGATGGTGACCGAGGTCCGTCCCTCGGTTAGCCGTTCCATGGCGTGTCTGAGGGCCACGTCGAGCGCCGGGTCGACCGCCGACGTCGCCTCGTCGAGGACTAGGAGGTCGGGAGAGCCGATCCAGGCCCGAACCAGGGCGACCAGCTGCCGCTCCCCTGACGAGAGATTGCCGCCCCTCTCACCCACCCTGGTGCCGAGCCCCGAGGGCAGACCCTCCACCCACGTTCCGAGCCCCAACTCGTGGAAGGCGGTCCAGATCTCGGCGTCGTCGGCCTCGGGCTGTCCGTAGCGGACATTGGCACCAACCGTGTCGTCGAATAGGAACCCCTCCTGGGGCACAAAGGCAACACGCGCCCGGAGCTCCTCCTGGGTGAGGCGCTTGGCATTGACACCGCCGATCGAGACCGTTCCCCCGGCGGGATCGAGCAGACGTACCAGCAGCTTGGCGAAGGTCGTCTTGCCCGAGCCGGTCTCGCCGACGACGGCAATCCGGGACCCGACCGGGATGTCCACCGAAACGTCACGGAGGACCTCGGTGCCGTTGGGGTAGGTGAACCCGACCTGATGAAAGCGGGCACTGAGACCGCCGGGCCGGAGATGGTCCGGATCCTCGGGGTCGGCCATCTCGATGTCGGAGTCGAGGACCCCGAGGATGCGACGCAGACCCGAGGCGGCGCTCTGAGCGAATTCCAGCGTCTCGACCACGATCTGCAACGGCTCGATCAACAGGTTGGTCAGGAAGAGGAAGGCAACGAGTGTCCCCGCGGTCATGCCCTGGGCGGTGCCGATGAAGATGCCTCCGACCACGATCGCGGCGGTGAGGGCGCCGGCGAACACCTCCGCCGAGGAGAACAGGATGTTGCCGAAGCGGGCAGTGCGGAACTCGATCCAGAATCGCTTCTCCAGCGCATCTGCCACTTTCTCGGTCGTGGGCGTCTCGATCCCGTAGGCGCGGACCACAGGCAGGGCGCTGATCGACTCGCTGAGCACCCCGAGGGACCGGCCCACCTCGACCCGGACCGTGTCGTAGTTGTGGGCCAGCACCTTCTGGAACCAACGCATCAAGAACAGATAGAGGATGACCCCGACCAGTGCCACGAGGGCTAGACGCCACTCGTAGAAGACCATCACGCCGAGCGCGAGGATCACCTGGCTGCCGGCGATGACCAGCCCGACCCCGCCCCACTCCATGAATTCCTGGAGCGTGGTCACGTCAGAAGTGACCCGGGAGACGAGGTCCCCGCGGCGGTCGGCCTCCACATGGAGCACCGACCTCCTGAGGAGGTGGCGGAAGGTCATGATGCGCAGGTCGGAGAGGCCCGTGGAAGAGGAACGGATCAACCGGAGCACGGCAGCGCGGCCCACCACCACCCCGGCGGCCAGTGCCGCCAGAGCAACTCCCGCCTTCCACAGCACGTCGCTCATGTCGATCCCACCCGAGGAGAGGATCTCGTCGTCGATGATCATCTGGATCACGATCGGAGTCACCACCGTGATGGCCTGGCCGGCCATCGCCATGAGGAGGGTGAGTCGGAGACCCTTTCGCAACGCCGGGGCAAGCGTCATCGCCCGCCCCAGGACCCTTCCGGTGGCCCGCTCGTCGGTCACGATGCCTCCTCCGCCATCCGCCTGGCGTCCTCCTCATAGGCCTGGACGAGACGGGCGTACCCGGGTGTGGTCTCGAGCAGCTCATCGTGGCGGCCGTGGGCCAGAACCCGCCGCTCGTCCACGTAGACCACCTCGTCGGCGAGACGAATCGACGCCGGGCGATAGGCGACGACGACGATGGTCGAGGGAAGAGCTGCGCTCTTCAGGCTTCGCAGAATCTCGGCCTCGACCGAGGGGTCGACCGCCGAGGTGGCGTCGTCGAGGATCAGCAGTCGGGGCTTGCGGATCAGGGCCCGGGCCAAGGCGATGCGCTGTCTCTGGCCGCCGGAAAGCGTGGTGCCCCGCTCACCGAGCTCGGTGTCGTAGCCGGCAGCAAGCTCTGAGATGAACCCTTCGGCTCCGGCCAGGCGGGCGGCCGTCCTCAACTCGGTCTCGGAGAACTCTTCGCCGAGAGTGATGTTGCCCGCCACGGTGTCGTCGAACAGGAAGGCGGTCTGAGACACGTACGAGACCTCCTTAGGGAGCTCCGAGACGTTGAACGAGCGCAGGTCGGCGCCGTCGAGCTGGATGGAGCCGGCATCGGGATCCCAGAGACGGGCGAGGAGGAGACTGAGGGTCGACTTCCCGGAGGCGGTCGGACCGACCACGGCCAGGGTGGTCCCGGCTGTCAGGTGAAGCTCGAGGTCATCCAGCACCGGACCGCTCTCGTCGTACCCGAAGCCGACGGTGTCACCGTCGAGATGCGCCGGTGCCGCTGCGGTCCGAGCCTGCGCCTCGCCATAGGTCATGAACTCATCGGCGTCGAACACATCCTGGACCCGTTTCCACCCGGCCAGGCTCCCGGCGAGGTCCCACAACACGAATCCGATCAGTTGGACCGGGAAAGCGAGAAGGGCGAGCAGATAAGCGACGGTCACCAGGTCACCGGGGGTGACCGCGCCGGCGCCGACCCGGCTGGCGCCCACCACGAGCAGACAGACGATCATCACCTGGGGCAGCACTCGAATCACGGCCTGATACGAGGCCCACGTCGAGTTCACCGTTATCAGCCGGTCCCGCACTTCGTCCGATACCCGCCCGAAATGATCGGAGACATACTCCTCACGACCGAGCGACTTGACCGTCAGGGCGCCGTCGAAGGACTCATGGGCAACGGTCGAGACCTCGCCCCGGGCTCGCTGCACCTCCTCCCACAGCGAGTACGTGATCCAACTGCCCCGGACGTCGACCACGAGCACCACGATGAGCCCGATCACGGCGCCCAAGCCGAGCCACGGATCTATCGCGGTGATCATCGCCGTGGTCCCGAACAGGAGCAGCGTGACTCCGGTTGCGTAAGGCAGGGGGCCGAGGACGCCGGTGCCCTGATCGACGTCGGACTCGGCGACGGCCAGCAGGTCCCCGACCGCCTGACGGTTGAACCATGACATCTTGAGCCGTAGCTGGTGAGCGAGTAGCTGATTCCGCACGTCCTGGCGAGTCCGGAACTGGAGCCACCCAGCGGAGGTGCGACGAACAACGATGCCGGCCGCCTTGACGAGGGCCACTCCCAGGATCGCCGCTGCCGCCGGGAGGATGAGACCTCCTGGGTCCACCTCCTCGTCGAGCACCGGGATGATGAGGGTGTCGGTGACCCAGCCGATCACCCATGCCGAAGCGATGATGGCGCCCGCGAACACGGCTGCGCCGGTCACGGCGAGCCCGAACGACGCAGGATGCGCTTTGACGAATCGCCAGATGAGGCGAACTCCGTCGCGCAGGACCGACCAGGGAGTCATTTGCTGGGAGAACATGAGATAACGAAAGCGAAAAGCTCAGGCTTGGTCCAAGTCAAGACCGCGTCGAGAATCAAGCCAGGCTCAGGTTACGACCCCTCTGTCCCAAACCCGCCTGAATTAGCCACGGGTACGCAGCCGGGGTGGGTCGTGCATATATTCGGGCTCATGGACACTGAGAAGGGCCACTTCTTCATCGGGCACGAGACAGGTGAGGGCGGTGAGCCGGTGATCTACGACGGCGCCGACCTCACCACGCACGGGGTGATCGTGGGCATGACGGGATCGGGCAAGACCGGGCTGGGGATCACGATCCTGGAGGAGGCCTTGCTGAACGACATCCCCTGCTTGGTCATCGATCCCAAGGGTGACATGGGGAACCTGCTCCTCAACTTCCCCGATTTCTCCCCGGCCGACTTCAGGCCCTGGGTAGACGAAGCCGAGGCCGAGCGTCAGGGGGTGACCCCGGACCAGATGGCGGCTGACACCGCCACCACCTGGAAGGAGGGGCTGGCCCGGGCGGGGATCACACCGGACCGGCTGACCTCTCTCCGGGACAGCACCGAGATGACGATCTACACACCGGGATCAGGCGCCGGGGTCGGTCTCGACGTCCTCGGCTCGATGCGGGCGCCGTCACTCGATTGGGAGTCCCAGGCTGAGTTGATCAACGACGAGATCGAGGCGTTTGTCTCATCCCTCCTCACCCTGGCCGGCATCGAAGCCGACCCGGTGTCGAGCCCCGAGCACATCCTCCTCGCCACGATCATCGAGACTTTCTGGAGGGAGGGCCGGGATCTCGACCTGGCAACCCTCATCGGCCAGGTGCCGAAACCGCCGTTTCGGAAGCTGGGGGTCTTCGATGTAGACACCTTCTTCCCCGAGAAGGCGCGGATGGCGCTGGCGATGACGCTCAACGGGCTCCTTGCCTCCCCGTCGTTCGCCGCCTGGCTGGAGGGAGTGCCGTTGGACATCGACGAGATGCTCACCGGGGGTGACAGGACGAAATGCGCCATCGTCTACCTGACCCATCTCTCCGACACCGAGCGCCTGTTCGTGGTGACACTTCTTCTCTCCAAGCTGGTCACCTGGTTCCGGGGCCAACCGGGGACCGCCGACCTGCGGACGCTGGTCTACATGGACGAGGTATTCGGATTCGCCCCTCCGACCGCCGAGCCTCCATCCAAGAAGCCCATCCTGACCATTGTCAAACAAGCCCGGGCGCATGGGGTGGGCATGCTCCTGTCCACCCAGAACCCCGTCGACCTCGACTACAAGGCGATGTCCAACGCCGGCACCTGGATGGTGGGGCGTCTCCAGACCGAGAACGACAAGAAGCGGATCCTCGAGGGCATGGAGAGCGCGACCGGGACCGTCGACGTCAAGAGTTACGACAAGCTGATCTCCGATCTCGAGAAACGGCAGTTCGTAATGACGACGACCAAATCCTCGGAGCCGACCGTCTTCGGGACCCGATGGGCCATGTCCTATCTGGCCGGGCCGTTGACCCGCGACCAGGTGTCGCTCCTGATGAAGGACAGGGCCTCCTCGACTCCGGTCGTAGCGGCGCCAGATGCGGCTCCCTCGGTGGTGCCGACCCCGGCTGGCGTGCCGGCATCGTCTGCCGCCGAGCCCGCACCGGCCGAGGCTCCCGCCGCGGTTGATGATGACCAGGTGCCAGTCATGCCCGAAGTGGCCGAAGGCGTCTCGGCCGTTTTCCTCGACCCTGCGGCGGCCTGGGCCGGGGAGGTAGGGGCCGATATCACCGGCACCCGGTATGAGCCCGCCGCAGCGGCCACGGTCAATCTCGTATACGACGACACCAAGGCCTCGGTCAACCATCAGGAGATGTACGAAGCAGTGATCTTCCCCCTGGGGGCGATCCTTGCCCCGGAGTCGGTCAGACAGGTCGACCACGATCCCCGAGACTTCATCGCCGCGCCACCGGCTGGGCCCTCGTTTTCCATCCCCGAGGTGAAGATCGACACCAAGACCTACTGGAAGGGCCTCGATGCCGATCTCAAGAACCATCTGGTCGCGGCGAGAAAGGTCACCATCTTCAAGAACGAGGCACTCGGGCTCTACTCCCGGCCCGGCGAGTCGCGAGAGCAGTTCGTGGCCCGGACGACCGAGAGCGCCGAGCAGGCGAAGGACGAAGCCATCGCCAAGCTCAAGGACAAGTACCAGGCACGACTGGAGCGGGCGCGGACGGCTCTCTCCAAGGCGGAGAACCGGGTGGCCGACCTGGAATCCACCGCGGGCTCGAAACAAACCGAGGAGCTGTTGTCCGGTGCCGGTGATCTCATCGGTGTCCTGTTCGGCGGTAGCAAACGATCAAATCCGCTGGGAGGGGCCGCCAGACGCCGGTCGGCCAGCAGTCAGGCCAGAGCCCGAGCCGAGAATGCGAAGGCGGCACTCGATGAGGACAAGGCAGAGTTGGCGGAGCTCGAGGCCGACCTTCAGGACGAGGTGGCCGAATTCGACGACGAGTTCGCGGCTCAGGCGGATTCGGTCGAAGAGGTTGAGATTCCTCTCGAGAAGACCGACATCAGGGTCGTGGAGCTGAAGGTGGTCTGGATCCCGACCGGTTAGTAACTCGTCGCTATACGGTGTCGACCAAGGCCTTGAGCAGATCGCGGATCGAGACCACCCCGAGGAGTGAGCCTTCATCGTCGATGACCGGAAGGTGGCGATAGCCCGACTCGGCGATCCAGGCCGCCGCGTCCCAGACGTCGAGATCGGGGTCGAAGGTGTCCGGGTCCCCGCTCATGATCGTCGAAACCTTCGTGCCGAGATCGATGCCTTCGGCCACCGATCGCCGGATGTCCCGCTCGGTCACCAGGCCGATCAGCTCCCTGCCCTCGACCACCGCAAGCGACCCGAGGTCGGAGCCCTCCATCGCCACGGCGGCCTCGAGCACGGTCGTCTCCGGACCACACACATACGGGGAATTGCTCACCAGGTCACCGAGTCTCATCGGC
>Ga0299907_10000116_pt1 | contig 30228 bp, 33 predicted proteins | sample RVTome_16_FD_198680 | JGI IMG/M metagenome (GOLD analysis project Ga0299907, IMG submission 198680) | Soil microbial communities from uranium-contaminated site in the Upper Colorado River Basin, Wyoming, United States - RVT152D67 (version 2) ...
GAAAGTGGTGAACACCAACATGAGGCCGACCATGAAGCCGAAGTCGCCGATTCGGTTGACGATGAAAGCCTTCTTGGCGGCAGCCGCGGCCGACTTCCTGGTGAACCAGAACCCGATCAGCAAATAGGAGCAGAGCCCGACCAGCTCCCAGCCCAGGAACAACATGGCGTAGTTGCCGGCGAGGACCAGGGTCAGCATCGAGGCCGCGAACAGATTGAGGTTGACGAAGAATCGGTGGTAGCGCTCGTCCCCATGCATGTAGCCGATGGCGAAGACGTGAATGAGGAGCCCGACGCCCGTCACGATCAGGGACATCAGGGCCGAAAGCGGGTCCCAGAGGATCTCGAGCCTCGCCCCGATCGCCGGCATCCAATCCCAGAGCTGCACGACCTCGGCGTGCTCCCCACCCTGGAGGAAGGGCAGGGCCAGGACGGCTGCGACCAGGAACGAGCCACCCACGGCGGCACTGGCCAGCCAGCCGGCGAGTGGCTCCTTGAGAAATCGGCCAAGGAAGTGGAGGCCGACAGCACCGGCGAGAGGCATGGCGATCACCAACCACACGAACTCGGTCATGTCCGGAGGCTCTCAGTGGAGCGGAAGCTCCGGCCGACCGGCGTCTGTTCGCCCCGAGGTGTGCAGGCGGTCGCACCGGAGATCGCCATGTGCCTGAGGGTGACTGAGGGGCGAAGTCGGCCGGGAATCAAGCGGCTCATCCGCGCAGCTCGCTGAGCTCGTCGACGGAGGCGGTGGCACGGAGACGGAAGATCGAGACGATGATCGCCAGCCCCACGACCACCTCGGCCGCCGCCACAACCAGGATGAAGAAGACCGCGACCTGGCCGGTTAGGTCGTTGAGGGCGCGCCCCGCCGAGATCAAGGTGAGGTTGACGGCATTCAGCATCAGCTCGATGCACATGAACATCACCAGTGCGTTGCGCCGCAGCAACAGGCCCAATGCACCGATGAGGAACAGTGCGCCCGCCAGCCCCATGTACCAGCCGGCGTCGACCATCAGGCCTCTCTCCGTCGATAATGCGCGAGTGCGATGGCGCCGGCGGCGGCGATGGTCAGCAGGAGCGCAGTCGCCTCGAAGGCCAGGACCCAATCGGTGAACAGGGGCTCGGCGACCCGCTGCACCGTGCCGTTGGTGGCATCGGGGACAGTGGTGGAGGCGGCTGGGACCCAGTCGAAGTCGCCCAGGATGGTGAGCCAGGCGGCAAAGAGGACGATCACGACGGCCAGCCCCCCGACAATCCAGCGCTGGAACGGCAGTTTCTCGTCGATCTTCTCGGACTTGTCCACACCGATGAGCATGATCACGAACAGGAAGAGGGTGAGGACCGCGCCGGCATAAACGATCACCTGCACCGCCGCCACCAGGTGAGCGAGCTGGACCACATAGAGGACGGCCACCGCGAGGAGGGTGGCGAACAGGCCCATCGCGGAGTACACCGTGTTGCGGGCGACCACCACCGTGACGCCACCCCCGAGTGCGACTAGGCCCATGAACACGAAGGCCAGGCCCTCAACCATCTTCGGGCTCCTCGCGGGTGTCGATGGCATCCTGCGACGGCTCGGGATCCCATGGCGCAGGCCCGGGCGTTCCCTGCCACATCCGCACCCCCTCGTAGGCGGCCCTTCCCGCCGGCGCGGTGGCGCGCAACCAGCCGTCTGCGGTCAACAACTCGGACTGGTCGGCCAGCGGGTCGTTTGGGAACATGTGCGGGACCCTCCCCTGGGTGTCCATCAGCAGCTCGTCTCTGGTGTAGATGGCGTCCTCACGATTGGTGGTCGACATCTCGAAGAGGTGAGTCATCGTGATCGCCTCGGTGGGGCAGGCCTCGACACAAAGCCCACAGAAGATGCAGCGCAGCATGTTGATCTCATAGACGTAGCCGAAACGCTCTCCTGGCGAGGTGGGATGATCGGGGTCGTTGTCCCTGCCTCGTACATGGATGCAGTCGGCGGGACAGGCCCCGGCACACAGCTCACAGCCGATGCACTTCTCCATCCCGTCCGGGTACCTGTTGAGCACATGACGTCCGTGGAAGCGTTGTGGCTTGCGACGCTTCACCTTTGGGTACTCGGTGGTGACCATCTCCCTCCCGCTGATGGTCCGCAGCATCGTCCGACCGGTCACCCGCAGACCCTTGAGGAGTTCGATGATCATCCCCATCGCTAACTCCAGGGAAGCCCGAACTGGCGGACTCCCATGGCAATGCTGGAGACGAAGATCCAGATCAGGGCGGCTGGGATGAGGCGCTTCCAGCCCAGACTCATCAGCTGGTCGTAACGCAGCCGGGGGAACGTGGCCCTCAGCCAGAAGAACATGAAGATGATCGCATAGGTCTTGATCAGGAACCAGACCGTGGGCAGGATCCCGGAGACCACCGCCGGCAGGGTGCCCTCCCAGGTCGGGCCGTTCCAGCCCCCGAGGAAGAGGGTGGCGGCGATCGCCGACATCGAGAAGATGTTCACGTACTCGGCGAGGAAGAACATCATGAACCGAGCCCCCGAGTACTCGGTGTGGAAGCCTCCGACCAGCTCCTGCTCGGCCTCGACCAGGTCGAAGGGCGCCCGATTGGTCTCGGCGACGATCGCGATCATGAAGATCACGAACGCCACGATCTGGGGAACGAGGTTCCATCTGGGGAAGACCCCGAACCACGAGCCGTCCTGGCGGGCCACGAGCTCGGCGACGCTGAGGGTTCCTCCGTCGCCCTGGGTGGCGCTGAACATGACCACCGCCACCATGGCCAGGCCCAGAGCCGCTTCATAGGAGATCGCCTGGGCCGTGGCCCTGATTCCCCCGAGGAGGGGGTACTTGGAGCCCGACGACCACCCGGCGAGGACGACGGCGTATACGGCCAATGACGACATGGCGAGGATGAAGAGCAGCCCGATGTTGAGATCGGCGCCCTGGAGGATCACCTCCTCCCCGCCGATGGTGAACGGGGCGCCGAACGGGACCATCATGAAGATGAGAAAGGCCGGGACCACCGCCAGGAACGGTGCGAGTAGATACATGCCCAGCTCGACCTTGCGCGGAGTCACCGACTCCTTGAAGAAGAGCTTCAACCCGTCGGCGACCGTCTGCAAGATCCCCCAGGGCCCGGCCCGCTGCGGGCCTATGCGAGATTGCATGTCGGCGACGATCTTGCGCTCTGCCCACACGTTCACGACGGTCGCCACCAACAGGAGCCCGAAGACGAGCACGACCCGGAGGACCACGATCCCGGCCTCGGCCCATGTCATCGTGTCACCACCTTCACCCGAACGACCGGGTCGGTGCCGAGCGATGTGCCACCTGGCTGATTGAACGGCACATAGACCACACCTGCCGGGGTCAGCTGGTCGAAGACCGCCGTGAACTCGCCCTGCCCGTGACCGGTGACCACCTCGACGGCGGAACCGTCGCTCACACCGATCCCAGGGGCATCGGCGGGGTTGAGGAACGCGACCGGGCCCCGAGCGAGGGGGTGGAGAGAAGGGCAGTGGCGGAGACGAGCTCCGTCGTCGTACATGACCCGGGCGCTGTGCAGAACCAGGGCTGCCCCGGGTGACTTCGGTCCTCGCAACGCCACCGGGATGTGATCGAACGGCTGTTGCCCAGCCGCCGGGACCACGATCCCGTCACGATGCTCCCACTCGAGTGCATCATGGGTGACCCCCTCGTACACCCGAGCCACCTCGGCGATCTCCTTGGCGATCGTCTCCGCCGAGCTGAGGGACAGAGGGGAGCCCATCTCGGCTGCGATGTCGTCGAGGATCGACCAGTCGGCCCGGGCAGTGCCGGGTGCGGGTCTGATCAGGTTCACCTTCTGCACCCGGCCCTCGAGGTTCGTGATCGTCCCCTCTTTCTCGCCAAAGCCGGAGACGGGGAGGATGACGTCGGCATGACGGTTCGAGTCGTTGACGAAGAGATCGAGTGAGATCACGTACTCGGCGGCGTCGATGCCGTCGATCGGGGGGCGAGGATCGGGCATGTCGCGGATCGGGTCGGCGCCGGCCAGGACGAGTGCCCGGACCTCACCGGAAGACAGGGCCTCCATGATCTGGCGGGCTCCCTTTCCGGGCCGCGGCGCGCTCACCCGGCCCACCAGCAGATCCGGGGCCAGACCCATGTCGAGGGCGCCGTAGGTGTTCGACCGGTGGGCGAGGGGCAGGATTCGAGCACTGCCCGCCTTCTGCCTGATCAGGGCCGCGACCGACTCTGCGAGTTGGGGGCCGTCCGCATGGCACGCCATGCCCACGATGGCGACCACCGCCTTCGCCGCGAGAGCCTTGGAGACCTCGGCTTGCTTCCCCTCGGCGATCTCGTCGAGAAGGGCGAAGCCCCCTCCCGGCCGATAGCTCAGCTTCAGGCTGGCCCGGTCGTCGAGACCGGTGAAGCGGGGGTGCACCACGATGAGGGTCTTCCCGAGCTCCTGGGCGGCCCGTCGGGCCCTCAGGTAGAGAGTGGGATGGGTTTCCTTGAGGTCGGGCCCCCAGACCAGGATGGTGTCCACCGAGTCGACGTCGGCGATGAGGGCCCGGTCCACGGTGGCCGCCAGGAAATGGCTGGCGAGGGCGTCGTCGAGACGGCAGTCGAGGTGTGGCGTCTCCAGGACTTCTCGAGCGAACCGGGACAGGGCATACGCGTCTTCGTTGGTCCCGTTGGCGCCACCGACGACCGCGAGTGCCTCCCCCCCGTCCTCTTCCTTGATCAAGCCGAGCCTGGTGGCGACGATGTCGAGAGCCTCGGGCCAGCCAACCTCGACGAGCTCGCCGTCACGGCGCACCAGGGGTCGGGTGAGCCGATCTGGTGAGCCGAGGTACTCGAATCCCCATCGGTCCTTGTCGGAAAGCCAGCCGTGGCTGGTCGCCTCGACGTCGACACCGGTGAAGCGAAGAATCTCGTTCTGGCTCGCGTGGATCTCGATGCGGGGGTGGGCGGTGTCGAACATCGACGAGCTCTCCACCTTGCGCAGGTCCCACGGCCTCGCCCTGAACCGGTAGGTGGTGGCAGTGAGCGCCCCAACCGGACAGATCTGGACTGTGTTGCCTGAGAAGTAGGAGGCGAATGGATGATCCGGGAACGTGTTGACCTCGGTGGTGTTGCCGCGGTCCTGGAACTCGATGAGAGGGTCCCCCGAGATCTCGTCGGAGAACCGCGTGCAACGTGCACAGAGGATGCACCGCTCGCGATCGAGGAGAACGAGGCCTGAGATGGGGATTGGCTTCTCGAAGTTGCGCTTGATCTCGACGAAACGGCTCTCACCCGGGCCGTAGGCGAGTGCCTGGTCCTGAAGGGGGCACTCCCCTCCCTTGTCACACACCGGGCAGTCGAGGGGATGGTTGGCCAGCAAGAACTCGAGGATCGCCTCTTGGGCCTTCTTGACCTCGGCACTCTCTGTGTCGACCACCATCCCGTCACTGACCTGGTTGGTGCAGGCCGTGATCATCGACTTGCCCCTAGGAGTCTCGATCTCGACCAGGCACATCCGGCACATCCCCACCGGCTCCATGCGCGGATGCCAGCAGAACCTGGGGATGTAGGTCCCGTTGTCCTCGGCGGCCTTGATGAGAAGCTGATCCTTCGGGACCTGATGCATGATCCCGTTGATCGTCACCCGGACCAGTTCAGCCAAAGGGGCACCCCCCTCCGGTTACGTGCTCCTCCACCTCTTCTCGGAAGAAGTCGCGGAGGGCGATGATCGGTGAGACGGCAGATGGCCCGAGCGGGCAGATCGTGGTCATCTTGGGTGGCCAGGCGAGACCGATGCTGATGCCATCGGAGACGTCGATCAGGAGGGCGAGGTCAACGTCCCGGCCCTGACCCTGCTCGATCCGTCGCAATGTCATCTCCATCCAAGTGGTCCCCTCCCGGCAAGGAGTGCACTGCCCGCAAGACTCGTGTGAGAAGAAGCGGACGATCCGCTCGGCAGCTCGGATCATGCAGGTGCCCTCGTCCATGACGATCACGGCCCCGGAACCGAGCATCGACCCCGCTGCGGCCGTGGCGTCCTTGGTTATCTCCAGATCGAGGTGCTTCTCCGGGATGAACCAGGGTGCGGAGGCCCCACCCGGGATCCAAGCCTTCAGGTCCTTGCCCTCTCGGATGCCGCCCCCGGTCTCGTAGATCAGGTCGCGCCAGGTGATGCCATGGGGCAGCTCATAGTTGCCGGGCTTGTTCACGTGGCCGGACAATGACATGAGGAAGGTGCCGGTGTCGGCACTGTCGGTGAGACCGGCATAGGCGGTGGCACCCATCTCGAGGATGTGGGGGAGATTGGAGATCGTCTCCACGTTGTTGACGATCGTTGGCTTCATGTAGAGGCCGATCGCGGCCGGGAAGTAGGGGGGCTTGAGCCTCGGCTCGCCCCTGAGACCTTCGAGGGAGTTGATCAGCGCCGTCTCCTCCCCGCAGATGTAGGCGCCTGCTCCGAGATGGATCGTGAGGTCCAGGTCTTGGTTGGAACCGAAGATCCCATGCCCGAGATAGCCACGCCCGTACGCCTCGTCGACGGCGGCCTGGACCCGGCGCGCCGGTTTGGCATACTCGCCGCGGATGTAGATGAAGGCCTGGCGGACCTCGTTGGCGATGGCGGTGATGATGATGCCTTCGATCATCTGATGGGGATCCCGTTCGAGGAGCTGACGGTCCTTGAAGGTGCCCGGCTCGGACTCGTCGGCGTTGACGATCAGATACGAAGGCCGGGCCGGGGCGAGGAAGCTCCACTTGAGGCCGGCCGAGAAGGCAGCCCCGCCCCTGCCCAGGAGGCCGGATGCCTTCACCTCCTCGACGAGGTCGTCGCGAGTCATGGTGATGGCCCGCTTCGCCTGGACATAGCCACCCGTCGCCTCGTACCGATCGATGGTGTGCGAATCGCCCGGGTACTCGGTCATGCGCTTGGTGACCAGCAGTGGGGCGTTCAAGCGCCGGCCTCACTGCCGATCGTGCCCAATGCCTGGAGTGCCGGGTAGGGGCCGACCGCCCCCACCTCCTCGGCGATCGCCCACTCGAAGCTCCGCTCGCCGCCGAACAGCTGCTGCATCTCATCGGTGTTCACAACCTCGGGACGCGCCGCCTTCAGCCAACCGACCAGCTCCCGCGCCTTCTCCGGCGTGACGCCCTCGATCAGCTCATAGTTGACCTGGACTGCGGGTGCCCCGCCGCAGGCACCAATGCATTCCACGTGCTCGACCGAGACGAGGCCGTCCTCGTCGGTCTCGCCTTGAGGGACGCCGGCAGCGTCTTCGACAGCCTCCAACACCCCGTCACCCCCCAGCAACATGCATGAGATGGATGTGCAGCAGGAGATCAGATAGCGGCCGGTGCGCTCCCGCTTGAACATCGTGTAGAAGCTGGCCACCGCAAGCACCTGGGCAGGAGTGATCTCGCACCAGCGGGCAACCTCCTCCATCCCTGACCCGCTCAGGTGCCCTTCCTCGACCATGGCGAGGTACAGGAGCGGCATCACCGCGGAGCGACGCTGCGGGTAGCGGGCGACGATCGCCCGGGCCCTCTCCTGAGTCTCCTCCGACCAGATGCTCACCGGTCTACGTCCCCCATGACCGGGTCCATCGAGGCGATGGTGGCGACGGTGTCCGCCACCAGGCTGTCGGCCATGGCGATAGGCAGCGCCTGGAGGTTGTAGAACGAGGGGGCTCGGGTGTGCATCCGATACGGCCGTGCCTCACCGTCGGACACCAGGTAGCAACCCAGCTCACCGCGCGGCGATTCCACGGCGACATAGGTCTCCCCGGCAGGCACCTTGAAGCCCTCGGTGAACAGCTTGAAGTGATGGATCAGGGCTTCCATCGACTCGTCGATGCGGGCCCGAGGCGGTGGGGTGATCTTCCGGTCGTCCACCCGAAAGTCGCCCTTGGGGATGGTGTCCATGACCTGCTCGACGATCTTCAGCGATTCCCTCATCTCCTCGACCCTGACGCGGTATCGGTCGTAGACGTCGCCACGGGCCCCAAGGGGGACGTCGAACTCGTATTGCTCGATGCCCGAGTAGGGGAAGGCCTTGCGCAGGTCCCAATCGACACCGGTGGCTCGCAGCGCCGGTCCGGTGATCGAGAAGGCGATCGCCTCGTCGGGCTCGATGATCCCCACCCCCCGAGTGCGAGCGAGCCAGATCGGGTTCTCCTCCAGGAGCTCGTCGTACATGTCGAACCGGCCGGGGAGATCTGCGAGTATCGCCGCCACGTCGTCCTTCCACCCCGGGGGCAGATCGGCCGCCACCCCGCCGGGGCGGACGTAGTTGTGGTTCATCCTCAGACCGGTGGTCTTCTCGAAGAAGGCGAGGATCGACTCTCTCTCCCGGAACCCGTAGATCATCATTGACAGTGCCCCTATGTCCATCCCATTCGTGGCCAGGGCCACCAGATGGGAGGCGACCCGATTCAGCTCGGTCATCAGGACCCTGATCGCCGCGGCCCGGGGTGGAACCTCGATGTCGAGCAACCTCTCCACCGCGAGTGAGTAGGCGAGCTCACAGTGGAGCGGGGCCAGATAGTCCATGCGAGTGACGTTCGTGGGGCCTTGTGCGAAGTTGAGCTGCTCCGCCGTCTTCTCCATACCGGTGTGCAGATAGCCGATGATCGGCTTGGACCTCCTGATGACCTCTCCCTCGAGCTCGAGCTGCAAGCGGAGGACGCCATGGGTCGAGGGGTGCTGGGGCCCCATGTTGACGATCATCCGCTCGTCATCGGCTACCTCGTCATCGAAGACGTAGTCGTCGTCGAAGACCCGGCCGGTTTGATCGGCCAGACGCGCCTCGGACTCTTCGTGCGCGATCTCCTGGGCACCCTCATCGGTCGGCTGGAACTCGGGCTCTTCGGTCCCTGCCACCCAGATGTCGAGCGTCCTGTCCTCGCTCATGTCAATCCACCTGATGGGCGTGCTTGAACTGGACGGGCACGGCTCCGACGGCGAAGTCCTTGAGCAGTGGATGACCCTCCCAGTCGTCGGGCATCAGGATCCTGGTCAGATCGGGGTGGCCTTCAAATCGGATCCCGAACATGTCCCACACCTCGCGCTCGGCGAAGTTGGCCCCCGGCCACAAGGGCGTCAAAGAGGCAATCACAGGATCGTCCCGCTCCAACCCGACGACCATCCGCAACCGGAGCCGATGCTGCATCGACAGCAGGGCGGCCACGACCTCGTAGCGCTCGGGTCGCTTTCGCATCCAGTCGACGGCAGTCACGTCGGCGCAGACCTCGAAGCCCGCCTCCTTCAGTGCGGTCGCCAGCTCCAGCCACTGCTCTCTGGGGACATGGACTACGTCCTGGCCGTGCGACTCCTCCCAGGTCAGCGTCTCGAACTCGGCGGCGAGACCCTCCAGGATCGGGCTCATCGCCTTATCTCACCGGCCATGATCTTGTCGTGCAGCGTGAGGATGCCGTGCAGCAGGCTCTGGGGGCCTGGTGGGCAGCCCGGCACGTAGATGTCGACCGGAACCACCTGGTCCACGCCCTGCACCAGTGCGTAGTTGTTGAACATGCCGCCGGTGCTGGCGCAGGCGCCCATCGAGATGACCCACTTGGGATCGGGCATCTGGTCGTAGACCTGTCTGAGGACCGGAGCCATCTTCTGACTGACCCGGCCTGCCACGATCATCAGGTCCGCCTGTCGGGGCGAGGCGCGGAAGACCTCCATCCCAAACCTAGCCAGGTCGAAGTGCGCCGCGCCGGTGGCCATCATCTCGATCGCACAGCAGGCGAGACCGAAGGTGGCGGGGAACATCGACCGGGTGCGGGCCCAGTTGGCCGCCCGCTCGACTGTTGTCATCAGGAGATTGCCGGGAGCAGTGGTCGCCACCGCTCAGGCCGCCTCTCGAGCCTCGTCGGCGAGGTACCGGGCGCGAAGTCTGACATTCCAATCGAGGGCTCCCCGCTTCCAGACGTATAACAGGGTCTCGATGACGAAGAACGTGAAGATCAACATGGCGGCTATTCCATACCAGCCGAGTGAGTCCCAGATGCTCGCCCAGGCGAACAGGAAGATGATCTCGACATCGAAGATCACGAAGAGCATGGCCACTAGATAGAACTTGACGGGGAACCGCTGGCTCGGCTCGGTCTCCGGGACTATCCCGCACTCGTACGGCTCGAGCTTCTCTGGGGTCGGCCGGTTCGGGGAGAACATCCGAGACACTAGCCACGATACGGCGACGAAGCCTCCCGCCAGCACTGTCATCACGAGGATCGGTGCGTAGTCGGCCAGGGTCACGGTGGCTGAGGATAGGGCGCAGCCACCTTGTGAGGTAATTAACAAGCCTCCGGTTCGGGCCGTTTCTTCCCGCTCAACCGAGCAGGGCGGACAGGCAGAAGAGGACCGAGGCGATCCCGAACGACCCGGCCGCGACCATTGCCGACCTGGCCGAGAGCCGGCTGGTCGCGTCAGGTGATCCGCTCCGGGCGACGATGGCCAGACCCGTGGCCAGAGTGCCCACGATGAGAACCGCGAGTGCGATCGAGGCCGTGGGCTCCACCAATGGGCGGGCGAGGGCGGCCACCCCGCTCACCAGCAGGAATACGATCGAGGCGGCGACGAGTGGGCCCGACTGGTCTGACCAGCCGCTCCTCGATACCGGAGTGACGAGGGCTTCGACCGGTTGAACCGGGCCCTCGTCGTCGGCGAGTTCCGCGACGACCTCACGGACGTTCTCATGACGCACCCCGGCGGCCTCGAGCACCTGAGCAGCGATCCCCTCACCCTCGGCCACTATCCCGAGGAGGATGTGCTCGGGGCCGATGTGACTCGCATTCAATGCAAGCGACTCCCGAAGCGACATCTCCAGGACCTTCTTCGCCCGTGGGGTGAACGGTATGTGACCTGGAGTCCACCCCTCACCCTTCCCCACGATGGCGACCACCTGATCGAGAATGACCTGGTGGTCGACGTCGACAGCGGCGAAGACCTGCTCCACCAGGGCGGTCGGCCTTCTCGCCAAGGCCAGCAACAGATGCTCGGTGCCGATGTAGTCGTGCTCCAGCAGTCGGCTCTCCTCCTGCGCCAGCACCACCACCCGTCTCGCCTCGTGGCTGAACTTCTGGAACATGGTCACCTCCCCAGCTCCGCGGCGAGCGGGGATAGGTCGCTCATCACGTGCTCGGGTGGGGGGGACGGAAGACCCCACAGGGCATCGGGTCGCGCCACGAACACCGCTCGCGCCCCGGTCGCCATGGCCCCGGCGCAGTCCCAGTCGTGGGCGGCGACCAAGGTCATGTCGTCGATGCCCACCCCCATCGCGGCGGCGGCATGCCGGTATGGAAGGGGATCGGGTTTGAATCGGCCCACCTCGTCGACCGAGATCACCCGTTCGAGCCAGTGCGCCAGGCCGGCGTTGCTCACCTGGGCATTGGCCACTGTGGTGCTCCCGTTGGTGAGGGCGATCATCCGCACGCCGGCATCGGCCAGTCTCTCGACCGCCGGCGGCACGTCGGGATGGGGCGGCGCCTCCGCCAGTGTGGCCACGATCGAGCGCGCCTCCTCGAGAGTGACTTCGAGACCCCGCCGACGCCCCATCATGACCAGGCTCTCGGCACCGATCTCGTCGAAGGGGCGGAACTGGTCCAGGGCATTGGCGAGTACCGACCCGTGGAGGAGGCGGGCGAACCACTCCGCCAGGGAGACCTCACTGCCGAACTTCGCTTGGAACAGGGCACGCAAGGGCGCCAGGCTGAGCAGGGTCTCATTGACATCGAAGGCGAGGAGACCGGGCTTCTCCATCTCCTCATGCTATGTCGGCCACTCGACGGCCGGGCTCGGTGTCTAACGGGTGGGCAGGGTGCGGACCACGGCGGCCAGGGCATCGTAGGTTCGCTCACCCATCCCCTTCTCGTCCTCGTCGAGGAGGTTGGCCATCACCTTCAGGGTCCACTCCATCAGGGGACGGTTGCGGAGACCGGAGTGGGCGAGCGTCCGCATCACCGACGGATACCCGATGAGCTGGACGAAGATCCGGGCCATCTTGAAATAGAGCCCGTACTCGTCGGCGAGACGCTGGGGATAGCGCTTGAGGAGGCCCAGGTCACCGGTGGCGATGGCGGAGCCCACGTGCTCGGCGGCGAGTCTGCCGGTCTCGTACGCGTAGGAGATGCCTTCGCCGTTCCAGGGGTTGATGGCGCCGGCGGCGTCACCGATCGTGATCCAGTTGGCCCCGACCAGCGGGCTCTTCGAGTACGACATGGTGAGTTTGCCACCCATCGGCTTGCTGAGACGTGAGCCCTCGGAGAACCCCCAATAGTCGGGGGCCGTGGCCACGTAGTCGTTCATCATGTGGGTGGTGTTGACGTCCTTCCACCTCTTGAAAGTCGACAGCAGCCCGACTCCCACGTTGACGGTGCCGTCCCCCAGCGGGAACACCCAGCCATAGCCGGGCATCGTCGCCCCGGACGAGTCACGCAGGTCGAGCTGACTCTCCAGGAACGGGTCATCGGACCTCGGCGACGAGTAGTAACCACGGGCGGCCATGCCAAGTGGGTAGTCCTTGCGTCTCGAAGTCCCGAGCTCGCGGCCGAAGCGGTTCATCGAGCCGTCGGCGACGATGGTCACATCGGGACTCACCATCTCGGAGGCGGCTCCGTTGGTGAGCTCCACGGAGGTGAGACGGCCGCTCTCGATCACTGGTGTGGCGTTGGTCTTCTCCATGACCGAGACCCCTTCCTCCTCGGCGAGCCGGGCCACCTGCTGGTCGAGGTCACTTCGTCTGATCACCCCGCCCCAACTGGGGAACCTGCTGTGATCGGGCCACGGCATCTCGATCATCAGGTCGTCACCGGCATACGACCGGAGCCCTGTGATGCGGTGGAAATCAGGCACCTCGAAGTCGAACCCCATCTCCAAGAGCTGAAGGATCGCCCGCGGGGTGAGCCCGTCGCCACACGTCTTCTCGCGCGGGTACTCCTTCTTCTCGACCAGCGTGACGTCATGACCGGCGCGGGCCAGCCAGAAGGCAGCTGCAGAGCCGGCGGGGCCGCCACCGACCACGAGGACCGACGGTGAGGTCATATGACCGAGATCGTAAAGCGCCGGCTGGGGAAGCACTAAGCGCGCTTGTATCGTCCCACGCGATATGAGCCTGCTGTCACGGGCGACCGTGTCGAGGATGCCCCGCTATCTGCGTTTGCTCGACGACATCCGCGAGTCGCAGATGACCGTCAGCTCGGACGAGCTGGCGGAGGCGGCCGGGGTCAACCCGGCCAACGTGCGGCGCGATCTTTCGGATCTGGGCTTTCACGGGACCCGCGGGGTCGGCTACGCGGTGGGTGACCTCCGCTCCCGGATCCAGAGGGAGTTGGGCATCACCCATCGGCGCAAGGTGGCGATAGTCGGGGCGGGGAACCTGGGCACCGCTTTGGCCCGTTACAGCGGGCTCCGCCAGAGAGGGTTCGACGTGGTGGCGATCTATGACGTCGATCCCCGGCGTGTCGGCCAAGTCATCGGTGACGTCGCGGTGGCGGATGCCGCTGAAATCGCCGGTGATTGTGCCGGTGGCCTCTTCGAGATGGCCATCCTCGCCGTTCCGGCGAGTGTGGCCCAGGGGGTGGCGGAGCGGCTCGTCGAAGCCGGGGTCTCGGCCATCCTCAACTTCGCTCCGGTGCGGGTGGTGGTTCCGGAGACCGTCCCGGTCCGCCAGGTCGACCTCTCGACCGAGCTCCAGATCCTCAGCTACTACGGGTAGCAGCTCAACCCACCACCGCAACCCGGGGTTCCCCAGCCCGTATCCGGTACGTATCCGCTCAAGTTCAGACCCCTAGAGATCCCCACCTGTGATGTGGCATGTTGGCCAAATGGGGAACGCGAACAGGTCGGTCGTCGACTTCGCCCGGCGGAACGGTGGCGTCATCACCCGAGACGAGGCAATCGCGCTGGGGATGACTCCAACGACTTTGCAGAGACGGGTACACGACGGAATCCTCATCCGTCTGCGTCGTGGAGTCTTTGCGCTTCCGGGAACGCCCGACCCGCACATCCTCGATCTGCACGCTGCTTGCCGAAAGCTGGGTGCCGTCGTCTCACACCAATCGGCGGCATACATCCATGGTCTCGATCGCCCGTCGCACGTGAAACCGACAGTCAGCGTCCTTCGCAACCGGACCAAGGATCTGATCGGAGTGATCGTCCACCAGCTGAATGACCTCACGGAAAGCCAGATCTGTCAGATCGACGGTCTGACCGTGACAACACCCGAGCGAACGATCGTCGACCTGGCTGCCGTCATCTCCGATCGCCGGCTCGCACGCATTCTCGACAAAGGTCTCGCCGCCCGGATCGTGAACCTGCCCGAACTCAGCGACCTATTCGCCGAGCTCGGTCGTCGGGGCAAGCCGGGGACCGCCCGGATGCGCAAACTGCTCGATGCGCGGGGCGGCGATTTCATCGCGCCGGAAAGCGAGCTCGAGAGGCGGCTCTCGATGTTGATCGCGGATGCCGGGCTCCATCGGCCCAAACGCCAATTCAAAGCTCCATGGCTTCGTCCGGTCAACGGACGTGTCGATCTCGCCTATCCAGACGAGAGGCTTGTGATCGAAGGCGACAGCCGCCGCTGGCACATGCTCGCCGATGCATTCGAGACCGACCGGATCAGGGACAATGCTGCACAGCTCGCAGGCTGGCGGATCCTGCGGTTTACGTGGGAGGAGATCACGCAAAACCCTGAGCGGGTGGTGTCGACGATTCGCCATGCGCTCGCTCGTACATGAGCGGATTTGACCCGGATACGAGCTGAGGAACCCCGGGTTCGCCGGAGTCTGCCTGCAACCGACGGTTCAGGAACCGGCGCCGGCGCCGGCCTCGGCCTCCTTGGCCTCCTCGTATTGGTGGAGGGCGACGAGGAAGACCGTGAAGAGGACCGCGCACACCAGGAGGTAGGTGATCGGGATGATCCTGATCTCGAATGCGTTGAGCCCCTCGATGTTGTCCGGCTTGGGGCCTCGAGGGGCGTAGACGACGAACAGCAGCGAGGTGATGGTCAGCCACCCGAACACGGCAGCCCCGGTGACCAGCACCGCGAGTCGGCGCCCCAGGTTGGTGTGATTGAACAGGTAGATGGACCCGTAGAAGAGACCGACTGCGGCCAGGGTGAGGATGATCCCGGTGACGAAGAGGTTCGCCGACAGCAAGGATCTGAACAGCTCACGGAACATCGCTACTCCTTCCCGTCCATGTTTCCGCCTCGAAGGTACCGCGCCAACAGCTCGATGTCCTCGAGGGAGAGTATCTGGCCAAAGGCAGGCATCCGGCCGGAGCCGAACCCGTTGATCCCGTAGGGCTGTTGGGCCTCGGACCCATTGGTGATGAAGTCGACCAACAGATCCGTCTCCTCCTCATCGAGGGGAGGCTCGCCGAACTGGACCACGGGCCGCCCGTCCCAGAGAGCCGGGCCGAACCCTCCCGAGCCTGCCTCGCGGGTGAAGGGGACACCGGCGCTGAACCCGGCCGTGTGACAGCGGGCGCAATTGGCGTTGAAAAGGGCGACGGCGCGCATGGCCTCGTCGGAATCTGCCTCCATCGCCGCCGCCACGCCTTCGACGTCGATCTCCCAGGCGCGCTCCTCCTGGGCATCGAGGAGGAACTCGAGACCAGCCTGCTCCTGGGGATGGATTCGTTCGGCGTTGTCCACAGTCACGCCGAGGTTGATGGCGACAGTCTCCAGCCCGCCGACCATGTTTCCCGCAGTGCGGCCATCGGGCTCCCCGCCGATGGACTCCGGGTTGGCCGGGTCGAGCTGGACGACGGTCAGCGATGCCGGCACCGTGGCGGCAGATGCCTCGGTGAAGAGACCAGTGATCCGGCTCTCCGTGCTGTCAGAGATGCCGTCGCCGTCGCTGTCAGGGGTTTCCTCGTTGATCTCATCGCCCTCGAGTGCGGCGGTGATAGCAGCGATGCTCGGCTCCAGGATGGGATCGGCCTCGGCTCCGTCCTCGAGTGCGGCGAGACCCTCCTCGACCAGTTGGTCATCAGGGGTCTCGGGATCGAGTGTCACCGGCTCCACCACGCGGAAGTGGCCGACCGCGGCTGCAGATATCTCCGAAAGCTCTACTTCCGCGTTGTCCGACAGGCCATCGTCGTCGGTGTCGATGCCTTCGCCGGCTCCTTCCAGGACGTCGACCGCGCGCTCAGCGAGCGGGCCGATCACCTCGAGGTCGTCGGGCGCCTGATCGACCTCCATGACCACCTGGCGCTGATCGATGATCGCTGCACTCACCGTGGCATCTGCGTTCTCGAGACGGGCGGTCTGCGTGCTGATCGCCTCGACCGTCTCATCGACGGCCCGCTGCTGCTCGACTTGGATCGTCCGCAAGTAGTTGACCACATCCTCGACCTGGCTCTCGTTGAGGGGGCCACCCCCGGCCAGGCCCCACGGCGGCATCGGCGTGTTGCCCCGGCCGAAAGTGATCCAGAAGTTGACCTCGTCCTCGTCGTAGCGGTAGAGGACGTCGTCCAGGGAAGGGGCGGTCCACGACACCGTCACCCGAGAGCGCTTCTCGATGAATGGCGCCGAGCCCCCGGATCCCAGAGGCCCATGACACTGGAAGCAGCGGAACTCCTCGACGATGTGAGCACCACGCTCGACCGAGCCAACGTCGAACTCCTCGACGAAGTCCTCCTGACGGTTGTTCTCACCGAGGAAATAGAGAGGAAGGGAGATGGCCAGGAACGCAGAGAAGGCGATCGCCGCCTTCTGCCCCTTCTCCAATCGTCTGGTCTCGAGATGCTGGTCGTCGATGCCGGGTCTGAGATTGGAGGCGATCTCCTCCCCGGCCCGGCGGCTGCGGAGGGCAGAGACGAGCATGAGACCGAGCCAGATGATCCCGGCCACGACGGCCAGCACCGTGATCACGTCTGCCGTCACCGCTCAGGCCTCTTCTTCGACGGCGACCACACCGATGCAGCTGGGGCCCTGGGGATACTCGACACTCGGTGTTGGCGCCCTCGGAGTCTCGATGATCGAGCCGGTGCGGACGATGAAGCGGTCCCCGTCTCTCACCTCGACCTGGAACCGGTCCAGGTTGCGCGGCGCCGGCCCGGCGAAGTACTCGCCGACCGAGTTGTACTTGGAGCCGTGACAGGGGCATTCGAAGCCGATCGATGTGGCACACCAGGGAACCCGACAACCGAGGTGGACACATCTCTGGAAGAGGGCCATGAGACCACTCGCCTCGATCCCCTTGTCGGCGAATTGCACGGACAACGTCGCCGGCGCAGGCACGACGTAAGCCCTCGCTTCCGGCACGAAGACGGGCACCACCGAGCCATTGGTGGCGACGGTCATGGCCCTCAGGTCCTCCACCGCCCCGGCGTCGACATCGGATCCAAAGCCACCGGTCAACTTGGGCCAGAAGAAGGCGAGGGAGTAGATGCCCATCAGCCCCAGAAACGACCCGAAACTCACGGTGATCGCCCGGTTGAAGAACTGGCGGCGGCTCACTCCCCCCTCCTGGGGGCCGACCTCGATGACACGCTGACGCTCGACGACTTCGACGGCAGTGACCTCCGGGGCCTCCTCGGCCACCTCGGGCTCCACCGCCTCGACCTCAGGCTCCGGCTCAGGCGGCGCGGGCACCGTCACCCCCGCCATGGAACGGTCGGCTCGTCTTGTCTCCGCCGACACGCCGGCGACGGGATCCGGACGCTCGGCCCGGGTCCGTCTGAACGCGATGGTGAAGGCACCGATGGCCCCGAGGATGGAGAACAGCCCCACCCCGACCAGGACCCAGTTGGCGAAGCTCATTCGAAGTCCACCCAGTCCTTCAGGTCGTCGAAGAACACCCCGTCTCGCCACGGATAGGTGAAGTTGAACCCCTGACCCCGGAAGAGGACGCCGAACATGGTGAGGGTGGCCGACCCGGCCAGGAAGATCGAGTAGAGCATGATTGCGAACTTGCGGTCGCTGGGACGGGTGGACGGGTTCTTGTCTACGTAGGGGATCATCATGAAGCCGATCATCCCGATGAACAGCGGCACCATGACTCCGGCGATCTGGGGGTCGAAGTAGCTGAGGAGCTCTTGGAGGCCGAGGAAGTACCAGGGCGCCTTGGAGGGGTTGGGTGTCTGGTTGAAGTTGGCCGGGTCCAGCAGCGGTGAGTGGATGACCACAGACATGATCACCAGGACACCGGTGATCAGGAGGAGCGCGCCGAATTCCATCAGCATCAGATGGGGCCAGGTGTTGACCTTGTCGGTCGGCTCGGCCTTGACGGTCTGGATCGCCCGCGCCTTGACCACGGTGAGGAGCCGTTGCGTCCTCACCCCCTCCGGAAGCCCTGCAGGGGGGACCGAGGGCCGGGGGCTGACCATCGCGGCGACCTTGCCGTCGCCCGCTCCATCGGGACCGCCGGAGACCGGAGCCGGCTCCTCGGTCAGGATCGGCTCACCGGCCGCGGCCACCATCGCAGCAGGGTCCTGTTCCACCGGTTCGGCCTCTTTGGGCTCGGCGGGCGGCACATCCTGCTCCATGTCTGACTCCACCTCGGGCTCGAGCGTCTCCGCTGTCTCCGCTGACGGGACCTCCTCGACCGGCTCGGGCTCCGGCTCCACCGGTTCCACTGCTCCCTCGGTGTCCGGCTCGAGGACCTCCACCCCCCCAGTCTTCTCGGGCTCTTGCGACTGCGGGACCTCGACCGGCGGCCCTTCGCCCTTCATCTCGGCAAGCACGTCCTCGACCGCCACACCGAGCGCCTTGGCCCTGGCCTCGGCCGATCTACGCAACAGGCTCTCGGGGATCTCAACCATGAGGCATCACAGTGGCCCCGATATCCCGCCGTCCTTGCGGACGCGCCAGAAGTGGATCGCCATGAATATGACGATGATGAAGGGGAAGGCGAGAACATGGAGCACATAGAAGCGGAGCAGTGTCGCCCCGGTGACCTCGACCCCGGCCAGCAGCGCGAACTTGATCTGGTCACCGATCACCGGTGAAAACCCGGCCATGTTGGTGCCCACGGTGACGGCCCAGAGAGCCAGCTGGTCCCAGGGGAGCAGGTAGCCCGAGAACGACAGGAAGAGGGTGAGGAACAGCAGGATCACCCCCACCACCCAATTGAACTCACGCGGAGGCTTGTAGGCGCCGTGATAGAAGACCCGGCTCATGTGGAGGAATACCGACAACACCATCAGATGGGCTCCCCAGCGATGGAGGTTCCTCACCAATGAGCCGAACGCGACATTGGTGGAGAGGGCCTCCATGTCCCGGTAGGCCACCTCGGCCGTCGGTGTGTAGTAGAACATGAGAAAGATGCCGGTGATGGTGAGCAGGATGAAGAGGAAGAAGCTGGTCCCTCCGAGGCACAAGGTGTATGACAGGCGGACCCCGTGGCGTTTCACCTTCACCGGGTGGAGGTGATAGAGCACGTTGTTCATCACCACGTACGACCGGTTGCGTGGGCTGTCCGAGTAGCCCTGCTTGAACGGCGATCCTGGTCGCATGATCGACTCGGCGAGCTGTGAGCTCCACAGCTTCTCCGTCCCCTCCCTGATGCGCTCCCGCAGGGCTACCCTGCCGTTCCCGTTTGCCATGATCTACCAGCGCATCCCGTACGAATAGCCGTTCTTGAAGTCACGCTGTCCTGTGTCGAAGTCCCATGGCCGCCGGTCGAGGCCGAGCTCCGCTGCCTGCTCGGCTAGCGAGCCCTCGAACTTGCCCAGAGTTATCACATTGGTGGGACAGCGGTCGACACACAGGGCGCATCTGGTGCACTCGTCCTCGTCGACGATGAAGAACCCGAGATTCTGGGCGTCCTCGCCGGGGTGATCGACGTTGACCCCCTCGTCGATGGCATCGAGCGACAGGTAGTGAATGCACTTCCAGGGGCAGATGTCGACGCAGCCTTCACACAGGATGCACTCGGATTGGTCGATGTGGAGGAACTGCTTGGGCCGCAGCTTGTCGGCGAAGTAGTCGCCGTCGACGACGGCGAGCTGATAGTCGTCCCTGATGGGTGGGGTCTCGTCGACGACGCCTTTGGGCATCAGTCCCCCTTCACCAGCGGTCGGCCATATGGGGACGTCCGCTCCGCCGCGGCGGCGCCGGCGGGCCGGCCCTCTTTCATTCTGTGGATCTGGATCGCCAGGATCCCGGCAAACCCGAGGAGCCCGAGGCTGTAGCCCATCTGGATCGAGTCCTTGATGGCCGCGAAGCTGATCGACACCTCGTTGCCCAGGACGAGGACCGGCGGGATCTGGAGTGCCTCCCTCTGCGACGACCAGTCGAGGTCGGTCTGGGCGAAGTTGAGCCATTCGGACGGCACCATGCCGAAGTAGAAGACGAGGGCCGTGAAGGTGATGAAGGCAGCACCGGCCGCCCGGGCCCATGTCATCGGCTGGTTGAGGACCCACATGAAGACCGCGCCCAACAGCAGCAGCGTGGTGGCACCCAGCACCACCAGGTAACCGAGGGCCTTCCAGATCATCCCCCTCGGCCACCAATTGAGATAGTCGACCACGACGGGGACTTCGACACCGTCGATCACCTCGGTCTGCGGAATAGACGACCAGTGGATCCAGATGACTCCGAGGATGAGGCCGATAGCGCCGGCGACGAGGAGACTGCCGCCGATGAGCCTTCGGCGGGAGTCGCTCAGTTCTGCAAGGCGATACATCTCTCTCAGCAGTCCGGACGGCTAGATGACGTTTGCTGATGAGTTTCTACCACAGCAAGGGGGAGCTTCGGGAACCCACGGCAGACGGGAGACGGCGAAGTCGAGGTGGACGCTGGGTGATTTGGGGAAAGAGTTATGCTCCCGCCGACTCATCCCATGTGAGGAAATCGGTTGGCTGTCACCCTAACTGCAGACTTGAGGGCACTTCTCGGCGCCGATTCTGGAGGGGACCGATTGGCCACCCTCCATTTCCTGGTCGGAGCAGCCTTCCTCGCACTCGGTGGCGCCATCCAGCTGCTGTCTCTGGTGTCACTGCGATTCGCCGGGTTGCTGCCGCTGAACTACGGGATGCTGGAACCCATGGCCAACCTGACGCTCATGTTCGGTTTTGCCACGATCTCCCTGGTGGGGGGGATCTACTACGTGCTCCCGCGTCTCACCGGAACCAAGATTCGACCTCAGGGTCTGGCCGGATTCGGCCTCCTCGCAACCACTGGCATGGTGCTGGCCGGTCTCCTCGTGCTCTTCGCCGGGCTCGGCAACGGGATTCAGCCACTCGGGCTGCCTTCCTGGGTCGACATCCCGCTCCTCCTCGCCATCTCGATCCCGCTGGTGGTCACGGTCGCCACCATTCGCCGGCGGGTCGAGGAACGCAGCTTCGTCACCATCTGGTTCGCCCTGGGCGGCGTCATCTGGCTCCCCATGCTTTACCTTGCCCACCTGTTGAACGAGCTCCCCGGGATCTCGTCCGTGACGACCGCCTACTCCGAGACCTTCTTCTCGGCTGGATTCGTGACCATGTTCGTGGTGACTGTCGGATCGGGTCTCGTCTATTACACGGTGGTCAAGGAGCTGGACGTCCCTCTGGCCAGCCGGCAGCTCGCCCTGGTCGGCTTTTGGTCGCTCGGGTTCGCCGCGGCCTGGTGGGGTGCCGCACAGCTCCTGTTCGGACCGACCCCCGGATGGGTTGCCGGTGTCTCCGCGGCTCTCGGGCTCGCCTTCCCCCTCGGCGCGTTGGCGAACGCGGCAAACGTCTCACTGACTCTCGAAGGGTCCTGGTCCGGCATGTACGACCGACCTGGCTCCCTGTCCGGTGTGGTTGGCCTCTACCTCACGGTCGGTGTCGCCATCGTGGCGGCCCTCGCCGGATTCCGCTCGATCGGGGCGGTGGCAGCCCAGACCCCGTTCTGGGAGGCGATCGAGTATGCCGCACTCGGAGGCATCGCGGTCTTGTTCGTGGCCAGTGTCGGCTACTCCGCTCTGCCCCGGCTCGTGGGGCGCCGATTGGAGAGCATCCCGAAGGCGCGGCGATTCATCCGTTTGATCCTGACGGGCGCGGTGGGCGTGCTGGTCACGATGGGTGCTGCCGGCATCGTCTCCGGTTACGCGTGGCTCGGCGGCTCGAACAGCGCGACCTACATCGATGCCGGCGAGGGCTGGGGCGCCGGGGTAGCCGGGACCCATGACGCGTTGATGCTCCTGGCGGTGATCTTCGGCTTCGTGCTGTTCCTCGGGCAGCTCGGCTTCGTGAACGTGATGTTCGGCACCCTGAGCAGGGGGAAGGCCATACCCCAAGAGGTGCTGGTGCCCAAGGACCCGGGCGATGAGTGATCTGGCCGCTGCCGCGGCAGCCCTTGGGATCCCTGAGGCACTCGTGAAGCGCTCGGCCGAGGCCCGGGCCGCCGAAACCGGCGCCTCGGTCGACGACATCCTGGCCGGGTGGGCAGGAGGAGAAGGGGCGCCGGCCCCCGCCGCGGCAGCCCCCCCGACGGAGGCCGAGGAGTCGACCGGCGAGGAGGTGGAGACCCCTCCAGCGGAGGCCGTCGGCCCGTCGGCCACTCCCGAGATCGTGATCGAGGTGCCGGAACGGGTCGATGAGCCTGTGCCGACGACGACGCCTACCGGGCCGTATCGCCCACCGGTGCTGGTGGGGGTCAGGGACAATCCGATGATGGTGCTGCTCGGCGTGTTCGGGCTCTTCGTCGTCATGGCGCTGGTTGGGCTGGCAGGGCCATCGCTCCCCACCGACATCCCCGGAGCTCGCAGCTCGAGTGTCCCGTACAGCGAGGCGGCCGAGGCGGGAAGGGAGCTCTACCAGAGCCTCGGTTGCGCGGCGTGCCACACCCAGATGGTCCGCCCTGTGATCGCCGATGTCGGTCTCGGCGCCGTCACGTTGAACGACACCAACCAGGTGCTCGGCACCAGGAGGTTCGGCCCGGATCTCTCCGATGTGGGCTCCCGGCTGACACCGAGTCAGATCGAAGCTCTGATCGCCGGGCTGGGAGATCACCCGCTGGTGAGCAGCGACCGAGACCTCATCTCTGACCTGGTCACCTATCTGTCGGAGTCGAGGACCTCTCCACCACAAGACGCGGAGAGCTCATGAGCCTGAGTGGTGCGGCCCAGGCCCTCGGGCTCCCTGAGGCTCTCGTCAAGAGGTCGGCCGAGGCACGGGCCGCGGAGTCGGGGGCCAGTGTCGAGGAGATCCTGGCGGCATGGGCCGGTGGCGAGTCGGTGGCCGCTGCGTCGCCCCAGCCGGTCGAGACCGAGCCGGTCGAGACCGCGCCCGCAGAGACGCCTGAGGGGACTGCGGAAGACGAAGAAGCATCGATCGAGCCGGTCCGGGAACAGCCGATCGCCGCCGCGTCGGCCAGCACCGTCGGTCGTCCGGCGGCAGTCCCACCGACCCGTGCTCCCTTGCCAGCCCAGGTCACGCTGGCCCAAGCCGCGCATCTGCCAGAAGTGATCACCGTCCCCACCGCGGGGATCAGGGAGCGCACCAACTTCGCGATCCCCAGGTGGCTGTCGGCGCTGATGCTGATAGCCCCGCTGTTCGCTCTGTTTGCGTTGGGCGGATCGGCCACTGGATCCTGTGGTGAGGCCACGGAGCTCACGACCGACGTGATCACCGGTGAGATCGAGAACTGCGACGGGTCCGCCTTCACCGGGGGCGGGCCGGGAGGAGGGGGGACCGACTTCGTCGGCCTCGGCGGTGCGATCTACACCGGCTCGGGAGTCGCGGGCGTCAACTGCGCGGGGTGTCACGGGGCATCAGGGCAGGGCTCGGGTGCCTTCCCCGCATTGACAGGCGCGCTGACCACTTTCGGAGCCTGTGCCGATCACATCGAGTGGGTGGCTCTGGGGTCGACGGGTTTCCAGGCTCGTGGCGACAGCACCTATGGGGACACCGGGAAGGCGATCCAGGGCGGCATGCCGTCACATTCGAACAGTCTCACCGAGGAGCAGATCGCGTCGGTGGCTGCCTACGAGCGGGTCCGATTCGGTGGTGGTGACCCCGGGACGGTGCTCGTCGATTGTGGCCTGGTCGCCGAGGAGCCCGGCGCTGAGGGCGGCGCCGGGGAGGACGTCGAGCCTGGAACCACCGAGACCACGACCACTGAGACTGAGCCCGAAGCAGCCGCCGGTCACTCGGGCTAGGGAGATAGCTTCCTAATCACCCGATTGAGCCTCGCACCATCCGCGATGTCTCCTTCGGCCAGGACCTGGTCCTCGGGCCCGAGCACGATCGGCACCCGCGATCCGTAGCGCGCCTGCAGATCCTCGTCGGCGTCGACGTCCAACTCGATCAGGTCCAACCCGTGCCGGCGAGCCAGACGGGCCACGACGGGCCGGGCCAGATCGCAGAGGTGACAGCCGTCCCTGGTCAGGAATCGGATTCGATTTCTCATCAAGAATCCCTCAAGATCTCACTCTCCGTGGCCGATATCGGCATTGCATGCAGGAAGGACTGGTTCTTCCCCTCACACCCAGGGCACGTCCCGAGGTGTGAACGGATAGCCTCCCAGCCCGCCCCACGGTGAAGAACCGTCCTTCATGTAGCCGAGGCCCCCGCCACCATTCGGGGGCCTCGGCATGTGTGGGGCCAGGTTGCCGATACCATCCCCGGGTGCGGCCGGCCACTGCGATCGTCATCCTGATCCTCCTCGGGGTGATCGCCATCGCCGGCATCATTCAGCTGTGGGTGATGTTCTCCCCGCCAGGCTGACGGCAATGCCTTCGGAGAGATTGAGGTGATCGTCGGCACGATCCCCTCTCACCGCGATGGCGAGGAGCCCGACCGAATCCACGTGCAGCAAGGGCTCGCCCTCACCGACCTCCCCGTACGACTCGACCCATGGGACGGAGTGCAATGTCGAGCCCACCTTCAATGTCACATGGTCTCCGGGCGCGATGCCGATCTCTGCCAGGTCCTCGGGGCCGATGTTGGTCTGGACGTTGCCGAAGACATCGACCCACCATGCCTCACCCCTGACCAGAGCCCCGTCACGCTCCGTGAGCGGAAGGAGCAGTGGAACCACCTCGTCGCCACCCAGTTCCGGCCCCAACTCCTCGAGTCTGGCCTCTCCCGATGCGATCAGCGCCGCGGCCGGGGCGAAGACGTCCCTCCCGTGAAAGGTCTCACCCGGTGAGGCGAGCATGCACTCGGGGTTCTCGATGGAGACGATCCGCGTCGCCCCGCCCACCATGGCCACCGCCGGGGAGAGAAGGCCGTTGTCCGGACCGACGAAGACCCCCCATGGAGTGTCCGCGGCGATCGCGCGTCTCGACGTCCCCACCCCCGGGTCGACGACCGCCAGGCAGACCCCCTCAGGAAGGTACTGGATGGCCCTCGTCAGGGCCAGCGCGGCCGTCTTGACATTTCCCCTGGGGAAACCGTGGCCCACGTCGATCAGCCTCGACTCGGGAGCCAGCTTGGCGATGACGCCGTGCACCACGCCGACGAACTCGTCCTGAAGCCCTAAGTCGGACAAGAAGCTGATCGGCAGGGACATTTGGACGACGCTAGTGCTGCCTTCCCTAGGGACGACCATGGGTGGGCACCTATATTGCGCGTATGGCCGACCCAGCACACGAGAGCCTGGCCAGAAGAGCCGCAACGCCGGGGGTGACGATGCTCATCGGCGGGCTCGACACCGGCAAGACCACGATCGCGATCGATGCGGTCCGTCATGCTCTCGCGGCCGGGCACCGTCCCGTGCTCGTCGACGCCGACGTCGGCATCTCCACGGTCGGGCCACCGGCCTGTGTCGGGGTCAAGGTCTTCCAGAGCGAGCGCGACCTCGAATCGATCCATCGGCCCGACGCCCTCCACTTCGTCGGGACGATCACCCCGTCACGGCTCGTGCTGCAACAGGTGGTCGCCACTGCGGCGATGGTGGAGAGGGCGCGCATGCTGGGCGACGTGATCATCGTCGACACCACCGCCGTGGCCTCTGGCGTCGCCGGGGAGACGCTCAAGTATCACAAGACCGAGTTGTGCCGTCCGGATCGGGTGATCGCCCTGCAACGTGGTGAGGAGATGGAGCCCGTGATCGGGATGCTGCGCCGCTTCCTGGGCGTCGAGGTCATCCCGGCACCGACAGACCCCGGTCTGAACCCCCTCGGGCCGGAGGAGCGGGCCCGCAAGCGGGTCGAGGGGTTCGCCGAGGCCCTCCGTCCGCCATTGGAGAGATGGAAGGTGCGCCCCACCGTCTTCGCCCCCACCCTTCCGGTCGGGCTCAACCTGAGCCGTCTCCACGAGGTCCTCGTCGGCGTGCAGGACGGGTCGGGCGGGTGCCTCGGTCTGGGGATCCTCCAGGTGGAGGACGAGACGCTGCGGGTGATGACCAACGTCGGCGAGGGGATGACCGGTCTCCGGCTGGGCTCGATCCGGGTCGACCCCGAGACGTTCGTGGGGACGGTCATCAGCCTGCGCGAGCTCATGTTCGGGATCTGACCCACCCGAGATGGGTCGTTAGGCCCGCATGGAACCCTCAAGGAAAATGGAGGCGGGGCCGATACCTGCCCCATGCTGGGGAGTAGCAAATGGCTATCGATCGTCCTGGTGGTCGCCCTCATGACCATCGGCCTCGGCGCGTCGGTCGGCGCAGACTCTGGCACCGAGCAGGGATTCCTCTCCGCCATCAACTCGGAGCGCACCTCCAGAGGGATGGGCGCGCTGAAGATGGACGGGAGTCTTCAGGCTCACGCTCGCAGGCACACCGCCGACATGATCGCGGCGGGTGAGATCTATCACTCCTCGAGCGCCGAGCTGCAGGCAGCAGCCGGCAGCGGCTGGTCGAGACTGGGTGAGAACGTCGGTCGGGGCGGCACAGTCTCCAGCCTCCATCAGGCGTTCATGGACTCCTCGGGTCATCGCGCCAACATCCTCGGTGACTACAATTACGTGGGGATCGGGACCAACACGAGCAGTGACGGCATCCTCTACGTCACGGTCGTGTTCATGAAGAAGGGGAGCACCAGCGGAGGGGGTGGGGGCACCACCACCTCACCGAAGCCGAAGCCCAAGCCCCAACCCACCACGACCACCTCGACGTTCCCGCCCACGACCACCACCACTCTGATCGTCGGACCGGACAAGCCGGTGACCCCGGGCGTTTCCTGCTTCAGCGCCACACGTCTCTTCTGGATGTGTCACGACTGACCATCGGGTCGTGATGGTACGGGGTAGCAAAGCGCCCCAGTGACCCTCCGGAGCCTCCTCCGCACTTCCCCGAACGGACGCTTCTCCGGCTTGCCTCTGGGGCGTTTGCCTGTGGCGAATGTACGCCTTCGGTCCGTCGTTATCAATGACCATGTCCCCCACCTCGATGAACGTCAGCCAGCGTCGTATGTCATCGACTCCTCCCCGATCACGGTTTACCAACAGGATTCGGGGTTTTCCACAGGCTTTGTCCACATGGGTTTGTTCACAAGTTTCTAACCCGAATTTTCGCGAGCCGGGAAGCCGGCCCGGACCATCGCCCTGAAGGCGACCTCGATCGACTCGTATATCTCCCCCAACACCCGGTCGAGCTCATCGAGGGTGACACGGTCTTCGGCGAGACGTCCGCGCAGGACGATCGCGCCCTCCGGGTCGACGGCAAAGAAACATCTCCACGCCTGTTGATTGCGCACCAGTGCCTGGCGATAGACCTCATTTGGAACGGCAGGGGCGGGGAGCACGTAGGCCTCGAAGCGGAGACTCCTCTGGCCGATCTCGAACCAGACGGTCGTGGCATCGCGGGTCTGCTGGCGCATCCGGACCGCCCAGCGGCCCTCGACCTCCTCGGCGTACTCCACCGATGAGCCCGTGTCATCGAGCCACATGCGGATACGCTCCTCGAGGATCGGCCTCACGCCAGCTCCACGCTGGGCTCGAGGTGCCCGACCACGAGCCCACCACCGAGGACCTTGGGTCGAAGCACCGGGGCCAGGGCGGTCCGCGCGGTCTCTCCCAGGGCGCCGAGCTGATCGAGAGCCGCCACTGCCGCCGAGGCGGCGACGACACCGAGCCCATCCCAACTCTTGACTGCGAGGCCGAACCGGCCGTCCACCGCCACACCGATGCAGCCGGCCGCCCCGCCCTTGGCCGCGGCGCCGGTGGCGATCGAGATCTCCGAGTCCCCGGAGCCGTTGACCCCGATGAGAGACGGGTACGAGCGCATTACGCCGAAGACACCGGCGAGGTAGGGCTCGGTGGCGAGACGGGCGTACAGGAGACCCATGGCACGGGCCGTGGTCCGGAGAACAGGGGCACCGCAACCATCGACACCCACCGGCTCCACCGACGTCCCGCCTAACTCACCGATGACTTCGATGACCTTCCGCTGAAGCGGGTGAGCGGGGTCCCGATAACTCGCCAGGGGCCATCCCCGGGCGGCGCATGCTCTGAGAAAGCCAGCATGCTTCCCGGAGCAGTTGTGCCAGATCCTGCGCGGGGCGAGGGCTCCGCGCCGCAACACCATGCGGGCCGCCTCGGCTCCCAACGGCCAGTCTGCCGGGCACCTGAGATCGCCCTCGCCGAGCCGGGCCGCGGCGAGCATCGCGGCGACCAGTGCGATGTGAGCCGGGTACCCGCGATGGGAGGCGCACGCCATCGCCAGCTCGAGCGGCTCGAGCCCGGCTCCAGCCTCCTGGGCCACGAGAGCCTGGAAGGGCTTGGCAGCCGAGCGGATGTAGAAAGGACGGTCTATCTCGCCCTGCGACGCGACCACGGAACCATCGGGCGACAGCACCGCGACAGCTCCCTCGTGGGAGGTCTCGGCCAGCCCCGATCTGATCTGCTGGGCCAGCAAGCTCAGCCGCTTACCGGAGCCTCGTCCTGCTGGCTGCGATAGCGAGCGACTATCTCGTCCTGGAGGGCGTCGATCACGTGATGGAGCTGACGGCGTTGACCGGAGAGCATGGTCTCGACCTCACGAAGACGCTCGATCGCCTCCCCCAGTTCGTCGTCGCTGAGCTCGGGGAGACTGGTGAGAACACCATCATCCATGATCTTGTCTATCAACCGGCGCCCGGTCACCGAGGGAAGCGGCGGCATCGTGGCGATGTGCTTCAGGTTCGGCTCGCCGCTGAGGACCAGCCCGCTGGCGAGGATCTCGGGCAGTGCCTCGAGGATCGTCCGGGTCTCCTCGCCGCTGCGCCGGCGCCGCTCGAACACGAGCAGGTCCATCCTCCCGTGGAGCAGCCGGCGGTAGTAGGAGATCTGCGACTCGACGTCCTCGGCGGTGTCCCTCCGCCGACGGACCTCGGCGAGCTCGAGTGTCGACAGGTCTTCCAGGTATTCCGGCTCGAGGACCGTGTCGATGCGGCGGCGCTTGTCGTTCACGCTCCCCAGGTTAATAACAGGCCGCCCGCACCGTGGGATACGGGTTGACCGGCGCTCCCCCGTGAGGTCGGATCTCGAAGTGGAGATGCGGGCTGGTGCTCCGGGCGTTGCCGGTGTTTCCGTTGTAGCCGATCACGGAGCGCTGTTCCACCCTGGCCCCGTTGGAGACTGCGAACCCGTCGAGGTGGGCGTAGTAGTAGGTGTGCCCGGTGTCGGCCCTGAGGTAGATGACCTTGCCTCCGAGACCGTTGCTCCCCACCGACACGGTCCCGGACTGGACTGCGTACATCGGCTCACCACGCGCCGCGAACATGTCGACGCCCTTGTGAGTGCGGCCACCGGGTCGGGGGAATCCCCAGGAGTCGATGAACGAGGTCCGCCCCGGGGTGAACGGGCAGATGAAGGAGCCGACCTGGATCGAGCCCCGTGCCCGCTGGGCGGCGCGGGCCCTGGCCTCAGCCTGCTCCTTGTCGTACTGGACGGTGAGGTCCTTGCAGCGGCCGCTCAACTTGGCGTAGGCAGTCTGCTCGGCGTTCATCGCCTCCTCCTGCCGGTTGAGGATGTCCAGAGACTCGGTCTCGGCGACCTTGAGCTCGTCGTGGACGAGATCGAGGTCCACCTGGAACCGGTCGAGCTCTCCCTTGGCGGCGATGAGGTCGTTGATCGACTCCTGGCCACCGAGCGTGGCCGTGTTGAGGAACTGTGACGTCATCATCACCTGATCCACCGATGAAGCCGAGAAGATTATCCCGGGAGCGGAGAATCCCGCCATCATGTACATCTGGACGGCTTGCTCCTCGAGCTCGTCCTGAACCACGAGGAGCTCCTCGGAGTTGGCGTCGAAGAAACCCTGGATGCGATCTTGTTTGCGCTCGATGCGCTCGACCTCGTTCAGTGCGGCCTCGTATTCGAGGGCCGCGTCCTCGAAGGCGGCCTGGGCGGCGCGGTACTCGGCCAGTTGCTCGCGGGAGTCCTCACATGCCGCCTCGACTTGGGACTTGGTCACGGCACCCGAGGTA
>Ga0299907_10000117_pt1 | contig 30221 bp, 36 predicted proteins | sample RVTome_16_FD_198680 | JGI IMG/M metagenome (GOLD analysis project Ga0299907, IMG submission 198680) | Soil microbial communities from uranium-contaminated site in the Upper Colorado River Basin, Wyoming, United States - RVT152D67 (version 2) ...
GCTCTCGGCGCCCACGTCGATCGAGGGCCTCGTGGTCGATCCCGCCGTGCTCTCGAACGTTACGGCCGCGAAGCTATTCATCGCCGGCCTCGGGGACGCCCCCGCCGCGCGTGACGCCCAAGCGCTGCACGCGCAGTCGCCCCCGCCGAAACGCGTCGAGATCGTGCCGGTCGACGATCACGGCACCGATCTGCTCACCGGTCCACGGGGGGAGGAGGTACGACGCCTCATCGAGTTGTATCTCGAGCTGTACGCCGGACCGTGAGCCGCTTCGAACGTCAGGGCGTCGTCGTGGTCGTCGGAACGGGCGTCCCCGGCTGCGGTCCGGGGAATCGGTCGCGATCGTCGCTCGCAAGGACCAACTGGTAGATCGCGGCGGCGGCGAGGAGCACGAACAGCACGACGATCGCGATGAACGTGCCGCGGCGCACCGGCGGAGGCTAGCAGCGGTGGTTCCGAAGAGGGCGACCGCGCCGGACCGCTAGACACGTGAGCGGTCGGCTCCACGTTCGGTGAACCACCTATGCTGCGCCCGCGATGTGGCTGTTCCCCGGTGTGGCGGCCGCGGTGGCGCTCGCGTTTGCGGCGCTTCTGACCCGCAGGTTCCTCAGGTCTCGCCGCTCGTACCTCGCGTTCTGGGCCGCGGCGCTCGGCATGTACGCGGTGGCCTCCGCGGTCGTCGCGCTCGGGGCGCTCGACGGCTGGACGCCGGCGGAGTTCCGCGTCTACTGGGCGGTCGGCGCCGTCCTCAACGTCCCGTTCCTCGCCCAGGGCGAGCTCGACCTGCTCGTTCGCAATCGTGTGGTCCGCTCGATCCTGTACGTCGTCCTCGTGTTCGTCACGGCGTACACGATCGCCCGCGTCCGAACCGCCGGCGTCGTCGACGCCGCGCTCGCGGAGGACCTGCCGTCCGGCAAGGAGGTCTTCGGTGACGGGACGCCCGCGCACCGGCTCCCGCAGCTGGTGGCGATCCCCGCGTACCTCGTGCTCGTCGCCGGCGCCCTGTGGTCGGCGTGGCGGATGCGCGGAGCGCCGGAGCTCCGTGATCGCTTCGTCGGAACGATCCTGATCGCGCTCGGCGCAACGGTGATCGCGACGTTCGGATCGGCGTTCGCGGCGATCGGTCTGCTCGTCCCGTTCTCGCTCGCGCTGCTCGGCGGGGTCTCGGTGATGTTCTGGGGGTTCCTCAGAGCCTCGCGCAGGTCGTCGCCGCGGGAGCGTTCTGCAGCCGGCGCCCAGGCCGTCAGGCGATAGCTCCGCGCCACGCCGGACCGTCGGTTCGAGGCGTCTCGGGCCGAGAGCCCGCCACCTCCTCGGTGATCCAGACCTCGTCGTAGACGGAGACATCGACGATGAGCTGGATCAGGACGGAGCCGTCGTCGTACGGCACGAACATCGGCCCGTACGGTTTGAACTCGCCGCCGCTGCCCAGCCACAGCTGGTACGCGTACCCGGGTGCGGGATCCGGGCACAGGTCCGCCAACACGAACATGCGACGGAGGTCCGGGACGGAGACCTGGACGAAGTCGCTGTTGGGCGGTGCTCCCGCCTGCGGCTCGACCGGCTCCGGATTCACGCCCGGAGAGGTCATGAGCGAGGCGAGCTCGAACGCGATCTGGGTTCGCTCCTCGGCGACCTGGGCGCGGTTCATCATCGTGAACGAGAGGGCGCCGAGACCGAGGACCGCGACGGCGGTAGCCGCGAATCCCACCAACGCGGCGGGACGTGCGGGCGAGCGGTCATCGCGCCGCCCCATCGCGCGCTGGATGCGAGGAAATGTCGTGTCGGGAGGAGCGATCGGGTCGGCGGAAACGGCCAGGTCACCCGCGACGGCCTCGAACTCTGCGAGCACCCGCCGGCAGGTGAGGCACGCGGAGACGTGGCCGGCGAGGAGGCGATCGGCCTCGGCCTCATCCTGGCCCGAGAGCGACCGCAAAGCGTAGCCGGCGAGAAGCTCCTCGATCCGCTCGTGATCCTCGCGCACTCAGTCCTCCGGCTCGAGAGAGCGCCGCAGCTTCCGCATCGCCGCGAGCGTTCTCGTCTTCACGGTCCCGACGGGGATTCCGAGCCGCTCGGCGATCCGAGTCTGCGTGAGGCCGCCGAAGTATGCCAGCTCGATCACCTGCCGCTGTTCCGGGGAGAGGGTCGTCAGCGCCTCCAAGACCTCTTTGCGCCGAACGCCCAGGTAGGCGTCTTCGACGACCACGTCCGCAACATCTTCGCCACGAACGGGCTCGAGGTTCGAGGCGCGTTCGGCCCTTCTCCTCAGGCGCTCCTCCCGCCGGACTGCGTCCACGGCCCGGTGGTGGACGAGGGACAGGAAGAACGAGCGGAACGCACCGCGGGTCGGGTCGAACGCCTCCGGCGTCCTCCACAGGGCGAGGAACGCGTCCTGCGTGACCTCTTCCGCGAGCATCGGCTGAGCGGTGATCCGGAGCGCCAGGCCGAACGCCGCGCTGCCGTACCTCCGGTACAGCTCGTGGAACGCCTCGCGGTCGCCGTTGGCCACGCGCCGGTGAAGCTCGACGTCGCGAACGGCATCGTCCCGCATCCGGCGTTCCTATCACACCGAGATCAGCGGACCCCTGCCATGGACCGAGCACGGCTACGATGACTGCGCGTGCGACACGTCGTGATGTATTCGCGGCCGGGGTGCGGCCTGTGCGACGAGGCTCGCGACGTCATCCTCGCGGCGCGCACCGGCGCGTCGTTCGACTTCGACGAAGTGGACATCACGGGCAACGACGCGCTCGAGCTCGAGTACGGGATCCGAATCCCCGTCGTCCTGATCGACGGGGACGAGCTGTTCGAGATCCGCATCGATGCGCGCGAGCTCGACGCCGCGATCGCCTCCTAGAGCTCGATACCGCCATCGGCCTGCGGATTCACGAATGCACTATCATTCTGCCGTGGACGATCGGCCGATCCCCGAGGCCACGGTCGGCCGGCTCCCGATCTACCTCCGCACGCTGGTCGAGATGGCCGAGAACGGCGTGCCCACCGTGTCGTCCGAGTCGCTGGCCGAAGCTACCGGCTTCAACTCGGCCAAGGTCCGAAAGGACCTCTCGCATCTCGGCTCCTATGGCACCCGGGGAGTCGGCTACGACGTCGCGTACCTGATCCACCAGATCCGACGCGAGCTCGGACTCACCCAACACTGGCCGGTCGTCATCGTCGGGATCGGGAACCTCGGCCACGCGCTCGCGAACTATCGAGGCTTTGCCGAGCGAGGGTTCCGCGCGGCCGCACTCCTCGACAACGATCCGGCGAAGGTCGGGGAGGAGGTGGCCGGTCTTCGGATCCGCTCCGCTGAGGACCTGCCGGACATCGCCGCGAGCAACGAGGGACTGATCGGCGTGATCTCGACGCCCGCGCCGGCCGCCCAGCAGGTCGCCGACCTGATGGTCCGCGTGGGGATCCGTTCGATCCTGAACTTCGCGCCGATCGCGCTCGCCGTGCCGGAAGGCGTCTCGGTGCGGAAGGTGGACCTCGCCGTCGAGCTGCAGATCCTCACGTACTACGAGCAACGCAAGGCGGCGCTCCTCGACGTGAAGCGGCGCGGACGAGCGGCGCTCGGCTGAGCTACGGCGTTACTTCGCGATCGTGATCCACAGGACGATGAACGTGACCAGCACCATGATGCCGAACAGGATGAACTGAACGGCGCCCTGGTCGATCAGCGGTGCGCCTTCCTGAGCGAGCATCGTCTACTCCTTTATGCCGGTCCGTACCACGGGGGCGCCGTGCCGCCGGTGAGGATCTCCTTACGCTTCCGTTCGGCTGCGTCCAGGAACGGGATGTGCACGGCGAGGCCGACCGCCGACCCGATCAGGAACATCCACGAGTAGCGGTCGACGCTGCCGGAGTCGTGACGCATGTAGAGCTTTACCAGCGGTCCGCCACCGGTGAAGTAGCCCTCGGCGGCGGCGAGCGACACGTCGCCCTGCGTGGCGAACCTGATGTTCTCGACGGTGAAGTCGGTCGTGGCCAGCGCGCCGGGCTCGAACTCTCCGAGACCGAGCTCCTCGTTACCCTGCTCGGCCAGGTACGCCTGGGCCGCCGACGTCACTGCCTGCACCGAGGAAGTGTCGTTGTCGTTGCTGCTAGGTGCCCGCCATCGCTCGCCCGTCGGATACGTCTCGAACACCTCGTACGGGAGCCCGGGGTCCGTCCCCGCCGCATCCACGACCCATGCGGGCTCCGCGCCACGTGGCCCGAGGTTCACCGGAGTGTCGAGACCCTGCGAGACGAAGAAGCCCGTCAGCCAGATGACGGAAAGGATCAGCATCCATCCGAAGAACGAGACCGCGAGCACCAGGTAGCCCATCCACCGACCGAATACGGCACCGAGGAGCAGCAGCGGGCTTCCGACGAACAGGATGAAGCCCATCACCGTGGCGAGTCCGCCCTTCAGCAGGGTCTCGCACGAGATCTCGAAGCCGATGCAGGACTGGGCGAGCATCAGAGCTGCGAGTCCGGGTTGTCGGTCGCGGGCGGCTTGTCGGGAAACTCCTCGTCGGCGCGCGTCTCTGCCTCGGGGTTGGTGCAAACGTTTTCATCGAACGCGACCGACTCGTCCTGGATGCTGATGATGTAGGTGACGATGTCGTTGATCTGCTGATCGTTCAGCGCGCCCGCGAACCGGATGCTCCACGACGGCATGATCGGGCCGCGTCCCTGCTCGATCGTCGTGTAGATGTCGTCCAGCCCGTGGATGGCCGGATGGCCGTGCCACGGGCCACCGCACACCGTCGTGAGGTTCGGCGTGGCGCGAACGTCGTATTGGTCGTCAGCCGTTGCCGGGTTCGCGACGATGCCACCTTCGAGCGTGGGGCCGTGGCACTGAACGCACCCCACACCGCCCTGGTTCTCCTCGGTGAATAGCTCGACGGCGTGGCGTCCGCGCTCGATCGCATCCTCGGTGAGCGCCTCTTCCTGGTTGAGGTTCGCGTCCGGCTCGAAGAGCCACGTCGCGGGCACCCACACGACGAGGAACACGACGAGCAGGACGCCCCAGCCCTGGAGCTTCTGCAGCAGCGGCGTCTCGAGGTCCGGGTCCGACGGTCCGGGTCGCATCGTGCGTGGGATCTCCACGCCGTCACGCGGGCGGCGGGACCGTGCGAGCAGCACGGCGCCCGCGACTGCCAGGAACACCGCGCCGCCGAGGGCGATGACGATCCCCTGGGCCTGCGTCAGCGCGAGCGTCGCGAGCACTCCATGCAACTCATACCGTCGCCACGCAGAACGGCCCGGCCTGCGGCCGGCGAAGCGTGTCGGTGCCGCGCGGCGGACCGATGATGACCTCCGCGGTGTCGACCAGGACGTCTCCTGTCGAGGTCACCTCGACCCGGAACCGATCGAGCCCGCGCGGCGCGGGACCGAGCTTGTACTCGCCCGCGGTGTTGTACTTCGAGCCGTGGCAGGGGCACTCGAACCACTGGGACTGACGACAGAAGGGGACACGACAGCCAAGGTGCACACACCGCTGGTACAGCGGCATGATCCCTTGCGCCGTGAGTTGCTCCGCCGCGTAGTCGACGTCGTCGGTCGGGCGCCCGTCGTAGGCGACGACGTAGAAGCGCCCGGTTCCCGAGTAGAACGGCTCGCGGTTCTCACGGATGAACGAGTTGATGTCCTCGAGCTTGCCGGCGTTGATCACCGAGCCGAACCCGCCGCGTAGGTTCGGCCACAGGAACGCGAGGCTGGCGCCGCCGAACTGCGCGCCGTAGATCAGGAGCGATGCGACCAGTGAGCGCCGGAAGAACTCGCGCCGGCTGAGCGGCTTCGGCCCCTTGGGAACCGGTCGCCCCAGGGCGGCTGCCGTCGCCGCCGCCTCACGATCGCGCTGATCACGACGCGCTCGCAGGAACGAGAGTCCGAAGACGACCGCGAACAGGTCGATGATTGCGATGACGACGATCGCCGCGATCGTCCCGCTCGAGATGGCGAGGACGGCCGTCACAGCTCGAAGAACACTCCCTGCGCCCACGGCCACACCCAGTTGTAACCGGTGCCTCGGAAGAACGAGCCGATGATGGTCAGCGTCGCGCCGAACATCATCAGCATCGTGAACATGGTGATCGCGATCTTGCGGTCGCCTGGCTTGGTGCTCGGGTTGCGGTCGACGTACGGCACCACCGCGAGCGCCAGCAGCACCAGGGTCGGCGCGAACAGCACGCCGGCCACCATCGGGTGGAAGTACCGCAGCAGCTCCTGCAGACCGAGGAAGTACCACGGCGCCTTGGACGGGTTCGGCGTCAGGTTGGGATTGGCCAGCTCGCGAAGCGGGGCGTTCACGAACGTCGAGAAGATGACGAGGGTGACCGTGACGAGCAACAACGCGATGAACTCCTCGATCAGCAGGTGCGGCCACACGTTGATGCGGTCGCCCTGCTCGCGCTCGACACGCTGAATGCCCTCGGGCGGGACGAGCGCCAGCAGGCGGTGCTTCTCCTCGGCGCCCTTCTTCGGTTCGGGAACGTTGCCGGTGGGGGCAGGCGCTTGACGCGTCGGCGCCAGCGTCGTGGTCCCGGCCGGCGCCGCGGTCGCCGCCGCTGCAGCCGGGGCGGGCGCGCGCGCCGCGACGGGTGCGGGCGCCGGAGCCGTCGGAGTGGGCGCCGCAGCTCCGCCGTCGCCGGAAACTGCGCCGCCGTCGCCGGATGGGGTGGCCGGCGCGCCAGCCGCCGGAGCGGCCGCGCCAGGAGCCGCCGGAGCTTCACCCGTCTTTGCCCGGTGCGCCTGAACGGCCGCGCGGCGGGCCCGGCCCTCCGCGACGCGCCGGTCGGTGCCCTTGCCGAGCTCTTCGGCCAGGACGCGATCGAGTGTTTCCTGGTCGAGCTCCGATTCTTCCCGAGCCACCCTTCCCTCCTACAGCGGTCCGGAGATCCCGCCGTCCTTGCGGATCCTCCAAAAGTGGACGGACAGGAAGATCACGAGGACGAACGGCAACGCGAGGACGTGTAAGACGTACCAGCGGAGCAGCGTGTCGGGTCCGACGACGACGCCGCCCAGGAGTAGGAAGTTCGCTTGCTTCGCGATCAGCGGCGAGTATCCGGCGAGCGACGTGCCCACCGTGACGGCCCAGATCGCGAGCTGGTCCCACGGCAGCAGGTATCCGGTGAACGACAGCCCCAGCGTCAGGAACAACAGCACCACGCCCACGACCCAGTTGAACTCCCGCGGCGGCTTGTAGGCGCCGGTGTAGAAGACGCGCGCCATGTGGAGCGTCACGGTGAACACCATCAGGTGCGCGCCCCATCTGTGGAGGTTCCGCACCAGGTCGCCGAAGAACACCGACGTGCGGATGTTTTGCATGTCCGCGTATGCCTGCGCGGCGCCGATCTCGGCTGCCGGCCGGTAGAAGAACATCAGGAAGATGCCCGTGACGGTCAGCAGGATGAACAGGAAGAACGACAGGCCGCCCAGGCAGAACGTGTAGGTCAGCTTCAACCCGTGGCGCTTCATCTTTACGGGGTGCAGGTGGTACAGGACGTTATTCATCGTCGCGAGAGCGCGGTCGCGCGACGTGTCCTTGTAGCCCTTCCGAAAGATGGAGCCCGGTCGGAAGACCGACTTCCAGACCTCGGTCTCGCGAACGGTCTCCAGGACCTCGCTCGGCGAAGGAGGTCTCAGCTTCACGCTACTCGACCTCGGCCCGCTGGGATTCGGGTACCGCGGCCATGGTGCGGCGTCCGCCCGTGGCCTCGGGAAGACGCGCGTAGTACAACGTGTCGGTCGGGCAACGCTCGACGCACACCGAGCACCTCGTGCACGCGTTGTCGTCGACGACGAAGATCGAGTACGTCGTGGCGATCTCGGCTTCGACCGCCTCGTTCGATACGTCCTGGACGATGTCCGGAGCCATCATGAAGATGCAGTTCCATGGGCAGACGTCCTCACACGCGCGGCACAGGATGCAGTTGTCAGGATCGAGCATCAGGTGCTTAGGGGACCTCACGCCTCTGGCGAGCCACTCGGGGTCGACCGTCTCCACGACGTAGTCGGTGTGGACGTCGACCTCGGTCTTCTGGAAGGGCATGCGGGCGATCTCTCCTAACGGTTCCTCATCGATAGCCGCCGCCGGCGCGCTCTGCCGAGCCGCCGCGGAGCTTGCGGCGCCAGTTCTGCATGATCGCGGCGGCGACCACCAGCGTGACGAACGGGCCCGTCGACAGCCCCGCTGCGACGGCGTCCCGCGCGAGCGGCCGCCAGTCCGACGTTCCCGACAGCCCGTCCCACCCGAGCGTCTGCTCCGCGAAGTACGTCCAGAATGATGGCAGCACGGCCATCGAGATAACGGTGAAGAACGCGAACGCGACGGAGAACAGGACCGCGCTGGTCCACGTCCATTCGAAGTCCCTGATGCGGGGCTCGACGCGCCGTCTCAGCTCGAGGACCCTGTCCGGGACCTTCATGCGATCGCCATCCTCACGCGTGTCGCCGTTCCTGCGATCTCGGGCTCCGCGGCGCGGTGATTATAGGCATCGGTCCCCAGCCGATCCCCTGCCGCAGGCCCGGGCTCGATCGTGAAAACCTTCACAAGCGTCGGTACCACTATGACAAGGAACGGGGGACGGTCGCAACCGATCCGCTCTCCGTTCCTACACTGGCGGACGTGCTCGCCGACTTCGTCCGGGACGGTCTCGGCGCGTGGTGGGCGCCCGCCCTCGCGTTCGCCGCCGGTGTCGTCTCGTTCGCCTCGCCATGCGTGTTCCCGCTCGTCCCCGGCTACCTCTCGTTCGTCGCCGGGGGAGAGGGGCACGAGGAGCGACGACCCGTGGTGCCGATCCTCCTGTTCATCGCCGGGTTCGGCGCGGTCTTCACGCTCCTCGGCGCATTCAGCGGCGCGGTCAGCCGCTTCCTGATCTCGCCGACCGGCGAGCGGGTCGCCGGCGTCGTCATCGTTGCGTTCGGCGTGCTGTTGCTGCTGTACGCACTCCGTTTGGGGTCGCCGGGACTGTTCGCGGAGCGCCGTCCGCTGCTCTCTCGGGTTCGGCCCGGCCCGGTCTGGGCGTTCCCGCTCGGTGTCGCGTTCGGCACCGGATGGACGCCATGTATCGGCCCCGTCCTCGGCGGGGTGCTCTCGATCGCCGCCGCGCAGGGAGGTTCGGGTCGGGGGGCTGCCCTGCTGCTGGTCTACTCGGCGGGGCTCGGGCTCCCCTTCTTGCTCGTCGGCGTGGGGATCCGGAAGCTGATGGGCGCGCTCGACTTCGTAAAACGGAACTACCACTGGATCGCGGGCGTATCGGGCGTCGTCATGGTCGCCATCGGAGTCCTGATCGTGACGAACCTTTGGAACGAAGTGCTCGCGCCGGTGCGGCGAGCGATCGAACAGTTCTCGCCGCCGATCTGACCATCGCTTCGACTCGCACACCCAGCGAGCGGATCCAATGGCGCCCGTTCGAACGGGGCGACCGCCGGAGATACGGTTAGAGTTCGCCCGGCTTCGCGCCGGTTCACGAGATGAACGCGAGGGGATCGACGACGAAGGTGAATCGGAAGGCGCTGGCGGTCGTCTGGATGATCGCCGCGGGTGTGTTGCTCGCGGCGTGCGCGCCGAACGCCACGCAGAGCGCGCTGGAGCCCGCAGGCGAGAACGCGGAGAAGGCGAACAGCCTGTTCCTCCCGGTGTTCTGGGTCGCCGTCGCGATCTTCGTCATCGTCGAAGGCGCGCTCTTGTTCTTTGCCATTCGGTACCGGCATCGCAAGGGACGCGACACGATCCCGCCGCAGGTCCACGGCAACACCCGACTCGAGATCGCATGGACCATCCTGCCGGCGGTGATCCTTGCCGGCGTGGCCGTCCCCACCGTCGCGACGATCTTCGAGCTCGCGCGCGATCCCGGACCGGAAGCGCTCGAGGTCACCGTGCTCGGTCACCAGTGGTGGTGGGAGTTCGACTACCCAGAGGAGGGCGTGAACGTCCCGAACGAGCTGCACGTGCCGACGGGCAGGCCGGTCCACCTCACGATGTGCTCGGTCGGCGTCGGGTACGAGAACCAGCTCGCGCCGAGCGAATGTCAGGGGGACGAACCCGTGCCGATCACGCTCGGCAACTCGGTGATCCACTCGTTCTGGGCGCCGGAGCTGTTCGGTACGCAGGACGTGTTCCCCACGTACGCGCGGACGCTGACGTTCGCCGCCGACGAGCCGGGCGTGTACGAGGGGCAGTGCAAGGAGTTCTGTGGTCTCTCCCACGCGTACATGCGGTTCGTCGTGGTCGCGCACTCGCCTGCGGAGTTCGACCAGTGGGTGGCCGACCAGCAACGACCGGCGGGCTCAATCGAGGGAGCCGCGGCCGAGGGACTCCGAGTGTTCGTGGAAGCCGGGCCTGCGGGCTGCACACAATGTCATTCGGTGAACGGGCTCGAGCACGCGAACGGCGAGGAGATCCCTGGGTCCCTCGACGCCCCGAACCTGTCGCACTTCGCGAGCCGGGACTGCTTCGCCGGGTGCATCTTCGAGAACACCGACGAGAACCTGCGACGATGGTTGGACGACCCGCCCGCGATGAAACCTGGCTCGTGGATGCCCGACTACAACCTGACGTCCGAGGAGATCGACCGGCTCATCGCGTTCCTGAACACGCTCGAGTGAGGTGACGGCGATTCGATGGCAACGGTGAGCGTTCCGGGCGAGCGGCGGAGCTGGCTCGTCCGCCGGCCGCGATCGACGACCGGCTTCTGGAGCTGGGTCACGACCGTGGACCACAAGCGGATCGGGATCCTGTACGGGATCACGGCGTTCGCGTTCTTCGTCGTCGGCGGCAGCGAAGCGCTGCTGCTCCGCCTGCAGCTGGCGCAGCCGGAGCAGGAGGTCGTCAGCGCAGCGGTGTACAACGAGCTGTTCACCATGCACGGCGTGACGATGGTGTTCCTCGTCGTCATGCCGCTCTCGGCCGCGTTCTTCAACTACCTGATCCCGCTGATGATCGGGGCGCGCGACGTCGCGTTCCCCAGGCTGAACGCGTACAGCTATTGGGCGTTCCTGTTCGGCGGGGTGTTCATCTACTCGAGCTTCTTCCTGGGCGGCGCGCCGAACGGCGGATGGTTCGGGTACGCGCCCAACTCCGTACTTGACCCGACGCGGGGGATGACCTTCTACTCGCTCGGCCTGATCATCACCGGGATCGCGTCGACGGTCTCGGCCATCAACCTGGCCGTCACGGTCATCAACATGCGGGCACCCGGGATGACGCTCTTCCGGATGCCGGTGTTCGTGTGGATGGGCCTGGTGGTTCAGCTGCTGCTGGCGTTCTCCCTGCCGATCATCACGGTCGGCCTCACCGAGTTGTTCTTCGACCGCCGGTTCCACACACACTTCTTCGATCCGGCAGCGGGGGGAGATCCGCTGCTATGGCAGCACCTGTTCTGGTTGTTCGGCCATCCGGAGGTCTACATCCTGATCCTGCCGGCGATGGGCATCGTCTCGGAGGTCCTGCCGGTCTTCGCCCGGAAGCCGCTGTTCGGATACCAGTTCGTGGTGTTCAGCGGCATCGCCATCGGATTCATCGGGTTCGGGGTGTGGGCGCACCACATGTTCGCGACCGGGCTCGGCCCGGTCGCGAACACCGCGTTCGGCATCTCCACGATGATCATCGCCGTTCCGACCGGGGTGAAGATCTTCAACTGGCTGGGGACGCTGTGGCGCGGCGACATCCGGTTCGCGACACCGATGCTGTTCGCCCTCGGCTTCATCGCGATGTTCGTGATCGGCGGTCTGTCGGGCGTGACGCACGCCGTCGTTCCGCACGACTACCAGCAGACCGACACGTACTACATCGTCGCCCACTTCCACTACGTGCTGTTCGGCGGCGCGATCTTCGGGCTCTTCGCCGGGATCTACTACTGGTGGCCGAAGGTGTTCGGCAGGTTCCTCAACGAGCGGATCGGCCGGATCAACTTCTGGATCATGCTGATCGGGTTCAACCTGACATTTGGGCCGATGCACATCCTCGGCCTTCAGGGGATGCCCCGGCGGATCCACAGCTACCCGGCGTCGCTCGGCTTGGGGTTCTGGAACCTCGTGGCGACGGCGGGCGCGTTCCTGATCGCGCTGAGCGTGCTGGTCTTCCTGGTCAACGCGGTCGCCAGCTTCCGCAGACCGGCCGAGATGGCGGCGGACCCGTGGGACGCGCGAACGCTGGAGTGGCTCACGACCTCGCCGCCGCCCGAGCACAACTTCGACGAAATCCCCGTGGTGCACTCGCTCGATGAGCTGTGGCATCGGAAGTACGCGGAGACGCGCGGCGGGCGAGTCGTGCCGGTACCCGCCGGCGGGGCGGGCGACGAGCATGAGGCGGTGGCAGACGACTCGGCCGGTCACGGCGCGGGCCACGCGATCCACATGCCGTCGCCGTCGTACTGGCCGGTCGTCGCGGCGCTGGGCCTGCCAATCATCGCGTACGGCCTGATCTTCAACATGTGGCTCGTCGGGCTCGGCGTGGTCGTCGTCCTCGTGGGGTTCTACGGCTGGATCCTCGAGCCGTCGGCGGAATGACGCGCTGATGGCGCAGCTCGGTCGATCGATGGATGTGCACGTTGTGGAGAGCGAGCACGAGCGCACCAGCACGGGACTGCCGCACCTCAAGCTGGCGATGTGGCTGTTCCTGGCGTCGGACTGCTTGCTGTTCGGCGCGCTGATCTCGACGTACGTGCTCTACCGTGGAGCGAGCCGCGTGGGGCCCTACCCCGCCGAGGTGTTCGACATCCCGTACACGTCGGTGTCGTCGTTCGTGCTGCTCGCCAGCTCTCTTACCATGGTGCTCGCGCTGGCGGCGATCCAGCGGGGCGACCAGGGACAGCTCCGCGTGTGGTTGCTCGCGACGGCGATGCTGGGGACGACGTTCGTCGGCGGACAGGTGTTCGAGTTCACCACGTTCGCCGACGAGGGCCTCACGCTCACGACCAACCTGTTCAGCACGACGTTCTACGTGCTGACCGGGTTCCACGGGACGCACGTCGTTGTCGGCATCCTCATGTTGCTGACGGTGCTCGCGTTGTCGTTCGCCGGGAGACTGCCGCCGGAACGCGCGATGACCGTCGAGCTCGTCGGTCTGTACTGGCACTTCGTCGACATCGTGTGGATCGTCATCTTCACGGTCGTCTATCTGATCCCTACGGGGACGCCGGGGGGAGCACAGTGAGCGGAGCGAACGTTGTGCGGACCCCGGCACTGACGGGGACGCCGGGGGGAGCACAGTGAGCGGGCGCGAGACGGTCGAGCCGGAGACCACGGGCGCGCGCGCCCGTCACGCCGGCGCCGTCACACGTCACCCGAGCCCGAAGGAGTACGTCCGGATCGCCATCATCCTGGCGGTGATCACGGCGCTCGAGGTCGTCGTGTATTACATCGATGCGGTTCGCGACCTCCTGATCCCGCTCCTGTTCCTGTTCTCTCTCATCAAGTTCACGCTCGTCGTGCTGTGGTTCATGCACCTGAAGTTCGACAGCAGGACGTACGCGCGCTTCTTCGTGCTGGGATTCGCCGGCGCGATCACCCTGTACCTGATCGTGCTGCTCACGTTCCGGGTGTTCGGAGGCTAGCTCGATGCCCGATTGGCATCCGCACTTAGACGTCTGGCTGCTGCTCGGCGGTGTGTGGGTCGCCTACGTGGTCGCGGTGCGAACGCACGCGCGCACGGCTCCTCCGGCGGACCTCGAGGAACGCGGCAGGCGATCGGTGCTGTTCTCGACGGGGATGGCGCTGCTGCTCGTCGCATCGGATTGGCCGGTGCACGACCTCGCCGAGGGATACCTGTACTCGGCGCATATGGTCCAGCACCTCGTGTACACGCTCGTCGCGGCGCCACTGCTCGTGGTTGGCATTCCGGCATGGATGTGGAGGCTGGTTCTCCGCGTTCGGCCGCTCGGTGCCGCGTTCGGGTTCCTCACCCGTCCCGTGGTGGCGATCGCGACCTTCAACGGCCTGCTGCTGTTCACGCACTGGCCCGAGGTCGTCGAGGCGTCGGTGGGTTCGGAGCTCACGCACTTCGGGCTTCACGTGCTGATCGTCGGCTCGGCGATCGTCATGTGGTGGCCGGTGCTCTCGCCGCTGGCGGAACGGCCGGCCCTGTCGCCGCCGGGGCAGATGCTGTACTTGTTCGTTCAGTCGCTCGCCCCGACGATCCCTGCGTCGTTTCTCACGTTCGGCCGGTCGCCGCTCTATCCCGTGTACGAGACGTTTCCCCGCATCTGGGGCATCTCGGCGATCACCGATCAGCTCCTCGCCGGGCTGATCATGAAGATCGCCGGCGGACTGATCCTGTGGGGGTTCATCGTGGCGATCTTCTTCCGGTGGTACGCGCGCGAACGAGACGGATGGGACGCGCTGGCGCTCCGGCAGGTCGAGCGCGACGTGCGCGCGGGCGTGCTGAAGTGACGTCGTCATGAGGCCGGATCTGCGGGACCGCGTCGTCCTTCCGATCCTGTTGCCGCTCGGCATCGTCGTGTTCCTCGTCGCGCTGCTGTGGGGGTTCTCGCGGCTGTTGCTGGGAGTTACCGCGACGGCGGCGACGGTGACGGCGACCGTGGTCGCGCTGGGGATCCTGGTCATCTCGGCCGTCGCCGCGAACCGCCACACGATCAGGAGCTCGACGATCGCCGCCGCGTTCGGCGCGACGGCCGGCCTGGCCATGCTCACCGGCGGCATCGCGCTCGCCGTCGTCGGATCCGGAGAGGCTGAGGAGCCGGGCGAGAACGGCGCCCACGGAGCGACGGTGGAGCTCGTCGCGGCGAACATCGCCTTCGAGCCGACGACGCTGTCGGTGCCTGCGGACACACCGTTCACGATCGAGTTCGACAATCGCGACAGCGTCCAGCACAACGTGGAAATCTTCGACAACCCCGAGCGCACCGGGACCCCCGTGTTCGAAGGCGAGCTCATCACCGGACCGGCGACCGTCGCCTATCGGGTCGATCCGCTCGCGGAAGGGACGTACTTCTTCCTGTGCGTGGTGCACCCCCAGATGACCGGCGAGATCGAGGCTGTTCCGGGCGCGCCGGGTGGTGAGCCCGGCGGGGAACCCGGCGAACCCGGCGGGGGAACGGGTGGGGGGCCGCCCGGTGGCGGAGCGCCCGGCGGTGCCGAGCCGGCGACGGTGGTCGCTCAGGGTATCGCCTTCGACACGGACACGATCTCGCTGCCCGCCGATCAGCCGTCGACGCTCACCTTCGACAACCGCGACTCGGTGCCGCACAACATCGCGATCTACACGGACAGTTCGCTGTCCGAGGCGCTCTTCCAAGGCGAGATCGTCACCGGCCCGGCGACGTTGCAGTACGAGGTCCCGCCGTTACCGGCGGGGGAGTACTACTTCCATTGCGACGTGCACCCGAACATGAACGGAACGGTCACGGTCGGCTGATGCGAGACGGCGGCGGCCCGTCCGCGCCGCGCCGCGCCCTCGCGCTCGCCGCGCTCCTCGCCGTCGTCACCGCGTGCTCGGGAGGTTCGGCCCCGACGGTTCCGGCGGTCGAGGACATCTCGGAACCGATGCCCGCGTTGGCCGGACAGGTGCTGACCGGCGGCACGCTGGCCCGAAGCGACTACGCGGGTCGGGTGACGGTCGTCAATTTCTGGGCGACGACCTGCGCCCCGTGCGTGCGAGAGATGCCGCTCCTCTCGTCACTCCACGATGGGCCGGATGGTGCGTTCGTCGTCGGCGTGAACTACCGCGAGGGAGCGGCGATCGCCCGCGAGTTCGCGCGGGAGCTGGACGTGGCGTACCCGAGCGTCCGCGACGCAGACGGCAGTCTCGCGTATCGCTTCGGCGTCCCCTTTCTGCCGACGACGTTCGTGATCGACGGCGAGGGGCAGATGCTGTTCAAGGTGATGGGCGAGATCGACGCCGGGACGCTCGAGCGTCTCGTGGACGACGTTCGAACGGCGTGACGCCGTCGGCCCGGGACGCTATGCGACGGGGGCGAGCGGGAGCGCCGCGTCCACCGCGACCGCGCCGAACAGCAACGCCAGATACACGATCGAGAACCTGAACAGCCGCATCGAATCGACGGGTGATGCCGAACGCCACAGGCGCAGCGCCCGCATCACGAACCAGCCACCGAGGGCGATCGCGGCCGCGGCGTAGACGGCTCCCATCTGGCCGAACGGAACGAGTAGCAACGAGGTTCCGAACAGCACCAGCGAGTAGAGCAGGATCTGCCGGCGCGTCTCGCCGGCGCCGCGCACCACGGGCAACATCGGGATACCCGCCGCCGCGTAATCGCCGCTGTACCGCAGCGCGAGCGCCCAGAAGTGCGGCGGCGTCCACACGAACACGATGGCGAACAGGATCCACGCGGGAAGCCCGACCGTGCCGGTGACGGCGGCCCAGCCGACGAGCGCGGGAACCGCTCCCGCCGCCCCGCCGATCACGATGTTCTGCGCGCTCGTTCGCTTCAGCCACAGCGTGTACACGAACACGTAGAACGCGATGGCCGACAGCGCGAGCGTGGCGGCCAGGACGTTCACGGTCGTCGCGAGGAACAGGAACGACACGGCGCCGAGGACGTAGCCGAACGCCAGCGCGTTGTCCGGTTCGATCAGGTGCGCCGGCAGCGGACGCGAGCGCGTTCGGCGCATCAGCTCGTCGACGTCGCGGTCGAGGTAACAGTTGATCGCGTTCGCCGAGCCCGCCGCGATTGCGCCGCCGACGAGCGTCGCGAGCACGAGCGAGAGCGACGGAATCCCCCCTTCGGCGAGCGCCATGGCCGGGACCGTGATGATCAGCAGCAGCACGATGATCCGCGGCTTCGTGAGACGGAAGTACGCGGCCGTGGTCTCCCGCAACGTCGAACGCTTGCCGTTCGCCCGCGCGTCGACCTCGAGGGCCTCGCTCGAACGGCCCCGTTCGGTCTCGCGGCGAGCGGTGACCCACAGTGCGACGAGCGTCGCCCAGATCGTCGCCGCGAGCGCGACGTGTGCCGTGACCGCGGCAGGCCGGAGCTCCGACCAGACGTTGGCCGCGCCGACCAGCACCTGCGCGACCATCAGCACGAGCGCGATCCCCGATAGCCACGACAGCGCCGGAATCCGCGGCGCGATCCACGTCTTGATGAACACGTACAGGACGAGCAGCGCCGAGAGCGCCGCGAGCACGCGATGCAGGAACATCCACGTCGCGGCGCCACCGAGTGCCGGCACGAGCCGCCCGTCCATGAGCGGCCAGTCCCTGAACGCGAGCCCGGAATCTGTCGCCCGAACGTACGTGCCGACGAGGAGCGCTCCGAACGTGGCGATGACCGTCCAGCCGATCGGCCCGAGGACGTTCCGCCCGACATTCCGATCCGGCGCTGCGAGACGCCGCCGAATGGCGAACGCGTACCTCGCCTCGACGGCGTTCGCGACGAGCACGGCGACGAGCGCCATGGCGAAGGCGAAGTGCAGCGTGACCCACGCCGGATCGAGCTCCGTCCGCACGACGATGCCGCCGAGTACGGCCTGCGAAAGAACGAGCGGAACCGCCGCGATCGACAGTCTGCGAACGCTCGGCGTTGAGCGGAGGCGGCGCCATGCGACGATGGCCATTACGGCCACGAGCACGACGACGACGAACGCCACGAGCCGGTGCGAGTACTCAACCCACGACTCCAACGTCGGATACGGGAGCCACCGGTCGGGACCGCACTTGGGCCAGCTCGTACATCCGAGGCCCGAACCGGTCGCGCGCACGAGCCCACCCACGCCGAACAGCAACAGCGTGGTGCACGCGGTCGCGATCGCGAGCCTGTGGAAACGGGTCATGCGCGTTGGGGCGGTACGGCGAAACGATAACAGTGCCGCCGACGTCGCCTCGCTGCAACGGTCTTGCGATACTCGTCCGACGTGGCGACGCCGTCCCAATCCGATCCGACCCCCGACGAGGTTCGGTCGCCGTTCCTCGAACGGGTTCGCGAGCGCGTCGATCCCGCGCTGGCCAGGTTCCTGTCCGATCGCAGGGCCGAGCTCGCCGGGATGGACGCTCGCGCCGCGATCCTGGTCGACGAGCTCCTTCGATTGCTGGCCGCCGGCGGCAAGCGGATCCGTCCGGCGCTGTGCGTGTACGCGTATCGGGCGGCCGGTGGCTCGGACGGGCCTCCGATCACGAAAGCGGCGGCCGCGCTCGAGCTGCTGCACACGTTCGCGCTGGTCCACGACGACGTGATGGACCGGACCGACGAGCGCCGCGGCGTCGAATCGACGCACGTGCGGTTCGCCAAGGAGGCGCCGCCCGGCGTCGAACCCGACGGGTACGGCGTCTCGGTGGCCATCCTCGTCGGCGACCTGGCCGCCGTCCTCGCCGAACAGCGCCTGCGGACGTGTGGGGCAGCGCCCGACGCGCTGCGCCTCGCCATTGAGCGGTTCGATCGCATGCGCGTCGAGATGGCGGCGGGTCAGCTCCTCGATCTCGATATGGCCCGAGCGGCAGAATCTCCGAACGAAGCGGCTCGCCGGCGCATCGCCGCCCTGAAGACGGGCTCGTACACCGCCGAGGGGCCGGTGCTGATCGGCGTCGCGCTCGCCGACGCGGGACCGGCCGTCGAGGGTCCGCTCCGGGCCTAAGCGCGTTCTCTCGGCGATGCATTCCAGCTCCGCGACGACATCATCGACGGCGAGGCACCGTCCGAGGCCGCCTCGCGGGTCGACGAGCTCGTCTCGCGGGCGATCGCCGCTCTGCAGAGCGGGACCCTCGACGCAGCCGGGAGGGATGCGCTGGCCGAGCTCGCGTCTGCGCTGCGGGTGGCCGCCTGATGCAGGTCCGCGACGTCGACGTCGCCGCGGCGCGGCGGATGTTCGGCGGACTTCCCGTCGCCAGCGTCGCCACGGTGAACAAGGACGGCTCGCCGCACGTCGTCCCGCTGTGGTTCGTCTGGCTCGAGGAAGCGGTCTATGTCTCCGCACGGCGACCCGGGCGGACGTGGTCGAACGCGTCGGCCGAACCGCGCGTCGCGCTGACGATCGATCTGGGGCGGGCCTGGGTCGAGATCGCCGGCGTCGAGATCCGCGGCCGTGCCGAGTTGGTCACGCCGCAGGACGCCGACATGCGCAGGCCGATGTCGGCGTGGCACGAGAAGTATCGGCCGCTCCTCGCCGGCGAGGGGTTCGCCCGCTTCACCGGCGAGGTTTCGGACATCGGGTTCCTGCGCTTGGAGGTCGAGCGGATCGTGGCCTGGGACCACGCCCGCGACTGAACGGGCCGCTCGCGGTTGTGCCCGCCGAAGCCGCACGCATAGGGTTTGTGCGGAATCGAATCCGGCAGTACGATCGTTTGTGAAGTTTTTCACAAGCTCCGAAGCGGGGGGAACGTCCCGGTGTCGAGCTCATCGAGCCCGCAGATCGAGACCGACGTTCTGGTCGTCGGCGCCGGCCCCGGGGGTTCCACGGCGGCCTACCACTTGGCCCGCCACGGGGTCGACGTCACGCTCCTCGAACGGGCGACGTTCCCCCGCGAGAAGGTCTGTGGCGACGGGCTGACCCCGCGGGCCGTCGTCGCGCTCCGGAAGATGGGCATCGAGCCCGAGGACCACCCGTTCGAGCGGCATCACGGGCTGCGGATCTACTCGCGGAAGGTCACGCTCGAGCTGCCGTGGCCGACGCTCGAGGACTTCCCGGGGTTCGGGCTGACGATGACCCGCGGCGTGTTCGACGAGCTCCTTGCGCGGCGCGCTCAGCGCGCCGGTGCCCGATTGCGCGAGCGCACCGAGGCCCTCGAACCGATCGTCGACAGAGGCTGGGTGACGGGCGCCCTCGTGCGCGACCTCGAGCGGGGCGAGGACGCCGAGATCCGCGCGCGCTACGTGGTCGTTGCCGACGGCGCGTCGTCGCGGTTCGCCGGGCACGTCGGCGTCAGGCGCGACCCCTCAAAGCCGATCGGCATCGCGGCGCGGCGGTACTACCGTATCGACCGGCATCCCGGTCCATGGCTCGAGGTGTGGATGGACCTGTGGGACGGCGACAGCTTGCTCCCCGGCTACGGCTGGCTGTTCCCACTCCCCGGCGGTGACGTGAACCTCGGAGCCGGGTTGCTGAACACGTTCAAGAACTTCTCGAACGTCTCCGCCCAGCGTGTGTTCGACGCGTTCTGGCGGATGCTGCCGCCCGAGTGGAACGTGACCGAGGACACCGCGGACGGCCGCGTGCTCTCCGGCCCCTTGCCGATGGGCATGTCGCGAACGCCGGCCGCCGTTCCGGGGATGCTCGTGGTCGGCGACGCCGCCGGCATCGTCAACCCCTTCAACGGCGAGGGCATCGCGTACGCGATGGAATCGGCGGAGCTCGCCGCCGAGCTGATCCACGAGGCGCTCGTGCGCGATCGTCCGGGCATCGCGCACCTGTATCCGACGATCCTTCGCCAGCGGTACGAGCCGTACTACCGGATCGGCACCACGTTCGTTCGGGCGATCGGGAATCCCAGGGTGATGCGCGTGCTCACGGACTACGGCCTGCCGCAGGAGTGGTTGATGCGGTTCCTGATCCGGTTGATGGGCAACCTGTCGGACGGACCGCGCGGCGACGTCCGCGACAAGGTGATGGACACGCTCGTGCGCCTCGCGCGGGCGGCCTAGGAGGTACGACGACGTGGAGCTGAGGGAGTACCTGCCGATCGTGATCCTGGCGGTGTTCTCGCTCGCGTTCGCGGTGCTCTCGCTCCTGGTCTCGTCGCTGGTCCGTCCGAGCCGGCCCACGCCGGCGAAGCTGGCGCCGTACGAATGCGGGATCGAGCCGGAGCGGTTGCCGAAGGGGGAGCGGTTCAACGTGAAGTTCTCCGTCGTGGCGATGCTGTTCATCATCTTCGACGTCGAGACGATCTTCCTGTTCCCCTGGGCGGTCGGGTTCCGGCAGCTCGGCCTGTTCGGCCTCGTCGAGATGGCGATCTTCATCGCGCTCGTGTTCGTCGCGTACGTGTACGTGTGGAAGGCCGGCGGGCTCGACTGGGTGGATGCGCGGAGCGGCCGGCGCGCGGAGGTTAAGGCGCGGACGACCGCGCCGGAGGAGCGGGAGCTGCTGCATGCCGGTTGAGCGCATCGAGGGGTTCCGCACGGATCGCGGCGATCAACAGACGTCCGGCCAGGAGGTGGAGGAGGAGCTCGAACGCGGGCTCCTACTGACGACGCTCGACAAGTCGGTGTCGTGGGCGCGGAAGCAGTCCATGTGGCCGGTGTCGTTCGGACTGGCGTGCTGCGCGATCGAGTTGATGACGACCGGCGCGAGCAAGTACGACCTCGCACGCTGGGGCATGGAGCTCTTCCGCGCGTCGCCGCGGCAGTCCGACCTGATGATCGTGGCAGGGCGACTGAGCCAGAAGATGGCGCCGGTGCTTCGGACGATCTACGACCAGATGCCCGAACCCAGGTGGGTCATCGCGATGGGCGTGTGCGCGTCGTACGGCGGGATGTTCACCAACTACGCGGTCGTGCAGGGCGTCGACACGATCGTCCCGGTCGACGTATACGTGCCGGGGTGTCCGCCGCGGCCCGAGATGCTGATGTACGGGATCCTCCGCCTTCACGAGAAGGTGCAGGAGGAGGGGCGGTTCCGCTGAACGCCGACGCGCTCGCTGAACGCATCCGCGCGAGGCGTCCCGACGTCGTGGTCGCTCGGGGCGAGGTCACGGTCATCGTCGATCGAACCGAACTGCTGGAGCTGCTCCGCGATGTCCGGGATGACGCAGAACTGAGGTTCGACTTCATGGCGAGCGTCACGGCGACAGACTGGCCGGCCCACGAGCCTCGATTTTGGATGGCGTACGAGCTTGCGTCGTGGGAGCACATCCACCGTCTTCGCGTGAAGGTCGGCGTGCCCGAGGGCGATGCCCGCGTGCCCTCGGTCGCGCCGATGTTCCCGACCGCCGATTGGCACGAGCGTGAGACGTACGACATGTTCGGGATCACGTTCGACGGCCATCCGGACCTTCGCCGGATCCTCATGCCGGACGACTGGGTGGGCCATCCGCTCCTCAAGACCGAGGAGTTGGGCGGCGTCGACACCGCGTATCGCGGCGCGTTCATGCCGCCCGTCGACCGGAGGGTGACGTGAGCGTCGATCCGCTCGAGAGCGGTGATGTCCGCCAGGAGACGATGGTCATCAACATGGGGCCGCAGCATCCGTCGACGCACGGCGTGTTACGACTCCTGCTCGAGCTGGACGGCGAAACGGTCGTCTCGTGCAAGCCGATCGTCGGATACCTGCACACGGGCATCGAGAAGAACACCGAGTACCGGACGTGGCAGCAGGGCGTCACGTACGTCACGCGGGCCGACTACCTGTCGCCGTTTCACAACGAGACCGCGTACTGCCTCGCCGCGGAGCGGCTGCTCGGGATCGAGGCGCCCCCTCGCGCGCAGACGCTCCGGGTCCTGTTCATGGAGCTGAACCGGATCGCCTCGCATCTCGTGTGGATCGCGACGGCGGGGATGGAGCTCGGAGCGATCAGCCTGATGCTGTACGGGTTCCGCGAACGCGAAACGATCCTCGAGGTGTTCGAGGCCGCAACCGGCCTTCGCATGAACCATGCGTACGTGCGCATCGGCGGCGTTCTGATGGACCTTCCCGATGGTGCGGAGGAGAAGATCGAGGAGCTCTTGGAGGTGCTCCCCGGTCGCATCCACGAGTACGAGAACCTTCTCGCGCGCAACCCCATCTGGCTCGAACGCAACGTCGACGTCGGCCCGCTGTCGCCGAAGGACGCGCTCGCCCTCGGGGTGACCGGACCGATCCTTCGCGCGAGCGGCGTTTCACGGGACGTCCGTCGTGACGAGCCGTACTGCGGCTACGAGACGTACGAGTTCGACGTGCCCGTCCGCGACGCAGGCGACTGCTACGCGCGCTTCGAGGTGCGGATCGAGGAGATGAAGCAGTCGCTCAGGATCGTCGAGCAGGCGATCGAGCGTCTGCGCGATCCCGGTCCGGTGATGATCGAGGACCCCAAGGTGCGGTGGCCGGCGCAGCTCGAGGTGGGGCTGGACGGCATCGGCAACTCGGAGCGATACGTCAAGCACATCATGGAGGAGTCGATGGAAGCCCTCATCCATCACTTCAAGATGGTCACCGACGGCATCTCGGTCCCTGCCGGCGAGGTGTACGTCCCGGTGGAGTCCCCGCGCGGCGAGCTCGGCTACTACGTAGTCTCCGACGGAGGGAACCACCCGTACCGGGTCAAGATCCGCGACCCGTCCTTCGTCAACCTCCAGGCCGTTCCGCGGATGGTCGATGGCGGGCTGATCGCCGACACGATCGCGGTGATCTCGAGCGTCGATCCGGTGATGGGCGGGGTCGATCGTTGACGCCTGGAGTCGACCGCTGATGGCGGTTCTTGGCGCCGAGGATCGCGCGCGCGCCTCAGAGATCATGGCGCGGTACCCGAAAGGCCGCGAACGCGCCGCGATCATCCCGTTGCTGTATCTGGTGCAGTCCGTCGAGGGACATGTGACCCGTGACGGGCTGCGTGACGTTGCCGAGCTGCTGGGCACGACGACGGCGGAGGTCGAGGCCGTCGCGAGCTTCTACACGATGTTCCGTCTCCGGCCGACGGGAACGCACCTCCTGAACGTCTGCACGAACCTTTCGTGCGCGCTGGTGGGGGCGCGGGACGTGTTCGAAGCGGCGAACGATGCCACCGGAGCTCCCCACGGCGGCGACGTTTCGGACGACGGGATGTTCACCGTGCACGAGGAGGAGTGCCTCGGCGCGTGCGACGCGGCGCCCGTCGTGCAGGTCGACTTCGTGAACCACGACAAGGTCTCGCCGGAACGCATGCGCGAGATCATCGAGCGTCTTCGGAACGGCGAGGTGCCGGAGCCGGCGCGTGGCATCGCCCCCACGGACTTCAAGCACGCCTCCCGGATCCTCGCGGGGTTGGAGGAGTAGTGGGCGAGAATCCGCGCAACGACCGACCGGGGGGACGGGGGGGCCTACAAGCGAGCCCTGGAGCTGAACAGCGCCGGGACGCATCGGCGAGCGACGGCCCCCCGTCAAAGAAGATCATTACCGCGAATTGGGGGAACGACGAGGTCTTCTCCCTCGATGGGTACCGCGCGGACGGCGGATACGAGGCGCTCCGCACGGCGCTCGACATGACGTCAGCGGACCTGATCGACGTCGTGAAGGCGTCTGGGCTCAGAGGGCGAGGCGGGGCCGGGTTTCCCACGGGAGTGAAGTGGTCGTTCGTCCCACAGGACACCGGCAAGCCGACGTACGCCGTGGCGAACTTCGACGAGTCCGAGCCGGGCACGTTCAGCAACCGCGAGCTGATCGAGCGAGAGCCCCATCAGTTCCTGGAGGGCCTGGCCATCGCTACGTACGCGATCGGCAGCCACGACGCGTACGTCTACTGCCGGGGTGAGTTCCTGTGGCCCGACATGGTCCTCCGGCAAGCGATCGCCGAGGCGTACGAGGGGGGCATCTTCGGCGAATCGGTTCTGGGTTCCGGCTACGAGATCAACGTCATCCAGCACCGCGGTGCCGGCGCCTACATCTGCGGCGAGGAAACGGCGCTCCTGTCATCGCTCGAGGGCTACCGGGGACAGCCGCGACTCCGCCCTCCGTTCCCGGCCGTCGAAGGTCTGTTCGGCTGCCCGACGCTGATCAACAACGTCGAGACGCTCTGCAACGTGCCGCACATCGTTCGGAACGGCGGCGAGTGGTTCGCCAAGATCGGTCCCGAGAAGTCGCCGGGGACGAAGATCTTCAGTGTCTCCGGCAAGGTCGAGCGTCCGGGCAACTACGAGCTGCCCATGGGAACGGCGCTCCGAACGCTGCTCGAAGAGCACGCCGGCGGCATGAGGGACGGGAAGCGCCTGAAGGCGTGGACGCCAGGCGGCTCGTCCACGCCGATGCTCACCGAGGAGCACCTGGACGTACACCTGGACTTCGAATCGATCGCCGCGGCCGGATCGCTGCTCGGAACGGGGGCGATCATCGTGATGGACGAGAGCGACTGCATCGTCGAGGCGACGCGACGTCTCATCGCGTTCTACGCGCACGAGTCGTGCGGCAAGTGCACGCCGTGCCGGGAGGGCACGTGGTGGGGTGCCCGTGTTCTCGAACGGATCGAGGCAGGGTACGGCAGGCAGGAAGACCTGCCCCTCCTGGAGGACTTGGGGCAGAACATGCTGTTCCGCGCGTTTTGCGCGCTCGCGGACGGCGCGGTCAGCCCGATCCAGTCCAGCCTGAAGCACTTCCGCGACGAGTACGAGGCGCACATCGCCGAGCGGCGCTGCCCCTTCACCGGCCGCGGCCCGGGTGTGGCGAACGAGACGGCCGAGGCGCCGGCCGGCGACCGCGGGCTGAGCGAGGTCCTCGGATGAGCAGCCCGGCGCCGGAGTTGGTGACGGTCACCGTCGACGGCAAAGAGGTCACCGTTCCCAAGGGCACGCTCGTGATCCGCGCCGCCGAGCAGTTGGGCATCGAGATCCCGCGATTCTGCGATCACCCGTTCCTCGATCCGATCGGTGCCTGCCGTCAGTGCTACGTCGAGATCGAGGGGCAGCGGAAGCTGTTCACGTCGTGCACGACGGACGTAGCGCCGGGCATGGTGGTGAAGACACAGAACGAATCGGCCGTCGCGAAGGACGCGCAGGTCGCGAACCTCGAGTTCCTCCTTCTGAACCATCCGCTCGACTGCCCCATCTGCGACCGCGGCGGCGAATGCCCCCTGCAGGATCAGGCGCTCGCGTTCGGCCCCGGCGAGAGCCGGTACACCGAGCCGAAGCGCGTGTACGCGAAGCCGCTGCCACTGTCGCCGCTCGTCGCGCTCGACCGCGAACGATGCGTGCTGTGCGCCCGTTGCACGCGATTCTGCGACGAGATCAGCGGCGACCGGTTCATCGAGCTGTTCGCGCGTGCCGCGGGCGAACGCGTCTCGATCGCCGCGGGTGAGGACTTCCGCTCACCGTTCAGCGGTAACACGGTTCAGATCTGCCCCGTCGGCGCACTGACGTCGACCCCGTACCGCTTCGCCGCTCGTCCGTTCGATCTGTCGACCGCCGACTCCGTGTGCGGGCACTGCTCGTCCGGGTGCAACGTGAAGGTCGACTTGCGTCGCGGCGAGATCGTGCGCGTGCTCGCGCGCGACAACGTCGAGGTGAACGACGCCTGGATCTGCGACAAGGGGCGGTACGCCTACCGCCATGCGGACCTCGACACGAGAGTCACGACACCGCTGATCCGCGACCGGGGCCTGGAGCCGGCATCGTTCGACGAGGTGTTCGGCGAGATCGTGCGGTGGTCGAAGGGCGCGCGCGTCGCCTTCATCACCGGTGGCCGGCTCGCCGACGAGGACGCGTACGCATTGTCGAAGCTCGCTCGCACGGTGTTCGCGACGAACGATTTGGATCACCGACGCTCGTTCAACGGAGGACGTGCGGAGGAGGTCGCCGCCGCGGTCCCGCTGTGGACGACGTACGAGGACGTTGAGCGCGCGCCGGCCATCCTCGTCGCGGGTGTGGACACCGAGCAGGAGGTGCCGATCCTTCATCTTCGGATCCGCAAGGCCGTTCGTCGCGGCGCGCGCGTGTTCGTGATCCATCCGCGGATGACGCGACTGGCCGACGTCGCCGAGCACGAGCTCGCCCGGCCGGAGCACCAGACGTACGTGCTCGAGCAGATCCACGACGTAGCCGAGGGCGAGGAGTCGTTCGCCGGTCGCGTGGCATCGGCACTTCGAGCGGCGGGCCGGGGGGCCGTCGTGATCGCCGGCGAACGCCTGACGGAGCACCCGCTCGCGGCGGACGTCGCGCTCTCGGTGGCGAACCGCTTCGGCTCGAGGTTCGCGTTCGTCACTCGGCGCGCGAACGACCGCGGCGCCCTCCGTGCCGGCGTCCATCCCTCACTGCTTCCCGGAGGACGCCGCATGAACGTCGACGACGAACGCGCTGAGGTCGAGGCCGTGTGGGGCCGGCTTCCATCGGCCGCTCCTGGCCGCTCGACCAGGCAGATCCTCGAGGCCGCGGCGAATCACGAGATCGACGTGCTGTTCCTGATCGGTGTCGATCCGCTCCGCGACCTGCCGAACGACGCGTTGACCACGCGCGCGCTCCGGAACGCCCGGTACAAGGTCGTTCAGGGGCTCGAGCTCGGCGACCTGGAGCCGTACGCCGACGCGTTCCTCCCGGCGACGGGGTGGCCGGAGCGCGAGGGCCGGACGACTGACTGGGAGGGGCGCCCGCAGTCCTTCCATCCCGTTCGCGCGCCCGCCGGTGTCTCCAGGCCGGACTGGCAGATCTTCGTCGGACTCGCGGAGGCGATGGGGGGCAGCCTCGGGTTCGAGACGATCGACTCGCTCCGCGAGGAGGCTGCTGCGCTCCTCGCACCGCGCGAGGTTCCCGTGCGCTCGACCGCGTGGACCGGAACGGGCCGGCCCCAGCTCGCCGGCGAGCTCACCGCATTCACCTATCCGCTGCTCGTGGACGAGGGCCGGATGGTCGAGGGCGCCGACGAACTCAAGGCCGCGCTGGAGGAGGAGGTCTTCGTCGAGATGCATCCGGAGGACGCCGAGAAGCATGCGCTGCACGACGGCGATCCGGTGAGGGTTCGAACGGAGACGTCGGAGGCAGAGCTTCCGCTGCGCGTGACGCGGAACGTCGCGCGGGGCGCCGTGTTCGTTCCGTTCAACCAGCCGGGATTCGCGGCGAACCGGTTGCTCGGGGCCGGTTTCATCGAACCGGCCACGGTCGAGCCGGTGCGGGCCGCGGAGGGGGCGAACGTTGTGCGGACCCCCGTAGAGGCATGATGGACTGGCTCGACTGGGTCCTGCTCGTCGCTCGCGTCGTCGTCGTCTTCTTTGCGCTGCTCGTCAGCGTGTTGGTCTTGATCTGGATCGAGCGCAAGGTCATCGCCGACATGCAGACGCGCGTCGGGCCGATGCGCGCCGGTCCGCGAGGCGTGCTCGTGACGCTCGCCGACGGCATCAAGCTCTTCTTCAAGGAAGGCATCACGCCGACGCTCGTGGACCGGCCCGTCTACGAGATCGCACCGGTCATCGCCCTGCTTCCGGCGTTCCTGTCGTTCGCGGTGATCCCGTTCGGAACCGGCGTCGAACTGTTCGGCCGTCACGTTCCGTTCCAGATCGCCGACCTCAGCATCGGCGTCCTGTGGATCCTGGCCATGGGGTCGCTGATGGTCTACTCGATCGTCCTCGCGGGCTGGGCCAGCGGCTCGAACTACCCGCTCCTCGGCAGCATCCGAAGCACCGCACAGATGATCAGCTACGAGGTGGGGATGGCGCTCGCGCTGGTCGCCGTCCTCATGTACTCGGGATCCCTCCGGATGTCGGAGATCGTCGCCGGCCAGGACACGGTGTGGAACATCGTGCCGCAGTTCCCTTCGTTCGTGATCTACCTGATCGCGGGGCTGGCCGAAACCAACCGTCCGCCGTTCGACCTTCCTGAGGCAGAATCCGAGCTCGTCGCCGGGTACCACACCGAGTACTCCGGTATCAAGTTCGCGATGTTCTTCCTGGGCGAGTACCTCAACACCATCACCGTTGCCGCCGTCGCGACGACGCTGTGGCTCGGCGGGTGGCGAGGTCCCGCACCGGACTTCCTGCCGTGGCTGTGGCCGGTCCTGTGGTTCTTGCTGAAGGTGTTCCTGATCATCTACGTCTACATCTGGGTTCGTGCCACGCTGCCGCGGTTTCGCTACGACCGGCTGATGAGCTTCGGGTGGAAGTTCCTGATCCCGTTCGGGCTCGTGTGGATCCTGGCCACGGGTGCGGTCGTCGTGCTGCCCGATGTCTACAGCCGGCGCGCGGTCGTCATCGGCGCGGCCCTCGTCGTGGCCGCGGTTCTCGCTCTCTCACTCGTGTGGCCGCTGTTCTCGCGACCCGCTTCCCGGGAGGTACGACAGCCGTGAGCGACCGGCGGCCGGGCGTCGACTTCGGCGGTGCGATCGGCGCGATCGCGAAAGGGATGGGAACCGTCTTCAAGCAGGTCTTCCGCCGCGACGTCACCGAGCAGTACCCGAGCGAGATCGTGCAGCCGCCCCCGCGGAGCCACATCGGGCGTCACCTGCTGAACCGGCACGAGAACGGCCTCGAGAAGTGCATCGGGTGCGAGCTCTGTGCCTACGCCTGTCCCGCCGACGCGATCTGGGTGGTCGGCGAGGACAACGACCCGGAGAACCCGACGAGCCCGGGAGAGCGGTACGCGAAGGATTACCAGATCAACTACCTGCGCTGCATCATGTGCGGCCTCTGCGTGGAGGCGTGCCCCACGCGCGCGCTCACGCTGACCAGCGCCTACGAGATGAGCTACTTCTCCCGTGAGGAGGCCATCCTGACCAAGGAGCAGCTTCTCGAGCCGCCGCTGCCGCTCGGAACGGCGCCCGGAACCGGAGAGGGTTAGATGCCGCTCGACAACGTCGTGTTCTGGGTGTTCGCGCCGATCTCGATCGGCAGCGCCATCGGCATGCTCTTCCAGCGCAATGCGGTTCACGCGGCGCTGTTCCTCATCGTGAACTTCTTCACGATCGCCATCTTCTTCTTGATCCTCGGCGCCCCGTTCCTGTTCGCCGTCCAGATCATCGTCTACGCGGGCGCGATCTTGGTTCTGTTCCTGTTCGTGATCATGCTGCTCGGCGTCGACCGCGAGGAGACGCTGATCGAGCAGCTCCGGGGACAGCGGCCGCTGGCGATCGTCCTCGGCCTGGGGATCGCGGTCGAGCTGTTCTTCGCGATCAGGGCCGGCGTCGGGTTCGCCACGCGCGGGCCTGAGAACTTCGACGAGGTGGCGAACCGCGGCCTCGTCGGAAACGCCGAGGCGCTCTCGCGGGTGCTGTTCCGCAACTACTTCTTCCCGTTCGAGGTGACGTCGATCCTGCTGATCATCGCGGCGATCGCCGTCATGGTCCTGGCGTCCAGGCGGGCTCGCGCGATCACGCGGGCCGAGCAGGCGGCCGCAGTCGATCGGCGAGAGACGGAGCCCGTCGCGTGAGGACGCCGATCGCGTACTTCCTGATCCTGTCCGCTGCGCTGTTCGCGATCGGCACCGTCGGCGTGCTGGTGCGCCGGAACGCGCTTGTGATCTTCATGTCGGTCGAGCTGCAGCTGAACGCGGTGAACGTCGCGCTCGTCGCGTTCAGCCGGATGCATAACGAGCTCGACGGCCAGGTGCTGGCGTTCTTCTCGATGGTCGTCGCCGCGGCCGAGGTCGTCGTAGGCCTCGCGATCATCCTGAACGTGTACCGACGGCGGCATAGCGCCATCGTCGACGACGTGAGCCTGCTACGAGGCTGACGATGCCAGACCT
>Ga0299907_10000118_pt1 | contig 30176 bp, 27 predicted proteins | sample RVTome_16_FD_198680 | JGI IMG/M metagenome (GOLD analysis project Ga0299907, IMG submission 198680) | Soil microbial communities from uranium-contaminated site in the Upper Colorado River Basin, Wyoming, United States - RVT152D67 (version 2) ...
AGGCAGCCCGTCAGCTCCGGCGGGACCGGGCCCGGCGGGCCCGCAGGAACTCCACCGCGATGGGGATCACGGAGAGCAGGATGATGAGCCCGATAATGGGATAGAGGTACTTGTCGATGTCGGGGATGGATTCGCCCAGCCCGTAGCCCAGGCTCGTCACGCCCACCGCCCACAGGAAGCCGCCCAGGACATTGAAGGTGACGAACGTGCGGTAGCGCATGGCCCCGACCCCGGCCAGGATGGGGGCGAAGGTGCGGACGATGGGGACGAAGCGGGCCAGGACGATGGTCTTGCTCCCATACCGCTCGAAGAAGTGACGGGCCTTCTCCACATACTCCTGCTTGAACACCCGCGAATCGGGCCGCCGGAACAGCGCCGGGCCGACCCGGGCGCCGATGGCGTAGCCGACCTGGTCGCCGGCCACGGCGGCCACGAAGCAGCCGACGAGAATGACGGGAAAGTTCAGGATGCCCTGTGACGCCAGCAGCCCGGCGGTGAACAGCAGGGAGTCACCGGGAAGAAAAAACCCGAAGAGGAGCCCCGATTCAGCGAAAACGATCAGGAACAGCCCGATGGTGCCGAAGGTTTCGATGAGGTTCCGGGGGTCCATTGCGGGGCAGGATAGGCGACCTCGGAGTTGACAACCGGGTCGCTCGCGTGGCACCACGGTGCACCAGCAGGCAGTCGAACGGATGGAGGATCCGGTGTCCAAGCCCCTCGTGATCGTCGAATCGCCGGCCAAGGCGAAGACCATCGCGGGTTTCCTCGGCAGTGGCTACGCCGTCGAATCGAGCATCGGCCACATCCGTGACCTGCCCCGGTCGGCCAAGGAGGTTCCCGCCGCCTACAAGGACGAGCCGTGGGCCAAGCGCTGGGGTGTCGACGTGGACAACGACTTCAAGCCCCTCTACGTCGTGCCGGCCGAGAAGAAGCCGCAGGTCACCAAGCTCAAGACCCTCCTCAAGGACGCCAGCGAGATCTATCTCGCCACCGACGAGGATCGGGAGGGCGAATCCATCGCCTGGCACCTCCTGGAGGTGCTCTCGCCCCGGGTGCCCGTCCGGCGCATGGTCTTCCACGAGATCACGCGGGCCGCCATCGAGGAAGCGGTGGCGAACTCCCGGGAGCTCAACCGCAAGCTGGTCGACGCCCAGGAGGCCCGGCGCATCCTCGACCGCCTCGTCGGTTGGGACGTCTCCGAGGTGCTGTGGAAGAAGGTCATGCCCGGGCTGTCCGCCGGGCGGGTCCAGAGCGTGGCCACCCGCCTGGTGGTGGAGCGGGAACGGGCCCGCATGGCCTTCCGCTCGGGTGAGTACTGGGACCTGGAAGCCACCTTCGAGGCCAAGGGCGCCCGGTTCGGGGGCACGCTGGTGGCCCTCGACGGGCGGCGGCTGGCCACGGGGAAGGACTTCGACCCGGCCACCGGCCAGCTCACCGCCGCCGCCGCCACCACCGCCGTCCATCTCGACGAGGCCGCCGCCCGGGGCCTGGCCGAGCGGCTCACCGGGTCCGACTTCTCGGTGGGGTCGGTGGAAGCCAAGGACTGGAAGCAGTCCCCCCACCCGCCGTTCATGACGTCCACCCTGCAGCAGGAGGCGGGGCGCAAGCTCCGCTACGGGGCGGCCCGGACGATGTCCCTGGCTCAGAAGCTCTACGAGCGGGGCTACATCACCTACATGCGGACCGACTCCACCGCCCTCTCGGAGCAGGCCGTGTCCGCCGCCCGGGCCGAGATCCAGGAGCGCTACGGAGCCGACCATCTGCCCGCCCAGCCGCGCCGCTACGAGCGCAAGGTGAAGAACGCCCAGGAGGCCCACGAGGCCATCCGCCCGGCGGGGGACCGGTTCCGGGCCCCCGAGGAGGTCGCCCGGGAGCTCGATTCCGACGAATCCCGCCTCTACGACCTGATCTGGAAGCGTTGCGTCGCCTCCCAGATGGCTGACGCCCGGGGCCGGCGCGTCTCGGTGCGCATCTCCGCCCGCTCCTCGGCTCAAGAGGAGGCGACCTTCTCGGCCACGGGGCGCACCATCACCTTTGCCGGGTTCCTGCGGGCCTACGTGGAGGGCTCCGACGACCCCCAGGCCGAGATGGAGGACAAGGAGGTCCGCCTGCCCGACCTGGCTCAGGGCGAGCCGGTGGTCTGCGCCGAGCTGGAGGCGGCCGACCATTTCACCCAGTCCCCCTCCCGCTACACCGAGGCCGGACTGGTGGGTGAGCTGGAAGCCCGGGGCATCGGCCGTCCGTCCACCTACGCCAGCGTCATCCAGACCATCCAGGAACGCGGCTACGTGTGGAAGAAGGGCTCCGCCCTGGTTCCGTCCTGGACCGCCTTCTCCGTCGTGCGCCTCCTGGAGGAGCATTTCGACAAGCTGGTCGACTACGAGTTCACGGCCCGGATGGAGGAGGACCTCGACGACATCGCCCGGGGCCAGCGGGAGTCGGTGCCCTGGCTCCGCAGCTTCTACTTCGGCAACGGCTCCGTGGGGCTGCGGACCATGGTGGAGGAGCGGCTGCCCAACATCGACGCCCGCTCCATCAACACCATCCCTCTCGGGGTGGACGCCGAGGGGCGGGACGTCGTGGTGCGGGTCGGCCGGTACGGGCCCTATCTCTCCCGCGGGGAGGCGACGGCTCCGGTGCCCGAGGGGGTGGCTCCTGACGAGCTGACCATGGAGCTGGCCGCCGAGTTGCTGGAGCGCGGTCCCGAGGAGGGACGCGTGCTCGGCACGGACCCGGAGACGGCCCTGCCCGTGACCGTGCGCGACGGCCGCTACGGTCCCTACGTCCAGCTGGGCGAGCCCGAGGCGGGATCGAAGGCGAAGCCCAAGCGGGCTTCGCTGTTCAAGACGATGCGGCCCGACGCCGTCACCCTGGAAGAAGCCCTCCTGCTGCTCAGCCTGCCCCGGGAGGTGGGCGTCGACGAGGACGGGACGACCATCGTGGCCAGCCCGGGACGCTTCGGGCCGTACCTGAAGAAGGGCGAGGAGACCCGCAGCCTGAGTTCCGAGGACCAGCTCCTCACCGTCACCCTGGACGAGGCCAAGGTCATCTTCGCCCAGCCCAAGCGGGGCCGGGGGCGGGCCGCGGCCGAGCCGCTGGCGGAGCTCGGACCCCATCCCGACACCGGCGCCGTGATCAAGTTGCTGGCCGGCCGCTACGGGCCCTACGTCACCGACGGCACCACCAACGCCTCCCTGCCCAAGGGAGCGGACCCGGCCGCCTTGACCGCCGAGGAAGCGGTGGCGCTGCTCCGGGCCCGGGCCGAGGCCGGACCGGCCAAGCCCAAGCGGGGCCCGGCCCGGAAGGGCACGGCCAAGAAGAAGTAGGCCGGGACCAGCGCTCACCTAGGCTGGTCAAGCCTTGAGCAGCCACGACCCGGCACCGTTCGTTCCCTCGGCTGAGGCGCGCCACCTGCCGCCCTCGCCGCGCCGAGTCTTCGGCTCCTCCGCCTATTTCCGCCTGTGGATGGCCCAGGTCGTCTCCAGCCTCGGTGACTGGATCGGGCTGGTGGCCATCATCGCCCTGGCCGCCCGCGTCTCGGGCGGCAGCGAGGCGGCCATCGGCCTGGTCATGGCCGCCCGGATGCTCCCCGGGTTCTTCCTGGCCCCGTTGGGCGGCGTCCTCGTGGACCGGTGGGACCGCCGGCGGACCATGATCATGTGCGACCTGGGGCGGGGTGCGATCATGGCCACGCTCCCTTTCGTGGACACGCTGGCGGGTCTGTTCTTCGCCTCCTTCCTGCTCGAGATCCTCACCCTGCTGTGGTCGCCGGCCAAGGACGCCACCGTGCCGAACCTGGTGCCGCCCGAGAAGCTGGCGGCGGCCAACTCGCTGTCGCTGGCCGCCGCCTACGGCACCTTTCCTATCGGTTCGCTGGCCTTCGCCTCCATGGCCGGGCTGGCCTCATTCCTGGGCCGCTTCGAGACCCTGGCCGCGCTCAAGGTGGACCGGGAGTCGCTCGCCCTGTGGCTCGACAGCGCCACCTTCCTGGCCTCGGCGCTGCTCATCGCCAGCCTCAGCCTGCCCCGCAAGGAGCGCCGGCCCGGGGCGCGCGTGGACTGGAACCGCACCTGGCGTGAGCTGTTGGAGGGCGTCCGCTTCGTCAGCGGCCACAGCGTGGTGCGCTCCGTCATCGTCTGCCTCGGGGTGGGGCTCATGGGCTGCGGGGCGGTGGTGCCTCTCGGTCCCATCTACGCCGAGCAGGTGCTGGGGGCCGACCCGTCCAGCTTCGGCCTGCTCATGACCGGGCTCGGCTTCGGCGGCGCCATCGGAGTGCTCGCCCTGTCCGCCGTGGCCCGGCGGCTCCCCACCGAGCCCGTCTTCGTGGTGGCCATGCTGGCCACGGGCGTGGGCCTGATCCTGGCCTCCTCGGTGTCCACGCTGACCCCGGCGGTGTTCCTCACCGGACTGTTCGGCATGGGCGCCGGCGTGGCCTACGTGTCGGGGTTCACACTCATCCAGGAGCGGGTCAGTGATGCCATGCGGGGCCGCACCTTCGCCACCCTGTACACCATCATCCGGTTCTGCCTCCTGTTCTCGCTGGCCGTGTCGCCCTGGATGTCCGGTGCCCTCGATTCGATCTCCGAAGCCCTCTTCGACGACCGCGTCATCGACGTCGGCATCCGGGTGGCGGTGCCCGGCGTGCGCCTCACCCTGTGGCTGGGCGGCGGGGTGACCGTCGCCGCCGCCCTGCTCGTGAGCCGCGACATGCTCCGGTCCCGCACCCGCGAGGCGCAGTGACTCCGGACATCTCGGGGACACCCAAGGGCCCGGGCATGTTCATCGTGCTGGAAGGCGGTGACGGTTGCGGCAAGAGCACCCAGGCGGAGCGGCTGGCCGGCCGCCTGCGGAGCGACGGTCGGGAGGTGGTCACCACCCGGGAGCCGGGGGCGACGCCGGCCGGGTCCGCCATCCGGGCGGTGGTGCTGGGCGACGCGCCCCTCGACGCCCGGACGGAGGCACTGCTCATCGCGGCCGACCGGGCCGAACACGCCGCCCGGGTCGTCCGGCCCGCACTGGATCGGGGGGCGGTGGTCGTCTCCGACCGCTACATCCCCTCCTCCCTCGCCTACCAGGGCGTGGCCCGGGGCCTCGGGGTCGACGAGGTCGAGCGTCTCTCGGCCTGGGCCACGGGTGACCTGCGACCCGACCTGGTCGTCGTCCTCGACGTCGCCCCCGACGTGGCCGCCTCCCGGCGGGCCGGTCCCGGGGACCGGATGGAACGGGAGGACCACCATTTCCGTCACGCCGTACGTCAGGCGTACCTCGATCTTGCCCCCCGTTACGGTTGGGTTGTGCTCGACGGGTCTCTCCCCGTCGACGAGGTGACCGATGCCGTGTGGAAGGCGGTGCGAGCCCTCTGAGTGCCATGTGGGATCGGGTGGTGGGTCAGGGACAGGCCGTCGGGCTGCTGCAACACGCCGCCACCCGCCCGATCCACGCCTACCTGCTGGCCGGGCCGGGGGGGTCGGGCGTGGCCGAGGCCGCCCGCTGCTTCGCCGCCGCCCTGGTCTGCCGCGAGCCCCCCGGAGGAACACCGGGCTGCGGGGTGTGCGGCTCCTGCCGGCGGGCGCTCCGGGGCAGCCATCCCGACGTGGTCGAGGTCGAACCGGCGGGGACGTTCATCGTGGTCGACCAGATCGAGGAGGTGGTGCGGGAGGCCTTCACCAGCCCCTTCGAGGCGGACCGGAAGGTCATCATCCTGGCCGAGGCCGACCGGATGAACGAGACGGCGGCCAACAAGCTGCTCAAGACGCTGGAGGAGCCGGGCGACCGGACCCACCTGGTGCTGCTGACCGACAGTCCCGACGATCTGCTGCCCACCGTCCGCTCCCGGACCCAGCGCATCGATTTCGCCGCCCTGTCCGAGGCGACCGTCCGGGACGCCCTGGTGGCGGAGGGAGCCGAGCCGGCCGGCGCCGCCGAGGTGGCCCGGCTCTCGGCGGGGCGCCTCGACCGGGCCCGGAACCTGCTCGGGGGCTGGATGCCGTTGCGGGCCGCGGCGCTGGCCGTGGCCGGCGCCCTGGACGGAACCGGCGCCGCGGTGGCCCGGGGGGCCGAACGCCTGGAGGAGGCGGCCAGAGCAGCCCTGGCCGCCTTCGAGACGGCGCAGAAGGCGGAGCAGAAGGAGCTGGAGCGGGAGCTGGCGGAGACCAACTATCCGGACCGGTTGGCCCGGCGCCTGCGCAAGGACCTCGAGCAGCGCCAGCAGCGGGCGCTGCGCCGGGCCCGCACCGACGTGATGGCCGAGATCGTCACCGCGCTGGAGACCACCTACCGCGACGCGCTGGTGCAGCCGGGACTGCCCGCCGAGGCGGCGCTGGAGGCGATCGACGCCTGCCGCGACGCCCTGGCCGTGATCGTGGCCCGCACCGCCGTCAACGACGCCCTGCTCCTCGAGCACCTCCTTCTCCGCCTGCCCCCGGCCGCTACTCTTTCCGCCACGCCCGAGTAGCTCAGTGGTAGAGCAGTGCTCTCGTAAAGCACAGGCCGTCGGTTCAATCCCGACCTCGGGCTCTGGTAGCTCCGCAGGTCGGAGACCGATATGAGTCTCGAGACGTATCGGGGGACCGTGGCGCCGGCGGACTGCGATCACCTGGGCCACATGAACGTGCAGCATTACTTCCGGGCCGTGAGCGACGGCATGTTCTGGCTCATGGCCCAGGTGGGGTTGGGGCCGGCCGAGATCCGCGCCCGCAAGATGTCGTTCGCCGTGGTTCACGCCGAGACCGACTTCACGGCCGAGCTGGTCGCGGGGGACGTCATCGCGCTCCGGTCCGGGGTCCAGGCGATCGGACAGAAGTCCGCCGAGTTCCGGCACGAGCTGATCAACGTGACGAGCGGCCAGACCGTGATGAGCACAAGATTCAAGTGTGTCCTCCTGGACCTCGAGCGACGGGTGGCGGTCGAGGTGCCCCCGGACATCAGGGACCGAATGACGGCGCTCCCTTCTTTGCCCAGACCGTGACGCCCGTCGGATGGGCTGATCCAGCTGCGTCACCGCGCCGGTGACCAACGTGCACGCCCCCTCTGGTTTCGTCACCGGCCGGCGCGCGACCCGCGAGTGGTGGGCGCTCATGGCCATGGTTGCCGTGTGGGCGGTGGTCTTCGGGCGGCTGGTGTACCAGCGCCATGACCGGTTCGGCTCGCAGACGTTCGACCTGGGGATCTTCGACCAGGCCGCCTGGTTGATCTCCCGGGGCGGTGACCTGTTCATCTCCGTCCGGGGCCTCGATCTTCTCGGTCACCACGCCAACCTGGGCCTGTTCCTGCTGGCGCCGTTCTACCGGCTGGGCGCCGGGCCCCATTTCATCAACCTGCTCCAGGTCGCCTCCCTGGCCCTGGGCGCCGTCCCCATCTTCCTCCTGGCCCGGGACCGGCTGGCCAGCGCCCGGCTGGCGCTGGTGCCCGCCGGGGCCTACCTCCTCCATCCCGCCCTCGGGTTCTTCGCCTGGGAGACGTTCCATCCCGACGTCATGGCCATCACGCCGCTGTTCTTCGCCTGGTGGTTGGCCCGGCGGGAGCGCTGGGGATGGTTCGCCGCCTCGCTCGTCTACGCCGTCTGCTGGAAGGAGGATGTGGCCCTGGCCGCGGTCGTTCTCGGGGTCGTGGTGCTCTTCCGGGGGCATCGCCGGATCGGCCTCGTCACCACCGGGCTGGCCGTGGCCTGGTTCCTCTTCGTCAACCGGGTGCTGCTGCCCGGTATCAGCGGCGAGGCGTTCTACGACCACCTCTTCAACAGCCTGGGGGACTCGCCGTGGGAGATCGCCACCACCCTGCTCCTCCATCCCACCCGCATCCTCCGCGCCCTCGGGACTCCCGACGCCCGCACCTACGTCTGGCAGATGATGGCGCCCTTCGCCTTCATGCCCGTGCTGGCTCCCGCCGCCTTCGGCCTCGGGGCGCCCCAGTTCCTCCTCAACGTCGTCTCCGAGGCCGGCTTCACCCGGAGCATCGCGTACCACTTCTCGGCCGTGCCCCTGGCGGCCATGACGCTGGCCACGGTGGAGGCCGTGGCCTTCCTGGGGCGACGGCCCGTCGTGCGCCGCCTGCTGGCCGGGGCGTTGGCGGCCACGTCCCTGACCGGCGCCGTCCTGTGGGGTGTGTCCCCGGTCGGCCGGGAGTACGACAAGGGCTGGTGGCCCCTGGAGGCCGACGCCCGGCAGGCCTCGAAGCAGCAGGCGGTGGCGCTCCCCCCGGCCGACGCTCCGGTGAGCGCGACCTACGAGTTCGCGCCCCACCTGACCCACCGGCGGGCCATCTACGACTGGCCCAACCCGTGGGTGCCGACGAACTGGGGCCTGCACAACGAAGGCACGCCCGACCCCGCCGTGGTGCAGTGGCTGGTGGTCGACCGCCGTCTGGTCGGATCCTCGGCCGACCTGCTCGCCCGGCTCCTGGGCGGGGGGGAGTTCGAGGTGGTCTTCGACCGCGACGACATCGTAGTCGGCCGCCGGGTCGGCTCGGGCCCGTCCCCGGGTGCCCGGTAGGCTCGGGACAATGGCCGATCCGGCAACCTTTTCCGACCTCGCCATGCCCTTTATGGGGCCGCTCTACTCCGCCGCCCTGCGGATGACCCGCAACCCGGTGGACGCCGAGGATCTCGTCCAGGAGACCTACCTGCGGGCCTACCGCGGCTTCTCCTCCTTCCAAGAGGGCACGAACCTCAAGGCCTGGCTCTACCGGATCCTGACCAACACCTTCATCAACCAGTACCGGGCCGCCAAGCGCCGGCCCGAGCAGAGCGACATCGAGGATGTCGAGGACCTGTACCTGTACCGCCGGCTCGGCGGGCTGGAGGCGGCCACGGCGGGACGCAGCCCCGAAACCGAGGTGCTCGAGGGCATCCCGGACGACGAGGTGAAGGAGGCGCTCGAGTCCCTTCCCGAGCAGTTCCGCATGGCGGTCCTGCTGGCCGACGTCGAGGGTTTCGCCTACAAGGAGATCGCCGACATCCTCGAGATTCCGATCGGAACTGTCATGAGTCGGCTGCATCGCGGAAGAAAGCAGCTCCAGAAACGGTTATGGGATTACGCCGTCGAACGAGGGATCGCCACCGGAACCGGCCCGGGGCGCTGATCGCCGAGGGGAACGTTTCTCACAGATGGACTGCAGCGAAGCGATACACGAGATCTACCATTATCTGGACGGCGAGCTGACCGAGGAGAAACGGGCCATCATCGCCCGCCACCTCGACCTCTGCCCCCCCTGCGCCCACGGGTTCGACTTCGAGACGGAGCTCCGGTCCCTCATCGCCCGCAAGTGCCGGGACGACGTGCCGCCTGATCTGCGCCGGCGCATCGCCGATGCCATCGGGCACGAACCGCCCGGCTGACGCAGCATCGCGGCGGGGTTGGGGTCCCCGCCGCAAGCGGCGGGCGTGTTCCGCATGGTCCTGGGCCTGGTCCCCGCCGTCCCGGTCGAACCGGGTGCCCGCCGCCATAAGCAACGCCGGTACCATGGGTGACCAACCCCACCCGCGGAGGATCGAGTGAAGCCCGGACGCGTCGCTGTGCTGTCGTTGATGCTCTTCGTCGCCGGGTCCGCTCCGGTGATGGCCTCTCCCGTGCTGGCGGTGGTGAAGCGTCCGTGGCACTACTGGGTCTCCATCGTGCTGGCGTTGAGCTTCGTCGGGCTCGCCGGGATGCTGGTCCTCGGCTACCTGGTGCGGGTGGTCATGGCCAAGTACGGCATCCGGGTGGGGAGGCGGTCGGCCGGGTGACGGCCGACTCTGCCGACCCGACCCCCGAACCGGTCGACTGGGGCCTGGCCCAGCGGCTGGCGCGCCGGGTGGCGGGCCGTGACCCACTGGAGCGTTCCTACCTGGCCGCTTCGCTGCAGGCCGACTTCGAGGAGGCCACCGTCCGGGCGGAGGCCCTGGTCGGCGAATTCACCGGCCTGACCGCACCCGACGACCCCGCCCGGGCCATGGTCCTCGACCGCCAGGGATGGGTGGACGCCAACGTGGCCTCCTTCCGGCGCACCCTGGAGCCCTTCACCCGCCGGGTGGGCGAGCGGATGGCCAACAGCTCCTTCGCGCCGGTGGGGCGTAGCGTGGCCGGGGCGGAGATGGGGGTGCTGTTGGGTTTCCTGGCCCAGCGGGTCCTCGGTCAGTACGACCTGCTCGTCCCCGAGGAGGGCGACAACAGCGACGCCGTGTACTACGTCGGCCCCAACATCCTGTCCCTGGAGAAGCGCTTCGGTTTCCGCCCCCGCGACTTCCGCCTGTGGATCGCGCTCCACGAGGTGACCCACCGGGCCCAGTTCCGGGCCGTGCCCTGGATGAAGGGCTACTTCCTCTCGCTGGTCGAGGGCTCCCTGTCGATGATCGAGCCGGACCCGAAGCGCCTGGTTCGGGCGCTGGAGCGCGCCGCCGAGTCCGCCCGGCGGGGCCGCAACCCACTGGATGACGGTGGCCTCGTGGGCCTGTTCGCCAGCGAGGAGCAGCGGGTCGTCATCGACCAGGTCCAGGCGCTCATGTCGCTGCTCGAGGGCCACGGCAACGTGGTCATGGACCGCCTGGGCGAGGCTCACGTGCGGGGTGTGGACCGAATGTCGTCGGTCCTGAAGGCCCGGCGGTCCACCGGCGGGGTGTCCAAGCAGCTGCGCAAGCTGTTCGGGATCGAGATGAAGATGCGCCAGTACGAGGTCGGGGAACGCTTCATCACCGCGGTGGAGGAGCGCCAGAGCCTCGCCGCCCTCGACGTCGCCTGGCGTAGCCCCGACCACCTCCCCACCCTCCCCGAACTGGAGGACCCCGACCGTTGGCTCGACCGGGTGGGCGCCCGCACCGGGTAGCTGCCGACTTCGGCGGCCTGGAGCCGCCGGTGGTGGTGGCGTGTTCAGGCGGCCCGGACTCGACCGCCCTCCTCGCCTTGGCCGCCGGCGCCGGGTTGGCGCCCGTGGCCGTGCACGTCGACCACTGCGCCCGCCCCGGCAGTGCCGCCGAGGCCGTCGTGGTGGCCGGATTCGCGGCCCGGCTGGGAGCGGGGTTCATGGCCGAGCGGGCGCCCACCGCGCCGGGGCCGGGCTTCGAGGCCAGGGCCCGGGAGGGGCGCTACGCCGCCCTGGAGCGGGCCCGGGTCGCCGTTGGCGCTACCGCTGTCCTGGTGGGGCACACCCGCGACGACCAGGCCGAAACGGTCCTTCTCAACCTGCTGCGGGGTGGATCCACGACGGGTCTGGCCGGCATCCCACCCCGACGCGGGACCATTGTCCGCCCCCTCCTGGGCGTCGCCCGGGCCGAGCTGGCCGATCTCTGCGCCCGGCTCGGGATCGATCCCGTCGTCGATCCCATGAACGCCGACCCGGCCCACCGGCGGGTGTGGCTGCGCCGGGACGTGATCCCCGCCCTGGAGGCGTCGGCCCACCGGGACCTGCGGGCGCTGCTGGCCCGGCAGGCGGCCGTAGCCCGAGGAGACTCCAACCTGCTCGACGACCTGGCCGGCGAGGCGCTGGCCGCCGCCGGCGACCCGCCGTCGGTCGACGTCCTCGCGGGCCTGCCCGAAGCCCTGGCCCGTCGGGTCCTGCGTCTCTGGCTCGGTCCCCCCGCCCCCTCCGCCGCCCACATCGAGACGGTCCTGGGCGTCGTCGCCGGCCGGCACCGGGCCGCCGACCTGCCCGGCGGGATCCGGGTCGTGGGCCGCGGCGGCCACCTCCACCGCGTCGAAGCACTCCCCCCCGGGGTCCGGGGTGTCCCCGGGGTGCCCGGAGGCGAGCCGGTGCCCGTCGACCTGCCCGGGACGGCCCGGGGCCACGGGGTCAGGCTGGAGGCATGGGTGGAGCGCAGTGCCCCGGTGCGCTGGCCCGACGGGCGCTGGACGGCGGTGCTCGACGCCGAGCGGGTGGGAGCCGCCGCCGTCCTCCGGACGCCCCGGCCGGGTGAGCGGTTCGTGCCCCTCGGGCTGGCCGGCCACAAGTCGGTCACCGACGCCCTGGCCGAGGCCGGGGTCCCGGCCGAGGCCCGGGGCCGGCATCCGCTGCTGGCCACACCGGGTGGTGAGGTGATCTGGCTGGTCGGGTACCGTGTCGACGACCGCGTCCGGGTCTCGGCCGGGACCCGGCGCTTCTTGTGGTTGACGGTGGAGACGGGCGAGGGGGAGGCAGCGGGGGGTGAATGATCCCAACCTGGGGCCGATGGTCGTCTCCGAGGACGAGCTGATGAGCCGGGTGGGGGAGCTGGGGAAGGAGATCACCTCCGACTACCAGGGCCGCCCGCCGCTCCTCGTCGGCGTTCTCAAGGGCGCCTTCATGTTCATGAGTGACCTGGCCCGGGCCGTGGACCTGCCCCTGGAGCTCGACTTCATGGCCGTGTCCTCCTACGGGTCGGCCACCAAGACGTCGGGTGTCGTCCGGATCATCAAGGACCTCGACGCCGACCTCTCCGGGCGGGATGTCCTCATCGTGGAGGACATCGTCGATTCCGGCCTGACCCTGGCCTACCTGCGGAAGAACCTCGCCGCCCGCGCTCCGGCGACGCTCGAGGTCTGCTCGCTGCTGGTCAAGGAGGGCCTCCAGAAGGTCGACCCGGACCTGCGCTACGTCGGCTTCAGGATCCCGCCCACCTTCGTGGTCGGCTACGGCCTCGACGTCGACGAGCGTTATCGCAACCTTCCCTATGTCTGTGAGTACGCCGGCCCCCTGTAGCCTGTGGTGACCCCAGATTGATCGGAGTCCTCCAGCTGTGAACCGCGCCGTGCGCACGACCATCGTCTACGTCCTCGCGGCCCTGGTCGGCTTCTTCATCCTGGCCCAGGCACTCGGTGGCGGCGACGAGCCCGAGCGGGTCGAGCTCAAGGAGTACACCCGCCTGCTGGAGCGCGACCAGGTGGCCAACGCCAAGCTCTACGACAAGGACCACCTCATCAAGGGAGAGCTCGAGAACGGGGACAAGTTCGAGGTCAAGTACCCCGACCAGTTCACCGACGAGATCACCCAGCTGACGCTCGACGCCGGGGTGGGCCTGCCGGTCGACAACCAGAAGGAGAGCCTCTGGCTCACCCTGCTGTTCAACTTCGCCCCCTTCATCCTCATCATCGGCGTCATCGCCTTCTTCATGAACCAGGCTCAGGGGGGCGGCAACCGGGTCATGAGCTTCGGCAAGGCCCGGCCCAAGATGGTGACCAAGGACACGCCCAAGGTCACCTTCGCCGACGTGGCCGGTGTGGACGAGGCCATCGAGGAGCTCCAGGAGATCAAGGACTTCCTCGAAGCCCCCCAGAAGTTCCGCCAGATGGGGGCCAAGATCCCCAAAGGCGTCCTGCTCTTCGGCCCGCCGGGCACGGGCAAGACGCTGCTGGCCCGGGCGGTGGCGGGCGAGGCCGGCGTGCCGTTCTTCTCCATCTCCGGTTCCGACTTCGTCGAGATGTTCGTGGGGGTCGGCGCCTCCCGGGTCCGGGACCTGTTCGAGCAGGCCAAGAACTCCGCCCCGGCCATCGTCTTCGTGGACGAGATCGACGCCGTGGGACGTCACCGCGGCGCCGGGCTCGGCGGCGGCCACGACGAGCGGGAGCAGACCCTCAACCAGCTCCTGGTGGAGATGGACGGCTTCGACATGCGCCAGGGCGTCATCCTCATCGCCGCCACCAACCGCCCCGACATCCTCGACCCCGCCCTGCTGCGCCCGGGCCGCTTCGACCGCCAGATCGTGGTCGACCGGCCCGACCTGGAAGGACGGAAGGCCATCCTCAACGTCCACGCCCGGGGCAAGCCGCTGGACAAGGAGGTCGACCTCGACGTCATGGCCCGGCGCACCCCCGGCTTCACCGGGGCCGACCTGGCCAACCTGATGAACGAGGCCACTCTCCTGGCCGCCCGCAAGGGTCGCGAAACGGTGTCGAACCGGGACATGGAGGAGGCCGTCGACCGGGTGGTGGCCGGTCCCGAGCGCAAGAGCCGCATCATCTCCGAAAAGGAGAAGCTGGTCATCGCCTATCACGAGGGGGGCCACGCCCTGGTCTCCCACGCCCTGCCCAACGCCGACCCGGTCCACAAGGTGTCGATCATCCCCCGGGGCCGTGCCCTGGGTTACACCCTCACCCTCCCCATCGAGGACAAGTACCTGGTCACCCGCTCGGAGCTGAACGACGACCTGGCCATGCTGCTCGGGGGGCGGACGGCCGAGGAGCTCATCTTCTCCGACCCCACCACCGGGGCCCAGAACGACATCGAGCGGGCCACCAAGGTGGCCCGGGCCATGGTCACCGAATACGGCATGAGCGACGAGCTGGGTCCCATGCAGTTCGGTCAGCACCACGGCGAGGTGTTCCTGGGCCGGGACTTCGCCTCCCAGCCCGACTACTCCGACGAGGTGGCGGCCCGCATCGACTCCGAGGTCCGCTGGCTGATCGACAATGCCCACAACGTGGCCCTCGACATCCTCACCACCTACCGCACGGTCCTCGACAACCTGGCCAACGCCCTCATGGAGCGGGAGACCCTCGAGACCGACGAGGTCATGGCCATCCTCGATCCGGTCCCCAAGTGGACCGTGACGGGCTCCAACGGCGCCGGTCGTTCTCCCCGGCCCCGGGCGTCGGCTCCCCCCGCCTCGTCACCCTCGGCCGCGGCCAGTCCGCCTCCCGAGGTCCCTTGATCATGGCTCTTCGCCTGGCGGCTCATGGCGGCGTCGGTGGGGGCCCCTGCCCCACCTCCGGCGCCACGGGCGTGGCGCCTCGCTGATGGCTCTTCGCCTGGCGGCTCATGGCGGCGTCGGTGGGGGCCCCTGCCCCACCTCCGGCGCCGCTGGCGTGGCGCCTTGACCGAACCCGGCCTGCGGCGCGTCCCGCCCGAGCCGGGCGGCATCGACCGGCCCCGGATCGAGAGGGCGGTCCGGGAGATCCTGGAAGCCATCGGCGAGGATCCGGATCGGGACGGCCTCCAGCGCACCCCGGAGCGGATCGGTGAGATGTACAGCGAGATCTTCTCCGGCCTCCACCAGGATCCGACCCAACACCTCGTCGTCCGGTTCGAGGCCGACCACGACGAGATGGTCATGGTGCGGGACATCCCCTTCTACGCCGTGTGCGAGCACCACCTGGTTCCATTTTTTGGTAAGGCCCACGTGGCCTACATCCCGGGCGACGACGGCTCCATCACCGGTCTGTCCAAGTTGGCCCGGCTGATCGACGGGTACGCCCGGCGCCCCCAGGTTCAGGAGCGCCTCACCACCCAGATCGCCGACGCCCTGGACCGGGCCCTGAAGCCAGCCGGTGTGTTCGTCGTCATCGAGGCCGAGCACCTGTGCATGTCCATGCGGGGGGTGCGCAAGCCCGGCCACGTCACCGTGACCTCGGCCGTGCGGGGGTTGTTCAAGCGCAATTCCGCCACGCGGGCCGAAGCCATGAGCCTGATCCGCGACGGCCGCTAGTCTGCGCGGTCATGATCGCTCTTCGCCTGGCGGCTCATCGCTGTGCGGCCGGGGGCCCCATCCCCAGCCGCCAGTCCCTGCTCCGCAGGTCCTGACATGCTCGGCTTGGCCCTGGACCGCCCGGCGGTCATGGGGATCGTGAACGTCACCCCCGACTCGTTCTCCGACGGAGGGCATTACCTCGACGCCGGAGCCGCCGTCGCCCATGGCCTGGAGTTGGCGGCGACCGGAGCGGACGTCCTCGACGTGGGCGGGGAGTCGACCCGGCCGGGGGCCCAGGCGGTCGAGGCGGCGGAGGAGATCCGGCGGGTGGTCCCCGTCGTGCGCCGGCTGGCCGCCGAGGGCGGCGTACCGGTCAGTGTGGACACCACGAAGGCCGAAGTGGCCGCGGCCGCGCTGGAGGCTGGCGCCACGGTCGTGAACGACGTGTCGGCGGGACGGGGTGATCCTGACATGCTCCCCCTGGTGGCCGGCGCCGGTGCCGGCTACGTGGCCATGCACATGCTCGGAACCCCCGCCACCATGCAGGACGATCCCCGCTACGACGACGTGGTGGTCGAGGTGGGCGACTTCCTGGAGCAACGCCTGGAGGCGGCCGCCGGCGCGGGTATCCCGGTGGAGCACCTCGTGGCCGACCCGGGCATCGGCTTCGGCAAGACCACGACCCACAACCTCGAGCTCCTCCACCGTCTCCCCGAGCTGGTGGAGCGGCTGGCGCCCGTCCCGGTGCTGGTGGGGACGTCCCGCAAGGCCTTCATCGGCCGGATCCTGGCCGGGCCCGACGAGCCCGCTCTGGCCCCCGAGGACCGGGAGGAAGGCACGCTGGCCACCGTGGTATGGGCCTTCGACCGGGGGGCGGCCATGGTGCGGGTCCACGACGTCCGTCCCGCGGCCGAGGCCGCCCGCCTCCTCACCGCCCTGGCCGCCGCCTCCCCGTCCGACCCCGACCCCGAGGTGCCATGGCGACCCCGCGTCCGCTGAAAGGGAAGTGGGCCAAGGGCATCGAGCCCCGCTTCTTCATCTGGGTCATCAAGGACCGGCTGGCCGCCAGCGAGCGGCCCGGGGGGTACGCCCGCAACCACCGCAAGGTGCGCCGAATGGAGGAGATCATCTGGCTCCAGCAGCACGACTTCACCCGGGTCGTCTCCCTGCTGGACACGCCCCACAACCTCCACGCCTACGAGGAGATGGGCATGGCCCACACCCAGGTGGCGCTCGGTCCGGCCGGCGGGGACCTGCCCGTCCTGCTGCCCGAGGTGTACACCACCATCGCCGACCTGCTCGACGACCCCGAGCAGCGGATCCTCATCCACCTGGAGGAGTTCGGCGACCGCCTCCTGGGCGTGATCGGCGGTTACCTCCTCTACGCTGGCCTGGTGAGCACCGGGCCGATGGCCGTGTCCGTGGTGGAGCGCCTCACCCAGCGCCAGATGGGCCCGCCGGGGCGGGAGATCGTCAGCGTCACCCTGGACGAGAAGCTGAAGCGCCGTCGCCGCAAGTAGGCTCTGACCACGTGACTGTGTTTATGGCTCTTCGCCTGGCGGCTCATCGCGGTGTGGCTGGGGGCCCCAACCCCAGCCACCGGTCGACGCAAGCGTCGACCATGTCGAGACGGAGGGTGGCGCGGTGCCGGGGACGGTGATCGTCGGCACCCAGTGGGGGGACGAGGGCAAAGGTCGCTTCACCGACCTGCTCGCCGACCAGATGCAGATGGTGGTCCGCTACCAGGGCGGCCACAACGCCGGTCACACCATCATCGCCGACGGGCACACCCTGGCCCTCCAGCTGGTGCCCTCCGGGATTCTCTACCCCCACATCACCCCGGTCATCGGCAACGGCGTGGTCGTCGACCCGTCCGTGCTCCTGGCCGAGCTGGACATGCTGGCCGGCAAGGGGATCGACACGTCCCGCCTGGCGCTGTCCGGCAACGCCCACCTGATCATGCCCTACCACTTCGAGCTCGACCGGGTGACGGAGCGGTTCCTGGGCAAGTCGAAGCTGGGCACCACCAAACGGGGCATCGGCCCGGCCTACGCCGACAAGGCCAACCGGGTCGGCATCCGGGTCCAGGACCTGCTCGACGAGAAGATCTTCGCGGCCAAGCTGGACCTGGCCCTGCGGGAGAAGAACGGCGTCCTGGCCAAGGTCTACAACCGCCTGCCGCTCACGGCGGGCGAGATCTTCACCCGCTATCTCAGTTACCGGCCCCGGCTCGAGCCGATGATCGCCGACACCGTCCACCTCGTCCACGAGGCCCTGGACGCCGGAGAGCACGTCCTCTTCGAGGGGGCCCAGGCCACCTTCCTGGACCTCGACCATGGCACCTATCCCTACGTGACGTCGTCCAACCCGGTGGCGGGCGGGGCCTGCACCGGCGCCGGAGTCGGACCCCTGGCCATCAACCGGGTCATCGGGGTGGTCAAGGCCTACGTCACCCGGGTGGGCAGCGGGCCCTTCCCCACCGAGCTGTTCGACGAGACGGGCGACCTGCTGGTGGACCGGGGCGGCGAGTACGGCACGAATACGGGCCGGCGGCGCCGGCCCGGATGGCTGGACGCGGTCATGCTCCGCCATGCCGTCCGCCTCAACACCTGCACCGAGCTGGCCATCACCAAGCTCGACGTCCTCGCCCCCCTGCCCGAACTGCGGATCTGCGTGGCCTACGAGAACGACCAGGGGGAGCGCTACACCCACGTCCCCTACCACCAGTCGGTGCTGCACAAGGTGCGCCCGGTCTACGAGACCCTCCCGGGCTGGGGGGTCGAGATCGATGGGGTCAACCGCCTCGAGGACCTGCCCGCCCCGGCCCGGGCCTACGTGGCCCGCATCGAGGAGCTGGCCGGGGTGCCGGTCAGCTACGTGGGCGTCGGACCGGACCGGGACCAGACGGTCATCATGCCCAACGCCGCCTGATGCGGGTCCTGGTCGTCGGCTCCGGAGGACGGGAGCACGCCCTGGCCTGGGGGCTGGCCGGCGCCGGCCACGAGGTGGTGGGCGCGCCCGGCAACCCCGGACTGGAAGCGCTCGGCCGTTGCCTGGCGGTCGACGCCGCCGACCCGGGGGCGCTGGCCGGGCTGGCCGACGACCTGGACGCGGATCTGGTCGTGGTCGGCCCCGAGGTGCCGCTGGTGGCGGGCGCGGTGGATGCCGTCGAAGCCCGGGGGCGCCTCGCCTTCGGGCCCCGGGCCGCCGGAGCCCGCCTGGAGGGGTCGAAGGCCTGGATGAAGGAGGTGCTGGCCCGGGCGGGGGTGCCCACCGCCCGGTACGGCGCCTTCACCCACGAAGCGGGCGCCCACGCCTTCCTCGAGACCCTGGGCGGCTTCTACGTGGTCAAGACCGACGGGCTGGCGGCCGGCAAGGGCGTCATCGTCACCGAGTCGCTGGTCGAGGCCAAGGAGGCCGTGCGGGCCTACCTCTCGGGTGAGGCCTTCGGCGATGCCGGACGTACCGTCGTGATCGAGGAGGGTCTCACCGGCCCGGAGCTGTCGCTCCTCGTCCTCTGCGACGGGCGGGCCGACGCCGCCACCCCCTTGGCGCCGGCCCAGGACTTCAAGCGCATCGGTGAGGGCGACACCGGCCCCAACACCGGCGGCATGGGGGCCTACTCACCCGTCCCGTTCGTCGGCCCCGACCTCGTCGAAGAGGTTCTGGCCAAGGCGATCCTGCCCACCTTGCACGCGCTGGAGAGCGACGGCGTTCCCTATCGGGGCATCCTCTACGCCGGTCTGATGCTCACGCCCGAAGGGGCCAGGATCCTCGAGTACAACGTCCGTTTCGGCGACCCGGAATGCCAGGTCGTGATTCCCCGGCTGGCCAGCGACCTCGGCGCCCACCTGCGGGAGTCGGCCGAGGGTCGGCTGCGGACGCCGGTGGAGTGGCGCGACGAGGCGTGCGTCACGGTGGTGCTGGCGTCGGAGGGATACCCGGTCTCTACGCGAACGGGCGACGTGATCCTCGGTCTGGGCGCGGCGGGCGAGGTGGAGGGTGTGACCGTCTTCCATGCGGGGACAAGGCACAGTGATGGGGGCGAAGTTCTGACCAGCGGGGGGCGGGTCCTGAACGTCACGGCGGTGGGTCCTTCCCTGGCCGAGGCGCGGGCTCGGGCTTACGCGGCCGCCGGGCGCATTTCTTGGCCGGGGATGCAGTACCGCCGGGACATTGCCGGGGACAGGTCGTGATCCCCCGGTACTCCATCTCGCCGATGAAGGACCTCTTCACTGACGAGGCCCGCTTCGCCACCTGGCTGGAGGTGGAGATCCTGGCCGTGGAGGCGTGGGCCGAGTTGGGGGTCGTCCCTGCCGCCGATGCCGCCGCCATCCGGGAGCGGGCCGGCTTCGACGTGGCCGAGATCGAGGCCCGGGAGCGGGTCACCAACCATGACGTGGCCGCTTTCGTCGACGTGGTGGCGGCACGGGTGGGAGAGCCGGCCGGCAAGTGGGTCCACTACGGCCTCACCTCCTCCGACGTGGTCGACACCGCCCTGTCCCTCACCCTCACCCGGGCCGCCGACCTGCTGGTGGAGGCCGCCGGCCGCCTCGACTCGGTCATCGCCGGCCGGGCCCGGGAGCTGGCCGACGTGCCCATGGTGGGGCGGACCCACGGCATCCACGCCGAACCCACCACCATGGGGGCCAAGATGGCCCTGTGGGCGCTCCAGATGCGCCGGGAGCAGACCCGCCTGCGCCGGGCCCGGGCCGCGGTGGCGGTGGGCAAGCTGTCCGGGGCGGTGGGTACCTATTCCAACGTCGATCCCCGGGTCGAGGCGTACGTCTGCGAGCGCCTCGGCCTGCGCCCGGTGCCCGCCACCCAGGTCCTGGCCCGCGACCGCCACGCCGAGTTCACCTTCGCCTGCGCCTCGGCCGGGGCGGCGGTGGAGGCCTTCGCCACCGAGATCCGCCACCTCCAGCGCACCGAGGTCGGCGAAGCCGCCGAGCCCTTCGCCACCGGCGCCCAGAAGGGCTCCTCGGCCATGCCCCACAAGCGCAATCCGGTGCGCTGCGAGCAGCTCAGCGGCCTGGCCCGGGTGCTGCGGGCCAATGTGGTGCCCGCCCTGGAGAACGTGGCCCTGTGGCACGAGCGGGACATCTCCCACTCGTCGGTGGAACGCGTCGTGCTGCCCGACTCGGCCATGCTGGCCTACTACCTGCTGGTCCGCTTCGCCGACATCGTCGAGGGCCTCGAGGTGTTCCCGGAGCGGATGCTGGAGAACCTGGAGCGGTCCTACGGGCTGGTCTTCTCCCAGCCGGTGCTGCTGGCGCTGGTGGAGGCCGGGCTGTCCCGCGACGCCGCCTACCGCATCACGCAGCGGGCCGCCATGGCCGCCTGGGAGCAGCGCCGTCCATTCCACGAGATCCTGCTGGCCGATCTCGAGGTGACGCCGCGCCTGTCGCCCGAGCGCCTGGCCGCCTGTTTCGATCTGAAAGCCGCTCTGGCCAACGCCGGTCGGGTCTTCGATGCACTGGACGGGGACATTTCGGACCCCGAGGAGGAGGACGGATCGTGAGTTCCCTGGCCCTGCCGCTGGTCCGCTCGGGCAAGGTGCGTGAGGTCTATGAGGTGTCGAACGAATACCTCCTGATGGTGGCCTCCGACCGCATCTCGGCCTTCGACGTGGTGCTCGACCAGCCCATACCGGACAAGGGCCGGGTGCTGACCGGTCTGTCCAGCCACTGGTTCAACGCCACCTCCGATCTGGTGGAGAACCACCTGGTGTCCGCCGACCCCACCGACCTGCCCTGCGCCGCCGGCCGGGAGGTGGCGGGCCGGGCCATGCTGGTCCGGGCCGCCCAACCCGTCCCCATGGAATGCGTGGTGCGGGGTTACCTGTTCGGCTCGGCCTGGAAGGAGTACGGCAAGTCCGGCACCGTCAACGGGGTGCCGCTTCCGGAGGGCCTGGTGGAGGCGTCCGAGCTGGAGGAGCCGATCTTCACGCCCACCACCAAGGCCACCGAGGGTCACGACGTCGCCCTCACTCCGGAGGAGGCCGTCGCCCTGGTGGGCCGGGCCCGCTACGACGAGCTGCGCGACCTGTCCATCGCCCTGTACCGCTTCGGATCGACCCGGGCCGCCATGCGCGGCATCCTGCTGGGCGACACCAAGTTCGAATTCGGTGAGGTGGGCGGCCGGGTGATCCTGATCGACGAGGCGCTGACCCCCGACTCCTCCCGCTTCTGGCCCGCCGACGAGTGGGAGCCGGGCACGGCACCTCCCTCCTTCGACAAGCAGTTCGTGCGCCAGTACCTGCTCGACACCGGCTGGGACGGCACCCCGCCGCCGCCTCCCCTGCCCGACGAGGTCGTGGCCGGCACCCGATCGCGCTACATCGAGGCCTATGAGCGCCTCACGGAGACGAGCTTCGAGGACTGGTACGGAGGCGACGAGGCATGACCGAGTACGAAGCGCGGATCGAGGTCGGTCACCGGCCCGGGATCCTTGACCCCCAGGGCGGGGTCATCGAGCGGGCCCTGCCCGCGCTGGGCTACGGAAACGTCTCCCAGGTGCGGGTGGGCAAGAGCATTCGCCTGCGGGTGGACGCCGACGACGAAGGCGCGGCCCGGGCCCAGGTGGAGGAGATGTGCGCCCGCCTCCTGGCCAATCCCGTCATCGAGGACTTCAGTATCGAGCTCTCCGCGGTGAATCACCGATGAGCACGCGGGTCGGAGTGGTGCTGTTCCCGGGTACGAATTGCGAGCACGACGTGGTCTGGGCCGTCAATTCCATCGGTGGCTCCGCCGAGCTCCTCTGGCATGCGGATCCTGACCTCCGGGGTGTCGATGCGGTGGTCCTTCCCGGCGGATTTGCGCATGGTGACTACCTGCGGACCGGCGCCATCGCCCGTTTCTCACCCGTGATGGATGCGGTGTCGGCTTTCGCCGCCGCCGGTGGTCCCGTGGTCGGTATCTGCAACGGCTTCCAGATCCTCACCGAGGCGGGCCTGCTGCCCGGTGCCCTCCAGAAGAACGCCGGGTTGAAGTTCCGCTGCCAGACGGTTGAGGTGCGGGTGGAGACGTCGGCCAGCGTGCTCACCAGCTTGTGCGAACGGGGCCAGATCCTCCGTATCCCGATCAATCACTTCGAAGGCAACTTCGTGTGCGACCCCGAGACTCTGGCTCGTCTCCGAGCCGAGGATCAGGTGGTGTTCCGCTACGTCGACAACCCAAATGGCAGCGCCGACGACATCGCCGGCATCTGTAGCGAGGGACGCAACGTCGTCGGGCTCATGCCCCACCCCGAGCGGGCCTGCGAGGAGGTGCTGGGCTCGGCCGACGGTGCCGTCCTGCTCCGGTCGCTGCTCACCCGGGCCCCCGGGGGTCCGGGGGTGTCCCCCGGTGTCACCGTGGCGGCGGGACGCCCGGGGCACTGAAGGTGGCCGAGGCCAGAGACGAGCTGCTCGAAGCCCTGCGTCAGCACTCCTTGCGCACGGGTGAGTTCACCCTGGCTTCGGGGCGGACCTCCACCTGGTATCTCGACGCCCGCCAGGTCACGTTCCGGGGCGACTGCGTGGAGATCGTCGGCCGGGCCGTGGTGGAAGCCGTGGCGGGCTTGCAGTTCGACGCCGTCGGCGGCCTCACCCTGGGGGCGGACCCGGTGGCCCTGGCCGTCGCCCTCGTCACCGGCCGGCGGGCCTTCGCCGTGCGCAAGGAAGCCAAGGGGCACGGCGCGGGCGGGCGCATGGCCGGAGCGGTGCGCCCCGGCGACCGGGTGCTGGTGGTCGACGACGCCGTGACCACGGGCGGCTCGACCCTGGCCGCGGTGGAGGCGATCCGGTACTACGGAGCCGTGGTGGTGGGCGCGTCCTGCCTGCTCGACCGGGGCGGAGAGCTGGGCTCCGCGCTCGCCAAGCTCGACATTCCCTTCTTCCCGGTTCTCGGAGCTCCCGACCTCGGCTTCGAGTTCGGGTCCTAAAAACGGGGTCAGGATCCGCGGGAAATGCCCGCCTTGCGAAGTACGTCGGCGGGAACGCCGAGCGCCCGCCATGCGCCGTGAGTGATGCCCTTCCGCTCCCCGTAGCTCTTGGCCGCGGTGATGAATCCTTTTTCGAGCTCGGTGAGGTCTGTTTTCGCCTTGAGGCTCTCCAGCTCGGTCTGAAGGTTCATCCGCTCCTGGATCAGATGCAGCCGGGTGAGCGGATCGGCTTCGGCCAACTTCACGTCGATGACATCCAGCCGCTTCGTGATGGAATCGGTGGTGCGCTTGCGGCCGCGCTTGGGACGGTTCTTCTCGAGCGCCTCCAGGTAAAGCCGGACCCCCCGGCCCTGCTCTCGCCCTTCGGCGAGGGCGGCCTTGTGTTCATCCGACATCGGAGAACGCTTCCGCTTCGCCGGGGCTGCCGCAACCGTACGCTTGGCCACCATCTCGACTCCCTTATAAGTTTATTCTGACGGCTTTATAGCACATATTACCGGTGGCGGATAGGCTGCCGTGAATGGAACCCACCCACCGCCTGCTCGGACTCACCGACGCCGAGTTCCACGACATCGTGGCGTTGCTGGATCGACCACCCTCCGATCTCGAATTGGCCATGTACGCGGTGATGTGGTCCGAGCACTGCTCCTACAAGTCGTCCCGCCGGCACCTGTCACGCTTCCCCACCGAGGCGCCGTGGGTGCTGGTCGGTCCGGGCGAGGGCGCCGGAGTGGTCGACGTGGGTGAGGGTCAGGCCGTGGCCGTCCGGATCGAGAGCCACAACCATCCCTCCGCCGTCGAACCCCACCAGGGTGCGGCCACGGGCGTGGGCGGGATCATCCGCGACGTGTTCTCCATGGGGGCGCGTCCCATCGCCCTCATGGATTCCCTTCGCTTCGGTCCGTTGTCGTCGGGACCCGCCGCATCGCCGGAAACCGCGGCCCGGAACCGGTATCTGGTCGAGGGGGTCGTGTCGGGCATTTCCAGTTACGGCAACTCCGTCGGCGTCCCCACGGTGGGCGGCGAGATCGTCTTCGATTCCTGCTATTCGGCCAACCCGTTGGTCAACGTGCTGTGCCTCGGGGTTCTCCCCACCTCCCGGTTGGTGCTGGCCCGGGCGGAGGGGGAAGGCAACCTGGCCGTGCTGCTGGGGGCGTCCACCGGCCGGGACGGCATCGGTGGCGCCAGCGTCCTGGCTTCGGCCGGCTTCGTGGAGGGCGAAACCGACAAGCGCCCCTCCGTCCAGGTCGGCGACCCCTTCGAGGAGAAGAAGCTCATCGAGGCGTGCCTGGCCCTGCTCGATTCCGGCCTGGCCGTCGGCGTGCAGGACCTGGGCGCCGCCGGCCTGTCGTGCGCCGCGTCGGAGACGGCGGCCAAGGCGGGGGCGGGCATGGACGTGGACGTGGCCCGCGTGCCCCGGCGCGAGCCGCACATGACCCCGGTGGAGGTGATGACCTCCGAGAGCCAGGAGCGCATGCTGGCCATCGTGCGCCCCGTTGACCTCGACGAGGTGCTGTCGCTGTGCCGGCGCTGGGAGATCCAGGCCTCGGTGGTGGGCCGGGTGACGGGCACGGGCCGCTTCCGGGTCTACGACGGCCTGTTCGGGAATTTCGGGGACACCCCGGGCCCCGGGGGGAAGGCGGAAGACCACCCCGGTCCGGCGCTCCTGGCCGATGTGCCCGTCGGCAGCCTGGGGGACGGCCCGGACTACGACCGCCCCATGGCCCGCCCCGCCGACCAGGACGACCGGCTGGCCGCCGACCCGTGGCCGAAGCTGTTCGGCCGCTTCCCGCCCGGCACCGACCTGGGCTCCGAGCTCCTGGGGCTGCTCGGTTCTCCCGGCGTGGGTGACCCGTCGTGGGTGTGGCGCCAGTACGACCACCAGCTGTTCCTCAACACGGTGGCCGGCCCCGGCGCCGACGCCGCCGTGCTTCGGTTGAAGGACACCGACGGCAAGGCCCTGGCCCTGAGCACCGACGGCAAGGCCCGGTTCTGCCGGCTCGACCCCCGGGTGGGTGGCGCCCTGGTCGTGCTGGAAGCGGCCCGCAACGTGGCCTGCGCCGGAGCCCGTCCCCTGGCCCTGGTCAACTGCCTGAACTTCGGCAACCCCGAGCACCCCGAGGTGATGTGGCAGTTCTCCGAGGTGGTGGACGGCATGGCCGAGGCCTGCCGGGAGCTCGAGATCCCGGTGGTGGGAGGCAACGTCAGCTTCTACAACGAGTCGGGCGGCGCCGACATCGATCCCACCCCCGTGGTGGGGGTGATCGGTCTCCTGGATCAGCTGCAGGGGCCTGTCCCCGGCGCCCGCTTCGCCCCGGGCGAGCGGATCCTGCTGCTGGGAACCACCGCCGCCGAGCTGGGTGGCTCCGAGTGGGCCGCCCGCCACGGCCTGCTGGACGGACCCCCGCCCGCCGCCGACATCGAGGCCGCCTTCCGTCTCCACCCGCTGGTGGCGGCGCTGGTGGCCGAGCGGGCGGTGGCCGGAGCCCACGACTGCTCCGACGGCGGTCTGGCCGTGGCCCTGGCCGAGATGGCCATCAACGGCGATTGCGGCTTCTCCGCCTCGGTCGCCGGTGACCTGGAAGAGCTGCCTCCGGCCGCCGTGTGCTTCTCCGAATCCGCCAACCGGGTGCTGCTGGCGGTGGCCCCCGACCGGGTGCCCGACGTGTTCGCCCGGGCCCGGGACGCCGGCGTGGCCTGCTCCGAGCTCGGCGTGGCCGGCGGCGAACGCCTGGTGTTGGAAGGCTGCTTCGACGTGGCCCTCGACGACGCGGCGTCAGCCTGGCGCCACGCCCTCCCCGCGGCGCTCGCCCGCGAGGCCGTCCCCACCCCCGGCTGACCCGCGGAGTTTGGGCAGGAATTTCTCAACTGTTGAGAAAATCCCTGCCCAAAGTGGTCGGCGCCGGTCGCCGGCGCTCCAGCTCCTCGAGGAGTTCGTCGGGGACGCACAGGTCGCCCAGGCCGGTGCCGAGGGCGAGGTCGGGTTTGTAGGCGCCGTGGTAGTCGCTGCCGCCGGTGGGGCACAGGCCGAGCTCGCCGGCCAGGCGGTGCCAGATGGCCCGTTGCTCGGGCGGGTAGCGACCGTATTCGCACTCCAGCCCGTCGAGCCCGGCGTCAGCCAGGCCGGCGATGAACTCCCCGGCCCCTTCCCGGTCCAGGCCGAGGGTGGTCGGATGGGCGAGCACGGCCACGGCCCCGGAGGCATGGGCCAGCGAGATGGTCTCCTCGGCCGTGAGGCGGTCCCGGCCGAGGTAGGCCGGCCGGCCGGTGGCCAACCACAGGTCGAAGGCCTCCGGAAAGCTCTCCACGTACCCCTTCCGCACCATCAAGGCGGCGATGTGGGGCCGGCCCACCGAACCCTCGCCCGCCTCGGCCATCACCTCGTCGACGGAGATGTGCATGCCGTGCTCGGCCAGGCGGCCGAGGATGCGCTCGTTGCGCACCCCCCGCCCGGCTCGCAGCCGGGCCAGCTGATCCTGGAGAGGTCCGGGCTCGTCGTCGAGGAAATAGACCAGGACGTGCATCCCCCCGGTTGGCACCTCACAGGCGAGCTCGCAGCCGGGGACGAGCCGCACCCCCGCCGCCCCGGCCGCCGTCTTCGCCTCGGCCAGTCCGCCGAGCGTGTCGTGGTCGGTGAGGGCGAAGGCGGACAGCCCGGCGCCGGCGGCCAGGGCCACCAGCTGCGCCGGGCTGTCGGAACCGTCGGAGGCGACGGAGTGGGTGTGGAGGTCGATCACCGCCTCGAACCTAGCCGCCCCGGGGCCTCACCTCTGGCGGTGCTGGTAGGAGCTCTCGTCTCCCTCGACCTCGAAGACGTGCCATTCGTCGGGAACGCCTTTGAAGGTGTGCTCGCCGCGGTCGGCAAAGCGGATTCCGGATCCGGCGACCAGATCCTTGACGGTACTGGTCACGAGAACGGTGTCCGGGGCCGACTCTTTGGCGACGCGGGCGGCGACGTGCACGGCGATGCCCCCCAGATCGTCTTCCATCACCTCGCACTCGCCAGTATGGATCCCGACCCGGAGCCGGATTCCCAGATGTCGCACGGCGGGGATGACGGCGCGGGCGAACCGGATTGCCCGGGCCGGACCGTCGAACGTCACCAGAAAGCCGTCTCCCGTGGTCTTGACCTCGTGACCGCCGAAGCGGTCGAGTGCCTTTCGCACCGCGGCGTGGTGGTCCTCGAGCAGCTCCCGCCAGGCATTGTCGCCGAGCTCGGTCGCCTTGTGGGTCGATTCCACGATGTCAGTGAAGACCACCGTGGCCAGCACACGATCCGGCTCGGGGCTGAGGTCGCGCAGGGCTTCGATGGCGCGACCCCGCCTCCACAGGGCGCGACAGGACTCGAAGATGGTCACGGCGCGCTCCAGCGCCTCGACTGCCCGATCGGGATCTTCCTCGGTCAAGGAGCGTCCGAGCAGGTCAAGTGCCCGTCCCTCAAAGGCTCGGCATCCGCTGGAGGAGAGGAGCTGCACCGCTTCCTGGGCCCGACGGACTGCACCGGGCGTCGCTCCGGCGGCGAGGTCGGCCCAAGCCGCCCCCATGGCCGCCAAGGCCCGGTACAGGTCACGGTCGGTCTCCGTGGCGCACCGCTCGAGGCGGGCCGCCGCCTCCTCGGCGACATCGACAACCTGGCTCTCGGCCGCCAGCTCAGCGAGGTCGAGCAGGACGAAAGCGGCGAACGGCCAGGCCTTCATCTCGAAGACCCGGGAACCCACATGCTGAAGGCCGGCCAGAGCCTCGCTGGTCCTTCCTTCCCTCCAGGCCAGGACGGCTTCGGCGTAGGGAGCCCAGTCGCTGAACATGAGCCAGTGCCGGTCGTCGTAGGCGGCTCGGGACTTCAGGAGATATTTCCGGGCCTCCACCAACTGATCGGTCTCCACGGCCGAGAGGGCCGCGAAGGCCACGCCCCAGGCCTCTCTCCGGCTGAGTCCGCCCGGAAAATGGGCCATGATCTCCTGGGCGCTGGCCACCGACGCGGGGAAACTCCCCGACAGCCAAGGAATGGCCGGCTCCCACTTGAGCAGCAGGTTCTCCCGCCACCCCGGGTCCTCGCTTTTGGTTTGTTCCAGGAGTGGGAGCGCCTCTTCCATCCGACCCTGAAAGGCGAGCGAGAAGGCCAGCGCCGTCCGGGCCAAGGTGAGACGGGGAAGCTTCCGGCTCTCTCCCGCCATCTCGACGCCCCGCCGAAAAGCGGCGTCCGCCTCGTCGAAGCGGCCGCGGAAGAAGGCTGCGAAGCCCAGCGATCCCGTTGCCTGGACGGTGACGTAGCGGTCCCCGGCCGCCTCCGCCGCCTGGACCACCCGGCGGGCGCCGGCCTCCCAGGTGTCCAGGTCACCGCGGTGTCCCTGGACGTAGGCGAGCTCGTCCGCCGCCAGCAGCTTCTTGGAGAAGTCACCGGCCTTCTCGAAGAGCTTCTCGGCCTCGCTGCAGGCGCGGACGGCCTCGTCCAGCTCACCGGTGCCCCAGGTGTAGAAGTTGGCGAGGCGGAACTTCACCGCCGCCCGCCGACCCGGATCGGCCGAGCCTTCGAGAGCGGCGTCGATCTCACGCATGGCTCTGATGCCGATGACGGCGCTGTCGACCCCGCCGCGATACACCCATTCCGCCTGCCAGGACATGGCGTCGAGCACATCGAGCCATCGCCGGTCGCCGTGGGGCACGATCTCGACCAGCGCACCGAGGATGGTCAGGGCTTCACGGTATGCCTGCTTCCCCTCGGCCTGACGGACCGCCTCGCGCAGGGCTTCGATGGCCTCGGGATCACCCACCTCGGCGGACCGGGAGAAATGGGGAGCCGCTTCGCCGAGCCGCTCCGAATCGAGCAGTGCCCGCCCCACCAGCCGGTGCAGTACCCGCTGCCGGGCACCGCCCATGCCCTGATAGACCGTGTCCCGGACGAGGGGCTGTTCGATCTGGTAGGTGACCTCCCGGCCTCTGGCTTCCTCCGCGATCAGGCGGGAGCGAACGAGTGGCCGCAGGATTTCGCCCACCTTCTCCAGAGGCTGGCCGCTCACTCTGATCAGGTCGCCCAGCTCCGCCGGGCGCCCCAGTGTGGCGAGCAGTTCGAGGATCTCGATGGTCGCCTCGTCGAGCAGCTTGAGCCGGCTGCTCACTCGCTCCGCCAGTCCCCCCGGTAGGGCGCGCAGCTTCGGCTGGGAAAGGTCAGCACCCTCATCGAGCAGCGCCTGGAGGAGTTCGAGGGCGAAGAGGGGATTCCCCCGCGCTCGTTGGACCAACCAGTTGACGAGGGCCTCCGAGGGCTCGCTCTGAATCGCCTCCTCGGCCAGCTGGGTGACCGCGGCGCGGTCGAGCGGGTCGACCATCACCCTGGAGAGCAGCGCCTCCTGCTCCAGGCCGGAGATCACCTCGCTGGCTGCGTGCTGGTCGGCCAGCTCGCCGAGTCGCGCCGCGGCGATCACCAGGATGCGGGTATCCGAGAGGTTGCGCGCCAGGTAGGCGAGGGCCTCCCAGGAGGACGCGTCGGCCAGGTGCACGTCGTCCAGAAAGAGGACGAGCGGAGTCTCGCGCTCGAGGTTCTCGAGCAAGGCCGCCAGTCCTTCGAGCAGGCGGAGGCGCGGCGGCTCCCGGTCAGGGGCCGAACCCCGGGCGCGGGCCACGCTCCGAAGCAGACCGGCGAGGTCATCCAGGAACCCTCCGCAGAGCCGCGAGACCTCGTCGGTACCGAGACTCCGCAGATAGCGATCGAGCGCTTCGCCCCACAGACCGAAGGCAGCGGTGCCGCTGAACGGGTAGGCGCGGGCCAGGAGAACGGGCGCCGATTTCTCCTGGCGGGCGAGGAACTCACTGACCAGGCGGGTCTTCCCGACGCCAGGATCACCGGAGAGGAGCACGCAGCGGAATTCACCGGCCAACGACCGCTGCTGCTCGCCGTCCAGGACCG
>Ga0299907_10000120_pt1 | contig 30120 bp, 25 predicted proteins | sample RVTome_16_FD_198680 | JGI IMG/M metagenome (GOLD analysis project Ga0299907, IMG submission 198680) | Soil microbial communities from uranium-contaminated site in the Upper Colorado River Basin, Wyoming, United States - RVT152D67 (version 2) ...
TGAAGACGCGATAGAACCACGCGACCGGATGCGGTAGAAGCAGTCGCACGACGACGAGGAGGGGGGAGTCGTGGCAGACACGATGATGCCGCCGCCACCACCGGCGACGGCTAGCGGAACGGCGCGCGAGGAATACGAGCGTCTCGGACAGAAGAAGCTGAAGCTGATCGATGTGCTCGCCCAGTCGGTCGGCTTCATGGGCCCGGTGTTCGTGGCGGCGTTCATCATCCCGCTGGTCATCGGGTTCAATTTCTCGGGTCGCGGCGCGGGAACCTCGACACCTCTCGCGATCCTGCTCGCGGGAGCGGGGACGTTTGCTCTCGGCTGGATCGTCGCTCAGTACGCAAAGCGGATCCACGCGGCCGGATCGCTGTACGACTACGTATCCGCGGGCCTGGGACGCACGATCGGGGCGGGCGCGGGGTGGCTGTACTACGGGGGAACGATCATCCTCACGACCGGCCTGGGGCTGCTCATCGGCGGGTACGTGCACGACAACCTGTGGCCCGTCCTGTTCGAGGCTGAATCACCGTTGGACATCTGGGTGTGGGACGTCATCTTTGCGCTGGGTCTGTTCGTGGTGCTGTTCCTCGGGGTCCAGATCTCGACTCGAGTCCAGCTCACGCTGGCCTTGATCTCGATCGCCGTGCTGCTGATCTTCTTCGTCACGGTGATCGCGGACCTCGGTGCGGACAACGACTTCGGCGTGGTCTTCGATCCCTCGCCGGAAGGCGGCTTCAGCGGCATCCTGTTCGGCGTCCTCTACGGCGTCCTTGCCTTCGTCGGGTTCGAGACGGCGGCGAACCTGGCGGAGGAGACGGCCGAGCCCAAGCGCTCGATCCCTCGCGCCGTCCTCGGTGCGGTCTTGATCGTGGCGGTGTTCTATCTGATCGCGGCCTACGTCGAGGTCGCGGGGTTTGGCTTCAACCTCTCGGTGATCCTGGATCCGGCCGTCGCGAGCGCGCCGCTGTTCGCCCTCGCCGATCCATCGAGCGAGTTCGGCTCCGAGTCCTGGCTCAAGATCCTGTTGGTCGTGGTCTTCCTCGACATGCTGGCCGTCTACATCGGGGCTGCGGTCGCCTCGACGCACGGGGTGTTCGCACTCGCGCGCGATCGCCGGCTCCCGGCAATGGCAGCGGGGGTATCCCGCAGGTACGGGACGCCGGTTGGCGCGATCGCGCTGTTGATTGTCGTTCAGGCCGTGCTCGTCGTGGTGTCGGAAGCGAACGACACCCTTCTCGCGCTCCCCGGCTTCCCCCACTATTACTCGGTGTTCGTGTGGTGCGCCACGTTCGGCGGGTTTGCGCTGCTGGTCGTCTATCTGCTCATGTCGATCGGTGCGTTCAGGGAGGTCTCGAACAACCCGAACAAGGCCGGGCTCATCATCGCGGCCACCGTCGGCATCGCCATCACCGGCGCCGGGATCTGGGGCTCGTTCTACAAGGTTCCCAGTCCGACCCTGATCGCTCCGTGGTCCGCCCTCATCTGGTTCGCAGTCGGAATCGTGTACATGCTCGCGGTGAAGGGACGTGAGCCGGCAAGCGAAGCGCTGTCGGACCTGCGCGGCTGAGACAACCGGTGTCCGTGGCACGGGCGGGGCGACCGCCCCGGCTCGTGCTCATCCTGTCCGAGAACTGGACGCTGTGGTCCCCACGAGACCTCGGCGCGCTCGTGAACGCCGCCGTCGAGGCCGAGCGGGCCGGGTTCGACGGCGTGATGGTGAGCGAGCACATCGTGCTCGGACCCGGATCGGACGCCGACGGCGTGCCGGAGAACCCGCGCGACTACGCGCTGCCCCGGAACCAGGATCCGTCGATCGCCTGGCCGGATCCGCTCGCGGTGCTGGCCGCCGTCTCGTCCGTGACGAGAACCCTTCGACTGATAGCGAGCTCGGTCATTGCGCCGCTTCGGCACCCACTCGCGTTGGCGAAGCAGCTGGCCACGCTCGATCTGTTGTCGCGCGGGCGGCTGGTCGTGCAGCCGACGGTCAGCTGGCACGGCGCCGAGTACGACGCGCTCGGCGTTCCGTTCTCCAAGCGGGGGGAGCTGCTCGACGAGCATCTCGACGTGTGGCGAGCGGCGTGGGCCGATCCCCGCGTGTCGTTCCGCGGGCGTCACTATCGATTCGACGATGTGTGGGTCGAGCCGAAGGCGTACCGGCCGGACGGTCCGCCGCTGTGGTTCGGCAGCACGTCGATGCACGACGCCCTCCTCCGCCGGCTCGTCCTGTACGGGAGCGGCTTCAACCCGCTTGGCCCGCCGACCGACGAGGATCTCGCGCGGTTGCGCACGGCGATGTCGGCCGCCGGCCGTGACGTCTCCGAGCTGGAGATGGTCGGCGGTACGCGCGGCCTGTTCCCGGACGCGACCACAGTCGCCGATCTCGACACCGCACTTTCGACGATCCCCGCGCAGATCGAACGGGGGTTCACCACGATCTGCATCAAGCCATCCCAATTCATCGACGATCCGCGTGAGATCGGCGCTTTCTGTCGCGGCGTCGTCGGGCGCGTCGGCGCCCTGACGTCATGACGGCGGGGGAGGCTGATCGAACGGGATGGTCGCGATGTCGGCGGCGAGGCCGCCGCCGTCGGCGACGAGCACCGAGCCGGTGACGATCGACGAATCGTCGGACGCGAGGAACAGGACGCACGAGGCGATCTCGTCGGCGGTCGCGGGCCGGCGCAGCGGCACGGTTGCCGTCGCGAGCGCATACGCCTCCTCGCGCGTCATGCCCCGACGCTCGGCGACCGTGTCCATCTCGTCGTCCCCCATCGGGGTCACCACCCATCCCGGGGCGATGGCGTTCGTGCGGACGCCGTACGGCCCGTAGTCGACCGCGATCGAGCGGGCCAGGCCGAGGAGCGCGTGCTTGGATGTCACGTAGGCCGCCGAGTCCGTCGCGCTGACCAAACCCGACGTGCTGGAGACGAGCACGATCGAGCCACCGCCGCGCTCGATCAGGGAGGGTATCGCCGCGCGAACGAGTCGTAGGACGCCGGTCACGTTCACATCGAGTGTCCGTTGCCACCGCTCGTCGTCGACGTCGCCGGCGGTGCCGCCGAATCCGGTCCCCGCGTTGGCGACGACGACGTCGAGTCCGCCGAACGTCTCGACCGCCGCACGGACGGCGGCGGGCGCGTGCTCAGGATCGGTTACGTCGCCCGGGGCTGCAATCCCGCCGGTCTCCGCGGCGACCGCGTCGAGGGGGTCCTCCCGCCGGCCGGTGACGACGACCTTCGCTCCCTCGGCCGCGAAACGCCGGGCCGTCGCGGCGCCGATGCCCGTTCCGCCCCCGCTGATGATCGCGACCTTGCCCTCGAGCCGCATCGCACCGCCTTCGCTACGCTCGGCGGACGATACCCGACGGCACCGCGATATCGCGTTCGAGGATGCGTCGATGGCAAACATGGAGCCGCACCGGCGTGAGGATCATCCCGAGCTCGAGGACCTGTGGCGGCTGTACGACGACTCGATGTCGTTCGTGCCGAACAGCCTGTTCACGATGGCCCGGCGACCGGAGATCCTGAGGGCGTTCAGCGACCTGATCACGCAGATCTGGCGAAGCGGCACGGTTCCCGTGGGACTCAAGCCGCTCGTGGCGATCGTCGCCAGTACCGCGGCCGGCTGCCGCTACTGCCAGGCGCACGAGACGGTGGACGCGAAGATGCGCGGGGTGGACGAGCGCAAGATCGCCGAGATCTGGGACTTCGAACGGTCGCCGCTGTACTCGGACGCGGAACGTGCCGCACTCCGGTTCGCTCGGGACGCCAGCGTGGTGCCGAACGTCGTCACTCCAGAGCACTTCGTCGAGCTCAGGCGCCACTGGGACGACGGCGAGATCATCGAGATCCTCGCGGTGATCGGGCTGTTCGGATTCCTGAACCGGTGGAACGACTCGATGGCGACCGATCTCGAGGATGTGCCGACCGCGTTCGCGAACCGAACCATCGGACGGAGTGGATGGGACGCGGGCAAGCACGGATGACGATCGGCGAACAGATCAGGCTGGAGGAGCTCGAACGAGATCCCTATCCGATCTACTCCCTCCTCCGGGATCAGGAGCCGGTGAGCTGGGTCCCTGCCGTCCAGCTGTGGCTCGTGACGCGCTATGAGGACGTGCGCACGGTCGACTTCTCGCCGGAGATCTTCACCGCCGCCACCGATCCCTCGACCCTGAACCGAACGATGGGCGTGAACATGCTCGGATCCGAAGGGCCCGGCCAAGAGCGGATCAGGCGGATCGTCGAGCCGCCGTTTCGCCCGCGGGACGTGGAGGAGCGGGCGCAAGGGATGATCCCGAAGCTCGGCCATGAGCTCATCGACGGGTTCGTCGACCGGGGCGGATGCGACCTATTCCGTGAGTTCGCCGACCCGATGAGCGTCAGGTCGCTTCGGTTCATCCTCGGGCTCGACGAGATCCGGTGGGAGGACCTGCTCCGGTGGAACGAGGGGCTGATGCCAGGGTTGGCGAACTTCGAAGCCGATCCCGCCAAGCAGGCGCCTGCCGACGAGGCAAGCGCGGCGATGGGGGAGGCGATCGGGCGCGTGCTGGATCGCCTCGAACGCGAGCCGGACGGCTCGGTGCTCTCGTGGATGCTCCATCGCTCTGGCGAGGACGCGATGTCACGAGACGAGATCGTCGCGAACACGAAGTTGATGCTCTCCGGCGGCCTGCAAGAACCGCGCGACGTGATCGCGCTCGTCGTCTGGGCGCTCGGATCGCACCCGGAGCAGCTCGCGGAGGTTCGCAGCGATCGTTCGCTGATCAAGCCGGCCGTCGAGGAGACGTTGCGATGGGCCGGACCGGTCGGGACGTCGACCCGGCAAACGACGGAGGCGGTCGAGGTTGCCGGCACCAAGCTCGAGGAGGGCGCGCTGATCGCCGCCGTTCTATCGAGCGCGAACCGCGATCCGAATCGGTTTTTCGAGCCGGACCGGTTTGACGTCCATCGGCGAGAGGGAGCGCACGTGGCGTTCGGGGTGGGGAACCACTTCTGCCTCGGCGCCTGGTTCGGCCGACACCTCGCGCGCGTGTCACTCGACATCCTGCTCGACCGTCTGCCGAACCTGAGGCTGGAACCCGAACGTCCACCGACGATCAGCGGCTGGGAGTTCCGTGCACCCGACTCGACGTGGGTACGGTGGGACCGCGATGTAGAAGCGCATGTCAGAAGAGAGTAGTAGTCGGAGCCGACGTTTTCGGTTTGGGTACTATCCGTCGTCTACTGGTGTCTCGGCACTTCACATTATGATCGCGTCAGCCGCGGACCACTGAGAGAGTCGACGTGCGCTTCATGCTTGACACGATGATCTTCGATCACATCGTCGCGGACGATGCCCTCGCAAACTCGGTCGTGGCGGCGGTCCGCAACGGTTCGATCATGATCGTCACGACGCACATCCAAGAGGATCAGATTGCCGTGATTTCCGATGATAAGAAGCGGGAGGCAATCTTGCACATCCCTCGGGCCGTCGTTCCCACGACAGGATTCGCGTGGGATATATCGAGGTTGGGGATGGCGGAGCTGGCCGACGACGAGACCAGTGCAACGATTGAACGCATCGGCCAGCGGCACCTGCCGACGGTGAAGGACGCGTTGATCGCTTCGTCTGCCCGCGATAGAGCGGATGCGATTGTCACCGACGACAAGACGCTTCAGCGCCGAATTCGTCGAGAGGGCTTGAATGTGAAAGTGCTGACGTTCGAAGACTTTCGACGTTACATCGTGTCTCGCTAATGCGGTGAATCTCGCGTCCTCCTCGCCGGAAGAAGGAGACCGTTTCCGATGGCTGACAACCGCAACACGTTGCGGGCAATGGTCCAAGTTGGTTCAGACGTGTTGCTCAGTATTGGCTTGCTCAGATGCTCATCATCACCGAAATGGTTCAGATGAAGAATCGCGGGCTGGGTACGATCCTCTTCTTTACGGGGGGCGTCGTGCTGGCGGTCGGGGGACTGGTTTTGGTCGCAACTGAGCCTGGGCGGGAGCGAGTCTCTGCGGTGGGAGTGGCTTTGTTGGGGCTTGCGGTGGCAGCAGGCTTCAGTGTCCAGCTGATGCAGCCACCGAAGGTTGCCCGAGTGCTGCTCGAACGCGTCCAATTCGGCACGCAAGACGCTCAAGCAACGCTCCTACGCCGATATCGGATCCGGGGTGTCCTGATGACTTTGGCGAGCTCGTGTTTGGCCATCAGTGCCGTCCTGGTGACCGTTGACGGGGAGGCCTGGAAACAGATCGTCGCTTGGGTAGGCGCCGCATTCTTCGGTTTTTCCGCAGTGGTTATCGGCCTCCAATCAGGTCCAGGTGGCGCCCCAGCAATGACGGAGGAAGGCATCCTTTGGAAGGGAGCACCCGGAACAGTCTGGGTCCCGTGGTCAGAGATCCAGGCGGTGGAGTGCGGCGAGTTCGCCCGTCAACCATTTCTCGGACTCCGGCTTCGCAGGGACGCAAGGATTCAGATTGGTCCTCTCACCCGGTCCCTATCGAAGCTGAATCGATGGATTGTCCGGACCGACCTGTCGTTCTCGCTACAGGGCATCGAAGCGCCATGCCCCGACGTGGCCACAATTGTCGAGTTCTACGTGGAGCATCCGGACCTTCGCTCGGAGCTCGGAACGGTGGCATCGATCGATCGCATATCTGAACTCACGGATAAGGCCACAAATGACTAGGGCGGTGAGTCCAAGGAATCCGCCCCGCGCCGAGGTAGTTGGCTCGCTCCTGCGGCCTGCCAGTTTGCGGCAGGCGATCGAGTCGTTCTACGAGCCCGGTCATTCGGCGATCCTGCCCGACGAGCGCGCGAAGGACCGAACCGCTCTTCAGGAGCTCGAGGACGAGGCAATCCGCGACGCGGTGCGCCGGCAGATCGATCTCGGCCTGGATGTCGTCACGGACGGTGAGTTCCGTCGTTGGATGTTCCTGAACTCGTTCTACGACGCCGTCGAAGGATTCCGAACCGACAACATCGTGCACTTCCGAAACGCGCAGGGCGACGATGTGCCGCTGTCGGTGCACGAGATCGTCGACCGGCTGAAGCATGTGGATTCACCAGGCGCGCGCGAGGCGGCGTTCATGACGGCCGCGACGGACGGACACCCGTTCAAGGTCACGTTCCCCGCGCCGTCGATCTTCGGCCATCCGTTCTCGTACAAGCCCGGGATCACGTCGGGGTACGAGTCGCTCGAGGAGTTCGTTGCGCACGCTGTCGAGATCGAACGCGCGCTCGTCGAGGACGCGATCTCGTCGGGCGCCCGGTACGTCCAGTTCGACTTCCCCCTCTACCCGTACCTGGTCGACCCGGCGTGGGTGGCTCGGTTCGAGGAGCACGGCCATGACGTCGATACCCTTGTCGATGCCTCCGTCGCAGCCGATACGGCGATCCTTGAGGACATCCCGAGCGACGTCACGACCGCCCTGCACATCTGTCGTGGCAACTACCGCTCGTCGTGGATGTGCGAGGGCTCCCTCGAGCCCGTCGCGGATCGCGTGTTCGGGACGCTCCCGTACGACGCGTTCCTGGTCGAGTGGGACGACCTCGGCCGCGACGGCGGCTTCGAGCCGGTCCGGTACCTGCGCGACGGATCGATCATGGTGATGGGCATCGTGTCGACGAAGACGCCGGCGCTGGAGGACGAGGACGATCTCGTCGGACGGATGGAGGCGGCCGCAGCGTTCGTCGGTGGCGATATCGACCGCCTCGCGATCAGCCCGCAGTGCGGGTTCGCCAGCGTGATGGTCGGCAACGAGATCGACGAGGATGTCCAGTGGCGCAAGCTCGAGCTCGTCGCCAGTGTCGCCGACCGCCTGTGGAGCTGATCGATCAGGCTCGGCGCTAGAGTCGAGTCGATGAGCGACGGCGAACGGCCGCTGCGGCTCGACGTTCCACGCGAGGAGGCGCTCGCGCACGCCGTCGAACTGGTGACCGACGCGTGGCGTTCGTTCGACCGTTTCCGGCCGGAGGAGCCGCAGCTCGACGACCGTGTCCGCGAGCTGCTGCGCTCTGGCATGCCGTGGGACCCCACAGGGGTCCACGAAGCACTCGAGGACACGGGGAGGATCCTCGATGAGTCGATCGCGCAGCCGAGGCCACGGTACTTCGCGTTCATCGGGTCGAGCGGCCTGGAGATCGGGACGATCGGCGACCTCCTCGCGCACACGTACGACATCAACCTCGCCGTCGACGCGCGCGCCGCCACCGAGATCGAGAAGCAGGCGGTGCGATGGGCCGCCGAGTTCATCGGATATCCGTCTGGTTGCGCCGGCGCGTTCACGAGCGGGGGAACGGTCTCGAACACGAGCGCCCTGGCGGCCGCCCGTGAGTACGCCGTCCCCGGTAGCCGGCACGACGGCCTCGGACGTACGCGCGTCGCCGTGTACTGCTCGGAGGAGGTCCACTACTCGATCACGCGAGCGGTTGAGATGCTCGGCATCGGCTCACGGAACCTTCGCGCGATCCCGCTCGACAAGGACCGCGGTCTCATCGCGAGTGCGCTGGCCGAGGCGATCGACCGTGACGTCGCCGACGGCGTCGTCCCGATCGCCGTCGTCGCGACGGCGGGCACCACGCTCACCGGCGCGATCGACCCGCTCGACGAGATCGCCGACATCTGCGCCGAGCGCAACGTGTGGATGCACGTCGACGGCGCGTACGGCCTGCCGGCCGCGCAGCTTCGGCCGGACCTGTTCCGGGGGCTCGAACGAGCGCAGTCCGTCTCCATCGACGCGCACAAGTGGCTGTACCTGCCGAAGGCGTGCGGCGTCGTCCTCGTTCGGCGGCAGGAAGACCTGATCGCCTCGTTCGCGCACGAGCAGGGCTACCTGCCGCACCAGCAGCACGAGCTGCACGCCGTGGACATCACGTTCGAGTACTCGAGGCCGTTCCGCGCCCTGAAGTTCTGGCTTGCGATGCGCGCGCACGGCGCACGCGCGTTCCGCGACGCCATCGAGCGCAACCTGCGCGAGGCGCAACTGCTGTACGACGCGCTCGTTGAGCGGGACGACTTCGAACCGCTCGGCGAGCCGAAGCTGTCGATCGTTCCGTTCCGTCACGTGCCGCCGGGCGTGGACGACCCGAACGCACACAACCAGCGTTTGGCTGAGGCCCTCCAGGCAGACGGCCGGTTCTGGATCGCGAGCGCACTCATCGACGGCGACGTTTACCTGCGGCCGTGTTTCGTGAACTTCCGCACGACCGAAGAGGACGTGCTCGATCTGGTCGACGTCGCCGCCGAGGTCGGCGAGCGACTCCGCGCATAGCCGACGGGGCGAGCCGGCATGCCTCTACACTGCTGTCGATGACCGAGCCGCTCGTGGGCGTCGTGATGGGCTCAGGTTCCGACTGGGAGACGATGCGTCACTGCGCCGACCAGTTGAACGCGTTCGGCGTGCCGTTCGAGACCCGTGTGCTGTCCGCCCACCGGACCCCCGACGAGCTCGCGTCGTGGATCCCCTCGGCGGAGGAGCGCGGCGTCAAGGTCTTCGTCGCGGCCGCGGGCATGGCCGCGGCGCTTCCCGGCGTCGTCGCGTCGCAGACCACACTGCCCGTCTTGGGGGTCCCGATGGAGTCGAAGCTCCTCGGCGGGCTCGATTCACTGCTTTCGATGGTGCAGATGCCGGGCGGCATCCCCGTCGGCGTTCTGGCCATCGGTAAAGCGGGCGCGGTGAACGCGGCGATCCTGGCGACGCAGATGCTCGGGCTGACGGACGCCGGTTTCCGCGAGGCAGTGGTCAAGCACCGCTCGGCGCAGGCAGAGAAGATCCTCGCCGATTCCGACCCCTCCATCTGAAATCGCATGGTGCGTATCCTCACGCTCATTGCGGTTCTCGTCGCTGTCTCGTCGGTCTCAGCGCCCGTCCACGCCGGAAACGACGGATACGTCGCGTCGATCTCGCGGATCGATCGCCAGACGCGCCAGCTGATGACGGGAAGCTCGTGGCGGAAGGGGTGCCCGGTTGGGTTCGACGAGCTGCGGCTCGTTCGCATCACGTACTGGGGCTTCGATAACGAACCGCATCGCGGACGCTTGGTGATCCACCGCCGGTGGGCGGATGAGATCGTCGAGGTGTTCCGCAGCATCTATGACAGCGACTTCCCGATCCGCCGCGTTCGGCTGGTCGACAACTACGGCGCGGACGATCTCGAGTCCATGAAGCATGACAACACGTCGGCGTTCAATTGCCGCTACGTTGCTGGAACTACCACCTGGTCGATGCATGCGTTCGGGAAGGCGGTCGACATCAATCCGGTGGAGAACCCGTACGTCGACGGCTCGCACGTCTCACCGCCGAACGGGGAACCGTACGCCGACCGTTCGGACGTCCGACCAGGCATGGTCTACGAACGCGACATCGTGTGGCGCGCGTTCCACAGCATCGGCTGGGAGTGGGGCGGCACGTGGCGGTCGGCGCAGGACTACCAGCACTTTTCCTCGAACGGCAGGTGAGGTGCCTTTTTGCGCGCTTCTCGTTCCCGGGCTTAGATTCGACGCATGAAGCAGAAGGAGAGGGAGAAGCACGAGCAGAAGCGGCCCGACCGCATCCCGAAGAAGGCGTATGAGAAGGAGCTCCTTCGCCTCCAGGAAGAGCTCGTGAAGATGGAGGACTGGGTCAAGGCCCAAGGCACGCGGGTCGTCGTGGTGTTCGAAGGTCGCGACGCGGCGGGCAAGGGCGGCGTCATCAAGCGGATCACCCAGTACACGAACCCCCGTGTCACTCGGATCGTCGCGCTCCCAATACCGACCGAACGCGAACGCACGCAGTGGTACTTCGAGCGCTACGTGGCCGAGATGCCCGCGGCGGGCGAGATCGTTCTGTTCGACCGGTCCTGGTACAACCGCGCCGGCGTGGAGAAGGTTCTCGGCTTCTGCACGCCGGAGGAGCACCGCCGGTTCCTCCGTCAGTGTCCGGTGTTCGAGCGCCTGCTCATCGAGGACGGCATCAACCTCATCAAGTACTGGTTCTCCGTGAGCGACGAGGAGCAGGAGAGGAGATTCAAGGCACGCGTGGACGACCGCATGCGCCGGTGGAAGCTCTCCGAGACCGACCTGTACTCCCGGACGCGGTGGGTGGATTACTCCCGTGCGAAAGACGAGATGTTCGTGCATACGGACATCGCCGAGGCGCCGTGGTACGTCGTCGCGGCGGACGACAAGCGGAGCGCGCGGCTGAACTGCATCGCGCACCTCCTGTCGAAGGTCCCGTACCAGGAGAAGCCGCTGCCCGAGATCGAGATCCCGAAGCGGCAGAACGATGAGGGCTACGTGCGACCGCCGCTGAACATGTACACGTACGTGCCGGACCACGCGGCGTCGCTCACCGGTTAGACCGGACGCCGAGAGAAGTCATGACAATCACGGACATCGCGAGCCCCATGAACACCGGCCGCAGAAAGCGGACCCGGCGGATCGTCGGCGTGCTCATCTCGCTCGTCATCGTCGTCGCGATCTTCGTGTACGCGATTCCGCAGATCGCCGACTACTCCGCGGTCTGGGCGACGATCTCGTCGCTGACACCGGTCGAGCTCTGGTCGCTCGTCGGCGCGATGGTGTTCAACCTCGTCACCTACTGGCTCCTCAACATGGCGGCGCTGCCCGGACTGAGGTTCGGACAATCGGCGGTGCTCACGCAGACGGCCACGTCGGTCGCGAACACACTGCCGGCGGGCGGCGCCGTCGCCGTCGGGCTGACGTACAGCATGCTCCGGTCGTGGGGGTTCGGCGGCCAGGATATTGCCCTGTACGTCGGCGTCACCGGCATTTGGAACATCTTCCTCAAGCTCGGCCTGCCGATCATCTCGCTCGCACTCCTCGCCATCACCGGTCAGGCGAATGCGGCGCTCGTCGTTGCGGCGTTGATCGGTCTCGCCATCCTCGCGGTGGCCGTCGCTTTGTTCGCGCTCGCGCTGTGGAAGAAGGAGCTCGCGCGTCGGATCGGCGATCGGTTTGGAAAGATCGCCTCTGCGCTCGTCAGGCCGTTCGGAAGGCCGCCCATCACGACGTGGGGCGAGCAGGCGGTGGCGTTCCGGAAGCGAACGATCGTCCTCGTCGCGCGGCGATGGCTGGCGATCACGCTCACCACCGTCGTCTCGCATCTCGCTTTGTGGTTCGTCCTGCTCCTGGCCCTTCGGCACGTGGGCGTCTCCGAAGGCCAGGTCTCGACGCTCCAGGTCCTCGCGGTGTTCGCGTTCGGACGGCTGCTCACTGCGCTGCCATTGACGCCCGGCGGACTCGGAGTGGTGGAGCTCGGCTACATCGGTGGCCTCGTCGCGGCGGGCGGGAGTCGCCCGCACGTGGTTGCGGCGGTTCTGCTGTTCCGCGTTCTCACCTACGGCATCCAGATCCCCATCGGCGGGTTCACGTACCTCATCTGGCGGGCGCGATCGGGGTGGCGCCGCGGGAACGACGAGGACGCCGGGAGCGCGCACGCGCCTGTCGCCTCGAGCTAGCGCGATGGGTAAACGCGCCGTAGGGATCGTGTCGATCGTGTTGTCGATCGCGGCGTGTGGCCCCGATGTTCCCCAGACGACATCGACGCTGAACGACGACGCGATCACGGTGGCATCGTTCGAGTTCCCGGAGAGCGTGGTCCTCGGCGAGATCTACGCGCAGGCACTCGAAGCCGAGGGCTTCAACGTGAAGCGCCAGCTGGGCATCGGGTCACGCGAGTTGGTCGAACCGTCGCTCGAGCGGGGACTCGTCGAGCTCGTCCCCGAGTACGCGGGTTCAGCGCTCGAGTTCCTCGCGGGCGGCGAGAGCCTCGCAACCTCCGATGAAGAGCTGACGCACGCTCGACTGGTCGATGCATTCGCCGAGCGGGGGGTCGACGTGCTCACGGCCGCGCCGGCCCAGAATCAGAACGGCTTCGCCGTCGCACACAAGACGGCCGAGCGCCATGACCTCGAGGCGATCAGCGACCTGACGGCGATCGACGAGGACCTCGCGTTCGGTGGCCCGCCCGAGTGCCCCGAGCGTCCGCTGTGTCTCGCCGGGCTGAAGAGCACGTACGGCCTCGGATTCGACCGATTCGTGACGCTCGACGCGGGCGGTCCGCTCACGGTGTCGGCGCTCCGAGCCGGTACGGTCGACGTCGCGCTCCTGTTCACCACCGACGCCGCGATCCAAGAGAACGACTTCGTGCTGCTCGAGGACGATCGTGGCCTTCAGCCGGCCGAGAACGTCACGCCCGTCGTTCGAGACGAGGTGATCGAGCGCCATGGTGATCGGTTCGTCGGTGTGGTCGACGCCGTGTCACGGTTGATCACGACGGCGGAGTTGCGCGCACTGAACGCAAACGTGACGTTGGAAGGCGCGTCGCCGGAGCGCGTCGCTGCGGCGTGGCTCGCCGAGCGTGGTCTCCTCGACCCGAGGGACTAGCATCTCGATCCGGACGATCGACCGAGGGGACAACCACGCGAACGCCTGAGTCGAGCGCGACGCACGTGGGTGGGCGCCGAGCGCTCGCACTGGGCGACGTGCGCCGTCGCCCGTCGGGTGAACCTCCGCCTCTACCACGTGAGCTCGGCGGAAGCGGCAAGTTCTGGCTGGGCATGACGGCGTACTTCCTGGTCGTCCTGATCGTCGTCGTCGTGTTCGACGGCTTCGGTGACGTCTTCGATCGGTTCAACACCGAGCGGCTCCTCGACGTGGCGGCGCTGCGGACGGCCTGGCTTACCGACGTGGCCGAGTTCGTCGCCGCGCTCGGCAATCCTTGGACGATCCGCATCCTGCGCTGGGGCACGATCCTTGCGCTGGTCGTCGTCAAGCGATGGCGTCACCTGTTCGTGCTCCTCGGCGCGATCCTGGTGCTGGAGATCGTCACGTACCAGATGACGATCGCGCTCGCCCGGCCGCGTCCGCTCGGGGTCGAGATCATCGGCTCGTGGGAAGGGTTCGCCACTCCGTCCCGCCCGGTTGCGTCTTTCGCCGGCACCCTGGTCGGCATGCTGTATTCGCTCGTCATTCCCGGTCGTCCTCGGAACATCGGGAAGTGGATCGCCGGCGTGGCGATCGTCACGCTCGCCGTGTCGCGCATGTACCTGGCCGTTGACCGGCCGACAGACGTCGTCTACGCCGGCATCTTCGGGGTTGCCGTCGTGCTCGTGGCGTTTCGCTGGTTCGCGCCGAACGAGGCGTTCCCGGTGGCGTACCGCCGTGGCAAGTCGGCGCACCTGGACGTTGGTGGCCGTCGCGGAGAGGCGATCGTGAAGGCGGTTCGCGAACAGCTCGGTCTGACCGTGCTCGACATCAAGCCCGTCGGCCTCGAAGGCTCGGGGGGGTCGACGCCGCTCCGCCTCCGCGTCGCGGCCACCGAGTCCGAACCCGAGCAGAACCTGTTCGCGAAGCTCTACGCGAAGAACCACGTCCGCGCGGACCGCTGGTACAAGCTCGGACGAACGATCCTGTACGGCGCGCTGGAAGACGAGACACCGTTCCAGAACGTCCGCCGCTTCGTCGAGTACGAGGACTACACGCTGCGACTGCTCCAGGACTCGGGCCTTCCCACCGCCAAGCCGTACGGCATCGTGGAGATCACTCCGGAGCGTGAGTACATGATCGTCACCGAGTTCTTCAAGGGAGCCGTCGAGATCGGGGAGGCCGAGGTCGACGAGCGCGCGATCGACGGCGGCCTCCGGCTGATCCGGAACATGTGGGACGCCGGTCTCGCGCATCGCGACATCAAGCCGGCCAACCTGATGGTTCGAGACGGCGAGGTCTTGCTGATCGACGTGTTCTTCGTACAGGTTCGGCCTTCACCGTGGCGACAGGCCGTCGACCTGGCGAACATGATGCTCGTCCTCGCACTCCGGTCGGACGCCAAGAGCGTCTACGAAGCCGCGCTCGACTACTTCACCGAAGACGAGATCGCCGAGGCGTTCGCGGCTACGCGCGGCGTGGCCAGTCCGACACAGCTGCGGACGGAGATGAAGCGCGACGACCGCGACCTCCTGGCGGAGTTCCGCGCGCTGGCGCCCGAGCGCGAGCCGATCAGGATCCAGCGCTGGAGCCTGCGCCGCGTCGGCATGACGGCGTGGGTGGTTGCGGTGTCCCTGTTCGCGCTTCTGCTCGTGATCAGCAACTGGAACGTATTCTCGTGAGGTTCACGAGACCCGCCGTCGTGCTCGGCGTCTGTCTCGCCCTCCTCACGAGCTGCGAGTCCCGCCAGCTCCAGCAGGTCACGTGCGAACCGGGCGACGCGAGCCTGATCCTGGTGGCGCAGGCGGTGCCGACGGCGACGCTCCTCCCATGCATCACCGAGTTTCCGGTGGGCTGGATCTTCGGCGGCTCCGAGATCCGGAGCGGGTCCGTGCGCTTCTGGCTCGACTCGGACCGAGCCGGACTGCAGGCGCTCGAGGTCTCGCTGACCAGGCAGTGCAATTTCTCGAAGGCCGTCGAGGTGACACCCGGCGCCGACGAAGCCGGCACTCGCCGTTTCGAGGAGCCCATCAGCCTGCCGCCGAGATTCGTCGCCAACCGGTACTACGTGTTCGAGGGCGGATGCGTGACCTACCGTTTCGCCTTCAACGTCAACGCGTCGCCCACGCTGTCGTTCGATGTGGACGAGGCCCTCTCCTTCCGGCCGCGCGCGGCGCTGGTGGAGGAGATGCGGAAACAGGTCGGCCTGGAGCTCTGCGGTGCGGGCGCAAGCCCGTGCCCAGGTTGATCGACGCTCGGTGCTGACGAATCACCGTCGCGCGCTCGCGTACGCCGTCGGGCTGTTGGTCGCCACGATCGTCGTGTTCCTGTTGGTCGCGTTCGAGTCGACGCTCACGTGGGTGCAGACGGTGGACGACGCGGTCTATCGACGCGCGAACGAGCTGCGGATCGGTGTGGCGACCGTGCTTGCGCGGTTGCTGAATGTGCTCGGGGGCGGTTGGGTGCTCATACCGCTCAGGATCGCGGTGGCGGTGTGGCTCATGGTTCGGCGCCGGTGGCGAGTGCTGACGGCGTGGCTGATGATCTGGTTCGCATCCGAGGTCGCGATCAACCTGTTCAAGGCGTGGTACGAGCGCCCCCGACCGCCCGGCTCGCTCGTGGCGACGAGGGGGTTCTCGTTCCCTTCGGGACACGCCGTTGCAACGGCAGCCACCGCGATCGGGTTGGTGCTTGTGCTTCTGCCACCCGGGCATCGTCGCCGGCACTGGGAGGTCTATTCGGTCGTATTCGCGTTCGTGATGGCGCTCTCGCGCGTGTACCTGAACGCGCACTGGCTCAGCGACGTGGTGGCGGGAACACTCCTCGGCGCCACGATCGCGCTCGCGGTCGCGGGGCTCGTCACGGAGGTGCACGACGTGGTGATGAAGCGACGAGCGCGATCAAACATGTCGTCGGTAGCCATTTCCGTGCGGCGGTAATCAATCAACCGCTCCCGTCGCGACTCCGCGCGTGAAGGTGCTCGAACGGCGCCGCCTCGTCGTCCGACATCCAGTCCGGCCGAACGCCGTGGCCGACGGTCGAGATGTGATTCTCTTCGACCTCTTCGCCGTACTCCCATGCCTCACCGCGTCGGACGGCCAGGAGCGCGTTGATCTCGCCGGCGTGGTAGTGGCAGTGGCCGGCGACGATCACGAGGATCTGCGAGAGCGGGAGTGCGCCGCCCCAGTGAACCGGTCGCCGTTCGTCGAGGTTGTCGATCCCGTCGAGTGAAACGACCCACGCCGCGTGCGAACGCTCGAACCAGTCGACGACCTCGGCGAAGTAGTCCTCCGTGGGCTCGATCGTGTCTCTTCGACCACGCGGCCAGTCGGTTTCCATCCAGTGACGCGGTTCGGGGTCGAACGCGTAGGAGCGGTAGACGGCGCTCCACGCGGCGACGTGCTTGCTCAGCCCGAGGATCGAGCGGTACCCGCCCGCCGCGAACAGGGCCTCGTCCAGCGAGACGCCCTGGACGTTCTCGACGAAGGCGCGGTGCGCCTCCTCGAGCATCGCTTTCGCCAGTGCTCGCTCGTCGGGCACATCGCGATGATGCCACGAGTGCGGAGGCGTAGGGTCGGCGCGTGTACCGACGAAGGCGGGTCGATGCGCTGCTCCTCGCGGTGGGCGTGGTCGTTCTCGTCGGGTCGATGTTCGGCGCGAGCGCCGATGAGGTGCCGGCGTGGGAGGAGACGCTCTTCGGGTGGGTGAACGGCCTGCCGGATGCCCTCTATCCGGTGATCTGGCCGCTCATGCAGTACGGAACGTTCATCACGATTCCGATCGTGTGTGTGCTCGGCCTGCTGGTGAAGCGCTGGCGTTTCGCGATCGTGTCACTCGTGGTCGGTGTGGGGATCTACTACCTGGCGAAGGTGGTGAAGCTCGTCGTCGAGCGCGGCCGCCCAGGCGCCGAGCTCGCGGGCGATTTCGATCTCCGCGGCGTCGGTCCCTTCGGGCTGGGATTCCCGTCTGGGCACGCCACGGTTTCGGCCGCACTCGCGGTGATCGCGTCGGCGTACCTCCCGCCTCTGTGGGGGAGGCTTTCGATCGCGCTCGCGGTGATCGTGAGCTTCGGCCGCGTGTACGTCGGCGCGCACCTGCCCCTCGACGTGATCGGTGGTGCGGCGCTGGGCGTCGCGGTCGCCGCAGCCGTCAACCTCATCATCGGCGTCCCGACGAACGTGAAAGAACGAGCCCGTCGCACCACCGCAGAGTCACACAATCGTGAGGGAACCACCACCGGCTAGCGTTCGCCGGTCAGAGAATGGCGCCGCCCGAGTGGAAAAGAGGAGGTAGAACCATGGAGAACCAGGTCCTCGAGGCGTACGAGCGACTCGTTGCCGCGTTTCGCGAAGGCCGATGGGACGACAAATTCGCCTGCTTCGCCCCCGAGGCGACGGTCGTCGACGGCGAGCAGTGGTTCGGCTCGTCGGACGAGTACAGGTCCGCTTGGGAGCGATGGGCAGCGGGGCAGCAGAACGGCTCCGCCATTCTCTCTGTTGATACCAGCGTCATGAAGCTCCACATGCTCGGTGACGTGGCGGTCCTTGTGCACTCGATCCATATGCGCCAGCGAACCGACGAAGGCGAGGAGACGGCTCACGAACGAGAGACCATCGTGTTCGCCAAGCAGTCCGACGGTCGGTGGCTGGTGGTACATCAGCACCTATCGCCCCCCAACCGGACTGAGTCGTCACGACCTTCGATGGACTCCTTCTAGACACGGCGCGTCTGCACGCGTGTTGAATCGTCGCAACACGCGTTTACCAGTCGAAGCGCGCCGGGGAGGACTCGAACCTCCGACCCGCTGCTTAGAAGGCAGCCGCTCTGTCCACTGAGCTACCGGCGCGTATCTACCTGCGAAAATGCGCACTACAACCCGTAGCACCACGCTCGCTGAGCTGCTGCCATGATAGTTCAGCAGCCGATACCGGAGGGCGAGCCGCCGATCATGAGCGCGATCGACATCAGGCCAACCGACCAGGCAACTTGCTCTTGGTGGTGACGCTCCTCGTGACGCGTGCCGTTGCCCACCGCCAGGCTCGTTGATCCCTCCGGAAGCCGGATCTTCGCTGGACGGTCGTGGCTGACCACTGTATTTGCGCGGTAGGGTCGAGCCGCCCGTGTTGACCGTTGCACCGCTGACTTCCCCGGGGGTGACGCCATAACCACCGCGCGCGCCGAGGGGAGACGCGCCGCCAGGTCGGGCGGCGCCGCCGATGCCGTCCGCGTGGTCGTGGAGGGCCTATGGCCCGAGATCGACGCGGGGCGGTTCCCCGTCAAGCGCGTCGTCGGCGAGGACATCTGGGTCGAGGCGGATGTGTTCGCCGACGGCCATGACCTGGTCGCCGCGGTGCTGCGCCATCGGTCATCGGTCGAAACGAACTGGCGCGAGGTCCGCATGCAGGACATCGGCAACGACCGGTTCCGCGGCTGCTTCACCGTCGAGGAGCTCGGCGAGTTCATTTACACGGTCGTCGGATGGATCGACCGGTTCGCGTCGTGGAGGCGCGACCTTCGAAAGAAGGTGGACGCAGGCCGCGACGTCGCGGTCGACGTCCTCATCGGCGCCGAACTGGTCGCGGCTGCCTCTCGCCGGGCCGATGGCTCCGACCGCGAGGCGCTCAAGGCGGCGGTCAAAGAGCTGAAGGGCGAACCGGCGGCGGCGCGCGACGCGGCATTCGACGAGGTCCTCCGCGACCTCATGAGCCGCTACCCCGACCGACGGCAGGAGGGTTCCTTCCCTCGTGAGCTCCGCGTGAACGTCGATCCTCCGCTCGCCCGGTTCGGCGCGTGGTACGAGCTGTTCCCCCGGTCCACCGCGACCGTTCCCGGCAAGCACGGAACGTTCGACGATGTGATCGCCCGCCTCCCGTACGTCGAGAAGCTCGGGTTCGACGTGCTCTACCTGCCACCGATCCACCCGATCGCGCACGAGCGTCGCAAGGGCAAGAACAACTCGCCGACGTCCAAGCCGGGCGATCCTGGTAGCCCGTGGGCGATCGGCGCCGCCGAGGGCGGACACACGGCGGTGCATCCCGATCTCGGAACGCTCGGCGATCTGGAGCGCCTCGTCGTCGCGGCGCGGGAACGGGGCATCGAGGTCGCGCTCGACATCGCGTTCCAGGTCACACCGGAGCACCCGTGGGTGCGCGAGCATCCCGAATGGTTCCGCCACCGTCCCGACGGCACGATCCAGCACGCCGAGAACCCGCCGAAGGTCTACGAGGACATCTACCCGCTCGACTTCGAGACGAACGACCGCACCGCGCTGTGGGAGGCGCTCCGCGACGTGTTCCTGTTCTGGTGTGAGCAGGGCGTCCGGACGTTCCGGGTCGACAACCCACACACGAAGCCCTTCGCGTTCTGGGAGTGGGCGCTCGCCGAGGTGAAGGCGGCGCACCCCGACGCGATCTTCCTGTCCGAGGCGTTCACGCGCCCGAAGGTGATGTACCGGCTGTCGAAGCTCGGATTCACCCAGTCGTACACGTACTTCGCGTGGAAGACCGAGAAGCAAGACCTGACCGAGTACCTGATCGAGCTCACGAGAACCGGCGCTGTCGAGTTCTTCCGTCCGAACTTCTGGCCGAACACTCCCGACATCCTGCACGCATACCTGCAGACGGGCCGGCGTTCGGCGTTCGCCTCGCGGCTGGTCCTCGCTGCGACGCTGGCCTCGTCGTACGGGATCTACGGTCCCGCGTTCGAGCTCATGGAGCACACGCCTCGCGAGCCGGGCTCCGAGGAGTACCTCAACTCGGAGAAGTACGAGATCCGGATGTGGGATCTCGACAGGAAGGACAGCCTGGCTCCCCTAGTCACGAGGATCAACGAGATCCGCCGCGAGAACCCGGCGCTGCACGACATCCGGCGGTTGCGATTCCACGGGATCGACAATCAGCAGCTCATCGCGTTCAGCAAAACGACCGAGGACTATTCCAACGTGATCTTCGTCGTCGTGAACCTCGACCCACGGAATCCGCAGTCGGGATGGACGAGCCTCGACCTCGGTGAGCTCGGTGTCGGTCCGATGGAGTCGTTCGAGGTCGAGGATCTGCTCACCGGCGCGACCCACACCTGGCAGGGGTCGTCGAACTTCGTGCGGCTCGACGCTGAGGGCGAGCCGGCGCACGTGTTTCGGGTTCATCCGCGACGTAGCTCCAGGCAGACGGCACGTTGATGCGCGACCCGCTCTGGTACCGCGACGCAATCATCTACGAGCTGCACGTGCGCGCGTTCCAGGACTCGAGCGCCGATGGGATCGGGGATTTCCGCGGTCTCACTCGAAGGCTCAACTACCTCGCCGACCTCGGTGTGACGGCGCTGTGGTTGTTGCCGTTCTACCCGTCGCCGCTCCGGGATGACGGCTACGACATCGCCGACTACACGTCCGTGCATCCGGCCTACGGGACGGTTCGCGACTTCCGCGCGTTCCTCCGGGCGGCGCACGAGCGCGGCCTGCGGGTGATCACCGAGGTCGTCATGAACCACACCTCCGACCAGCACCCGTGGTTCGTGCGTTCGCGCAAGGCCGCCGCCGGCACCGTCGAACGCGACTTCTACGTGTGGAGCGACACGAGCGAGCGCTACCGCGAGGCGCGGGTGATCTTCAAGGACTTCGAGACGTCGAACTGGGCGTACGACCAGGTCACGGGTCAGTACTACTGGCACCGGTTCTACTCGCACCAACCGGACCTGAACTTCGACAACCCGCATGTGCGGCGCGCGATGTTCGACGTCGTCGAGTTCTGGCTCGACATCGGCGTGGACGGCCTCCGCCTCGACGCGGTGCCGTACTTGTTCGAACGGCGGGGGACAAACTGCGAGAACCTGCCCGAGACCCACGAGTTCCTGAAGTCGCTCCGCGCGCACATCGACAGCCGGTATCAGGACCGGATGCTGCTCGCCGAGGCCAACCAGTGGCCCGAGGACGCCGTCTCGTACTTCGGCGACGGCGACGAGTGCAACATGGCGTTCCATTTCCCGCTCATGCCGCGGATGTTCATGGCCCTTCGGATGGAGGACCGCTTTCCGGTGATCGACATCCTCGAGCAGACGCCGCCGATCCCCGACAACGCGCGGTGGGCGCTGTTCCTTCGTAACCATGACGAGCTCACCCTCGAGATGGTCACCGACGAGGAGCGCGACTACATGTACCGGGTGTACGCGCAGGATCCGCAGGCGCGGATCAACTTGGGGATCCGGCGGCGCCTGGCGCCGCTGCTCCGAAATGATCGGCGCGTGATCGAGGTGATCAACGGGCTCCTGTTCTCGCTGCCGGGGACGCCGGTCATCTACTACGGCGACGAGATCGGGATGGGCGACAACATCTACCTCGGCGACCGGAACGGCGTGCGGACGCCGATGCAGTGGAGCGCGGACCGGAACGCCGGATTCAGCCGAGTGAACCCGCAGCAGCTGTATCTACCCGTCGTCGTGGGACCGGAGTACCACTACGAGTCGCTGAACGTCGAGGCGCAGCAGGACAACCCGCGGTCGCTGCTGTGGTGGATGAAGCGACTGATCGCGCTGCGGAAGCGTTCGGCCGCGCTGTCGCGGGGGACGCTCGAGTTCCTGTACCCGGAGAATCGCCGGATCCTCGTGTTCATCCGTCAGCACGAGGACGAACGAATCCTCGTCGTGGTGAACCTCGCGCGCTCGGTGCAGTACGTCGAGCTCGACCTGTCCGCGTACCGAGGTCTGGTGCCGAACGAGCTGTTCGGCGCGACGGAGTTCCCGTCGATCGGGGAGCTCCCATACTTCCTCACGCTCGGACCGCACTCTTTCTACTGGTTCAGGCTGGAGCCCCAGGCGATCGACGTCGATCTGGGCGCCGCCCGCCGCCCTCCGGAGCTCGAGGTCGCGGGGTCATGGCGGAACGTGTTCGCCAAGGCGAATCGCCCTGCACTCGAGGAGGCTTTGCCGGCGTTCCTGCGTGGCTCCCGTTGGTTCGGCGGCAAGGCGCGGAGGATCCGGTCGGCCGAGATCGTCGAAACGATCCCGGTCGGGGACGACTCGCAGGTCGTCGGCGTGATCGGGCTCGTGTCGGTGGAGTACGCGGAGGGGGACCCCGAGACGTACGTTCTGCCGCTCGCGTGCGCTTCGGTCGAACGAACGCCGGATCTCCTCGAGTACCAGGCGCGGTCGGTCCTCGCCCGTCTTCGGACGCGCGAGGGCGAGCGCGCGTTGTTCGATGGGATCGGCGATCCGAAGGTGGCGCGGGCGTTGTTGGAGGCGATCCGGCGCCGTCGGCGCCTCGGCGCCGACGGCGCCCGCATCGACGCGGTTCCCACGAAGGCGTTCCGCCGGCTGGCCGGACCACCCGACGGCTCGTTCGACCCCCGGCCGTTGCAGGCGGAACAGAGCAACTCGTCGGTGCTCTTCGGCGACCGACTCGTCCTGAAGCTGTACCGCCGCCTCGAGCAGGGCGTGAACCCGGACCTCGAGATCGGACGGTTCCTGACCGACCGCGCGAACTTCGAGCACATCGCCCCGGTCGCCGGTGGCCTCGAGCTCCGAAGGGGACCGGGTCAGCCGCTGACGCTCGGGATCCTGCATGGATACGTCCCGAACGAGGGCGACGCGTGGTCGTTCACGCTCGACCGGGCCCGGGGATACCTCGAGGGCGTGCTGGCCCGTGCGGCCGCGCACCCCGACCTCAATCCGCCAGAACCGACGCTTCACGACGTCGTGAGTTCGGGTGTTCCCGACATCGCGGTCGAGACGATCGAGTCGTACCTGGAGTCCGCTCGGCTCCTCGGACGCCGAACGGCCGAGATGCACCTCGCCTTGGCGGGCGAGCAGGAGGATCCGGCGTTCGCGCCGGAGCCGGTGACGCCCTTCGAGCAGCGGTCGCTGTACCAGTCGCTCCGAGGCGTCGCGAACCGCACGATGCTGGTCCTTCGTTCGCACCCCGGCCTCGTAGGCGCCGACCAGCTCCTGGCCCTCGAACGGTCGATCTTCGAACGACTGCGTTCGGTCCTCGACGTCCGCATCACCGGTTCGAGGATCCGTATCCACGGCGACTTCCACCTCGGCCAGGTTCTGTACACGGGGCGCGACTTCGTGATCATCGACTTCGAGGGGGAGCCGGCTCGCTCGATCGGCGAACGCCGCATCAAACGACTCCCGCTGGTCGACGTCGCCGGCATGGTCCGTTCGTTCCACTACGCCGCGCACGTCGCCGCGCGCGCCGGCGACCTGGTCGAGCCCGAACAGGCGGTTCGCATCGCCCCGTGGGTGCGCCTGTGGTACGTCTCGGTGGCCGGCACGTTCCTGCGCGAGTACCTCGACATCGCCGAGAGCACCTCGTTCCACGCGCGCACGCGCGAGGAGTTTCGGGTCCTCCTCGACGGCTACATGCTCGGCAAGGCGCTGTACGAGGTGTCGTACGAGGCGAACAACCGACCCGAGTGGCTCCCCATCCCCGTCACCGGCGTCGTCGAACTGTTGAAGGAACCTCTGTGAGCTCCAGCCGGGCTCGGCACGACATGTCGCTCCTCACCGACCAGGACCTGTACCTGTTCAACGAGGGAACGCACGCGCGACTGTTCGAGCGGCTGGGAGCGCATCCGACGACGATCGACGGCGAGCCGGCGACGTACTTCGCGGTGTGGGCGCCGGGAGCGGGCTCGGTATCGGTGATCGGTGACCACAACGGGTGGAATCGCACCGCCGACCCGCTTCGCCCACGCGGATCGAGCGGCATCTGGGAGGGAGTCGTCCCGCGCGCGAGGCACGGCACGATCTACAAGTTCCACGTCGCCTCTAGCGACGGCCGCTACCGAGTCGACAAGGGCGATCCGCTGGCGGCGTTCTGGGAGGTTCCGCCCCGGACGGGAAGCGTGGTGTGGGACACGTCATACGAGTGGCAGGACGACGAGTGGATGCGGGATCGTGGCGGTGGCCAGGCCATCGACGCGCCGGCCTCCGTGTACGAGGTCCACCTCGGGTCATGGATGCGGGACGAAGCGGGCCAGATGTTCGGCTATCGCGACATCGCCCCTCGCCTCGCAGACCACGTGAAGTCGCTGAACTTCACACATGTCGAGATGCTCCCCGTGATGGAGCATCCGTTCTATGGGTCGTGGGGCTACCAGACGACGGGGTACTTCGCGCCCACGAGCCGGTATGGCGCGCCGCAGGACCTGATGGCGCTGATCGATCTGCTGCATCGCGAGGGCATCGGCGTGATCCTGGACTGGGTGCCGTCGCACTTCGCCTCGGACGAGCACGGCCTGGCGTACTTCGACGGGACGCATCTGTACGAGCACGCCGACCCTCGTCAGGGATTCCATCCGGACTGGGGGAGCTACATCTTCAACTACGGCCGGAACGAGGTGCGTTCCTTCTTGCTTTCGAGCGCGATGCACTGGCTCGAGCGATACCACGCCGACGGTCTCCGCGTGGACGCCGTTGCGTCGATGCTCTACCTCGATTACTCGCGGCGCGAGGGAGAGTGGATACCGAACGAGCGCGGTGGGCGCGAGAACCTCCGGGCGGTGGAGTTCCTGCGCGCGATGAACACGACGCTCTACGGGGCACACGCCGACATCCAGACCATCGCGGAGGAGTCCACCGCGTGGCCGGGCGTCTCAACGCCCGTCGACGCCGGCGGCCTGGGGTTCGGATACAAGTGGGACATGGGGTGGATGCACGACACGCTGCTCTACATGTCGAAGGATCCCGTCTACCGCACGCATCAGCACGACACGATCACGTTCCGGATGCTGTACGCGTTCGACGAGAACTTCGTCCTGCCGCTCTCCCACGACGAGGTCGTATACGGCAAGGGCTCGCTGCTGGCGAAGATGCCGGGCGACGACTGGCAGCGGTTCGCGAATCTCCGCCTGCTGTACGCGTACCAATTCGCCCAGCCAGGGAAGAAGCTTCTGTTCATGGGCGGCGAGATCGCGCAGACCACCGAGTGGAACCACGAGTCCGGCCTGGACTGGGGCCTCCTGCAGCGTGCGCCGCACGAAGGCGTGCGGCGCATGGTTGCCGACGTCGCCGCGCTGTACCGCGACGAGCCGGCGATGCACGAGCTCGACGCGAGTCCGGACGGGTTCGAGTGGGTGGACGCGTCGGATCGCGCCGCGAGCGTCATCTCCTTCCTTCGCAAGCCTCGGAAGGGACGGCCGGTCCTGTTCGTCGCGAACTTCACGCCGGTGCCGCGGCACCGCTACCGCGTCGGTGTCCCGGTAGGTGGGCGGTGGCGAGAGGTGCTGAACACCGACGCCGAGACCTACGGCGGGAGCGGACAGGGGAACTACGGCGGCCTCGAAGCGGACGATGTCGGGATGCACGGGCGGCAGCACTCGCTGGCCCTCGTGTTGCCGCCCCTCGGCGCCGTCTTCCTCACGCCGGAGGCCTCCTGACCTCGCGCGTCTGGCCCGGTTCGCCTTCGCCGCTCGGCGCGACGTGGGACGGCGAGGGGGTTAACTTCGCACTCTTTTCAGAGCACGCCACTGCGGTCGAGCTCTGCCTGTTCGAGCGGCCGGACGACGCCGCCGAGTCCCAGCGCATCCAGCTGCGCGAACGCACGGATCTTGTGTGGCACGCGTATCTGCCCGACGCGCGTCCCGGGACCCTGTACGGGTTCCGCGTTCACGGGGCGTACGTGCCGCAGGAGGGGCATCGCTTCAACCCGAACAAACTGCTGATCTGCCCATACGCGAAGGCGATCACCGGCACGATCGACTGGGACGACTCGCTCTACGGCTACCGGATCGGCGATCCCGCGGAGGACCTCGCCCTCGACGACCGCAATAGCGCCGGCCACATGCCGAAGGGCGTCGTCGTGGACACGGCGTTCACCTGGGGCGACGACCGGGCGCCCGACACACCCTGGAATCGAACCGTGATCTACGAGTGTCACGTCCGCGGCATGACAATGCGCCACCCCGACGTGCCCCCCGAGCTGCGCGGGACGTTCCTGGGTATGGCGTCCGATCCGATCCTCGATCATCTGCTCTCGCTCGGCGTCACCGCTGTCGAGGTCCTCCCGGTCCACCAGTTCGTCAGCGAGCGCGCACTCGTCCAACGGGGCCTGTCGAACTACTGGGGGTACAACTCGATCGGGTTCTTCTCGCCGCACGTCGCGTACGCGACCGGCGGCGGGGGACAGCAGGTCGACGAGTTCAAGTCGATGGTGAAAGCGCTCCACAAGGCGGGCATCGAGGTCATCCTCGACGTGGTCTACAACCACACCGGCGAGGGGAACCATCTTGGACCGACGCTATCGCTGCGCGGGATCGACAACGACGCCTACTACCGGCTGGAGCCGAACGACCGCCGCCGCTACATGGACTTCACCGGCACCGGTAACAGCTTGAACATGATCCACCCACGAACGATGCAGATGATCATGGACAGCCTCCGCTACTGGATCGGCGACATGCACGTCGACGGGTTCCGGTTCGACCTGGCACCTGTGCTCGCGCGGGAGCTCTACGAGGTGAACCGGCTGGGGACGTTCTTCGACATCATTCAGCAGGACCCGATGATCGGGCACGTGAAGCTCATCGCGGAGCCGTGGGACCTCGGCGAGGGCGGGTATCAGGTCGGCAACTTCCCCACGGGGTGGGCGGAGTGGAACGGGAGGTACCGCGACTGCGTTCGCAGGTTCTGGCGCGGTGACCAGGGCCAGGTGCCCGAGCTCGCCTCTCGATTGTCCGGCTCGAGCGATCTGTATGCCGCGAGTGGTCGTCGGACCTACGCGAGCGTGAACTTCGTCACCGCGCACGACGGGTTCACGCTCCACGACCTCGTGACGTACGAGCGCAAGCACAACGAGGCGAACGGCGAGGCGAATCGCGACGGTACCGACGCCAACTACAGCCGGAACTGGGGCGCCGAGGGCGAAACAGAGTCTGCGCGGATCAACGCCACGCGCGAACGCATGAAGCGGAACTTCCTCGGCACGCTGATCCTGTCGCAGGGCGTGACGATGCTCCTCGCTGGCGACGAGATGGGGCGCACGCAACAGGGGAACAACAACGCGTACGCACTCGACAGCGAGAGCTCGTGGGTGGCGTGGGATCTGTCCTCCGAGGACAGAGCGCTCCTGGCGTTCACCCGCGAGCTCTTGGGGATCTTCCGTTCGAACGCGGTACTTCGACGACGAACGTTTCTCACCGGACGGCCGCTTCCCGGCGGCGAGGCGAAGGACCTGTCGTGGCTGCGTCCCGACGGCACCGAGATGACCCAGGGCGATTGGGACGACCAGTCGAACCAGGTGCTCGGGATGCTGCTGCACGGCAGGGCGACCGACGAGGTGGACGAACGCGGCCGCCCCATCTTCGGGAACACCATCCTCATGCTGCTGAACGCGGGGACGAGGTCACGCGCTTTCGCCATGCCACGGATCGAGGACGAACAGGGACAGTGGCGCGTACTGATCAACACGGCGCAGCCCGGCCGACCGCTCGAGCGGGGGAAGCGAGTCAACGTCAACGTCGTCGCGCACTCCCTGATGCTTCTCAGGTACGAGAAGCCGCGGCGCGACGCCTCGTAGGATGAGGCCAATGACGCATTCGGTCGCCTCGTTCGTCGACGGCAGGTGGGTCCGGGACGCGCCGGGTGGAACGCTCGACATCCGTAACCCCGCGCGGCTCGACGAGAAGGTCGCCGAAGCACGTCTCAGCGACGCGACGTCGTTCGTGCAGGCGTGCCGTGCCGCTCGCGAGGCGCAGATGGCGTGGGCGCGCGTGCCAGCGCCCGTTCGCGGGCGCGCCATCCAGCAGCTCGGCCGGCTCGTCGAGGAGAACGCAGAGGCGTTGGCGCGGATCATGACGCGCGAGATCGGAAAGCCGATCAAGGAGTCGCGCGGCTCGGTTCAGGAAGTCATCGACACGTGCAACTTCTTCGTGTCGGAAGGGCGCCGCCTCTACGGGATGACGGTCCCGAGTGAGCTGCCGGACAAACAGCTGTTCACGTTCCGGAACCCAGTCGGCGTGGCGGCGATCGTCACCGCGGGGAACTTCCCGGTGGCAGTTCCGTCCTGGTATCTCGTGCCGGCGCTGCTGTGCGGGAACGCCGTGGTGTGGAAACCCGCCGAGTATGCGCCGGCCACGTCGCAGGCGCTTGCGGAGCTGTTCGTACACGCCGGATTCCCATCGGGGGCGTTCAACATGGTGATGGCGGACGGCGCCACGACGTTCGAGGGGCTGGAGCGTGCGCTCGGCGAGGGGCTCGTCGACAAGGTCGGGTTCACCGGCTCGACGGAGGTGGGGCGGCGGCTCGGAGAGCTCTGTGGTCGGCACCTTCAGTCGCCGACACTGGAGCTGGGCGGGAAGAACCCGCTCCTCGTGATGCCGGACGCGGACCTCGACCTCGCCGTCGAGGGCGCGCTGTTCAGCGGGTTCGGCACGGCGGGACAGCGGTGCACATCGCTCGGCACCGTCATCGTCGATCGCTCGGTGCACGACGAGTTCCTGTCGCGGTTCGCTCGCGCGGTGGAGACGGCGGCGATCGGCGACCCGTTCGAAGACGTGCTGTACGGACCGATGATCAGCTCGCGCTTCTGCGACCGATTCCTCGGGTGGCTCGACTGGGTGCAGCCGCACCACGACCTGTACGGCTCGAGCGGGACGGGCCGGATCACGGGTGAGAGCCCCCGTGACGGGTTCGTCGGCGATCCCGACGCCGGTCTCTACGTTCATCCCACGATCGTCGACGGCGTGACGATGGAGGACGACCTGTACAAACAGGAGACGTTCGGCCCGATCGTCGGCGTGGCGTCGTTCGACGACTTCGACGAGGCGCTGGCGCTGGCGAACGGCCACGGCTACGGGCTGTCGGCGTCGATCTACACGAACGACCCGAAGAACGTGTTCCGGTTCCGCGAGCGGGTCTCGGCCGGCATGGTGAGCGTGAACAACTCGACGACCGGCGCCGAAGCGCACCTGCCGTTCGGCGGCAACGGGAGGAGCGGGAACGGTTCGCGTCAGTCGGGCGTGTGGGTGCTCGACCAGTTCACGCGGTGGCAGGCGATGAACTGGGACTACAGCGGGCGACTGCAGAAAGCCCAGATGGACCTCCCGGAGCTCACGGCGGATCTCACGTTCCGGCTCGGCGAGCCGTAGATGCCCGATACGACGCTCATCCGCGCGGGACGACTCGTCGACGTTCTCGAGGGTGACGTGAAGCGGGCACAGGTGATCTCGGTTCGCGGTCAACGTATCGAGTCGATCGAACCGGATGGCGGCACGTACGGAGAACGCGCACGTGTCATCGACCTGTCGCAGTTCACCGTTCTGCCCGGACTCATCGATTGCCACGCGCACCTGATCGGCGAGCTCGAGACCGGCCACGGGTACGCCGCGCTGTTACAGCGGAGTGGAGCGCAGGAGGCGCTCTCCGGGGTTCGAAACGCGCGCGACACACTCATGGCCGGCTTTACCAGCGTTCGCGACATCGGCACGTTCAGGGCGTTCGTCGACGTGGCGTTGCGCGACGCGATCGATCGGGGCTACGTGCTCGGGCCGCGGATGATGTGCGCCGGCGCGTACGTGACCTGCTCGGGCGGCGGCGGCGACCTGACGGGGCTGCCACCCGACGTGGACGCGGTCGTCCCGCGCGACCTGCGGTTCGGCGTGGCGAACTCGGCGGACGAGGTTCGAAACGCTGTGCGGCGGATCCTCCACGGCGGGGCCGACTTCATCAAGGTCATCGCGACCGGCGCGGTGCTGACCGAAGGGACGGTTCCCGGT
>Ga0299907_10000121_pt1 | contig 30066 bp, 32 predicted proteins | sample RVTome_16_FD_198680 | JGI IMG/M metagenome (GOLD analysis project Ga0299907, IMG submission 198680) | Soil microbial communities from uranium-contaminated site in the Upper Colorado River Basin, Wyoming, United States - RVT152D67 (version 2) ...
CGATCAGCCGGAGGCGATGGTCATCGCTGAGATCGTGAGGGAGAAATTCCTCGACCGTCTGAGCGACGAATTGCCTCATGCCCTGGTGGTGCGTGTCGAGGACATCGAGCAGCGCGACGACGGATTTATCGACATCAAGGCCGACGTGATCGTTGAGCGCAACAGTCAGAAGGGGATCGTGATCGGCAAAGGAGGCGCTCTCCTCAAGATGGCGGGATCCGAGGCACGAGCCGAGTTGGAGACCCTTCTCGGCGAGAGAGTCAACCTCGATCTCCACGTCTCGGTCGAGAAGGACTGGCAGAGAACGCCACAACTCCTCGACCGTCTCGGCTTCGAAAACCTCTAGCCGGAGCCGGGTTTACTCCTGAACCTAAGGTACGTCGACCCATATGTGGCACCAAACCGCTGAAGTTCAGGGGAGCGATCGGTCACGTGGCGGTTCCGGGGTCGCTAGGCCAGGCTGTCGGCGGTGTCTGCGAGGTCGAGGTCCTTTTGGGTGAGGCCTCCCTCGGAGTGAGTGGACAGAGTCAACGTCACGGTGTTCCAGCGGATGTCGATGTCGGGATGGTGGTCAGCCTTTTCTGCAGCGAGGGCGATCCTGGTGACGAATCCCATGGACTCGTTGAAGTCGGCGAACTCGAATGCTCTCGTGATCTCCTTGTCGGCCCACCTCCAATCCGGATGGGCGGCGAGGAAGGCCTCGATCTCTGAGTCGGGCACAAGTGACATGCCCCGAGCCTAGGCCGGATCCGGGATACCCTGACGAGCCCATGGCCCTGCGACACGATCAAGGCATCGTCCTCCGCTCCTACCCCTTCGGAGAGGCGGACCGTGTCGTCGTCCTCCTCAGCCCCAACTCGGGAAAGCTGCGGACGGTGGCCAAAGGCGTCCGCAAGACCAAGAGCAGGTTCGGCGGTCGGCTCGAGCCCTTCACTCATGTCGACATGGTCCTCTACGAGGGGCGCAATCTGGACACAATCACCCAGGTGGCCGTCCTCGAGCCTTTCCCGAGGCTCCGCTCGGACCTCGACGCGGTGGTGGCCGCGGGCACGATGGTGGAGGCGGCCGATGCCGTCGCCCAAGAGGACGAGGCGGCGATTCGTCTTTTCCTCCTCCTGCAACGTGGTCTGAAGAGTCTCGAGGCGGGGCAACGCAGCCCGGATCTGATCACGTCCTACCTCCTCAAGCTCGCCGACGTCGTGGGTGTGGCCCCTTCACTGCTCCAGTGCGCCTCCTGCGGGCGTGTCGAAGACCTGCATCGCTTCTCATTCGGGGCCGGCGGCTCGATCTGCGACCGCTGCCGGGTCGAGGGCTCGGTGAAGCTGAGAGACGGCCTCACCCAATACCTGGCCGCTCTGGCAGGGTCCGAGCTGATGACGCTTCCCCCCGTCGACCTCTCCCTGTCCGGTGAGGCGATGGGGATCGCCCGAAGATTCGTGGAGTACCACCTCGACCGGAAGTTGACTTCGCTGGCGGTCATGGAATGACTCTCGACCTGAGCCAGGTCGACCCCGATCGGGTGCCGACCCATGTCGGCCTGATCCTCGACGGGAACGGGCGGTGGGCCAACCAAAGAGGCCTGCCCCGCACCGCCGGTCACCTGGCGGGGGAGGAGGCCCTGTTCGATACCGTCGAAGGAGCATTGGAGATGGGCATCCTCTGGGTGACCGCCTTCACGTTCTCGACAGAGAACTGGTCCCGGGCCGATGACGAGGTCGAGTTCCTCATGTGGTTCAACGAAGACCTCTTGCTCCGCCGTCGCGACGATCTGCATGCCCAAGGGGTGCGGATGCTGTTCGCCGGTGACATGGATGATCCCCGAATCCCGGAGCGCAACCGCAGGCACATGGCGGAGGCCGAGGAGCAGACCAAGGAAAACAGCGAGCTCCATCTCGTGTTCGCCTTCAACTACGGCTCACGACGTGAGATCGTGGATGCGGCCCGCAAGCTCGCCGCATCGGGCGATCCCATCGACGAGACCAGCTTCCAGCGGGCGATGTACGTGCCGGACATGCCAGACGTAGACCTCGTCATCCGATCCTCGGGCGAGCATCGCCTCTCCAACTTCCTCCTGTGGCAGTCCGCATATGCCGAGTTCTACTTCCCCGGGATCTTGTGGCCTGATTTCGATCGGCACGCATTGGTCGACGCCGTGGTCGAATATCAGGCACGGGACCGGCGCTTTGGCGCAGCTGAGGATCAGCCCCAGATTGACTAACCCGGCCATCTCGGGCACCGTTTCCACCTCCACATGACAGAGATCAGCCTCGAGACCATCTCCAACCTCGCCAAGAAGCGGGGTTTCGCATTTCAGTCCTCCGAGATATACGGCGGGCTCCGCTCTGCCTACGACTACGGGCCTCTCGGGGTGGAACTGCTTCGCAATGTCAAGGATGAATGGTGGAAGGCCATGGTCCAGCTGCGCGACGACATCGTCGGGGTGGACACTGCCATCATCCAGGCCCGACAGGTGTGGCGGGCCTCAGGACACGAGGAGGTCTTCACCGACCCGATGGTGGAGTGCCGAAACTGCAACTCGCGACATCGCGTCGACAAGCTCGAAGACCCGGACAAGTGCCCGACATGTGGGAAGTCCGGTGAGTTCACCGACCCGAGGGACTTCAACCTCATGTTCCGAACCCACATGGGACCTGTCGAGTCCGAAGAGAACATGGTCTACCTGAGACCGGAGACGGCTCAGGGCATCTTCATCAACTACGAAAACGTCCGGCGCACCCAGCGTCTCAAGCTGCCCTTCGGCATCGCCCAGATCGGCAAGAGCTTTCGCAACGAGATAACTCCGGGCCAGTTCGTGTTCCGGACCCGGGAGTTCGAGCAGATGGAGATGGAGTTCTTCTGCCGCCCCGAAGAGGCCGACGGGTGGTTCCAATACTGGCTCGACCAGCGAATGCAGTGGTATGTCGACCTCGGGATGAAACGTGACAGCCTCCGCCTCCGCCACCACGAGAGCGACGAGCTCAGCCACTACTCCGCCGGCACCGCCGATGTCGAGTACCGTTTCCCGTGGGACTGGGACGAGCTGGAGGGTATCGCCAACCGAACCGACTTCGACCTCCGACAGCACGCCGAGCACTCCGGCCAGGACCTGACCTACTTCGACCAGGAGACCAACGAGCGGTTCTATCCCTTCGTGATCGAGCCCGCTGCCGGCGCCACACGCACCACCTTCGCCTTTCTCATCGACGCCTACGACGAGGAAGAAGTCGAGGGCGACACCCGGACAGTGCTCCGACTCCACCCTCGCCTCGCCCCCTACAAGGTGGCGGTACTGCCGTTGTCCAAGAAGGCAGAGCTCATCGAGCCGGCCGAGAAACTGGCCGATGAGCTGCGCAAACGGTGGATGGTCGAGCTCGATGTCACCCAGTCGATCGGACGACGATATCGGCGCCAGGACGAGATCGGGACCCCTTACTGTGTGACGATCGACTTCGACACTCTCGATGACGGCGCGGCGACGATCCGTGACCGTGACTCGATGGCCCAGGACCGGGTGTCGATGGATGGTATCGCCCACTACCTGGCGGACAGGTTGGTTTAGCCCGGGTTGAGCGCCAAGAGTCGATCTCTCATCGCCTGGATCGGTGCTGCGGTACTTGCCATCGCAGGGGCATCGTTCGCCTATCTCTTCTGGTTCGCCGGGGGGTCAGGGGAGCCGTCGACGGAACTGACCACGCCAGAACTTGCAGCAGCGACCTCCACGACACTCACCACCGCGACTTCGGGCGATGCCTCCCCGGCGACCACAGGCACGGTGCTCGAGTCTGCTGCGCTGACGTTCGTCATCGACTCGAGCCAGAGCACGGCCCGATTCGAGCTCGACGAGGTTCTCAACGGCAGTCCCAAGCACGTGGTCGGCACGACGGATCAGCTGGCCGGCCAGGTCCGGGTGGATGAGTCCGATCTCTCGTCTGCCGAGTTCTCCGACATCGTGGTCAACGCACGAACCCTCACCACCGACTCGGAGCGGCGGGATCGGGCCATCAGGGGCCCGATCATCCTGGACTCGGCCAACGACGCCAACGAGTTGATCACGTTCTCGGTGACTTCCGTCGACGGACTGGAGGGCCCGGCGCAGACCAGTGACACCATCGACTTCACGATCACCGGTGATCTGACGGTGAAAGGGACCAGTCAGGAGGTCACATTCGACGCCAGTGTCACGTTCGTCGATCTGGGGACGATCCAGGGGACCGCGACCGCGGAGATCACCCGTGACATGTTCGGGATCGGCATCCCCAGTTTGTCCAGCGTCGCCGACGTCACCAATGAGGTCCTCATCGGCATCGACTTCGTCGCTGTCGCCGGCTGACCCAACTCGTCTCACCGTCCGTATCATCGACAGCCATGGCTGAACGTGGAGACATCGACCGGGTCCGTGAGGCCACGGACATCGTCGAGCTGATCTCCGAGGTGACCAAGGTCAAGCGGTCCGGGCGCTCATACATGGCCGTTTGCCCGTTCCACGAGGAGAAGACACCTTCCATGTCGGTCGACCGCGCCCGCGGGCTCTACCACTGCTTCGGGTGCGGGGTGGGGGGCGACGTCTTCAAGTTCGTCCAGGAGACGAGGGGTGTGGAGTTCGGGGAGGCCCTGGACATGCTGGCCAACAAGGCCGGGATCCAACTGGTGCGAGACCCCGATGAAGCCCGCAAGCGGGGACGAAGGGCTTCTGCCGTCGATGCGCTGCGACGCGCCATCGACGTCTACCACCAGCGTCTCAAGAAGTCTGCCGACGCCGGCCCGGCTCGGGCCTACCTGCGCAACCGAGGCTACGACGTCGATCTCATCGATGAGTGGAAGCTCGGCTTTGCCGGAACCGACTGGGACACGCTTTCCAAGACCTTGCGCACTTCGGGGATAGATGATCGCTCGATGACCGACGCCGGTCTGGGTCGCGCCGGGCGACACGGTCTCTACGACGTCTTCCGGGGGCGTCTGATGTTCCCGATTCACGATCTGCGAGGTGACCCGATCGGTTTTGGAGGTCGCAAGATCGACGAGGTCGATCGGTCACACACCAACAACCCGGACGCCAAGTACGTCAACTCGGCCGATTCGATCGTCTATCAGAAGTCACGGGTGCTCTTCGGCCTCGATCGCGCCCGTCAGGCGATGAGCGGCGATGAGCCGGCGGTCATCGTCGAGGGCTACACCGACGTCATCGCCATGCATGGCGTAGGGGTGAAGACCGCCGTCGCCACTTGCGGGACTGCCCTGGGCGATGGCCACTTCGACCTTCTCCGACGATTCACCGAGCGGGTCGTCTTGGCATTCGACTCAGACGAAGCCGGGTCGAAAGCCGCTCTGCGCAGCGATGATCTCGAGTCCCCATTCCGCCTCGACCTCGACCTCCGGGTGGCTGTGATGCCCGATGGGCTGGACCCAGCGGACCTGTACCAGGAGGGGCGCGGGCCGGAGTTGGTCAAAGCCGTAGAGACTGCCAGACCGCTACTGGAGCACCGCATCGAGAGTGAGGTTGCCCGTCACGACCTCGGTGGCCCCGAGGGCCGGGCTCGAGCGCTCCACGCCTCAGTGGCCCAGTTGCGGCGCGTCGGCGACCCTATTGCCCGTCGTGAGTACACACGGTTCGTCGCCCGCTTGATCGGAGTCGATCTGACGACGGTCGAGGCCGCGATGGGATCGGATCCGCGCTCTCGGGCTGCGGATCGCGCCGCCCCCGAGAAGCCACTCGACCGTGCAGAGGTGGAGCTGCTCAGGGTGGTTCTGGGCAATCCTGCAGGCATGGAGATCTCCGCCGGCGATTTTGCGGACGAGCGGGTGAGAGATGCTTTCCGTGCAGTCGAGCCCCAGTTGGCCGGCACACCACCTGGCTCCCCCCTCGACCCCTCGCTCGTCGCGGACCAAGCACTGCAGACGATGATCCGAGGTCTCGCCCTTGATCCCCGTCCCCTGCCGGATTGGGCGGACATGAGGCAGATGGTGCGTCTGCGTCGTCTCGATGCCCAGATCGACGCTCTCGAGGCCAAACTGGACCTGGAGGAACAAGGAACCGAAACCCATTCCGATTACCTCCGGCGCTTGATAGCTTTACAGCAGGAGAAACGCTCATCGGCACAATGACAGAAAGCTCTCTAGCGACGGTCACGGCCGCCCTGGTCAAGCGGGGGAACCACCGGGGGTTCTTGACCATGGCCGAGGTCCAGCAGGAGCTCGAAGACGTCGAGGCCCACGGCGAGGCGTTCGAGAAGGTCGCCGACGAGCTCCGCATCAAGGGCATCAAGCTCATGGAAGAGGGCCCGGCGGTCATCGAGGAGAACATCGAGGTCTCTCAGATCTCGGTTTCCGACCCGGTGCGGCTCTACCTCAACGATCTCGGTCGCTATCCGCTGCTCACCGCCCAGCAAGAAGTCGAGCTGTCGATGCAACTCGAGGCGGGCCAGAAGGCCCGTGAGCGGCTCATGGGCGACGAGCCGCTCATGCCGGAGGATCGCGCCCTTCTTCAACATCAGATCGATGTCGCCAAGACGGCACACGATTCGCTGGTCAACTCCAATCTCCGGCTGGTTGTGTCGCTCGCACGCCGCTACGTCGGCCGGGGCATGGCCCTGCTCGATCTCATCCAGGAGGGCAACGTCGGCCTGATGCGGGCGGTCGAGCGGTTCGACTACCGGCGAGGGTTCAAGTTCTCGACCTATGCCACCTGGTGGATCCGTCAGTCGATCTCGCGGGCCATCGCCGATCAGGGCCGCACCATCCGCATGCCGATCCACGTTCTCGACTCGGTGAACAAGCTGACCCGTCTCCAGCGCGAGATGACACAGCTCCGGGGTCATGCGCCCACCATCGAAGAGCTGGCCAAGGAATTGGATCTTCCGGTGGAACGGGTCGCCGAGCTTCGGCGCATCGCCCAGGACACCGTCTCGCTGGAGACACCGGTCGGCGAGGACGAGGACGGGACCCTCGGCGATCTCGTCGAAGATGTCGACTCAGAGATGCCGGCCGACGTGGCCACCTTCGCCTCGCTGCAACTGCAGTTGGCCGAAGCTCTGGAAGGCCTCAGCGAGCGGGAGCGTCAGGTGCTGGTGATGCGTTTCGGCCTTGCCGACGGCAAGCCCCGCACTCTCGAGGAGGTGGGGGCCTACTTCAACGTCACGCGGGAGCGCATCAGGCAATTGGAGACCAAGGCCCTCGCCAAACTCCGTCATCCCGACAAGTCGGGCCGGCTCCAAGGCTTCCTCGAAGACACCTGACAGCGTTGCTATAGCAAGAGGTCGTGGTTTCCGAGACCTCGTGCACGCGCAAGCAGTGAGTGGGAGTACGAAGTTGCCGTTGGTAACCTGACCCCTGCCAACCGGCACACCTTCCGCGGTAGCTCAATTGGCAGAGCAGTGGACTGTTAATCCATTGGTTGTAGGTTCGAGTCCTACCCGCGGAGCTTCCTTCCCATCATTTTGGTAGCCCCCTCGCCCGACGGCACTGCATTGGCTCAGCGCTCTTCGATAATGCCTGCTAGATGTCATATGCAACTGAGACGGAACCGAGGTCGGGACAGACGAAGAAGGTGGCGCTGGTCGGCCTGGTTCTCCTCGCCGTCGCCTTCGGTGTCCTGAGCGACGCCTTGTTCGTAAACCCGTCGGTCCAGTCGATCGACACGGTGCAGAGGGCGGACGCCATCGTGGTCTTCGTCGGGGGCCCGGATCGAATCGAGACCGGTCTGGAGCTGATGGAGCGTGGGCTTGCTGAGAACCTGGTGATTCCCAACGGTCGCTCCGACGATGTGGATGCGGCCGATGTCTGCGACGGGACCTCGTTCCAGGTGTTCTGCCCAATGACCGAGACCGTTGACACAAGAGGCGAGGCACGACTGATCGGGCAATTGGCCAGGGACAACGGATGGTCGAGCCTCATTGCGGTGACTTCCGACTACCACGTCCACAGAGCCACGTCCCAGTTGCAGTTGTGCCACGCCGGCCCGATCCAGGCCGTTGAATCCGACCCCAACCGGGATTGGAAGGAGCTATTGGCCTCTGTCGCCCATGAATGGGTCGGTACGATCGCTGCGATGACGGTTCAGCGGGCCTGCTGAACCGTCATCGCAGCAGGGGTCAGCTTCTCAGAGCATCTCATCTCGGGCTTGCTCGGCCCGAGAAGCTCCAATGGCGGTCTTGACCTTCTTCTCCTCCTCGGGTGGAGGCAGCACAGCAGGCATCCCGAGTGACTCGATCCACAGCTCTCGAGCCCAACCCATGGTGTGGTAGAGATGCATGTCCTCTTCTTCCTCCACCTGCTCATAGGCCTCGGTCAGTACCTTCTTGGTGTCGCCCGACGATTTCTCGGCGATACGGCCGATCAGCTCCCAGTTGGCATGGTCCTTGGTCTCAGCGTCCACGACGCATTCGGCAGCGACCAACTGCGCTGCTATCTCGTCGCCCGACTGTGAGGCCATGTCCATCGCCTCGAGCAGGGCCTCGCCCTTGTGACGCACGACTTGACGTCCCGGCGTCTCCACGGAGGTGTCGAGATCGAGATCAGCGAAGATCTGCTCGACGATCTCGACGTGTGTCTCGGTCTCCGAGAGGTATTTCTCCCACTCGGCTTTCAGGTCGTCATTGACGGCGCAACTGATCGCCTTCTGATAGACCTGGACACCACCGAGCTCGGTTTCGAGGGCCTGGTACAGCAATTCCTTGACTTGCGCATCGTTCATCTGTTGCTCCCTTCTTCGATGGCGGCCGGGTGTACCCCCCGACACGAGTGCGCAAACCGAGAATTGGCAATGCCCATCGCACTCGAGCATGTTTCGTTTACGCCGTCTCCAACAGGGGTATCGAGTCCTCGAACCACCTACAGGAGATCGAGATGACAGAAGTAACTCAGAGCGTCGATGTGGATGTCGATGTTCGCACCGTCTACAACCAGTGGACCCAATTCGAGGAGTTCCCTCACTTCATGGAAGGTGTGGAGCGAGTCGAGCAGATCGACGATTCCCACCTTCGTTGGGACGTCGAGATCGGCGGTGTCGAGCGAACCTTCGACGCAGAGATAACCGAGCAGACACCTGACCAGCGTGTCGCCTGGACGTCGCGGTCGGGGCCGGAGCAAAGCGGGGTCGTCACCTTCCACGCCCTCAACGACGATCAAACCCGAGTGACACTCCAGATGGTGTTCGACCCTGAGGGCATCGCTGAGCAGGTAGCCGACAAAACCGGGTTGGTGAGCATGCGGGCCAAGGGCGACCTCGAGCGGTTCAAGGAATTCATCGAAGAGCGCGGGTCGGAGACGGGCGCGTGGCGCGGTGACATCCAAAGATCCGGATAGATGACCTCTGCACAATCGCCCGGCGAGCCCATTCCGGTGTTTCGCCTGCCTGCGAGCACCGGTCACACCCTGGAGCTCGACTCCTTCAAGGACAAGGTTCCTCTCATCCTCTTGTTTCTTCAACCCGGGAGCCCGAGGAGTGACGACCTTTTGGGAGCTGTCGACGGACGGCTCAGAGAGTTCGGCGCCGAGCGATCCCAGATCCTCGTGGTGATGCGTCTCACAGCAAGGGAGACGCGTGCTCTGGCGGATGAGCGAGGGCTGGCGGTGCCGGTCCTCGCCGATGCCAGCGGATCGATGGCACGTGACTTCGAAGTCATCGACGAGGCGGAGCGTCCAGTGGCTGTCATAGCGGACAAGTCTGGTCGGCTGATCAGGAGATTCGACCCTCTGTCCGAGGCCGACGACCCCGAGGAGGTCGTCGACGCCTTGCTCTACGCGGTCCGCGCCATCGGGACCGGCGCTCTCATTCCTGAGGACCGCGATTCGAGTAAGCCCTGAATTCGCAGTCACCCCTGCGGGTCATGCGTGGTCCTCGACCACTGGCTCCGACGAAGGGCTCTCATCGTCTGGGATCACATCTTCCCTATCGGGAGCCAGGCCTCGTCGCTCCATCTCATCACGGACATCTCCATCAGACCCTTCCGCCAGGGGAGTCAGAGCGGGATCGGAGCCTCCGACATCTGACTTCAGCTCGCGGAATCGGGCTATGACTTCGTCGTCACTCAGCTTGCTCAGAGATTCTCGTTTCTTCTCGGTCATCCTTGTCTCCTCGTCGGCTTTGGGAGATATACCCCAATACTCCCGACCCGTCACGGCTCACGGAAGCACGCCGTAGTCGTGGTCGCCGAACTCGTTCCAGAGAGCCGTGATCTCGACTCGATCGACGCGTGGAAGACTCTGCGGCATTCCCGATACGTGCCCTTGTTGCGGCGAAGCCTGGCACGCATGCGAGACGCCGATGGATTCGCCTTCGCCCGGGCAATCGGATTCCAGATCGTGCTCGCCACGCTTCCGGCGCTCATCTTCTTCGTTGCTGCAGCGGTATGGACCGCCAGCTCGACCCTCCAGGCATCCATGGAGGGGATCATCACCACCCTTACCCCCGGGCCCACGTCTGAGGTCCTGGAACAAGCGGTGGACCAGGGAGAGGACAACGCCAGACGCAACGCACTCGCCATGGTGCTCGGGGGAGTGACTGCCCTCACCTCGGGGGCGGTGGCGATGAGCCAGATCCAGCAAGCGGGAAGCAGGCTCTATGGCATAGAAGAGGATCGTCCTTTGACGTCCAGATATGGGATGTCATTGGCTCTCTCGCTGAGCGTCGGGCTTCTACTGGCCGGCGCTTTCGTGGCACTCGCCTTCGGATCCACGATCGCCGATGCGGTGGAAGGGGATTCGGTGTGGGTCTGGCTGCGGTGGCCGCTTGCAGCGCTCGCGGTCGTCATCGCCATGGCCTCCCTCTACAAGGTCGCGCCGAATCGTGCCCAGCCACGGCTCTCCTGGCTCATCGTCGGTGGGCTGACCACTACCGGGCTCCTGATCTCCTTCTCCGCCGGGCTCGCTGTGTTTCTCTCGCTGTCCTCGACGTTCGGAGCCACTTATGGCCCCTTGGCCGGGCTGATAGGGCTACTCGTCTGGGCCCAGTTGGCCGGGATCGCACTGCTCGCAGGCTTGGCATTCGCGGCCCAACTCGAGGCCGAACGGGTCGAGGCCGCCGGCGTGGGACCGGTTGGCTCCGAGGTGGCCGGCTAGATCACGGCTAACTTCGGGTTCGATGAGCGAACGACTTGACGAGTGGATGGACGGGTACGTCCTCGCTTGGAGCAGCAACGAGACAGATCACATCCGGGCCTTGTTCACCGACGACGCCGTCTATGACCCGCAGACCGCGGCAGGCGAGTTGCACGGTATCGACGAGATCGTCGCCAGGTGGCAGGAGATAGACGATCACGAGGACAACTGGGATTTCGAGTGGCTCCCGCTGGTGGAGACCGACGACATTGCGGTGATCACAGGCCGCACCCAGTATTTCGATCCACCACTTGCGTATCGCAACCTCTTCGTCATTCGCTTCGCCGATGACGAGCGGTGCTACGACTTCACGGAGTGGTACATCGAGGAAGACGGCGGATGACCACAGCTTTCGTCCTCGGCGGCGGGGGTCGCTGGGGTGCGGTCGAAGTGGGGATGGCCCGCGCCCTCCATGAGGCCGGTGTGGACCCCGACCTCATCCTGGGCACGTCGATCGGTGCGTTCAACGGAGCCGTCATCGCAGACTACCCGGGCAGAGAAGGTGTCGACCGGCTCGTCGGCTTCTGGGAGGAGGTCACCGGAGCCGACCTGTTTCAGACTGGCTTCTTCGACAGGGCGATTCGCGTTGCGACTCTGAAGCCTGCGATTCATGAGACCGCAGAGTTGCGCGGGCTCATCGAGCACGCGATCCACCCCGATACCCGAATCGAAGACTTGCACATTCCGTTCCAGTGCGTCGCAGCCTCGATCGAGAAGGTCGCCGACCACTGGTTCGACTCTGGCCCACTGGTCGACGCCGTTCTGGCCTCTTCGGCTGTTCCGGCCCTATTCCCACCGGTGGAGATCGACGGAGAGCACTTCTACGACGGGGGCCTGGTCGACTCGGTGCCGTTGGGTCGGGCGGTGGCCCTCGGCGCAGAAGTGATCTATGTCCTCCAGGTCGGACGGATCGAGTCGCCTCTGCGACCGCCGGAACGTCTCTATGAGGCTGCGTTGATCTCGTTCGAGATCGCGCGGAGACACCGTTTCACCACCACCATGCGAGATCTCCCCGAAGGCGTCGAGGTTCACCTCTTGCCCACGGGGAGCCCCGTGGCGTGGGATGATCGGCGTCAACTCAAGTGGAAGGACACGGGAGGGATAGAGGAGAGGATGACGGGCGCCTATCAGGCCACGGCCGACTACCTGGAGACCGTGCTCGGTTGAGACCACCCCCCAAACCGGTACGCCGGCTGCTGATCGCCCCAGCGCTCGTGCTCGGAGTGGTGGCTGCCGCCATCACACTGCCTGTGATCGTCGTCGGTGCTGCCTTCATCTCCAGGTACGTCCCCGGCAAGTGGCGGATCCTGCGAATCGTCTGGTTCCTCTTCCTATACCTGTTGGTCGAGGCCGCCGCCCTGACGATGATGTTCTCTCTGTGGCTCACCTCGGGCTTCGGGTGGAAGCTGCGGTCACCGGGGTTCATCGACGCCCACTATTGGTTGATGGCGTGGATGCTGCGCCGGATCGTGGCCTCCGCCAAGTTCACCTTCAAGTTGTCGATTGTCCGTGAGGGCGATCCACCCCGCACCACGGGGGAGCGACCTGTCATGGTCTTCAGCCGCCACGCCGGGCCAGGCGACTCCATCCTCTTGATGGATGCGCTGGCCAATCAACTGAAGCGTCGTCCCCGGATCGTCATGAAGGAGTTTCTCCAATGGGACCCGATGATCGACGTGATGATCAACCGACTCCCGTCGGCGTTCGTCCCGTCGGGAAGCCGGGGCCGCGACGAGGTCATCACCACGATCTCCGACATGTCGTCGACGATGGAGGGCCGGGATGCCTTCGTCATCTTCCCCGAAGGGGCGAACTACACCGAGAAGAGGGCCAAGCGCTCCATCGAGAAGCTGAGGGAGATGGGACGCCCCGATCTCGCCGAGCGGGCGGCGGAGTTGAAGAACACGCTGCCTCCCCGGTCCAAGGGAGTCATGACCGCTCTAGCGGTGGCACCGGACGGCACCGATGTCTTCTTCGTTGGTCACGCCGGGTTGGAGACCTTCGTCACCCCGGGTGACATCTGGCGGGGGATCCCGACCGATACCAGCGTCGCAGTGCGGGTCTGGCATTTCCCTACTGAGTCGATCCCGCCTCCCGAAGACCAGGAGAACTGGCTCTTCGACATCTGGGGGGAGATCGACGGGTGGATCACCGAGCGGCTGGCCGACACCGAGGAGCCGTTCGACGACCCCCACGCCTACTGAGGCGTTGCCATAGCAAGAGGTCGTGGATTCCGAGACCTGATGCTATAGCAACGCTGTCATCGCGACAGCCAGGTCGGTCGGCGAGCCTCGTATGCGGAGATGGCGTCGTCCTCGAGGAGGGTCACGCCGATCGGGTCGAGACCGTTGAGGAGACGCTCCTTGACCCCGGGGTCGACGTCGAAATCGAAGACGTAGTCGCCGGCCTCGACCACCTGACGCTCCAGGTCGACCGTGATTCCGACCGCCGGATTCTGGGCCATGTCCTGGAGGCGGGCGACCTCGTCGTCAGGAAGCTCCACCGTGAGCAGGCCGACGTTGACGCAGTTGTTACGGAAGATGTCGCCAAAGGATGGGGCGATGACGGCGTCGAAACCCCAATCCTGGATCGCCCACACGGCGTGCTCGCGTGATGAGCCGCAGCCAAAGTTGCGACCGGCCACCAGGACCTTGGCACCCTGTCGCTTCGGATCATGCACGAAGAAGTCTGAGCTCGGTTCGCCGTCCTCGGTTCTCGCCCAGTCGTAGAAGAGAAACTCCCCGTACCCCGTGCGCTCGATCCGGGTGAGGAACTGCTTGGGGATGATCTGGTCGGTGTCGACATCGGCGCGGGGGAGCGGCACCATTGTTCCCGAGACGACCGAAACCGGCTTCACGACCACTCCCTGACGTCTACGAGATGGCCGGCGACGGCAGCGGCGGCGGCCATGGCGGGGCTCACGAGGTGGGTCCGGGCGCCACGTCCCTGTCGGCCCTCGAAGTTGCGATTGGAGGTGGAGGCACATCGCTCACCTGCGGGGATGACGTCGTCGTTCATCGCCAGACAACTGGAACAGCCGGCCTCACGCCATGAGAAGCCGGCGCTCTCGAAGATGGTGGCAAGACCCTCCTCCTCGGCCTGGGCCTTCACCTGCATCGACCCGGGGACGACGACGGCGCTGACCCCAGCGGCGACCTTCTTGCCTGCAACGACTTGAGCTGCCTTGCGCAGGTCTTCGATGCGTCCGTTGGTGCACGAGCCGACGAACACGTGCTGGACGGGGATCTCGACGAACGGGGTGCCCGGTCTCAGATCCATGTACTGGAGGGCCCGCGTGACAGATTCTCGCTCGGCCGGATCGTCGAACTGACTGGGATCGGGGACCGCTGAGGTGATCGGGGCGGTCTGGCCCGGATTGACACCCCAGCTGACGTGGGGCACGAGGTTCGCCGCATCGACGTGGTGGGTCGTGTCGAATGAAGCGTCATGATCGCTGGCGAGTTGGGACCAGTACTCGACGGCCGCATCCCAGTCCGCACCCGTAGGAGCCTGTGACCGTCCCTCGACGTACGAGAAGGTGGTCTCGTCGGGGGCGATCATCCCGGCGCGGGCACCACCCTCGATCGACATGTTGCAGATCGTCATCCGCTCTTCCATGGACAGGCCACGGATGGCCTCTCCTCGATATTCGATGACGTGGCCGATCCCACCGCCGACACCGAGTTGGGCGATCATCCCGAGGATGAGGTCTTTGGCAGTCACACCCGGAGGCAGAGGTCCGTCGAACTCCACCGCCATCGTCTTGGGCTTCTTCTGCCAGAGACTCTGCGTCGCCAAGACGTGCTCGACCTCCGATGTGCCGATGCCGAAGGCGAGCGCACCGAAGGCACCGTGGGTCGAGGTGTGGCTGTCGCCGCACACGATCACCTTGCCGGGCTGGGTGTAGCCGTTCTCGGGCCCGACCACGTGGACGATCCCCTGTCGAGGGTCATCGAGCCCGAAGTAGGTGATGCCATGTCTCTCGGTGTTCTGACGGAGAGTGTCGACCTGCTTCTTCGACTGTGGGTCGCGGATGCCCAGAGATCGAGCCGTCGTCGGGATGGCATGGTCCACCGTCGCCAGCGTCAGGTCAGGGCGGCGGACCTTGCGTCCCGAGTGCTCGAGACCAGAGAAGGCCTGTGGCGAGGTGACCTCGTGGACGAGGTGCAAGTCGACGTAGAGCAGGGCAGGGTCGTCGCCAGTGACGACATGGTCGTCCCAGATCTTCTCGAAGAGCGTCCGACCACTCACGCCGAGACCTCGGCCGCCTCTGCGACGAGGTCGACAACGTGATCTCCCACCTCAGAGGTGCTCATCCCCATCTCACCGGCGCGAAGCGAAGGCAGGTTGCCGGCCACGGTGGCCACCGCGGCCTCGACCACATCGGCTGCTGCCGTCTCACCGAGCTCGCGGAGCATCATGCCGGCCGAGCCGATGCTGGCGAGCGGGTTGATCTTGCCGGTGCCTTCGAAGCCGGGAGCGGTCCCCCCGATCGGCTCGAACATGGAGACTCCGTTGGGATTGACGTTGGCGCCGGAGGCGATTCCCAGGCCGCCCTGAATCGCCGCTCCCAGGTCGGTGATGATGTCGCCGAACATGTTGTCGGTGACGACCACGTCGAAACGGCCCGGATCCTCGACCATCCACAGGCAAGCGGCGTCGATGTGAGCGTATGAAGTCGCCACCTCGGGGTAGTCCTCGGCGACCAGTCCGAACACTCGGTACCAGAGGTCCCAGGCGTACTTGAGGACGTTGGTCTTTCCGAGGAGGGTGACGTGCTTGCGAGGCCGGGTCATCGCCAGATCGAAGGAGTACCGGATGCATCGCTCCACCCCGAAACGGGTGTTGACAGATTCCTGCACGGCAACCTCGAAAGGCCCGTCTTTGGCGGTGAAGCTGCCCTTGTCGACGTAGAGCCCTTCACTGTTCTCCCGCACAACCACCATGTCCACCTGCTCGGGTGTCAGGGCAGATACCGGAGACTTCACACCGGGATGGAGCTTGATCGGGCGCAGGTTGATGAACTGATCGAGCTCGCGGCGCATCCTGAGGAGGATGTCCTGTTCGAGGATCCCCGGCTGCACATCCGGGTGCCCGATGGCACCGAAGAGGATGGCGTCCGAGTCCCTGAGTTGGTCGAGCACTTCTCCGGGAAGGGTCTCCCCGGTGCGTATGTATCGCTCGCCGCCCAGGTCGAATCTTGTGGGCTCATAGGCGAATCCAAACCGATTGGCCGCGGCGTCGAGCACCTTGAGCGCCTCCGCCACCACCTCTGGGCCGGTCCCGTCACCGGGTACTACGGCGATCCGATGTTCACTCATCGGTAGGAATCTGCCACGCCCTGGAAGATTTCCATACCTGACTCGACCTCGTCGACGATGGCCTGGAGCCGGGCCCCGTTGACCTGGCCGTTCCGGTCGGCGGCTTCCTTGGTCCGGGAGAAGGCTCGCTCGAAAGACGACGACGACGTGAAGGCGACCCCCATGTCGTCGAGCGCGCTCTTGAAGGCGAGACGCTGCTCGCCGTCGAGCATTCCGTTGTCGAAAGTGATTGTCCGTGTCATTGCTTTTTCTTTCGTCCCTGGCTGTTCAGTCTTCCCTACAGGTCACGTTTGGCCTACCGCCATGCGTGCCACATCTGAGATCTTCTTCATCGCCACCCGGCCCGATTTGACCAGATCGACGATCCCGTACGGCTTCATGTGGTCGAGGAACGAAGCGAGGTGCTCTGGGGTCCCTGCGATCTCGAACGTGATCGAGTTGGGAGCGAGGTCGATCATCTTCGCCCCGAAGAGGCCCGCCGTGTCTCCGACCTCACCTCGGTTGACCGGGTCGCATGCGATGCGGGCGATCATCACCTCGCTCTCGAGGGCTTCGGTGCTGTCGAGCTCGGTGACCTTGATGACGTTGACCAGCTTGTGGAGTTGCTTCTTCAGCTGCTCCAACTCGGGAGCATCGACGACAACGGTGATGTGCGACCTGCCGGGGACGTGCGTCGGGCCGACGGCGAGAGAGTGGATGTTGAAGGCGCGGTTCGAGAACATCGCCGAGACCCTGGCGAGAACTCCTGGCTTGTCTTCGACGATCACTGAGAGTGTGTGCTGGCTCACAGGTCCTCCGGTCCCATCACGATGGTGTCGTTGGAGCCTCCGGCTGGAACCATGGGGAAGCACATCTCGTCGAGGTCTGTGACCACCTCGAGCACGACTGGCCGATCGTCGACGGCGAGCATCTTGTCGATCGCGGCGTCGACTTCACCCGGGTGGTCGACCCGAAGCCCGACACAGCCCAGGGCCTCTGCCAGTTGCGGGTAGTTGGGCACGGTCGTCCCCAACTCGACCGCGGACAAGCGGCCCCCGTAGAAGAGGTTCTGCCACTGCTTCACCATCCCGTATCCGCCGTTGTTGAAGACAACGACCTTCACCGGGATGTCCTCCGTCGCGGCCGTGATGAGCTCCTGGAATGTCATCTGGAAGCAACCGTCTCCGTCGAGAGCGATGACGAGCTCGTCGGGCTTGGCGGCCTTGGCACCCACGGCGGCGGGAACCGAGAAGCCCATCGTGCCCAGGCCCCCAGAGTTGATCCAGGTCCCCGGCCGGCTGAACCCCCAGAACTGTGAGGCCCACATCTGGTGCTGGCCGACTCCGGAGACGACGATGGCATCGCCGCCGGTGACCGCATGCAACCTCTCGATGAAGAACTGGGTCTTGATCGGGCCGTCGTCGGGCTGGTCGTAACGAAGCGGCTTCTCGGCCTTCCAGACCCCGAGCTGGCCCAGCCACGCTTCCCGCTCGGGAGCAGGCCTTCCGTCACGAGTGGTAGCCAGCCGTTCGAGCAGAGCCTGGAGCACGAGCCCGGCGTCGCCGACGATAGGGACGTCAGGCACGCGAACCTTGCCGATCTCGGCGGGATCGACATCGACGTGGATCACCTTGGCATTCGGGGCGAATGCAGCGACATCGCCGGTGACCCGGTCGTCGAAACGCGAGCCGAGAGCGATGAGAACGTCTGATCTCTGGATGGCCGTGGTAGCCGTGTACGTGCCATGCATCCCGGACATTCCCAGGGAGAGCGGATGGTCGTCGGGGAAGGCGCCGCGCGCCATCAGGGTGGTGACCACGGGCACATTCGCCGCCTCGGCGAAGCGGGCGAGCTCAGCGGAGGCCTTGGCGTGAATGACACCGCCCCCGACATACAGGACCGGGCGCTCCGCGGCTTCGATCATCTCGATGGCGGCTTTGATCTGGCGGGGATGACCCTGCGACACCGGTGGCTTGTACCCGGGGAGGCCGGCCAGAGTGGGTGTCGACCACTGGGTGTGCTGGTTGAGCACGTCTTTCGGGATGTCGACGAGGACGGGGCCCGGGCGGCCTGTCGAGGCGATGTGGAACGCCTCGTGGATGGTGGCAGGGATCTCGTCGGCGTCGGTCACGAGGTAGGAGTGCTTGGTGCAGTGCATGGCGAGACCTGTGGTGTAGGCCTCCTGGAAGGCGTCACTCCCGATGGCGGAAGTGCCCACCTGGCCCGTGATGGCGACCAGCGGAGTCGAGTCCATCTTTGCGTTCTGGAGGGGTGTGATGAGGTTGGTTGCCCCTGGCCCGGAGGTGGCCATAGCCACACCCACCCTGCCAGTCGCCATCGCGTAGCCCTCGGCCATATGGCCGGCCCCTTGCTCATGACGGGCCAATACATGACGTATCGAGCTGTCGAGCAGAGGATCGTATGCGGGGAGTATCGCCCCGCCGGGGACACCGAACATCGTCTCCACGCCTTCGTGCTCGAGGCTTTGGAGTAGTGAATGTGATCCGGTGTATGGCTTTTGTGTCATGTGTTTCTCTGGGTACTAAAAAACCCCCCGGGTGACGGAGGGTTCAGCGCACGCAGAGCTCTCTGCGCGCGCTACTCGATGAGGAGTACGAGGGTGAGGGCGTTCTGCGTCTTCTTCATGTCGAAACCGTGAGTATCGCGGTTATCGGCCTCATATGCAAGACATTGAGCCGTTCCGCCCGAAGCCTTTCCGCAACCTAAGGTTCCTGAGCCCATATCTGGGTCAAAACCGCTGAACTTCGCTCGGATCGTGACGGACCATCGGGAACGTCAGCGGAATCGTGCCATATCCGGTCCCTGGAACCTTAGGTTCGGGTCAGGGGGCGGTCTTGGTGTCCAGGAAAGGCATGAGGTTGCGCAGTTCGGAACCGACCTTCTCGATCTGATGCTCACGGTTGGCGGCCCGCTGCTCGAGGAGGAACGGTGTGCCCTCCCGTGCCTGGGCGAGCCACTCGTTGGCGAAGGCGCCGGACTGGATCTCGGCGAGCACACGCTTCATCTCGGCACGAGTCTCGTCGGTGACGATGCGGTTGCCACGGGTGTAGTCGCCGTACTCGGCCGTGTTGGAGACCGAATAGCGCATCCAGGAGAGACCGCCTTCGTAGAGGAGGTCGACGATCAGCTTGAGCTCATGGAGAGTCTCGAAATATGCCGACTCCGGCTGGTACCCGGCCTCGACGAGGGTCTCGAACGAAGCCTTGATCAACTCCGCCACGCCACCGCAGAGGATCACCTGCTCGCCGAAGAGGTCGGTTTCGGTCTCCTCCTGGAAGGTGGTCTCCAGGATGCCGGCCCGACCACCGCCGATGGCAGATGCGTAGGAGAGCGTGATCTCCTTGGCGGTTCCTGTGGCGTCTTGGTGGACGGCGAGCAAACACGGAGTGCCCGACCCCTGCTCGAAGGTGCGCCGCACGAGATGGCCCGGCCCTTTGGGAGCGACCATCGCCACATTGACACCTTCGGGCGGGATGATGGCCCCGAAGTGGATGTTGAAGCCGTGGGCGAAGAGGAGCGTGTCGCCTTCGGAGAGACCCGGCGCCACCTCCTCTTGGTAGATCCCGGCCATGATCTCGTCGGGCACGAGCAGCATGACGACGTCGGCTGCCTTCACGGCGTCGGCGACCGGTAGGACTTCTAGACCCGCCTCTCGGGCCGCTTCCGCGCTGGATGACCCTTCACGGAGGCCCACGACGACGTCTACCCCGGAGTCGGAGAGGTTGCGGGCGTGAGCATGCCCCTGACTGCCGTATCCGATCACCGCGACCTTGTGCTGCTTGATCAGGTCGGGATCGCTGTCCCGGTCGTAGTAGATGGTGGCCATGGGCGGGATTGTTGTCGTTTCCGGCCGACTCGCCCAAACGGCGTCGTAGGATCGAGAGGATGGCTACGAAGACGAGATCGACCGATGTGACCGAAGGCGCGGCCAAAGCCGGGGCGCGAGCCATGCTCCGCGCCGTTGGCCTGACCGAAGATGATTTCGAGAAAACCCAGGTCGGAGTGGTCTCGGCGGGCAACGAAGTCACCCCTTGCAATGTCACCGGCCCCGAGCTCTCCGAGCACGCCAAGCGCGGCGTCTCCGCAGCCGGCGGAGTGGGACTCGTGTTTTCGACCATTGCCGTCTCGGACGGGATCTCGATGGGCCACGAGGGGATGAGAGCCTCGCTCATCTCGCGCGAGGTCATTGCCGACTCGGTCGAGTTGGTCATGCATGCCGAGCGATTCGACGCGCTGATGGCTATCGCCGGATGTGACAAATCTCTCCCCGGCATGATGATGGCCGCAGCGCGTCTCGACCTCCCATCGGTGTTCCTCTATGGCGGCTCCAGCCTTCCCGGCCGGTACCAGGGGAGGGACATATCCATCGTCGACGTGTTCGAAGGCATCGGGGCGGAGTCGGAGGGCCGGATCACCAGGGATGAGCTCACCGCCATCGAGCGCTCGGCCTGTCCTGGCGCCGGCTCCTGTGCGGGAATGTTCACTGCCAACACCATGGCGTCGGTCGGAGAGGCGATCGGGATCTCGCTGCCGGGCTCGGCCTCCGTGCCGGCCATCGACCCCCGTCTCCGCGACTACGCCCGGCGCTCCGGAGAGGCGCTCATAGCTCTGGCGGACGCTGGGATAACCGCCCGCCAGATCATGACGCGACAGGCGTTCGAGAACGCGATCACAACGGTCATGGCGCTGGGGGGCTCCACGAACGCGGTTCTCCATCTAATGGCAATCGCACACGAGGCGGGTGTCGACCTCGAGCTCGAGGACTTCGACCGCATCTCGCGGAAGACCCCGCACATCGGAGACCTCAAGCCGTTCGGCAGGTTCCACATGGTCGATCTCGACAAGATCGGAGGCGTTCCCGGCGTGCTCAAGTCACTGCTGGCAGAAGGGCTCCTGCACGGTGACACCCTCACGGTGACCGGAAAGACGATGGCCGAGAATCTGGAGACGGCTGAGCTACCCGAGGGGGAGGACGTGATCAGGCCGCTCAATCGTCCCCTCGCTCCCGAAGGAGGCATCGCCATCCTCCGGGGCAACCTCGCCCCGGACGGTGCCGTCGTCAAGCTGGCCGGGATCGAGCTCGAGGTCCGGGAGGGCCCGGCTCGGGTATTCGACGGTGAGCAGGGTGCCCTGGCGGCATTGTGGGCGCATCAGATCCAGGCGGGCGATGTGGTGGTCATTCGGACGGAGGGCCCGAAGGGTGGTCCGGGGATGAGGGAGATGCTTCAGATCACGGCTGCCATCAAGGGTGCCGGGCTGGGCAAGGACGTCCTCCTCATCACCGACGGCCGGTTCTCCGGAGGGACAACGGGTCTGTGCATAGGCCACATCGCACCCGAGTCGGAGGTTGGGGGTCCCATCGGATTGGTCGAGGAGGGAGACACCATCAGAGTCGACGTTCCGGCGCGAACGCTCGACGTCCTCGTCGACGAGCACGTACTCGAGCGACGACGTCAGAGCTGGGAGCCCAGGGAAGCCCGATACACCAGTGGCGCCCTCGCAAAGTATGCGCGGTTGGTGGGGTCCGCAGCCACGGGGGCGGTCACCGGGTAGCGTTCTCCCATGGCACGACCCATGAAAGACGGACGACGGAGTCTCCTCGGCCGCATGGCGTCGGGAGCCAGCGACCGTGTCCTCGACTTCGTCGACCCCAACACCGTTCTCGACCATGTCGACGTCGCGGCGTTGCTCGACCGCATCGACATCAACCAGTTGCTCGACCGGGTCGACATCAATGCACTGCTTGGCCGGGTCGACGTCAACGAGTTGCTCGACCGCATCGACGTGAACGCTCTCATGGATCGGGTCGACGTCGACGCCGTGATGGCACGGGTCGACGTCGAGGACCTGGTGGACAGGGCCGGCATCCCTGACATCGTGATGGAGAGCACGAGCCATCTGACGGGGTCGGCACTGGACTTGTTCCGGCGGCCCCTGGTCGGTCTTGACGAGATCGTCTTCCGTGGAGCCAATCGAGCGATCCGGCGCGACCCGGAGACATACCCGAATGGCCCAGGTGATCTGATCGACTGGGTCGAGGAGCACCGTGAGGACAAGGAGGGGATCAAGACGGGGCGTTACGGGGGCCCACTCACACGTCTCCTCGCCGTCGCCATCGACACCGCTGTCGTCAGCTTCGGATTCACCCTCCTCGTAGCCGGATTCTTCTTCGTGATCGGGCTGATCTCTCCCGACTTCGAGATACCGGAGTCGACCGGGATCGCCTACGGGATATCCCTTCTCGTCTTTTCTTTCTTCTATCTCTGGGTCAGCCTCACCATCTTCGGAAAGACCATCGGCAAGATGGTGGTTGGACTGCGAGTGGTCAGCTCCGACGGGCACGCCACCATGAAGGGCCGTCAGACCTTCACCCGCGTGATCACCTATCCGCTGAGCTTCGCGATTCTCGGCATCGGGTTGCTGGGTGTGGTGTTCAACCCACAACGGCAGGCGTGGCACGACCGCTTCGCGAAGACCGCAGTCGTCTATGACTGGGGCTCGCGAACCGCCACCATGCCCACGCCTTTGGCCGACTATCTGGAACGCAAGGGAGCAAACGTCTGACCCCTGGTCCCGGCTACCTGAATCGAGCCGGCGACGTCCGCTCGGGGTCGACCCCGACAGCCGAGAAATGCTCGGGGAGTGGCTCCCCAGTTGCCAGACAGGCCAGCAGCTTCCCGTAGGCCGGCGAGGTCTGGATCCCGATGCCGCCCTGACCCACGAGCCAGTAGAACCCGGGTGCGGTCGGATCCTCACCGATCACCAGGTCTCGGTCGGGGGAGAAGGTACGAAGCCCTGCCCACTGTGAGCTCACCGAGCGGATCCCAAAGGTGGTCGCCTCGTTGATCCGATCTATGGCCAAAGCGACGTCCTCCATGCGGGGACGAGCGTCCATCGGCTCCGAGGGCACCTCCTCGGCCAGGGAGCACAAGAACTGCACTCCGTCTGGACGGAAGTAGAACTGCTCCGTGGCCTCGACGACCATCGGCCACCTGGCCGATGCCTCGCTCCCGGGGACCATGAACGCCGTGCGGCGCATCGGTTGGAGCCCGAGAGGCTCGACGTCGGCGAGATCTGCGATGCGATCGCCCCAGGCTCCGGCGGCGTTGACCACCGCGTCGGCCGCGAACTCCTGCACGCCGGTGCGCACCACCCACTGGCTGCCCTTGCGGCCCACGGCGGTCACGGGGGAGCCGGTGATGATCTCCGCTGAGTGGCTTCGGGCGATTCGGACGAAAGCCTGATGCAGGCCGGCTACGTCGATATCAGCGCCGGACGGCTCGTGAAGACCCCCGTCGAGCCAGTCCAGTCGCATGGCCGGGACGCGACGAACCACCTCGTCGCGTCTCAATATCTCGCAGCGGGCGCCGCGCTCCTGCGCATCGGCTGCTCTCGCTTCGAGAATGGGAAGGTCCCCCGCACGGGACACCCAAACAACTGCTCGATCGGAGAGAAGGGGATTGTCCACCGCTCCCGATGGTGGGGATTCGAGGAAGGGCCGCGCCGCCTTGACGAGGGGGCGAGCGCCGTCGGATCCGTAGTTCTCGACGAGCATTGCCGCGGAGCGACCGCTCGTGTGATAGGCCAGCGATGACTCGCCCTCGAGGAGGGTGACTGAACCGTGTGGTGCCAGGTGGGCGGCGGCCGACACGCCGGCGATGCCCCCGCCGATCACCAAGAACCGAGTCACGGGTTGACCACGATCCTTCCGACGGCTCTTCTCTCCGCCACCCAGCGAAGTGCCTCCGCCCCATCGTCGAGACTGTAGGTGCGCTGGATGATCGGCTCGATCGTGCCGTCACGCGCCCATTCGATGATGTGTGCGAAGTTGGCGCGATGCCGATCTGGCTCTTCCTGCGTGAAGCGACCCCAGAACACACCGACGATCGAGTTGCCCTTGAGCAGTGGCAGGTTGAGCGGAATGGACGGGATCTGACCCGCGGCGAATCCGATGACGAGGACCCGGCCGTTCCACTTCGTGGAGCGAAGGACCTGTTCTGTGGCCTCTCCTCCGACAGGGTCATAGACGACATCGACCCCGGCGCCGGCCGTGACGCGATCGATCGCTTCGCGGATGGGTGTCTGGTCGTAACGAATGACCTGATGAGCACCGGCCGCGTTCGCGGCGTCTGCCTTCTCCTCCGAGGAGACCGCGGCGATCACAGTGGCACCGAGGGCCCGGCCGATCTGGACGGCCGCCATGCCAACACCTCCAGAAGCCCCGAGCACGAGCAGCGTCTCGCCTGGTTTCAGGGCCGCCCGGTCGACGAGGGCGTGGTAGGACGTCCCATAGCCACCTGGCAGTGTGCTGGCGAGGTCTGAAGACATCGAGTCGGGGATCCGCGCTGCATTCTGTCCGAGGATCACCGCCTTCTCGGCGAGCCCGCCGTGGAATGCGAAGCCTGCGACACGGTCTCCAGGTGAGATACCCTTGACCTGGTTGGAGACGATCACGGTCCCCGCCAACTCGTAGCCGGGAGCGAACGGTGGGTCGGGTCGCACCTGATATTCCCCCTTCACCATCAGTGTGTCGGCGAAGTTGACCGTCACGGCCTCGACCTTCACCAACACACTTCCCGGATCGGGTTGGGGATCGGGAAGCTCTCCGACACGCAGGGACTCGATACCGCCGTAGTCGTCACAGATGAGCGCTCGCATCGTGTTCACACTATGACGAACGCATCGCGAGACGCATCTGACACAATCGGGTGTGTGCCCGTAGAGCCGATCCCCTCCCGTTTCGACCTCCCGCACCCGACATCGGTCGAAGGCGACGTCGTAGCCGTGGGTGGCGACCTCGAGCCGGGCACGATTCTGCAGGCATACCGGAGAGGAATGTTCCCGATGGTCACACCCGATGGGCATCTCGGGTGGTGGTCGCCGGTCGAGCGAGCGATCATCCCTCTCAAGGGCCTCAGGGTGAGTCGATCCCTTCGGCAGTCGACGCGGCGATATCTGGTCTCCGTCGACGAGGACTTCGAGTCCGTCATTGCCGGCTGCGCCGATGCGGATCGCCCCCACGGCTGGATCACTGACGATTTCGTCGATGCCTACACCGAGCTTCACCATCTCGGCTGGGCCCATTCCGTCGAGGTATGGGACCGCGACGGAGCCCTGGTCGGCGGGCTCTACGGTGTCGCCATCGGTGGCCTGTTCGCTGGTGAGTCGATGTTCCATGTGGCACGGGACGCGTCCAAGGTGGCGTTGGTGCACCTCGTGGTCGTCATGAATCAGGGCGGGTCACTCCTCGACGTGCAGTGGCAGACTTCGCATCTCGAGTCGATGGGTGCGGTCGTGATTGGACGTGATGAATATCTGAGTCGGCTGCCCGTCGCCCTGGCCGTGCCCGGACCGTTCGATCGTCCTCATGGTTAGAGTCGCCGCCGTGCATCTGGGGAACGGATGACGCGGACGCTGGTCGCCGGCCTGGATCTGACAGCAATGGGACGGCGAGTCGCAGACCGTGCGCGGATCTTGGCCGATGAGGGCGGAGGGACCGTCCGGCTCGTCCACGTCCTCGAGCCCGTGGGTGAGGCCATGATCGAACCCGGGCTGGCACGTCTCATCAGGGAGCACCAGACTGCCGAGGCCCGCAAGACCGCTGCCTGGGTGGCCGAGAGAGCAGACGCCGAGGTCTTACTCGATGTGGTCAAGGGCTCACCGGCATGGGAATTGGCTTCTAGGGCAAAGAAGGCCGATTTGATCGTCCTGGGCTCTTCGACTGTCGACGCGTTCACTGCTGGGCCGACCACCCGCCGCGTCGCCCAGATGGCCCTGAGCGACGTGCTCGTGGTTCGCCGTCAACCCCGCGTCCCGTATCGACGGATCCTGGCCGCCGTCGACTTCTCAGAGCCCTCCCGCGTGGCCGTCGAGCGCGCCCTTGCGATGGGCCTGGACGCCGAGGTCACCGTTCTCTACTCGCTCCCTGCCCGCTTCGACTCGCTGCTGGCCGACGCGGGGCTCTTTCGCGAGGAGATGGACGCTTCCCGTGGAGAGCGATTGGAGACCGCCAAGGATCGCATGCTCGAGTTCACCCAGGCGTGGAACGGGCGGGTCAAGACGATGGTCACCGACGGGCCGCCCGCCGAGACCATCGACGAGGCCGTTCGCCGCCGAGGTGCCGATCTCGTGGTCGTCGGCAGTAGGGGAGCGACGGCGACACGGATGGTCCTCCTCGGCAACGTGGCCGAGGGTCTGATCACACACGCCCCCTGCGACGTCCTGGTCGCCCGCTCACCGTCCGACTTCCGGCGTCCTTGAACCATTCTCTGCGGGTTAGGCACGCGTGACGCGTACTAGGACCCGCACAGGACGGATGTCACGTGGCGGCGAGAGCCTGACGAACGGCCCGGGCGACGTAGACCTTGGCGAGATGGGCCTTGTACTCCTCGGAGCCGTAGAGGTCCTCGAGCACGGTCACCTCGTCGATCGCTTTCTCGGCGGCGACCTTGATCGCCTCCTCGGAGCCGTCGGTGCCGACCAGAGCCTCGCCGACTCCGACAGCGAGAGTCGGCTTGGTGCCGACGCCGGTGACGGCGACTCGGGCGTCCTCGATCGACCCATTCGACTTCTTCACCCAGGCGGCAACGCCTGCGACCGCATAGTCGGAGTGGCCGCCGCGGCGTCCCAGCTTGTCATAGGCGGATCCTTCGCCAGCGCCCGCCTTGGGGATGCGGATCGCAGTCAGGATCTCGTCGGGATTCAGCGCCGACGTCAATGAGTCGACGAAGAACTCGGATGCCGGGATCTCTCTCGTGCCCGACGCTGATTGGGCGATCATGACCGCACCACAGGCAATGGCACCTGCGGGTTGGTCCGCCGCCACATCGGCGTGGGCAAGCGCACCACATGTCGTTCCCCGATTGCGCACTTGAACGTCACCGGTCAGAGACGCAGCCTTGGAGAGGGCAGCGGCGTGTGTCCCGATCGTCTCGTTGGTCGCCGTGGTGGAATGCCGGACCAAGGCACCGATCTCGATGTGTCCACCGGTGTCGGTCACCTGGTCGAGGTCTGGGATTCGGCCGATGTCGACGACCAGACCGGGGGAGAAGAGTCGCATCTTCATCAGGGGGATGAGGCTCATCCCGCCGGCCAGCACCTTGGAGTCGTCTCCAAGAGCCTCCAAGGCTTGGTCGATGGTTGTGGGGGCTACGTAGTCGAAGGATCTGGGGTACATGGTCTTCCGATCAGGCCTCGTGCCACTCCCAATCGGGTGGTGCCGGCTCCTCGCCTCGCATCTTGGCCCCCGCGTACTCGACCGCCCGCACGATGTTGTGATAGCCGGTACACCGGCACAGATTTCCCTCGATGCCGTGGCGGATCTCGTCTTCCGTCGGGTCGTCGTTCTCGTCCAGGAGGGCGACTGCGGACATGATCATGCCCGGGGTGCAGTATCCGCATTGCAGCCCGTGACGCTCCCAGAACCCCTCTTGAACCGGATGCAGCTCACCATCGGGCGCGGCCACGCCCTCGATGGTCTTGATGACTGCGCCTTCCGCTTGGACGGCGAACATGGTGCACGACTTGACGGCTTTGCCGTCTAGGTGGACCGTGCAGGCTCCGCAGTAGCCGGTCTCACAGCCGACGTGGGTTCCAGTGAGCCGAAGTTGCTCACGTATGAAGTGCACGAGAAGCGTGCGGGGCTCGACGTCCGCCGACACGTCCCTCCCGTTCACAGTCATCGACACTTCCATCTAGAGCCTCTTCGCTAGCTGACCAGTTCCTGGAACATATCAAGCATGACAGGTCAAAGACCAAATCGTCGGCTTGTCAGGCGCGCGCCAGCTACGAGTTCGATGATCGTCCTGCCGTCCGTTTTCGTCAGCCGGCCCTGCCCGCCGCCGCCAGCAGTGCGCGACGCACGAACACCGGGAGCATCCGCTTGCGGTAGTCGGCTTCCGCGTAGATATCACCCATCACGTTGTCGCCAACGGCGTCCACCGCAGCTTCCCCAGCGCTCTTGGCCCTCTCCTCGGTGATCGGCCCGCCGACGACGGCTTCGGACGCGTGTTCGAGGACCATCGCAGTCGGGGTCAGCCCTCCCACTGCCACGCGAGCAGCCGAACATGCGCCGTCTTCGCCGAGGTCGACCGTGGCGCAGACGCCCACGACTGCGTAGCGCGATGCCGGGTTGAACAGCTTTGCGTACGCGGAGCCGGTACGGCCCTCCTCGGCTGCGACCTCCACCGCGGTGAGTATCTCGTCCTCGCTCAGCGCCGACTCGAACAGGCCGGTGAAGAATTCGACGGCCCGGATGTCCCGGGTGCCGGTCTTCGACTGGGCCTTCATCGTGGCTGCGAGCGCAGAGAACACGGTGGGCAGGTCGGAGGCCGGGTCGGCGTGGGCGACATTGCCACCGACGGTGCCGCGATTTCGGACCTGCGGGTCGCCAATCATCGAGGCCGACTCCTTCAGGGCGGCCGGGAAGCCGGCACCCCCCTCGGAGGCGACCATCGCATGCGTGGTCAGAGCCCCGACTGAGAACCCGCCATTGCTGGAGATCCCCCGAAGCTCATCGATGCGACCTATGTCGACCAGCGCGTCGGGCGCGGTCACCCTGATCTTCATCATGGGGAGGATGCTGTGCCCTCCGGCGATGAAACGGCCCCCGGTCTGGGACTTCAGGTCTAGTGCCTGGTCTATCGACTCTGCCCGCACGTATTCAAACGGTCGTGGATACATCATTCACCTCCGCCATTTGCGGCGACGATCGCATTGCTGATCTTCTCGGCGGTCAGTGGCATGTTCAGATGCCCGACGCCGAGCGGGGCCAGAGCGTCCGCAACCGCGTTGGCGATGGTCACTGTCGCCGCGATCGTCCCCATCTCCCCGGCGCCTTTCACCCCCAGGGGATTGTGTGGCGACGGTGTCTCGATGCGATCGACCTCGATCGTCGGGAACCCGTCGGCCCTGGGAACGGCGTACGACAGCATCGAGCCAGACAGCAGTTGTCCGTCGTCGTCGTAGACGCCGTGCTCCCAGAGAGCCTGACCAACGCCCTGGGCGATGCCACCCACGATCTGTCCCTCGACGATCAGGGGATTGATGACATTTCCGACGTCGTCCACCGCGAAGTACTTCTGCACTTGCACCTCTCCGGTCTCCTTGTCTACCTCCACTTGGGCGACGTGGGCCGAGTAGGGGAAGGTGAAGTTCGCCGGATCGTAGAACGATGTCTCCTCGAGCCCGGGTTCCATGCCCTCAGGGAGGTTGTCCGCCGTGGTAACGGCGAAAGCCAGCTCGGCAAAGCTCTTCTTGGAACCGGGGGAGCCCGCGACGTAAACCGCGCCTTCGTCCTGGTCGTAGACCATGTCGTCGACCGAGGCCTCCAGCAGGTGTGCTCCCAGCTCCTTGAGCTTGGTGCGAACTTTCTCGGCGCTGTTGACCAGAGCGCTACCACCTATCGCGGCGCTCCGGCTCCCGTAGGTGCCGACACCATAAGGAATGCGGTCCGTGTCTCCGTGGATGATCTCCACATCCTCGATCGGAACGCCCAACTCATCTGCGACGACCTGAGCGAACGTCGTCTCATGGCCCTGCCCATGGGAATGCGAGCCCGTGAATACCGAGATCTTCCCGGTCGGGTGGACCCGGATGCTGCCACTCTCGAACAGACCGATGGCTGCTCCGAGACCGACAGCAACCGCTGACG
>Ga0299907_10000122_pt1 | contig 30044 bp, 32 predicted proteins | sample RVTome_16_FD_198680 | JGI IMG/M metagenome (GOLD analysis project Ga0299907, IMG submission 198680) | Soil microbial communities from uranium-contaminated site in the Upper Colorado River Basin, Wyoming, United States - RVT152D67 (version 2) ...
CGTCCCCGTCGGGGATGAAGGCGAACATGCCATCCGAGCCGAAACTGAGCATCAGGCTCTCTCCTTCCATGAGCCAGATGCCTGCCAGCCGATCCACCGTCGGGGGAAGCTCCTCGACCGCCGGCACCTGGTCGGCGACGCCTCCGGGACTGATGCCGGGAGCCGACGCGGGGCGGGTGGGCCCCTCCGTGACGTGGCGGAGAACGCCGATAAAGAGCACAGTGCCGACGATGAGGAGAGCACCGACCAAGGCGTACGTTTCCGCCTTCCGCTGGAGGCTGCGTCGCCGCTGCCCGCGGTGCTGCCGCTCCAACGCTCCGGGATCGGGCTTCACCTTTTGTGCCGACATGCGGAACACGTCCTGGATGTCAGGCATCCCATGCACCTTCAGCTTCTCGGATAGACCGCCGGCCTTTGGTCGCCAGGGCCCTCACCGTGGACGGACGCACCCGGAGGATGCGCCCCGCCTGCTCGGCCGAGTACCCAAGCAGGTCCACGAGCAAAGGGCGGCCCGCTGCCGCTGGGTGACCCGTAGGAGGAGGCGTCGCACGTCCGCCCGCACCTCCGCATCGAGGAAGTCGTCGCGCCCCTCCGGGATCGGCAGCACCTTCTGGATGGCCATCGCCGCGCGCCGATGACGCATCCGGAATCCGTTGAGGACCACGCGGAACAGGTAAGCGGTGGGGTCGGTGATGCGGTGGTTCTCGTCCCATCGCTCCCAGAGTTTCAGGAACGCGTCCTGCATGAGCTCCTCCGCGTCGTGGCGATTCCCGGTCACGAAGTAGAGGGCCCTGAACAGGCGCTCGTGCTCCTCCTCGAAGAACTCGTCGAAGGGGCCCCATGCTCTGACGTGCTCCGAGTGAAGTGGCACGACCTCACCCTCTGCTCGCACGATCCTTGGGTGCACCAGAAGCTCCTTACGCTGACGTTGATGTTGCCAGTGTTTCCCTTCGAGGACGAGCGGTGGGCGAGGAGGCTTACGCGGGCCCGCTGACCACTGAACGTCCGGCACGAGAGCGGGAAGGAGCCGTGCCGTCTGGCGCGCGGCTCCTCCCGCCGGCATATAGGGCCCACTCCTCGTCGGCGAGGCTCAAGGGGCCTTGCCGATCGTCAGAATTCGCAGTGCGGCCCGGGGGCGTCGAGCTCTCCGCGGAACGCACCTCCCACCGGAGCGATGATCGCGGTCACGTCTTTGGCGGGTTGGTCGGTCTCGTTGCGGCCGATGTGGCCACGCCCTGTGTCGACGTACCCCTCGCCGGCTTCGACCACGACCGGAGCACAGTTCGGGTCGTCGTACTCGTAGAACGTGATCGTCCCCTCGACCACGGTGATGAACACCGGGCCGGGATGCGTGTGCCAGCCCGTCGACGACCCCGGCTCGTACGCGTGCTCGCGGACGACGATGTCCGTCGGTGCCTTCGCCTCCGCCTTGAAGTCGCCCGGCCCTTGCGGGTACGACCGCACCTTGAAGCTGTCGTACGTCCCCCGGGCAAGCACGGTCGGCGTCACCCCGCTCGGCGGCGAGGCCAGTGCGATGCTTGCCACTGTGGCGACGATCGCCGTCAACAGAAGTCCTGTCAGGATGATTCGTTTCAAATCACTACCTCCTTGTCGAGTCACTCACTACTCGCGGCAGACCGTGTTTCCACGCGCGAGCCCCAGCCTCGCTCCCTCAGCAAGATGGATGCCGGGGGTGGAGCCGGCCACCTCCTTTCGTGATCGCCTGCCGGAGGGCTCGTCGTGATCCTTGGATGCACGACGAGCTCCTTCCGCTTACGCTTGCAGAGGAACGGACCGAGGTTGCTGGGGTACGCGCAGATCGTGCCTTTGGATTACGTCTCTATCTGCACGGCACCGCCTCTCCGCGGGTGGGCTTGCTCCGCGGACGAGGCGAGGTAGAACGGTCGAAGCCGGATTCCGAAAGCTCCATCTATTCGATCGAGGACTTCCTCCTCCACTTCTACATTCAGCAGTTACCTCTGCTCCGAGAGGGGCACTCGACAAGTGGAACCTCGCGACTACGGTGCTTGACGGAGCTCGCTTCGAACACGAGAGGTGTACGTGAGGTGCGCCACAGGCCTCCGACACAGAAGAAGTGCTACTCCTCGAGCGTGACGGTCAGATCGGGGCGCTCACCTGCATCTTCCTCGGACGCATCACGTGTCGGGTGCTACACGCCGTCGCCAGAAACGGGATCGGTTGTCGCGAGCAGGTCAGGGAGCACCCCGCCCGGCGCTACGAATGCCTGACGATCGCCAGGACCTCCCACGTCACGAGCCCTTCGGGCGTCTTCGCGACGACCGACTGGCCGGTGCGGCTACCGAGCAGAGCGGACCCGAGCGGCGACTCCACCGAGATCCAGGACTCGTCGAGCCGTGCCTCGAGCTCCCCCGCCAGTGTGAACCGCTCGCGCTCCGCAGAGCCGGAGCGGCGGACCGTGACGGTATCGCCGAGCTCGACCACGGTGGGGTCGTGCGGCTCGCCCTCCAGCGGCATCGCCGAGGCCAGCGCGCGACGCACGGCGGCGACCTCGCGGGTCGTCGCCCGGAGCGCCGCCTGGATCGACGGGTCGCCGGAATCCGCCAGCTCGCGCTCGAGCCGGGGGATCCGTTCCTCCTCCAGATTGCGCAGCCGTTCCTCCAACGAGCGCCGTGCGCTGTCCGACAGCTTCGGCCTGTTCACGTCCCGTCTCTCCACGGCCACTGCGGCCCGTCTCGGCTATCCAGAGGCGCCTCCCGGCTGCTCACCGTCGCCCTCTGGCGCCGGGGTGGCCGCCGCAGCGGCGAAGCGAAGGAGCTCGATCGGGATCGGGAAGATCAGCGTCGAGTTCTTCTCGGCCGCCACCTCCGTCATCGTCGAGAGCATCCGCAGCTGCATTGCGCCCGGGCGTCGCTCGAGCACCTCTCCGGCCTGGCTCAGCGTCTCGGCCGCCTCGAACTCTCCGTGCGCGTGGATCACCTTGGCGCGCCGCTCACGTTCGGCCTCGGCCTGACGGGCCATCGCGCGGCGCATGGTCTCGGGTAGCTCGACGTCCTTCACCTCCACGAGCGTGACCTTCACGCCCCAGGGATTCGTGAGGTCGTCGATGATCTTCTGGAGCCGTTGGTTGATCTCGTCGCGGTTGACCAGGAGATCGTCCAGGTCGACCTGTCCAAGGATGCTCCGCAGCGTGGTCTGGGCGACCTGCGAGGTCCCGAGGATGTACTTCTGGATTGCCACGGTCGCCTTGATCGGGTCGACCACGTTGAAGTAGGTGACCGCGTTGACCCGCACCGTCACGTTGTCCCGCGTGATGACGTCCTGGGGCGGGATGTCCATCGTGACGGTCTGCAGGTTCACACGCACCATCCGGTCGACGACCGGGATGATCACGAACAGACCGGGTCCCTTGGCGCCGATCACCCGTCCCAGCCGGAAGATGACGCCCCGCTCGTACTCGAGAACGATCTTCACGGCCGAGACGAGGAGCAGGATCAGTAGGCCGACGGCCGCCAGGATTCCGTACAGGAGCGCGTCGCTCATGGTCTGCCTCCTTCCGGACGCTGCGCGGGCGCATCGTCCTGTTGTGACTCGGGGTCGGGGTCGGGCTGGACGACGAGCCGCAGCCCGTCCATCTCGACGACTCGGATACGCTGCCCCGGTCTGAGCGTCTCATCGGTCGCGCGTGCGGTCCACCATGCGCCCTGGAGGAACACGAGCGCCTCTTCTCCTTCGACCGATCTCACAGTTCCCCCGCTACCGACGATCCCTTCGGCGCCGGTCGACCCGGCGAGGCGTCGGGATCGCCACGCGATCCGTCCAAGCGCCACGGCTCCTCCGCCGGCCACCGCCGCCGTCGGAAGGAGCACGATGGGATCGACCCCGATCGGTCCTCGGAACAGGAACAGGCCCGCAAGCACGAGCGCCGCCGTCCCCCCCGCGGCGAACACGCCGACCCCCGGGACGAAGAGCTCGGCGACGAACAGGCCCGCCGCCAGCACGAGCAGGATCACGCCGGCCGCGTTCACCGGGAAGACCGAAAGCGCCGTGAACGCGAGCACGAGCAGGATCACGCCTACGATCGCACCACCGCCGAAGCCCGGATTCGCGAGCTCGTACAGGATCGCCAGAGTGCCGATCGAGATGAACAGGAATGCGAGGTTCGGGTCCGAGAGCCACTGCAACACGCTGCGGGCGAGTCCAAGCTCGACCTCCACGAGCTCGGCTCCGGCAGTCCTGAGCGTCACTGTCTGGCCGGGACTGAGCTCGACGACCCGCCCGTCGAGGGCCCTGAGCAGCTCCGTGCGATCGAGCGCGATCAGGTCGACGACGTCGAGGTCGAGCGCCTCGTTCGCGGCAACGGAGCGTCCCTCTCGGACCGCATCGATCGCGAACTCCACGTTGCGGCCGCGTTGCTCGGCGATCGACTCTGCGTAGGAGGCGGCGTCGTTGATGACCTTCTGCGCCAGATCGCCGCCCTCGAGGTCGATCGGCGTTGCGGCGCCGATCGAGGTGCCAGGAGCCATGGCGGCGATGTGGGAGGCCAAGGTGATGATCGCGCCGGCTGAGGCGGCGCGCGCACCCTGAGGCGACACGTAGACGATCACGGGCACGCTTGGGTTCAGGAACGACTGGACGATGTCGCGCATCGATGTGTCGAGACCACCGGGCGTGTCGAGCTGGACCAGGAGCGCCTGGTGTCCCTCGCGCTCGGTCAGGTCGAGGGCGTCACGGATATGGTCGGCGATCACCGGCGTGATGACGCCGTCGACCTCCACGACGACGATGCTGCGAGCTCCCTGTGCGCGCGCCGCAGGTTCAGGAGCGAGGAGCAGGCCTATGAGTAGCAGCAGCCAAGCCGCGATTAGCCCGTAGCGCGCGCGGGTGGCATAGGCACCGGCCGCGCGCCTCGACGGCGGGGTCATCGCCCACGTCGCCTCCTCTCGCTCGCCCGCCCGTGGCCCTCACAGGATACTTGTGCGAGTGGGTTGAGGCTGGTGCCTCGAGATTCAACTCGCACCGAAGGACGAGCCGCGCACGTTCGGTTCGAGTCGACCCTCCGACACGCCAACTACCTGGGCAGATACAAGAAGCCCGGAAGCCACTGTCGGCGGTGCTCCTCATGCAGACGACGCACGACCCCCTGTAGTCGCCGCGAAGTCCCGGTGTCGGGATTGTCTCTGGCATGGCTTCGGTCCTCCGCTTGCGCAGCACCGATCGCCTAATCGATCAACGCCTGGCGAATTCCGAACACTCGCGCAGGAGGGTGCTGCTTGCGCTCGGGCGAGTATTCGGCTGGTTCTTCTTGGCCACGTTCCTCACTTCGATCCCGGCCTACTTCATCGGCTACGCCCGCATCCTGGAGGACCCCGGCCTGATCACCGGGGCCGGCGCCGATCCCACGACGGGCGTAGCTGCCGCAGCCACGCTGGAGGTCTTCCTCATCATCGCCAATGTCGCTACGGCCGTGGTGGCGTACCCTGGTCCTTAAGCGCGAGAGCGAGATCGGAGCTGTCGGCTACGTCTCGCCCCGGCTTGTCGAGGGCGTCTTCATCGCCATCGGGCTCGTCAGCGCCCTCGCGTTCATCCTGATGCGGCAGGAGGCGACTGCGGTCTCTGATCCCGTCATCGGTGAGGGGCTCGTCGCGCTCTACTACCGAGCGTTCCTGGTTGGGCCTGGCTTCATGGCTGGTTTCGCGAACGGAGTGATCCTGGGTTACCTGATGTACCGATCTGGCTTGGTGCCGCGAGGTCTGGCGATACTGGGCCTCATCGGAGGTCCGCTCGTCATGGCCACCGGGATCGCCATCATGTTCGATGCGATCGAGCGAGGTGGGGCCATTCAAGCGATCGCGACGATCCCAGAGTTCTTCTGGGAGCTGTCGCTCAGCATCTACTGCATCGTCAAGGGGTTCAGGCCCTCTCCCATCCTCGGCATGGAATCTGTGACGACGCTGCCCGAGTCCGACAGCGCCTTGAGGCACCGTCACTAAGCGACATTCATAGGAACCGAGTCGGGGGCGGCGCCGGAGTGCGGACGGTCCTCCGCCCCCGCGTCCGGCTCGGCCCGGTTGGGTATCCAAAGGCCGAACAACTCGGGACCGTCTTGGACTGAGACGGCTATGGAAACTGACGGACGGTAAGGACGTCCGGCCGGGTCGTCAGTTCGCTATCCGGCTCGGGGCGGGCTGACAGGTCGGACAGAAGTAGGTTGTCCTACCGCCCACGACCGTTCGTGCCAGCTCCGTCCGACAACGAGGACACCGCGCCATGGGGCGTCCTCGTGCGATCGTCCAGCGGGTCTCGTAACCCTCCGGGTATCGATTGACCGTTGTCGCGATCACCGTCTGGAGCGCCCGGTACAGCCGCGACCGTTCCTGTTTCGACAGTTCAGGGATCGGCCGAAGCGGATGGATGCGCGCCTGCCAGAGGATCTCGTCGGCCAGGAGGTTCCCGACGCCGGCGATGAACGTCTGATTCATGAGGGCCGCCTTGATCCCGCCTCGACGTGGTTCGAGCAACTCCATGAATCTGTTTCGGTCGATGCTCGCCGCATCCGGACCGAGCCGTCCGAGCAGCGCGTCGACATCTGCCGCGTCTCGCGCGAGCCACAGACCGCCGAGCTTCCGCATGTTCCGGTAGCGGATCTCGCCTCGGTCGAGGACGAAGATGACGCGGTCGTGCCGGTGCCGGTCGTCGGCGTCGCTCGCCCACTCGATGTCTCCGGTCATCCCGAAGTGGATCAACGGCGTCGGCCCGTCCGTCCACGCGATCACCCATTTTCCTCGGCGCTCCGGCTCGTCGAATCGCCGGCCACGCAGCGCATCTCCGAGCTCATCGGCCGTCACGTTTCGGAGGATCCCCGGGTCGGTCACCACGACGTCGCCGATCGTCCGGCCGACGGCATGCCGAGCGAACCGCCGTCGAAACGCCTCGACGTCTGGTAGCTCCGGCATCTCGGCATCTTGCATGCACGCTCCGCGCGATGTCTTATCTCCCTGATGGAGGGGGGCAACGCGTGAAGGACCGAGGCATCCCGCATCCACGATTGGCGCGGGGTCGTCGCGTCGATGGGTCATGGCGACGCGCTGTGCGTCGCGGATGCCGGCCTGCCCATCCCGAACGGCGTTCCGCGGATCGACCTCGCGTTTGCACCCGGGAGCCCGCCGCTTTCTTCGATGTTCTCGACGCTGTGACTCTCCGAGCTTCGCGTCGAGCGCTACACGATGGCCAAGGAGTCGAGTCCCGAGATCGTCGACGTCCTCCGCATGCGGCTCCGCCAAGCGAAGGATTTATCGGTTACCCACGAAGAGCTGAAACGGCTCAGCGCTGAGCCCAGGGCCCTCGTCCGCACGGGCGAGTTCAGGCCGTTCGCTAACGTGATCCTGTACAGCGGCGTCGACTTCACGCCCGAGTAGTCCCTCAGCGCGCGTCGGCCGCGAACGCCCGGTAGAGGTGCTCCGCCCGTTCCCGGAGGCGTGAGAGCGACGGTGCGCGATATCGGTCGAAGAGCTCAGCCTTACGCGACTCCTTCTCTTCGGTCGGACGCCCACGTCCGAGCTCCATCTGTCCACCTCGCCGGTAGGTGTTCGCGTCCCACCGGTCCATCTCCTCGCGGACGGCGGCGAGATTCGCCTCGGTCGGCTCGAACGGCACGAAGCTCGTGCCGAAGCGGTCGTTCACCCGACGGATCACTCGACCGAAGTCGAACGTCACCTCGTCGAACCGGCCGACCACGAACCCGTCGCGGTAGGGGAGCAGCGGCCGGTAGAAGCGCGAATACCCTCGCAACGCCTGGCCGATCGTGAGCTCGGGCCACCGGACCACGTACGAGAGCACCGACTGCTCGGGCGGCCTGATGAGAACGAGGGTCGGCGTTCGCATCCGAACGGCAGCGATCACGGCGCCGGCGGCATGAACGTGGTGGGCGACGCTGACCGGCTCACGCTGGGCGCGCTGAAACGCGATCACGGTGAACGTGTTGCCGGCCCTGAGGAACCCTTCGATGCAGAGCTTCGTGGCTTGTGTTGGGAACTCGCCGGTCGTGAATCGGCTCGCAACGGCGGGCCACCTGCCGACGAACGTTCGCACCTCGCGACGGGTCCGATGCCAGAGCGCCCGCCGGCCCGGAACCCAAAGCATCCGGGCATTGTGCACGGACCGGCGCGGTCGACGCCGAATGGCTAGAGTCCACCGAACCTCGCGGCGGACCAGGAGGAACGTGAGCGACCGGAACGGCTGGGCGCCAGAGCGCCCCACCTGGTGGCAGCGGGGGATCGTGTACCAGATCTATCCGCGCAGCTTCTCCGACTCGAACGGTGATGGCGTCGGCGATCTCACCGGCATTGCCGAGCGAGCCGAGTACCTGGAGTGGCTCGGCGTCGACGCGGTGTGGCTCTCGCCGATCTACCCCTCGCCGGACGCGGACCTCGGCTACGACATCTCGGACTACGTCGACGTCCATCCCGCGTTCGGAACGCTGGACGACTTCGACCGGCTCGTAACCGCGCTGCACCAACACGACGTTCGGCTCGTTCTCGATCTCGTCCCGAACCACACCTCCGACAAGCACCCGTGGTTCGTCGAGAGCCGCGATCCGGACAGCCCCCGACACGACTGGTACGTCTGGCGCGACGGACTGCGGGACGGCGGGCCCCCGAACAACTGGGTCAGCTACTTCGGCACGCCGGCGTGGGACTACCTCGATCCGCCGGGCCAGTGGTACCTGCACTCGTTCGATCCTGGGCAACCGGATCTGAACTGGGACAACCCCGAGGTGCCGGCGGCGATCCACGACGCGATGCGGTTCTGGCTCGACCGGGGCGTCGACGGGTTCCGCGTCGACGTGCTATGGCTGCTCGGAAAGGACCCGGGGTTTCGCGACAACCCGCGCGACCCCAACTGGCACGACGGATTGCCGGCGCGCCTGCAGCTCGTCCGCCGGTACTCCGAGGACGGACCCGATGCCCACGCGCGCGCCCGATCGCTCCGAGCGGTGATAGACGAGTACCCGGATCGCGTGATGATCGGGGAGGTCGTGCTCCCGCCCGAACGCGCCGTCGCATACCACGGCGAGAAGCTCGACGAAGCGCACATCCCGCACAACTTCACGTTGACCGAGCTCCGCGAGTGGTCGGCGGACGAGGTGCGTTCGGCGGTCGACGCGTACGAGGCGCTCGTGCCACCCGGCGCGTGGCCGAACTGGCTCCTCGGCGATCACGATTTCTCGCGGATCGCGACGCGCGTCGGTCCGGACCTGTTGCGCGTGACGCACATGCTGCTGCTCACGCTCCGCGGAACGCCGACCTGGTATTACGGCGACGAGCTCGGCATGCAGAACGCGGTCGTTCCGGCCGGACATCCGCTCGCGGACCCACAGGCGTTCGGCGCACCCGGGCTCAACAGACTGCCTGCGCGCTCGCCGATGCAGTGGTCGTCCGGTCCCAACGCAAGCTTCTCGGCCGCCGAGCCGTGGGTGCCCATCGCGTCGAACGATCCCGCTCTTACAGTCGAAGGGCAGAGGGACGATCCGGCGAGCACGTTGAGCCTGTTCCGTTCGCTGATCCGGCTCCGACGAGAAACGCCGGCGCTCGCCGTCGGTGCGTACCACTCGCTGCCGGCGCCGACCGAGGTCTTTTCCTACGAACGAACGCATCCCGACGGTGCGGCTGTGCAGGTCCACCTGAACTTCGGCGACGAGCCGCGCGCGATCGAACCACCGGGAGGCGCCGAGGTCCTCCTCTCGACGATCCCGGGCGAGGGCGCGGTCGCGACGAGGCTCCGCCCGTACGAAGGTGTCATCGTGAGCGTGGCGTGAAGGTGCAAAAGGATCACCTGATGCCGACCTCATCGAGGTGCGCCAGCAGATCGGCGGCGTCCTCGTACACGCGGTACGCGCCGGCGCGCTCGAGCTCCTCGCGCCCGTAGCCGCCGGACAGGACGCCGACGCCCAGGGCGCGCGCTCGCCGAGCAGCCAGGAGATCCCAGACACTGTCGCCCACCACGACGCAGTCCTCGATCGCGACGCCGAGCTTCTCCGCCGCGGCGAGGAAGAGATCTGGATCGGGCTTGGCCCTCGGGACCAGGTCGCGTGTGACGACCGGAACGTGGTCCGGGACGTCGAGGAGCTCGATCGCCGGGCCCGCCGATTCCCGGTAGCCGCTCGTCGCGATCGCCCAGGGGGTGCCGCCGTCCGTCAGCGCCCCGAGCAGCTCGAGCGCGCCCGGCAGCGGCCTGACCTGCGAGCCGCGGCGGGCGTACGCCTCGGCGTGGAGCCGGCGGAGCAGAGCTGCGTCCTCGGCGGTCACCTCCCGACCGGTCTCGCGGAGGAGGGCGTTCGCGAACAGCCCGCCGGACATGCCCACCTTTCGGTGGATCCGCCACACCGACAGCTCGATCCCGGCCGCCTCGAGCGCCTCGCGCCACGCAAGGACGTGTTGGTAGACGCTGTCCACGAGCGTTCCATCCAGGTCGAACAGGAACGCCTGCTGCCGATCCACGCCGCGCATCCTAAAGGTGGTTGGGTGTTCAGCCGACTGAGTATCGAGCACACGATGCAGCCGAACCAGTCACGTCGTCGCGACGACCCGATCGTTCGCGAAACCATCGCGAGCGGGGTCCTGCTGCTCGCGACGGTCGGTCTGCTCGTGCTCGGCTTCATCGGTCACGCAGCCCTGTTCTGATCGATATCTTCCGCGCGAATACCGCCCGGTGGCGCGCGAGGCGTCGACGCTTCGCCGTATGCTCTCGCGGATCTCGAGAGGGGAACGCGTGACGGGTCAAGCGACGTTCGCGCTCGTCAACGGCGCGGTACACACGGTCGATCCGAGTCGTCCGCGCGCGCAGGCCGTCGCCGTGGCAGAGGGGAAGATCGCCACGGTCGGCACAGACGATGATGTGCGCGAGCTCATCACGTCCGATACCGAGGTCCTCGATCTGAAGGGCCGGACGGTGCTCCCCGGCTTCCAGGACGCGCACGTGCACCCGCCCAGCGGTGGTCTGGAGATGTTGCGCTGCAACCTATCCGACGCGTACTCGATCCCCGAGTACGAGCGCATCATCGCCACCTACGCGGCCGAGCACCCCAAGGTCGAATGGATCCTCGGCGGCGGCTGGTCCATGGACGTGTTCCCGCGAGGCAACCCGCCGAAGCATGTTCTCGACCGGCTAGTCCCGGATCGGCCGGTGATGCTTCCGAGTCGCGACGGCCACAGCGTGTGGGTCAACTCCAAGGCGCTCGAGATCGCCGGCATCACGAAGGACACGCCCGATCCCGTCGACGGCGTGATCGTCCGCGAGGACGACGGCCAGCCGTGGGGAACGCTCCACGAGGGCGCGATGCTCCTCGTCGAGAAGTTCGCGCCGGTGGAGACGACCGAGGACTGGATCGCCGGGCTCCGCGTCGCGCAGGGCCATCTCCACTCGCTCGGCATCACGGCGTGGCAGGACGCGATCGTCGGCGTCAACGAGATGTACCGGACGTTGGACGCATACCTCCGGTTCGCCCGAGCGGGGGAGCTCACCGCTCGGGTGGTCGGCGCGCTGTGGTGGAATCGACACCGGGGCGAGGAGCAGATCGACGAGCTCCTCGAGGCGCGCGAACGCGGCCGCGAGGGCCGGTTCGCCGCGACGAGCGTCAAGATCATGCAGGACGGAGTGATCGAGAACTTCACCGCCGGCGTCCTCGAACCCTACTTGGACGAGAACGGGAACCCGACCGACAACCGCGGCAAGTCGTTCGTCGACCCCGAGGAACTAAAGCGGATTGTCACCCGGCTCGACGCCGAGGGGTTCCAGGTCCATTTCCACGCGATCGGGGAGCGCGCCGTTCGCGAAGCGCTCGACGCGGTCGAGGCGGCCCGGAACGCCAACGGGAAGAACGATCACCGCCACCACATCGCGCACATCCAAATCATCCACCCCGACGACATCCCGCGGTTCGCCGATCTCGGCGTGGCCGCGAACATGCAGCCGCTGTGGGCGCAGAACGAGCCCCAGATGCTGAACCTGACGATCCCGTTCCTCGGCGAGCCGCGCTCCGGCTGGCAGTACCCGTTCGGCTCGCTCGTCCGATCAGGGGCGACGCTCGTGGGCGGTAGCGACTGGTCGGTGTCCAGCGCGAACCCCATGTGGGAGATGGGAGTAGCGGTGCATCGGCGCGCCCCCGAGGAGTACGTGGATCTCGTCGGGGAGGAAGCGACGCATGTGTTCCTGCCGGATGAGCGAATCGATCTCGCCACGGCGTTACGCGCGTTCACCATGGGATCCGCGTACGTCAACCATCTCGACGACCACACAGGATCGATCGAGGTGGGGAAGCTGGCCGATCTCGTCGTTGTGGACCGCGACCTGTTCGAACAGGACATCGTGGGCCTGGCAGAGGCGCGCGTGCAGCTCACGCTCGTCGAGGGGGAGCGAGTCTTCACGGCCGACGACTCCTCCTGACCAAAGGTCAGGTGCCGTCGTTGCCGGGGAACCGACCTGATCGCACGATCAGACGGACCACGAGGAGGGCGCCATGCCGTTCGATATGAGCCAGGTGCAGCGCGGCGCGCGCAACCGGCGGACGCCGTACTACGACGCCACGCAGCGCTACGACCCGAAAGGCTTCACCGTCTACAACCACATGTATTTTCCGATCCGGTTCGACACGTTCGAAGCCGAGTTCGACGCGTTGCTGAACGGCGTCACGTTGTGGGACGTGTCGGTCGAGCGGTGCCTGGAGATCTCCGGGCCCGACGGATTCCGTTTCGCGCAGCTCCTCACGCCGCGCGATCTGTCGAAGTGCGCGGTCGGTCAGGCGAAGTATGTCTTGATCTGTGACGGCGACGGAGGGATCGTCAACGATCCGGTCCTCACGCGCATGGACGAGAACACGTTCTGGTTCGCGCTGGCGTCGTCGGACGCGTTGTTGTTCGCGCGAGGCCTCAAGAACGCCTACCCGAATCTGAAGGTGACGATCAAGGAGGCCGACGTCGCGCCGCTTCAGGTTCAGGGACCTCGATCCAAGGATCTGATGGTGAAGCTCCTGGGCGAGGAGATCCTCGAGCTCAAGTACTACTGGTGGACCGAGGCCAAGATCGCCGGCGCGCCGGTCGTCATCACGCGAACGGGATGGACGTCCGAAGTGGGGTACGAGGTCTACCTCACTGACGCGACGCGCGGCACCGACGTGTACGAGGCGATCATGTCGGCCGGCGAGGAGTTCGACATCAAACCGACGGGTCCGTCGGACATCCGGCGCATCGAGGGCGGCATCTTCAACTGGGGCGCCGACATGACGTACGAGAACAACCCGCTCGAGATGGGACTGGAGCGACTCGTCGCCTGGGACCTGCCCGATGACGCAAGCCTCTCGCTCCGAGCGCTGCGGCAGATCAGGGACCGAGGCGTCACCCGCAGGATCAACGGCGTCGAGATCGACGGCGACCCCTTCCCCGAGCTCAACAACGTCAAGTGGCCCGTCACCGACGGCGTTGGGCGCATCGGCAAGGTCACCTCGGCGATCTACTCGCCGCGGCTGGAACGGAACATCGGGTTCGCGTGGCTGCCGGCGAAAGGCTCGACGCTCGGGACGAGCGTGACGGTCGACACCGAATGGGGTACCCGGGCGGCCACGGTCGTGGAGATGCCGTTCGTCGACCCGGACAAGCGCATCCCGGTCTCCTGACCCCGGGCGCGGTTTCAACCGGCCAGAAGGGACGTTGCAGCCCAGCGGCCGTTTGAACGATGATTCAACCCGCCCGCCGCGAGCGCGGCGGCCAAGGAGCGCGAGGGCAATGGCCAACGAACGCCCGGAGATGCTCGAGCAGAGCGCGACGATCTACTTCGGCCCGTGGTACCGGCGCTCGCCGTACTTCGAGGCGACCCGCCGGGCTGGGTGCACCGCATACGACGTGTACAACCACATGCTGCTGCCGGCGTACTTCGACGATCCCATCACGGAGTACTGGGCCCTCCTCAACGACGTCACGGTGTGGGACGTGGCTGTGGAACGCACCGTGGAGATCTCCGGCAAGGACGCCGATCGGTTCGTCGACATGCTCACGTGCCGCGACCTGACGAAGTGTGCGGTGAAGCAGGGCAAGTACGTGATCGTCACGGCGCCGGACGGCGGCATCGTGAACGACCCAGTGCTGCTCCACGTCGGCGACAACCGATGGTGGTTGCAGCTCGCCGACTCGGACGCCGGCCTGTACGCGCTCGGCGTGGCGACGCAGGCGAACATGGACGTCGACGTTTTGTACCCGCACGCCTACCCGATGCAGGTGCAGGGCGCCAAGGCGGCGAAGGTACTCGAGAAGCTCGTGGGCGCGGCGATCTACGACCTGAAGTACTACTGGTGCGACTGGTTCGACATCAAGGACATCCCCGTCCTGATCAGCCGAACGGGATGGACGGCGGTGCAGGGGTTCGAGATCAACCTGCTCGACCCCGGCCGCGGCGACGACCTGTGGAACGCGGTCTTCGAGGCGGGCGACGAGTTCGGCATCCGCGCGGTCGCACCGGTCGAGGCTCGTCGCATCGAGGCCGGGATCATGAACTACAACTCCGACATGACGCACGAGGACACGCCTCTGCACATCATGGGGCTCGAGCATCTCGTCGAGGACCAGCCGCAGGACTACATCGGCAAGCGAGCGCTCGAGGACCTCAAGACCCGCGGCGTCGACCGCAAGCTCGTCGGGATCGAATGGGAAGGCAACGAGCTCCCCGCCGAGCTCTCGTGGTTCTGGCCCGTCGTTCGGAACGGCGAGCGGGTCGGGAGGGTCACCGACGCGATCTGGTCTCCACGGCTGGAGAGGAACATCGGATACGCCTGGGTCCCGATCGATCTGGCCGGACCGGGGAACACCCTCCAGGTGGAGTCGGAGCACGGACCGCTCACCATGACGACCGCGGCGATCCCGTTCGTCGACGCGCGGAAGGAGGTGCCGGCGAGCGACCTGCGGGCTAGCTGAGCTTCCCGCGTTGCGCCGCGGCTCCTATGGCTCGCACGCTCGACCGAAGGCCACAGCCAACGGCTCCGCCGCCGCGCGGGCTCCGCAGGGCGATCGTCCTTGTCGAACGCGCCACCAAGGAGGCCGTGTGGGACTGCCGGATGTGCGGGCAGTGCATCCTGCACTCCACCGGCCTCGTCTGCCCGATGCGGTGCCCGAAGAACCTGCGGAACGGCCCGTGCGGCGGCACACTCCAGAATGGTCATTGCGAGGTCGTTCCCGACATGAAGTGCGTGTGGGTGTCCGCGTGGGAGGGCTCACGGACGCTGCCGCTGTGGCGCGACCATATCGAGCACCTCGAGCGACCGGTCGACTGGCGACTCCAGGAGACGTCGTCGTGGGAGAACCTGCTGACGCGGCGTGACCAACACGTGCCGGCGGCGTGGAACTCGCCGGGACGACACCCGGCAACCACCACGCGCGAGGGATGAGCGCCGCTCCGTCGGCGCGGAGCGAGCTCCACCGGTTGCTGTTAGCGGGTGAGTTCGTCGTCACGGCTGAGCTCCAGGCCACGGACTCGGCCGACCCCCGTTCGGTCGCGGAGCTCGCCGATGTCTTTCGGGGGAAGGTGGACGCCGTCAATGCCACCGACAACAGCTCGGCGCACCCGCACCTCTCGCCGATGGCGGCCGCACATCTGCTCGCCGATGCCGGGATCGAACCGATCATGCAGTTCGTGTGCCGGGACCGGAACCGGCTTGCGCTGCAAGCCGACATGCTCGGCGCCGCGACGCTCGGCGTCCGGAACGTCTTGTGCATGACCGGCGATGACGTGAGCGTGGGCGATCATCCCGAGGCGAAGCCGATCTACGACATCGACTCGATCCACCTGCTCCAGATCGCCCGCGTGATGCGCGACGAGGGTACGTACGTGTCGGGGCGATCGCTTGCGCAGCGGCCGGACTTCCTCATCGGAGCTGTCGAGAACCCGTTCGCGCCCCCGCTCGAGTTCCGGCCGATGCGCCTGGGGAAGAAGATCCAGGCCGGCGCCGAGTTCGTCCAGACCCAGATCTGTTTCAACCTGTCGAAGATGCGTTTGTTCATGGCTCGATGTGCAGATCTCGGCCTGCTGGAACACATCTGGGTGCTCGCCGGGGTGTTCGTGCCGCGGTCGGCCAAGGCCGCCCGGTACCTGCGCGACCAGGTGCCGGGGATCGACGTCCCCGAGGAGGTCGTCGACCGGCTCGACTCGGTCCCGCCGGATCGGCAACGGGCCGAAGGGATCGGGCTCGCGCTCGACATCGTCGAGCAGGTACGCGCGATCCCCGGCGTGAGCGGCCTCCACCTGATGACGATCCGGAACGAGGAGGCGATCGTCGAGGTCATCGAGCGCGCCGGGCTGCTTCCCCGGCCGAGCTCGGTTCCGCAGACCGTCGGCTGACGCGCGTGCTCGGGCGCCATGTGATCTCAGTGACCTTTCCGGTGCGTGCGCGAACGTTCGGGACCGGCGTGTCGAACGGCGCGTGAACCGTGGAGACTGGAGAGCAAGGCATGAACAGGTATCTCGTCTCATCCATCTCGGTCGTCGCCCTGGCCCTCGCGGCGTGCACATCGGGCGACAGTGAGCTCGATCGCGCCGAGCCGCGAGCTCTGCCGACGAGGGCACCCATCTTGACGAGTGACGACCCGGTCGCGGACGTCGTCGACCAAGTCCTCCCGTCGGTCGTGAACGTCAAGCGCGACGGTGGGGAAGGAACCGGGTTCATCGTCCGCGAGGACGGCATCATCGTGACCAACTTCCACGTCGTCGAAGGTGCCTCCGAGCTCACCGTCTTCACGTCCGACGAGGATCCTGAGGAGTTCGACGCGAGGGTGATCGGCGGCGACATCCAAGCCGATCTGGCGGTGCTCGACGTCGATGCGGAGGGACTGCCGGCCGTCCCGCTCGGCGACTCGGACGAGTTGAGACTCGGCGAGCAGGTCGTGGCGCTCGGCTACGCGCTCGGCCTGGAGGGCGGCCCGTCGGTCACCTCGGGCATCGTTTCCTCGCTGTCGCGGCGCATCACGGTTCCGGATCAAGGATGCACGGAGTGTCCGAACGGGCAGCGTGTCTACACGGACGTGATCCAGACCGACGCCGCCATCAACCCGGGGAACTCCGGCGGTCCACTCGTCGATATGGCTGGGAACGTCATCGGCATCAACAGCGCGGGAACGAGCTCGGCCGAGAACATCGGGTTCGCCATCCAGATCAACTCGGTTACGCCCACGATCACGCAGGCCGCCGAGGAGCCTGGTGAGCCCGTCGCGTTCATGGGGATCGGTTCGACGGACGCATCCGATCCGAACTTCCGGTTCCAGTACGGAACGCCGGTCGAGGAAGGGGCCGGCATCGTGAACGTGGTGCCGGGGGGTCCGGCAGATGAGGCCGGCGTCGAGCTCGGCGACGTCGTGGTGTCGTTCAGCGGTGAGTCGATCCCGGACTCGGAGACGCTCGGCGAGGTGATCCGCTCGCACGACCCGGGCGACACCGTCGAGGTTGAGGTGGTGCGCGCGACCGGCGAGCGCGTGACGCTGACCGTCATCCTCGGCGTGAATCCCGCTGCCATCGCCTGAGCGGTCGCGTCTTCGGCGTGCGCTAGCCTGATTTCGTGAGCACGCCGTTCGAACCGGGCGAACGCATCCTGCTGGTCGACCAGCGCGGGCGGCGGTACCTCGTGCGGCTCCGCGCCGGAGAGACGTGGCACTCCCACGGCGGCGGCGTGCCGCACGATCTGCTCATCGGGGCCGACGAGGGAACCGTCGTCCGGTCGGCGACCGGCATGTCGTTCCACGCGTTCCGCCCACGGATGGCCGATTTCGTTCTGAAGATGCCGCGCGGGGCGCAGGTCGTGTATCCGAAGGACGTCGGGGCGATCCTCGTCGAGGCCGACGTCGCCCCGGGTGCCGACGTGCTCGAGGCCGGGACGGGATCCGGGGCGCTCACGATGGCGTTGTGTCGCGCCGCCGGTCCCGAGGGCCGCGTCGTCTCCTACGAGCTTCGTCCGGAGTTCCAGGCGAAGGCGGCCGAGAACATCGAGGCCTACCTGGGCAAGTTGCCGGCGTGGCTCGAGCTTCGCGCAGGAGACGTCCGCGACGTCGCTACGACCGGCGAGCGGTTCGACCGGGTGATCCTCGATCTCCCCGAGCCGTGGGGGGTCCTGGAAGCGCTGGCAACGGCCCTTCCGTCCGGCGGCATCATCTGCGGGTATGTCCCGACGACCGGACAGGTCCAGCAGTTCGTCATGGCGCTCGACGAAGGCGGATATGAACACCTCGAGACGTTCGAGGTGCTGCATCGCTCATGGCACGTCACCGAACGAAGCGTCCGGCCGGAACAGCGGATGATCGGACACACCGGCTTCATCACCGTCGCTCGGCGGGGCGTCGATGCCGGATGAGCCGAGTCTCATCTCAGGTCAACCCGGAAACGTGCCGAAGACCGTATCGATCGGTCGGAAGACCTCCGGCACGCTCATCGGCCGACGAGGGGACCGCGGGTATGCTCGGGAAACGCGGGAGGTGACGTGATGCGCGAGCCCGATCCACGCGAAGAGCAGGAACGGGCGGAGAAGCAGATCCACGAGTTGCAGACACAGGTCCGCTTCCTCGAGGATGAGATCGCGCTCCTTCGCCGCCGTCTCACGAACGCTCCCCGCCAGGTCAAGATCCTGGAGGAGAAGCTCCTCGAGGCCAAATCCGATCTTTCTCGTGCGCTCGTGCAGAACGAGAAGCTCACGTCGACGCTCACCTCGGAGAAGGAACGCATCGAGGGCCTCCGTGAGGAGGTCGAGAAGCTGAGCCGCCCGCCCGCCTCGTTCGGCGTGTTCCTGGCCGGGAACGACGACGACTCCGTAGACGTGTTCACCGCCGGCCGCAAGATGCGGGTCAACGTCTCGCCCGAGGTCGACCGGGCCGCCTTGCACAAGGGTGCCGAGGTGATCCTCAACGAGGCGCTGAACGTCGTCGAGGTGCTCCACCCGGACCGCGCGGGCGAGGTCGTGAAGGTGAAGGACCGCCTGGGCGACGACCGCGTGGTGGTGATCGGCCGCGGCGACGAGGAGCTGGTGGCGACGCTCTCGGCCGGCCTGCTGACGGAGTCGATCCGCGCCGGCGATCCGCTGTTGATCGACCCGCGCTCCAACGTTGCACTCGAGAAGCTCCCCAAAGAAGAGGTCGAGGAGCTCGTCCTTGAGGAGATCCCGGACGTCTCGTACGACGACATCGGCGGTCTCGAGGGACAGATCGAGGCGATCCGCGACGCGGTCGAGCTCCCCTTCCTGTACGCGGAGCTGTTCGCGGAGCACGAGCTCGAGCCGCCGAAGGGCGTCCTGCTGTACGGGCCCCCGGGTTGCGGGAAGACGCTGATCGCCAAGGCCGTCGCCAAGTCGCTCGCCGACAAGGTGCGCGAGCGCACCGGCCGTCAGGACGCGCACTCGTACTTCCTGAACATCAAGGGACCCGAGCTGCTGAACAAGTACGTCGGGGAGACCGAGCGCCAGATCCGGCAGATCTTCCAGCGCGCGAAGGAGCGGAGCGAGGAAGGGCTACCGGTCATCGTGTTCTTCGACGAGATGGACTCGATCTTCCGGACGCGCGGTTCCGGCATCTCCAGCGACGTCGAATCGACGATCGTGCCGCAGCTTCTCTCGGAGCTCGACGGCGTCGAAACGCTGAAGAACGTGATCGTGATCGGCGCCTCGAACCGCGAGGACCTCATCGACCCGGCGATCCTGCGACCGGGTCGCTTGGATGTGAAGATCAAGATCGAGCGCCCCGACGCGAACCAGGCGCGCGACATCATGAGCAAGTACCTGAACCCGAAGGTGCCGATCCATCCAGAGGACATCGAAAAGTCGGGTCACGACGTCCTCGCGACGACTGCCAAGATGATTCAGCAGACCGTCGAAGGGATGTACTCCGAGAACCAGGAGAACCGTTTCCTCGAGGTGACGTACGCGAGCGGTGACAAGGAGATCCTGTATTTCAAGGACTTCAACTCCGGCGCGATGATCGAGAACATCGTGCGTCGCGCGAAGAAGGAGGCGATCAAGCGCTTCCTGTCGACTGGGGAGAAGGGCATCAAGAGCGAGGACCTCTCGCACGCCATCCGAGACGAGTTCAAGGAGAACGAGGACCTGCCGAACACGACCAACCCCGACGACTGGGCTCGGATCTCGGGCAAGAAGGGCGAGCGCATCGTGTACGTGCGCACGCTGCTCGGCGACGGGGCGGGTGAGGGACGGCAGGTCGAACGCGTCAGCGCCGGTCAGTACCTGTAGGCTTCGCCGGTGGCCATCCCCAAGGTCGTCGGGACCGAGACCGAGTACGGCATCTCGGCGATCGGTGCACCTGAGTTCAATCCCGTCATCTCGAGCTCGCTGCTGATCAGTACCTATGCGGGCGCGTTGCGTCGCATCCGTTGGGACTACGAGCAGGAGTCACCGCTCAGAGACGCGCGCGGGTTCGAGCCCGTTCAGGTGCGTGAGCCGTCGGAGGAGGATCTCGGGCTCGCGAACGTGATCCTCCCCAACGGCGCACGCTACTACGTGGACCACGCGCATCCCGAGTACTCGACGCCCGAGTGCGCCACGCCGCGTGAGCTCGTGATCCACGACAAGGCCGGCGAGCGCGTGCTGGAACGCTCGATGCTCGAGCTCGAGCGTGCCGTCCCGACGGGCCAGCGCATCGCCGTCTACAAGAACAACAGCGACGGCAAGGGAAACTCGTACGGCACGCACGAGAACTACCTGGTGGACAGGGCGGTTCCGTTCGCGAACATCGTGCGCGACCTGACGCCATTCTTCGTGTCCCGGCAGATCTTCTGCGGCGCCGGCAAGCTCGGCGCCGAGGCGCCGTGGGACGACCGGAACCGACACCGGTACCAGATCAGCCAGCGCGCGGACTTCTTCGAGGCGGAAGTTGGTCTGGAGACGACGCTCAAGCGTCCGATCATCAACACGCGCGACGAACCGCACGCCGACCCGGACAAGTATCGGAGGCTCCACGTCATCGTCGGCGACGCGAACCTGTGCGAGGTGGCGATCCTGCTCAAGGTGGGGACCACCTCGCTCGTGCTGAAGATGATCGAGGACGAGTACCTGCCGGATCTCACCGTGGCGAACGCGGTTGCGTCGCTGCACGAGGTCTCGCGGGATCTCGGCGGCCGGGGGATGGTCCGGCTCGCGGACGGGCGGAGGCTCACGGCGGTCCAACTGCAGTGGGAGTTCCTGGAGCGGGCCAAGAAGTACGTGGAGCAGGAGGACCCGACCTCCGACAACCAGGAGGTCGTGGAGCGGTGGGAGTCGGTGCTCACGGCGCTCGAGGACGACCCGATGCAGCTACACCGCGAGCTCGACTGGGTGGCCAAGTACAGGCTGCTCGAGGGCTACCGCGAGCGCGACGGGCTCGACTGGAGCGACCACAAGCTCAGACTCATCGACCTTCAGTACCACGACGTCCGTCGGGGACGCGGCCTGTACCACCGGCTGGCGGCGACCGGAAAGGTCGAGCGCATAGTCAGCGACCGCGAGATCGAGCGCGCGGTCATGGAGCCGCCCGAGGACACGCGAGCGTACTTCCGAGGGAGATGCATCTCGCGGTATCCGGACGCGATCGCCGCCGCGAGCTGGGACTCGGTGATCTTCGACACCGGGCGGGAAGCGTTGCAGCGCGTTCCGATGCGCGAGCCCCTCAGGGGAACGAGGGCACACGTCGAGGAGCTGCTCGAGCGGTCGCCCGACCCGGCGACGCTCGTCGACCTTCTCAAAGCGTAGCGTCGACCGCGGGTAGAATCGCTCCCTCGACAGGAGGTTCGAACCGTGCCGCAAGAGCAGGAGCAGAAGAGGACGCAACGCCGCGACGGTGGCGGCCAGGGCGACGAGGACGCCGGCCAGGTCGAGCAGACCTCCAGGACCGAGAAGCTCAAAGAGGAGATGGACGAGATCCTCGACGAGATCGACTCGGTCCTCGAGGAGAACGCCGAGGAGTTCGTGAAGTCCTACGTCCAGAAGGGCGGGGAGTGACGGACGCTCCCGGCGTGCCGCCCCTCACCACGGGTGGCATCATCGGGGCGAATCCCAGCTTCTTCGAACTCCTCGCTCGCAATCGTCCCGAAGCCATCCCATCCGGAGGTGTGCCTGGGACGCCAGACGACGTTCGCGGCGCGCACGGGACCACCGTCGTCGGGCTGAAGTTCGGCGCCGGCGTCGCGTTCGCCGGCGACCGGCGCGCCACCGAGGGGTTCGCGATCGCGGACGACCGGATGGAGAAGGTCTTCGCCGCCGATCACTACTCCATCATCGCCATCGCCGGTGCGGCGGGTCAGGCCATCGAGATCGTGCGCCTGTTCCAGCTGGAGCTCGAGCACTACGAGAAGATCACCGGCGACCGGCTCTCGCTCGAGGGAAAGGCCAACCGGCTGGGGCAGATGATCCGGGCGAACTTCCCCCTCGCCATCCAGGGTCTCGTCGTCGTGCCGTTGTTCGGCGGCTTCGACGAACGGCGCGGTGCCGGACGGATCTTCTACTACGACGCGACAGGAGGTCGGTGGGAGGAACAGGACTTCCACGCAACCGGCTCGGGTGGTCGCCCGGCGAAGGGCACGCTCAAGAAGCGGTGGCGTCCAGATCTCGATCGCGATGAGGCGGTTCGCGTCGCCGTCGAGGCCATGGTCGACGCGTCGCAAGAAGATGTTGCGACCGGCGGACCCGACCCAGCGCGGGGGATCTTCCCCACGCTCCTCGTTGCCACGTCGGAGGGAACCGCGGTCGTCACCGACGACGAGATCCGCGCGGCATACGAGCGGATCGTGGGGGAGCAGGCGACCCGGTCCGGGCCGGGGAACGGTGGCGCGCAGTGAGCTTCATGCCGTACGTCCCGCCCGAGCAGCTGATGAAGGACCGCTCCGAGTTCGCGCACAAGGGCATCGCGCGCGGCAAGTCCGTCGTCGGGGTCGAGTACGCGGACGGATTGCTCTTCGTCGCGGAGAACCCCAGCGCCACCCTCCACAAGATCAGCGAGATCTACGACAGGATTGCCTTCGCCGGCGTCGGCAAGTACAGCGAGTTCGAGGACCTTCGTATCAGCGGTGTCCGGCTCGCCGATCTGCGCGGCTACTCGTACGGGCGCGAGGACGTCCGCGCGCGCGACCTCGCGAATGCCTATTCGCAGGCGCTGTCGACGATCTTCACGACGCAGATGAAGCCGTACGAGGTGGAGATCGTGGTCGGCGAGGTCGCCGTCGACGCCGGGCGGAACGAGATCTACCACATCCTGTTCGACGGAACCGTCACAGACGAACAGGGATTCGTCGCGATCGGCGGCCATGCCGACGAGCTCACGACCGCAGTGAGCAACGCGTACCAGCAGGGGTGGGACCTCGCGACCGGCGTGCGCGAGGCCGTGAACGCGTTGCGATCCGCTGAGAACCGCCAGATCGAGGCCGAGTCGATCGAGGCGGGCGTACTCGACAGAACGAGCCGTCCGCGGCGGAAGTTCCGGCGGCTCGAGGAAGAGGAGATCGCCGGGATCCTCTCGACCGCCTGAGGTCGTCGGGCCGGTCGGGAGACGTCCCGATTGTTCGTCGTCCTGGACCTACACTCCTTACATGGAACGCCGGATATTCGGGCTGGAGAACGAGTACGGCGTCACCTGCACCTTCCGAGGCCAGCGGCGGCTGTCGCCCGACGAGGTCGCGCGCTATCTGTTCCGGCGCGTCGTCCACTGGGGTCGCTCGTCGAACGTGTTCCTCGAGAACGGCGCGCGACTCTACCTCGATGTCGGCTCGCATCCCGAGTACGCCACGCCGGAGTGCGACTCGATCACGGACCTCGTCGGGCACGACAAGGCGGGGGAGCGGATCCTCGAGGCGCTCCTCGCGGCGGCGGAGGTTCGGCTCCACGAGGAGGGCATCAGCGGGCAGGTCTACCTGTTCAAGAACAACACCGATTCGGCCGGCAACTCGTACGGGTGCCACGAGAACTACCTCGTGGCGCGGCAGGGCGAGTTCGCGAGGATGGCCGACTTGCTGATCCCGTTCTTCGTCACTCGGCAGATCTACTGCGGCGCGGGGAAGGTGTTGCACGGGCCCCGCGGGGCGCAGTTCTGCATCGCACAGCGCGCGGAGCACATCTGGGAGGGCGTCTCGAGCGCGACCACGCGTTCGCGGCCGATCATCAACACTCGGGACGAGCCGCACGCCGACGCCGAGCGGTTCCGCCGGCTGCACGTGATCGTCGGCGACTCGAACATGAACGAGTGGACCACGTTCATGAAGGTCGGCATCACGGATCTGGTGCTGCGGATGGTGGAGGCGAACACGGTGATGCGCGACCTCACGCTGGAGAACCCGATCCGCGCGATCCGGGAGATCAGCCACGACGTGACATGCCGAAAGAAGGTCCGTCTGGCGAACGGGCGGGAGCTCACCGCGATCGACGTCCAGGAGGAGTACTTCGAGCGGACGGCGCGCTTCCTCGAACGGCGCGGAACCGATCCTCAGTCCAAGCAGCTGCTGGAGGAGTGGCGTGACGCGCTCGACGCGTTGACCGACGGTGAGCCGGAGCGATTGATCAGAAAGGTCGACTGGGTGGCGAAGCAGGCCATGATCGATCGCTACCGAGCCCGCCACAATCTGCCGCTGTCGCATCCACGCATCGCGCTCCTGGACCTCGCGTACCACGACGTCAACCGCGGTCGAGGGCTGTACTACCTATTGGAGCGCGAGGGTCGCGCCGAGCGCGCCGTCACCGAGAAGGAGATACAGCGCGCGATGAGGGAGCCGCCGCAGACGACTCGCGCGAAGCTGCGGGGCGATTTCATCAAGCACGCGAAGCAGAAGCGGCGCGACTATACGGTCGACTGGGTTCACCTGAAGCTGAACGACCAGGCCCAGCGCACGGTGCTCTGCAAGGACCCGTTCCGCGCCGCCGACGAGCGGGTCGAGCAGCTGATCGCCCACATGTAGCGCCTGCCTTCGTCAGAACGGTCATTCGGGCGCGTGCCCGCTCGCGTCGGTTCCGTCCTTCCACGAACGAGAGCCCGAAGCCATCCGCGCGGCCAGCACGCCCGCCGCGCCTGCCGACAGGAAGAACGCAGGGTCGTCGCTCGGCGTTCGATCCATCGAGCGAACGGCGACGCCCCGCCGTTCGAGCTCCCCGAGCGCTGGGCGACCGTCCGCCTCGACTAGCTGGTGGCGTTCCTCGAGCCGGCGCGAGCGCAACGCGTTCCACACGGCTTCACGCTGGTCGGCTTCGAGTGCCGGAACGGCCACGTTCGCGTTCGCGGCGCACACGTGCTCGAGGATCGTGAGCGAGTGGTGCGACACGCCCCGGTGGCGTTGGCGGGCGTCGGCGAACGAGACGCGGAGTGCGGCCACGGGCCTCCCGCCGAGCGCGGCGGCGGCGTTCAGCGCGTGACCGTTCGTCAGTGCGCTGACGCCCCACGTCGTCTCGGTCCCGAGATTTCCCGGGCCGTCGGCGACGATGACGACGTCGGCGTGGAGGACGTCAACGGCCGCGATCAGCGCCGTCCACACGGTGACGGCCTCGAGCTCTCCGCCGAAAGCTTGCCCGCACGTGATCCACCCGTCGAGGAGACCTGCGCTGCGGAGCGACGGGACGAGACGCGAGAACGGGCCCGGTAGCGCCGCGCCGTCGGTCATGACGTACACGACGGCCTGTGCGCCTGCGGCTTTCGCGCCGGCGGCGGCGGGCGCGATCATCGAATGCAGTGGCGCGCACACGACCGGCGTACCGGCGAGGCCGCGAGAACGTTCGATCACGTCCCGGTCGGTCTCTTCGACTGCCTTGACCGCCGTCTGGGACGGCGCGTAGCGCAGCTTCATCGTTCGGCCGGTGTCGGACGGGTCGAGCGACGCGCCCTCCACCGCGACGACGAGATGGAATCCACCCGTTCCCAGCTCGAGTTCCACGGCTGTGGTGTTCACGACGACGGTGTCGCCAGCCTCGACCGGTCCGACGAGTTCCGGATACGCGAGCGCATACGCAAGAGCGCCGTCGATCTCGACGTCGAGTTCGATGAGACCTGCGTGGACGGCGCGAACGTCGAGGACCGTGGCTCGCCGCAGGCGAACGCCCCCACGGTGCGCTGACATGCCGGAAGTATGATGCCGCGGCGATGCAGCCGCTGGAGCGCCTGGTCAACCTCGTCGCACTGCTGCTGGAGACACGAACCCCGCTCACGTTCGAGCAGATCCGCGGCAAGCTCTCCGAGGCGTACGGGCACGAAGACGTGAACTCCGCCAAGCGGATGTTCGAACGCGACAAGGACATCCTCCGCGATATCGGCGTCCCGATCGAGGTGCGGTCGGTCGACGTGTGGGAGGCGGAGCAGGGCTACACGATCCCGCGCGATCGGTACTACCTACCCGAGATCACATTCACCCCCGAGGAGATCTCGGCGTTGCTCGTGGCGGCGCGAGCGGGCGGCGATCGCTCCGCAGAGGACGCGGTACGCACGCTGCTGTCCGGCGCGGAGGGCGGGATCATGTCGGCGCTCGCGGGGTCGACGGGCGCGATCGGCGGTGCGCGCGACGCCCGATTGCCCGCCGTGGGCGAGGCCGTCGCTTCGCTCCGCCGGATCCGGTTCTCCTACCGCACCGCGCGCGGCGACACGTCGGAGCGGGTCGTCGACGCGTACGGGCTCGTGCTGCGCGGCGGAAGGTGGTATGTGGTGGGGCGTGACGTAGCTCGCGACGAGATCCGCTCCTTCCGGCTGTCTCGCTTCGCCTCCGACGTCGCGGACGAAGGCGACGGGAGCGAGCCACCGGACGGGTTCCGCGCTGCGGACCACGTCCAGGCGGGGCCGTGGGGTCCCGGGGAGGCCAAGACGGCGGCGGTGGTTGCGTTCTCGCCCGAGGTCGCATGGCTGGCCACCAAGGGGGTGCCGGCCGCCGAAGCCATCGGCACGCGCGACGACGGCTGGACACTCGTCCGGGTGCCGTGGCAGCCGGGCGAGAGCCTGGCCCGATGGGTCCTCTCCTTCGGCCCGGACGCCGAAGCGCTAGAGCCACCAGAGCTCCGCGACGAGGTCGTGTCGCGGCTGGAGGCGGCGCTTGCCGCGGTCTGACGGCGCCCGCACGGCGCCGAGGAAAGCGTCCAAGCGGCTCCGGCGTCTGCTGGTGGTGGTTCCGTATCTCGTACGCCACCCGGGGACGCCGGTCGACGAGGCCATGGAGCTATTCGGCGTTTCGGAGCAGGAATTGCTCGACGACCTCGATCTCCTGTTCGTCTCCGGCCTGCCCCCATACGGGCCGGGCGACCTGATCGATGTCGACGTGCAGGACGGCCGGATCTGGATCGGCATGGCCGACTACTTCTCACGCCCGCTCCGGCCGATGCGCGCCGAGGCGCTCGCGCTCTACCTCCAGGGGACGGAGCTCGCCGAGACGCCGGGACTGGAGGAGGCTCCGGCGCTCTCGTCCGCGCTCGACAAGCTGGCCGCGGCGCTCGGGCCGGACGCGCTCGGAGGCCTTCCGGCTCGCGTCGCCGCGACCGCCGGGGGCGAGGTCGAGTGGCTCGAGGATCTGCGCCGTGCGACCATCGAACGCGAACGTCTTCGGATCGAGTACCACGCGCTCTCGACGGCCGAAACGACCGAGCGCGAGATCGACCCGGAGGAGGTCTTCGTCGCCCTCGGGAACTGGTACGTGGCCGCGTGGGATCACCGCTCGGATGCCGAGCGTCTGTTCCGGGCCGACCGCATCCGCTCGGTCGCGCGGACGGGGGAGCGGTTCGAGCCGCGGGGGCTCGAGGGCGCCGGTCGCCCGCTCTACACGCGTGGCGACGAAGACCTCGACGTTCGACTTCGGCTCTCACCAGATGCTCGGTGGGTCGCCGAGTATTACGAAACGTCCTCGGTGAGCGAGCTCGACGACGGTGTTCTCGAGATCGCTCTGCCCGCGCGACGCCTCGAGTGGCTCGAACGCCTGCTGTTGCGGCTCGGTGCGGACGCTCAGGTCGTCGAGCCGAAGGAGCTGAAAGACCGGGTCGCAGAGCTCGCTCGCAGGACGCGAAAACGGTACGTCTAGGGTAGCCCGGTTGACCGTTCGCGCGCTCAAGCGAGTCACCCACGCGACCGATACAGCGGTTGACATGACCACCATCCGGACGACATGCCCCCGCTGCGGAGAGGTCGACATGGGACCCGAGTCGATCATGCTGAAGGTCGCTCGCGGCGGGCGCGAGGGTACGTACAAGTTCACCTGCCCCACCTGCATGGACGCCGTCGAGAAGCGTGCCGACCGGAAGATCGTCGCGCTCCTGGTGTCGGCCGGCGTAGACGTCGCCGGGCGAGGCGTGCTCACCGAGACGTCGGAACTGTTCGACGAGCCCGAGGACCCGCGCGGGCCGCTCCCGATGGGTCCGGCCCTCACGATCGACGACGTCATCGACTTCCACTTCAAGCTGCAGGACGACAGCTACATCCAGGAGTTCTTCGCCCGGCAGTAAGGGGAGGGCTCGGCTAGCATCGGGCCCGACATGTCCATCCCCGCGATCGTCTGGCTCGTGGTCGCGATGATCACGACCGTCGCCATCGCCGCCGTGCTGGTCGGACTCGTTCGGCACGTGAAAGTCCTCGGCCGAGCGCTCAGTCGGTTCCAGCGAGAGGTCGGTCCACTCGTGCAGGAGATCTCCGCGCTGGGCGAGGAGGCGGCCGCTCGCTCGGAACGAGCATCGGTTCGGGCGAAGAAGATCGAGTCGGGGCGGAAGCGGTAGGCGATGTTCCAGATCGGTCCGCAGGAGCTGCTCCTGATTCTCGTGGTGGCGCTGGTCGTCGTGGGGCCCCGACGGCTGCCCGAGCTGGGTCGTTCGATCGGCAGGGGCATCCGAGAGATCCGAAAGGCGCAAGAGGAGGTTCGAAAGACGATCCAGGTGAACCTCGACGACGACGGTCGTCCGACGTTCGACGAGTCGCGTGACCGCTCGCAGCCGGGGCCGAACGGGAAGGGAGCGGCGGCAGCCGCGGGAGCTGCCGCGTCGGGCACCGACGACGCGCGCGAGATCTCGCGGACCCTCGGGCGCGGGCTCGCAGAGATCCGTCGCGCCCGCAGGGAGGTCGAGCGCTCGTTCCGCGTCGACATGGACCCACGACCTCCGAGCCGTTCGAGCAAACCGGCATCGAGCGCGACGCCCAAGCGACGCGATGGCGCGGCGGAGACCGTGACGGACGGCACCAAGCAGGTTTCGGAGGGCGACGACACCGGCGGCGAACGCGACACGTCACTACCGGAGTAGGTGGTGGCCGGGGTGCGCGTGATCCCCGAGCGGCTCCGGCGGCGCCCGCGGCGGGATTCGGAGGGCTCGATGACGCTCATCGAGCACCTCGAGGAGCTCCGGTACCGGCTGATCATCGCCGTCGTGGCGATCGCCGTCGGCGCGGTCGTTGGGTGGGTCCTGTTCGACCGCGTTGCCGACCTGCTCCTCGACCCCTACTGCGACTACTACGAATCGATCCCACTCGATCGTCGTCCCACGCCCGAGTGCACGCTATTCTTCTCCGAGGCGCTCGGCGCCGTGCTGCTGAAGGTGAAGCTGGTCGGGTACCTGGGGCTGTTCCTCGCGCTCCCGGTCGTGCTCTACCAGCTGTGGGCGTTCGTCGTTCCGGGGCTCACGAAGCGTGAGCGCCGGATGGCGATCCCGTTCGTCGTGAGCTCGGTGTTGCTGTTCGGGCTCGGCGCGCTGTTCGCCTACTGGTCGCTGCCGAAGGCACTGGGCTTCCTCCTCGGGTTCGCCGGCCCTGTCGCGTCGCCGCTGCTCACCGGCGATCGGTTCTTCTCGTTCGTCGTGCTGCTCGCCTTCTCGTTCGGCCTGTCGTTCGAGTTCCCGATCGCCCTGGTGTTCCTCCAGATGGCCGGCGTGATCGGCCCCGCCCAGTTGCGAGGATGGCGCCGGACGGCGATCCTGCTGATCTTCGTCTTTGCTGCTGTGATCACGCCCAGCGGCGACCCGTACACGCTGCTGGCGATGGCCGTTCCCATGGTCCTGTTCTACGAGGCCGCTATCATCGTTGGCCGGCTCATGAGCCGGTAAGCGGTCGAGAGGAACGGGACGGCATGGCGATCAA
>Ga0299907_10000123_pt1 | contig 29828 bp, 33 predicted proteins | sample RVTome_16_FD_198680 | JGI IMG/M metagenome (GOLD analysis project Ga0299907, IMG submission 198680) | Soil microbial communities from uranium-contaminated site in the Upper Colorado River Basin, Wyoming, United States - RVT152D67 (version 2) ...
TCCTCTTTCTGTCTCTTCTTCACGTACGTGTTGAGACGTTCCAGCGACTCGTTCCAGTATTCCTCGAATCCACCTGCCCAGCCGTGCACCGGCTCCAGGCCCCGCGCATCGAGCCCGTACCGGCGCTGCTTGCCTTCTGGATGGACATAGACGAGCCCGACCTCACGCAGAACCCTCAGATGCTTCGAGACGGCGGGCTGATTCATGCCCATCGCATCTGCGATGTCCGAGACAACACGCTCACGTCCCTTGAGGAGCGTGAGGATCTCCCGTCGATGGGGCTCCGCGATCGCATTGAAGGCGTCAGCGGTGGTCCTAGCACGAGCCATGTCAGTGGATCATATGCCTATATAGGCAAATTTCAACCACCAATCCGCGAAGTCAGGCCAGCCGTCCGCATGGCTCCGGCACTCACCCCGCCCGAATCAGCCGAATCACCCGCGCATATCCGGCATTATGCGCCGCTACCTGTGAGGACTCCAGTGTCCACCACGACCAGGCGATAACGGCAACCCATCGCCGTCGTCCGTGTGGACAAAGACCCGATGGCGTCGGCGAATCTCCGCCGGCAACTCGACACCTCGCCTCGTGACCGTCTGGCCCGCTAGAAACCGATGTCGGTGACGTTCTGGAGACGGACCTGACCCTGGGCCGCCAACTTGCCGTCGGCTTCCCTGGTGATGTCCACCTGCCACAGCTGCTGGGTCCGTCCCCGATGCACCGGGGTCGCCTTCCCAACCAGGACACCGTCGGTGGTGGGGCGGATGAAGTCCGTCTTGTTCGATACGCCCACCGCCCCCGCCATCCCCTGCTCCATCGCCCACAGGGCGGCACCCGTGGATGCCAGCGTCTCGATCATCGTGCAATAGACCCCACCGTGCACGACCCCATACGGCTGATGATGGTTCTCATTGATCACCAGCCGCGCCTCACAATGGTCGGCGGAGGCATCGATCAGCTCGATGCCGGTGTGGGCCACATAGGTCGGCCGGCTCTCGAAGGGATTCTCCATCAGCTGCCACAACCGGTCTGGAGCACCATGGTGAGGCCGAGATCGTCGTTCACGTACTCCCACACCGAGACCCCGAAGCTCTCGAAGAATGCACCGTTCATCACGATCTCCATCTTGCCGTCTCCGTTGAGATCGCCGACAGCGCCCACACGGTGACCGCCCTCGAACTGCTGGTCCTCGTCGAGCACGACCGTGTCGCCGAGCACCGCAGTCTGCACCTCCCCCTCGATCACCTTCCGCATAAGCGCAACCGAATAGTCCCCGACTTCGAGCAGATACCCGGGTGACACGTCCTCGGCGACGAACAGGACCTCGTTGACCCCGTCTCCCTCGAGGTCGGTGCGGAACAACTGGGTGATCACTGGGTTGGGCACGTTCATGCCCCGGCTGGCGAGGAAGTCCCTGGCAAAGCCGGCGTAGTCGCCATTGGTGTCGGTCGCCGCCTCGAAGAGATGAGGCTGCAGCTCCCAGGGCGCCGAGATGGCCACGCCATAGGGTCCGGGGAAAGCGCCGAGGAGGTCCGGGTCCTCGAGCTCGACGCCGATCAGCTCGAGAGGGTCGCATACCGTCGCCTGCGGGCCGGCGGTGGTCAGCCCGAGCACCCCGACCCTGATCACCTGATAGTCCTCACCCCCGACGATCGGCAGCGCCCCCTCCGTCTCGGCGTCGACCCATTCCAACCCGTCCCACCAGCCCAGGGCACCGAAGTCGGTGGTGACGAGCGGTTGGTCGGCCCAGTTCCCGGCGAGGAGCGAGGTGGTGGTGGTCGCGGTCGTCGTCGTGGTCGTGGCCAGTGTCGTAGTCGTGGCCACCGTCGTGGTCGTGGCCTCGGTGGTGGTGGTCGCCATGGTTGTGGTGGAGGACGACGTCGAGGAGCCCGCGGTCTCATCCGGGCTGCAGGCGGCCAGCACCAGGACCACAACGAGGACGGCTCTGTTCATCTGGGCAACAAAGCTAGACGGCGTCTGCTCGGTTGAAGTGAGCCAGGTCGGCGCCGCATTGGGCCAGCAGACGCGGCAGCAGGTGGATCGGCAGCCCGATCACGGTGAAAGGGCTGCCCCGGATCGCGCTGACGTGCAAGCCTCCCCGACCCTGCAGCGCATATGCGCCAGCCTTGTCCATCGGCTCACCGGTGGTCACGTAGTCGGCGATCTCTTCCTCGGTCATCGGCAACATCTCGACCTCGGTGACGTCGACGAGCGACCAGACCTCGTCCCCACGGCTGACGGCGACACCGGTGAAGACCTCGTGGACGTCTCCCTGGAGACGCTCCAACATCGTTCTCGCCTCCTGGGGATGGGCGGGCTTGCCCATGATCTGGCCGCCATGCACGACCGCGGTGTCTGCACCGATGGCAACCGTTTCGGGATCGGAGACGGCCAGTGACTTTTCCCTGGCCAGACGTTCCACGTAGGTGGCTGCAGGCTCGTTCGGTCGTCGACCCTCATCGACATCTGCCGGCTCGATAGAGAACTCGACACCGAGACGGCTCATCAGATCGGCCCGGCGCGACGACCCCGAGGCCAGGACCAGCCTCACAACATCCTCCCACGACGCATGACGTGAGCCGGATGGGCCAGGACTTCGACATCATCGATCGGATTGGCCGCGAAGAGGACGGCGTCGGCCGCGGAGCCGATCGAGAAGTCGTGATCACGGTCTGTCGCCACGAACCCGTTGACGGAAACCGCGGCCACCACATCTGAACTGCCCAGCCCATACTCTCCCAGCCGCTTGGCCTCGGCGGCGACATCGGCCGGGGAGCCGGCGAGGTCGGTGCCGGCGAGGACTCGCACGCCGGCTTCGACTGCCATCGGGAGAAGACCGTCCTCGATGCGGGCGAGACCCTCGAGGAACAGCCTCCCACCGCTCGACTCCGCACCGAGCTGGGCAAGGGTCGCCTCGTTCCGGCGCAGAGTCGGGACCCACATCCCGCCCCGCTCACCCAAGGCGGCGATGTCCCCCTCGGTGAGGAACATCCCGTGCTCGATGGAGTGGACACCAGCAGCCACGGCCATCGAGGGTACGTCGCGAGCCATGGTGTGGATGGCGACCTTTGCCCCCACGGACTCGGCCACCTTCACCGCCCGGCGCAGCTCCGACTCGCTGAAATTGGCCACCGGGCCCAGCCCCTTGCGCGGCCAATCTCCGATCAGCTTGACCCAGCCGGCTCCGGCCGACGCCTCATCGGCCACAGCCTGTTCGATGTCGCCCGGCTCGACCTCTCTGGCGAAGCCGGGGAAGTATCCATCCGGGGCCGACAGGACCCGGGCCGCCGCCTCGATCTCGGGACGCTCCCCGGCGGGTAAGGCGTCGATCACCCGAACGGTGACGTCATCTGTCCAGCCTTTGTCGAGCAAAAGCGTCACTCCTGCGGCCAATGCCGCTCTGGCGCGCTCCATCGCCCCGTCGAAGTCCCCCGGCTGGTAGTCGAGCTCCTCGGCGGCGAGATGGGCATGCCCGTCGACCAGGCCCGGCAACGCCCACAAGTCGTCCCCGAGGAGGGGCGACGGCGCCCCGGTCGGCGCCTCGGCCCAGCGACCTTCGGACACGCCCCTGACCACCCGATCGCCGAATGGCGAGCGCAGGGCGATGCGAAGACTCACGTGACCGACGGTACCTGCCGAAAACCCCTCATAATGACCACGATGAGACGCTTGCTGGTCGTCGCAATCCTCTCCATCGCCGCCTGCGGAGGATCGACCACCGAGACGACGATCGGCTCGCCCCAAGTCACCACCGCCCTGCCCGACATCACCACGACCCTGCCGACCCAGGACGTCGAGATCCAGACCTGCACCAGCCCCCCGGTGACCTTCGCCACGCTGTGCGAGGTGTATGACCTACTCGAGACGTGGTACGTGGACGCCCCGATGGACCCGGGCATGCTGGCCGAGCTGGCGATCCGCGGGCTCGACGACTTCACCACGACGACCACCGAAGAGCCACCCCGAACTCTCTTCTGCGCGATACCCGATCAGGCGTTCACCCCCCTCTGCGACGTGATCGGGGAGCGAGTCCTCCACGAGCAGATCCCGGTCGGCGCCGCGGTAGAGGCGGCTCTGACTCACATGATCGACGCCGGGCTCGACCCCTTCACTTACTACCTGCCACCCGAGCAGGTGGGCGCGCTCCGCCTGAACGGCATCGTGGGTGGGATCGGGGTGCTGCTCGACGCCCGCGACGCCGCGGGCTCGAGGTGCACGCAGATCATCTCGCCGTGCCGTCTCGAGATCATCGGGGTCCTGGAGGACAACCCGGGATTCGCGGCGGGTCTCGCCGTCGCGGACGTCATCACTGAGGTAGACGGCCTCCCGGTGGAGGGCAGGGGTTTCGCCTCGGTGGTGGCCCTGATCGCCGGTGACGAGACCGGGACCGTGGTGATCACAGTCGATCGGGGCGGGCAGTCGATCGACTTCGCCATCGCGCGGGCCGAGCTCGCAGTCCCGACGGTGGACGTCAGATTGCCCACACCGAATGTCGGATACATCCGGATCCCCGACTTCGAGTTCGACATCCCGGGTCTCGTCTCCAACGGGCTCGACGAGATCGCAGGATCGGGGCCGTCGACCATCGTCGTCGACTTGCGCGACAACCCCGGCGGGTACATCGACGCCGTCGTGGAGGTGGCCGACGAGTTCATCAACGGTGGGATCGTCATGATCAGCGACGCCCCGGACGAGCATCTCGAATACCAGGCGAACGCAGGTGGCCTCGCCATCAACCAGCGTCTGGTCGTGCTGGTCAATCAGGGTACGGCATCGGCCGCTGAGATCCTGGCCGGGGCCCTACGCGACCGGCGCGGGGCCCTGGTGATAGGCACCGACACGTTCGGTAAGGATGCCGTCCAGATAGCCTTCACGTTGCGCAACGGCGGCGAATTCCACGTGGCGGTGGCCCGATGGTCTACGCCCGGTGGCGACACCGCCGCCGACGGTGGGCTCTCACCGGATCGTCAGGTGGTGTGGCCGGCAGGCGCCACGATCGAGGAGATAGTCGAGATCGCGCTAGAAGCTTCTTCATGACCCGAATGAACTTGCTCATCGCGCTGGCGGCGCTTGCCTTGCTCACTGCGTGCAGCGTCGCCCAGACCGACGAGCCCTCGACGACTGCCACGACTGAGCCCTCATCGACCAGCTCTACGTCGATAACACCGTCGAGTAGCACCACACAGGGGGTCGACCGGGAGCTCAGCCTGGTCGGCTGTGACGAGCCTCCCGAGGACGTGTCGATCGTCTGTGAGGTCTATGACCTGATCCAGACCCACTACGTAGACGATGTCGAAGACGAGGAACTGGCCGAGGCGGCCGCCGAAGGGCTCAGGGACCTCGACGGGGCCGACTCGGAAGGTCTTTTGGTCTGCGCGATGCCGACCGACGATTTCGCCGCGACCTGTGGTGTCGCCGCGGCAGCCGCCGACACCAGCGATGAGGCAGCCGAGGCGATGGTCAATGGGTTCGTCGTCCACGCCCTCGACCCCAACTCCGGGTACCTCGATCCCGAGGCTCTGGCGCTGGTCGAGGAGGAGCAGCAAGGCCAGATCGAGGGCATCGGGGCGCTGGTCTCTCCCGAGGATCAGACGATTCCCGGTGATGACAAGCAATGTGCAGTCATCTCGGAGACGTGCCGGATCCTGATCGTCTCCACGATCGAGGGCTCACCGGCCGAGAGCGCCGGCCTGCTGCGAGACGACGTGCTCGTAGGTGTCGACGGGGAGTCGATCCTGGGTTGGACGGTCGACGAGGTGACCGCCACCGTGCGAGGGCCGGCAGGCAGCGAAGTCACTCTCACGATCCAGCGAGCCGGCGACGAGCTGGACGTCCGCATCACCCGGGCGGCGGTGACCATCCCGGTGATCGAGCAGGACACGTTCGGCGAGATCGGGTACGTGCGGCTGCGCAGCTTCAGCGGAAGCGCCGGAGATCAGTTCGAGCAGGCGATAGTCGACGTGTTGGCCGATGGAGTCAGCTCACTGGTGATCGACTTGCGTGACAACCCGGGTGGCTTCCTCGACACCGCGATCGACGTCACTTCGGTGTTCCTCGCCGACGGTGAGGTCGTGGTCACCCAGGGCCCGGAGAACAAGATCAACTACGAGGTCAATGGGGCATCTCTCGTACCCGAAGGCATGGACGTGACGATCGTCGTCAACAAGGGAAGCGCATCGGCGTCGGAGGTCGTCTCGGCCACCCTCCAGGAGCGAGGTCGGGTCACGGTGGTGGGCGAGAACACATTCGGCAAGAACACCGTCCAGCAACGCTTCAATCTCTCCAACGGAGGGGCGATGCGTCTCACCGTCGCCCGTTGGCTCACGCCCGGCGGGCTGGACTTCGGCGGCGGGGGGGTCACGCCAGATGTCATGCTCGACGTCGCCGGGCTCACCGCCGAGGAGCTGGTGGCCGCGGTCAGCGGTTTGTGACCGGCTCGGACGCCGAGCCGATCGGAGCGAGCTGCCAACGGCCGTAGGCAAGATAGCCCAGCAAGACGAACAGCACCGCGTTGACGCCGATGTTGACCCACTCCTCGCGGCCGAAGTGGAATACGGCGGCTCCGACCATCACCGCCATCAAGCCTCCAGCCGCCAGGGAAGTCAGCCCTGGTCGAGTCCGGGTGAGGGCAGGAAAGATCAGCCCCAGCCCACCGAGGATCTCAGCCGTGCCGGCCACGGCGTGCTCGGTATCAGTGAGGTCATACATCCAGGACAGCTGCTCAGGCAGCCCGTCCGGGACGATGAAATGAGTGATGCCGATCGCGATGAAGAAGAGGCCGAGGAACCATTGCAGGACCCACAGGACACGGTGATGGCTCAATTCGCCTCCTCGTATTCGCCCATAGGGAGACTACCCATGCGCGCACCGAGCATGCGGAGTAGTGAGGGGGCGCGGTTAACGTGAGAGGACAGCGCCCACGTGGGCGCTGACGCCTTGCTCGCTTCTTTCGCCCGTCGGATGTCGCGACGAGGCCACCTCTCCCCGGCTCCGGTCGAGAAGGGTGGCCAGTCGGCTTGGTGTCTGCAACGACGGTCGATGGCTCAAAGGAGCATGCAATGTCCACCAACATCTACGTTGGCAACCTCACGTTCAACACCAACAATCGTGAGCTCGAAACCCTGTTCTCCCAGTACGGCGAGGTAGCAGACGCTCAGGTGATCACCGATCGGGAGACCGGTCGCTCGCGCGGGTTCGGTTTCGTCGAGATGAGCTCGAGAGAAGCGGCAGAGGCTGCGATCTCAGCCCTCAATGGCAAGGACGTCGACGGGCGCGCCCTCAAGGTCAACGTCGCCAAGCCGAGAACCTGACGGCGGGAGGAGCCGGACCGGTTCCGACGACTTAGGCACGGTCAGCTCAGCCTGATCAGCCCGGCTGGTGTCGGGTCGAAGCCACACGCCCCTATGTAGAAGTCGCCGAGCTCGTCGTCGAAGTCGACATGGACCCACTCGCATCCAGCGAGCTGTGAGTTCTCCACGGCGAGCTCGGCGAGTCTCGTCCCGACCCCCTGGCGTCTCAGTTCGGTCGAGACAGCCGTGTCGATGAGGAAAGCATGCGAGCCCCCGTCCCACGCGACATTGACGAACCCCACCAGGTCGGGACCTCGTCGTGCGGTCACCCAACCCAAGCTGTGCCGTGAGACCTGGGCTTCCCAGTCATATCCGTCAGGTTCGTGGCCGAACGCCTCGGCGTGGAGGGCCTCGAGCTCCCCATTGTCGAAGTCGCCCCGCCAACGGTATTGGTGGTCAGACACGGCCGGCACGATACGCCGCCGCTGCCAGCTGGCAGAGTGATTGCGATGAATCCGAGCAGACCTCGAGCCGAGGGGTCACCCGCGACCATGATCGTGCGACGCGCCGCCGCGGCCGGTGTGCTCATCGCCCTCGTCGTCTTGGTATTGGTCGCGGTTGTCTTCCCCGACGAGGGGGCGAGCCCCGCATCAGCACGGGAGGCCGTGGCCATCTCGGCGGTGTTCGCGGCAGCACCTATTGCCGCGCTGGCACCTGCGAGCAACGCCCGACTGGCAGTGGCATTGGGCGGCGGGACAGCCTTGGCCGGCGCCGCCGTAACCCAAGGCGGCAACCTCCTCGGCCCGATGCTCGCTCTGACCGGTCTACTCATCCTCCTGGCCGGGGCCAGTCGGCGGCCGGCCCCCGACTGGCGTTTGATTGGGCTCGTGCTCGGCTATGGGATCGTCCTCGGGCTGGCGATGTGGCTCACCATCGGAACCGGGATCGCAGCCGGCCTCGCCGGCTTCGCGATCGCGATCCTGGTCGCCCTCAGTCCGCGTTTGGCGGTGGTGAGGGCCGTCAGTGGTCTGTCGCTCAGCCACCAGAAGTATTCAGGCGACAGGGGCCACTAGCTCAGACCCGGATAGGCGATGCCGGTGTTGGCGTGACAGTCGTACCCATGGGGGTTCTTCCCCAGGTACTGCTGGTGGTAGTCCTCGGCGTAGTAATACTCGCCCAGTGGCTCGATCTCGGTCGTGATGTCACCAAATCCCTCATCGGTGAGAACCGCCTGATACACATCCTGGGACCGTTTGGCCTGGTCGAACTGCTCGTCAGTGGTCGTATAGATCGCCGACCGGTATTGGGTCCCGATGTCGTTGCCTTGGCGGTATCCCTGGGTCGGGTCGTGCGTCTCCCAGAAGACACGGAGTAGCTCGTCGTAGGAGACTTGGTCGGGGCGATAGACGATCATCACCACCTCGGAGTGCCCGGTGCGGCCGGTGCACACCTCCTCGTAGGTCGGGTTCGGTGTGGCTCCACCGGCGTAACCGGCCGAGGTCGTGTACACACCGGGCATCTTCCAGAAGCGGCGCTCCGCCCCCCAGAAGCACCCCATCCCGAACACGGCGATCTCGGTGTCCTCGGGGAAGGGCCCTTCGAGCGGGTTGCCATTGACGAAGTGGGCCGGTGGGACCACGACGCGCTCGCTTCGGCCGGGGATGGCCTCATTGGCTGCCGGCATCTCCATGCTCTTCCTTCCGAACATCACAACCTCCTGCTCACATCGAAGCAGCTACTGGGTCAACACAGCCTCGAGCTCCATCTCAACGACCCAACGGGGATCGAGAAGGGCATCGACTACAACCATCGTCGAGGCCGGTCGTATTTCCGCGAACACCTCGCCATGCGCCTCGCCAACCACCTCCGAGTGGCTCGCATCAGTTAGGTAGATCCGGGTGCGGACGACCTCCTCGGCTCGGCCGCCTGCCTCCTCGAGCGCACCGAGCATTATCTCGAGACAACGTCTTGCCTGGGCCTTGGGATCGGGGTCGACGAAGTCATCGGGCCAGATCGGGGCGGTGCCGGCCACCATGACGCGCTCGCCGACCCGCACCGCCCGGCTGAACCCGAACCTCGGCTCGAACGGAGAGCCGGATGCGATGTTGTGACGCGTCATGGGCGGAGAATACGGTCGTTGGACGCCAACACTCCGAGGTCCACAGCCCTCGCCGGCGCGCTGGTCGACTCCTGACATCCAACTTCGCTCTGACAAAGACCTTCACGGCGATTCCCGGTTCGCCGACCATGACCATTTGGTTACCCTTTTGACACTTAATGCGACCCGCTCGCCTGTTCACTGCTCTCCTCGCATTCACCCTGCTCGCTTCGTCATTGGCAGATGGCGGCCCTCAGGCCGGCGCTCAGACCACCGATCAAGCCGAGGAGGCTGCGACCGAGGCGCGGCAACGGGCCGATGTGGCGTCGGGCATGGTCGACGAGGCCGTCGCCAACCGTGACTCGATCGAAAGACAGCTGGCCGAGTCCATCGCCCGCATGAACGATCTGACCGCAGAGCTGTCGATCGTCGGCTCGAGCCTGGACCGGCTCGCGATTCAGGTGGGTTACGCCGACGTCGAGCTCGCCGGCATCCAGGCGGACATCGAGGACCAGGCCGTCGATGCCTACATGACGGTGCTCGCCTCACCGAGCTTCTCGGTGGTGACGAGCTCCTCGGTCGAAGAGGCGATGGTGGCCAACTCGATGGTCGAAGACGTCGTGGAAGACGGGCGGCTCACTGTCGACAAGCTGTTCGCCAAGCGCCGGGGCCTGGTCACCCTGCAGGAGACGTACCTGCTCCAACAGGAGGAGTACCAGAACCTCCAGGCCCGGGTCGATGAGGAGATCGCCAAGTACACCGCTCTCTACGAGGAGGCGGACGCCGAGATCGCAGCCGCGATCCGTGAGGCGGACGAAGCAGATCGAGCCTATCGAAGCGCCCTTTCGGCTGTGGATCTGGCCCAGGCCAAGGAGGCGGAGCGTCAACGCCAGGAGAACCGATCGGACACGACGACCTCGACCACGAGCCCGCCCAACCCAACATCGACGACGGCCCCGAGCACCACATCCACGACTTCGGACGAAGGTGGCGGCGGTCCCTGGAACCATCCACCCCAGGTCGAGCGGTGGCGATCACTGGTTCAACAGTTCTTCCCGTCGACCCGGGTCGAGGAGGCGCTCGCCATCATCGACTGCGAGAGCCATGGCGACCCGGACGCAGTGAACCCCTACTCAGGGGCTTCCGGGCTCTTCCAGTTCCTCCCTTCGACGTGGGCGACCACGGCACCGAATGCTGGATACTCCGGCTACAGCGTCTTCGATCCCGAGGCCAACATCGCAGTCGCCGCCTGGCTGGCCAATCGATATCAGCAGCTCGGCTACCCGTACTGGACTGCGTGGAGCTGCCGACGGGTGCTCGGCTGACCAACCCTTAGACTGCCGCCGCCCATGGAGACGACCCAGGTCCACGCGGGGAGACAGATCGGCCTGATGGCCCTCTCCTTCGTGGTGACGACCCCCGGCGTGATCCTCGAGCTGACCGTCGAGCACCCCCCACCAATCCTGGCCGCGATCCTGTTCGGAGCCGCCATCGTGGGAGCTGCCTTCATGATCTCCTGGGCCGCCGAGATCATCCAGCTCGACGTGGGAGGGGGCCTGGCGCTCGCCATCCTCGCGCTGATCGCGGTGCTTCCCGAGTATGCCGTCGACTTCGTCTTGACGGCTGACGCCGGACGCGAGTTCGCCGAAACGGGCGCAGCCGAACGTTTCGGGCCTCTGGCCCTAGCCAACATGACCGGCGCCAACCAGCTACTCATTGGTTTCGGCTGGCCTTTGGTGATCCTGCTCGGCACTTGGCGGGTCCGCCGAACCGGGGTAGCACCCGATCGCGCCGAGATGGCGACATCGACGACGATCACTCTCACCCGGGCCCAGTCGGTCGACATCGCCTATCTGGCGGTGGCATCGATCTACGGGATGACATTGTTCCTCAAGGAGACGCTGAGCCCACTCGACGCGGTGATCCTGGTCGGGATCTACATCGCTTACATGATCCGTCTCTCCGGGGCGACACCCGAGGCGCCCCACCTGGTCGGGCCGAGCGCATACGTGGCCAGTCTGACCAAGACCACACGTCGCGCCGTCAACTATGCGCTGTTCGTGCTCTCTGCCACCGTGATCGTGATCGTCGCCGAGCCCTTCGCCGAGTCCCTGATCGAGCTCGGGGATGAGATCGGGATCAGTGAGTTTCTGCTCCTGAAGTGGCTAGCCCCGTTCGCATCCGAGGCACCCGAGCTGCTGATCGCCAGTCTCTTCGCCTGGCGTCTGGCAGCACGTACCGGGATCGGGGCTCTGATCTCGTCAAAGGTCAACCAATGGACCCTGCTGGTCGGGACCCTCCCCATCGTCTTCATGATCTTCGCCGGACAGCTCCACGGGCTCCCGCTCAACGAGGTGCAGAGAGACGAGCTATGGGTGACGGCCACCCAGTCGGTGTTCGCCGTTGCCATAATCGCCAGTCGAACCATTAGTCGTAAGGAGGCGTTTGCCATGCTCGGGCTGTTCGTCTTCCAACTGGCCGAGTCGTGGCTCGCCGAGGTCGGCGTCATCTCGGAGGACATCTCCGCCGGGGCCCGGATCGGAGTCGGCGTCATGTTCCTGCTCGCCGCGGTTTGGGTCCTCCGTGACGACTTCAGACGATTCGGGCGAGTCTTGCGCGACGGTTTCCGAGCACCATGGGGGGAGCTGGAGGCCGGCGAGCCTCATTGAGCTCACAGGGCAGACCAAGCCCTGGCACGAGGACACCCCTTCAAAATCGTCCCTGGGTGCGCGTATCTTCGGATGTCGTGTCGAAAGGGGCCGATTTGGGACACAGGTACTTCACCAAGGGCGTATTCGACTTCCTCAGGGAGTTGGAGGCCAACAACAACAAGATGTGGTGGGAGGACAACAAGGACCGCTACATCAACACCATCCAGCAGCCGGCACTCGACTTCATCGAGGACTTCGGCGACAAGCTGAACGGCATCTCGCCCCACTTCGTAGCGGACTCGAGGGTCAACGGCGGGTCGCTCATGCGGCCCTATCGGGATATCCGATTCTCCAAGGACAAGACCCCCTACAAGACCAATGTCGGCATCCACTTCCGCCATGTGCGCGGCAAGGATGTCCACGCTCCCGGTCTCTACGTCCACCTCGAGCCAGCTCAGAACTTCGCAGGCATCGGGCTGTGGAGCCCCGAGGCCAAGGTGGCGAGAGCGATCCGCCAGGCGATCAACGACGACCCCGCCGGCTGGAGAAGCGCGGCCCACACCAAGACCTTCACCGACGCTTGGTCGTTGAGTGATCACGAGGAGGACTACCTGAAGCGAGTGCCCAAGGAACTCGACCCGGACCATCCCTACCCCGACGACTTGAGGTTGAAGAGCTTCACCGCGGGCACCCGACTCAATCAGACCATGGTGACGTCCGCCGACTTTGCAGGAGATCTGCTGGCGATGTTCCGGAGAGCTCGTGCCTACGCAGGGTTTCTGTGTGATGCGGTCGGTGTGCCCTTCTAGCGCACAGGCGACTGGGTCGACATCGCGCCTGATTGCACCTAGCTTGTGCCCGCTGATCAGACGGGGAAAGCACTTTGCCGATGTATGACGGCGTCATCACCGTGGCGGGGGAGGACGTTCCTGTATTGGTCGTCTTCGACGGGAACAACATCCGAATGTCCGCCTCGGGCACCGAGATCGGTGAGTGGCGCACCGATGAGTGCCTCATCAGCCATGTCGGCGACAGCACATACGCGATCACTGCCGAGGACGAGACGCTCCAATTCAGGCCCAACCAGCCGACGTTGTTCGCCGCGGCCGTGAATCTCGGCGTGAGGACGTCGGTGAGCACAACACCCAACCCCGCACCCGAGCCATCGGTCGAGCGGCCCGAGGCACCCGAGCCGAGACCGATGACGATGGTCCTGTTCTACGCCCTGTGCATCATCACCGCAGGTCTGGCCCTCTGGTCGATGATCAGCATGATCGTGGGCTGACGGCCCTCCGTCAGGCCGGGGGAAGCTCCATCCAGCCACTCACCCGATCCAGCAAGTATTCGCTCACCTCACGCGAGCGGTCGAGCACCTCGCAGAGCTGCTCCCGCCCCATCAGGATGTCGACCAGGCTCACCTGGGTCTTCCCGGTGAGCTGGAGTCTTCGCTCCGGGGCGCCGATCACGTCGGCGAAGGAGTCCACCGCCGACACCTCGACCGAGAGGGTCATTCCGCCCAGACCTGCCAGGTCCGTGGCCAGCACCAGCAGGTCTGGTGGGTCAAGTAGCGGCGGAACGGCCCAATTGAAGAAGAGGTCGAGGAAGTACTCGTCATCTGGCTCCTCGAAGTCGGCCATGGCCTCGAGTCGCTCGCGCAGCAAGAGCACCACTCCGGGGTCGACATCGAGGGCGACATGGAGGTCGATCGGACCGCCACAGCCCGCCTCTGGATGGACATCGACCTCCCAGGACTGCCTCATCGAGTACGTCTCGACGAAATGCCGCTCGTCGTGGACGTGGAAACCGTGCTCGGTGGCGTGCTCCTTGAAGTCGGCGATGAAACCAGGGATATCGACTGACATTGTGCGCGAGGTTATTGGACGTTGGGGGAATGGGCGAGATGGCTCAGCGACGGCGTCTCCATCCAACGAGGAGCCCGGCGAGGAAGGCCATGAGAGAGACGACCGGCAACGGGGGCTGGGGTTGGGCCACCACCAGTTCCGGCTGAGGCTCGGACGAGTCGACTCGACCACTCTCGAGGTAGTCCTCGTATGCATCCGTCACCTCAGCTCCATATAGGAAAACTGCCGAGAGGACGAAGGCGGCCAGCAACACCACGAAGAAGGCGCCGGCCACCCGGGAGGCCGAGGTGTCGCCACCGAAACCGAAATAGATGCCGATCCCGTACGCAGCGGCCAGGAAGACGACCGACGTGAACAGTGCTCCGACAAACAATGCCCGTCGCCTAACCCGGATTCGGGTCAAAGACTGGAAGATGAGGGCGAACACAACAGGCAGGATGAGGATCGACACCACCGGCCGCAAGATGTCGATCACGTCGTGAACCCGGCCGAGGCCACGCTCGTCGAAGAAGGCCTCGAACCAGCCCCACACGATGTTGATGCCCCAGATCGCGATGAGGAGGACACCGAGACCGAGGGTCCACAGGAAGCCCAGGCCCCTCGTGATGATGAAGGCAACGACTCCGGGCCGCGCAAAGGACGGCACCCCGAAGATGTCGTTCAGGTCCATCTGCACCTCCAGGAAGAGGCTCGAGGACGTCCAGAGCAGCAAGGCGAAGCCGACGACGGCAGCTGTGTCCCCACCGGTGACCGCGGTGTCGACAAGGGTGCGGACGGCATCGGCGAGCTGGCCCCCGGCAAAGGCAGCTATCCGGTCATAGACCTCTTGTCGGGCCGCGGCCGAGTCGCCGATCACGAGCCCAAAGACCCAGACCGCGATGAGCATCAGGGGTGCCAGGGAGAAGATGGCTCGATAGGCCACAGCGGCGGACATCCTGCTCACTCGGTCCTCGCCATAACGCCGTCCGGCCTCGGCGAGGATCGAGTAGGCGAGCTTCGCGGTTTCCACCAACCAAGTCCACATCTGCCGATCAGGCTATCCGGCATACACTTCGAGGCCCATGAGCCACCCTTTCCCAGCGCCCGTGGAGACGATGGAGGCCAAGGTCTCCGAGTCGTGGCCCAAGGGTGCGTTCCTCTACGAGCCGAAATGGGACGGCTTCAGGTCACTGTCATGGTCAGAGCCGGAATTCCGGATCGACTCACGGAACCAACGCCCGCTCCTCCGCTACTTTCCCGAGCTGCGCACGGCGCTGGACCAACTCCCGGCCGGGACGGTCGTGGACGGTGAGATCGTGGTCGTGGTCGACGGAGCCACCGATTTCGACACGCTCCAGCAACGGATTCACCCGGCGGAGTCGAGGATCAACCTGCTGTCGGAGGCGACACCGGCGGAGCTGGTCGCGTTCGACCTCCTGGCCCACGAGGGCGACGATCTGAGAGCGCTCCCATTCAGGGAGCGGCGACGCCGACTCGAGGCGCTGGCGGGACGGCTAGGGCACCCTTGGCACCTCACCCCCCAGACCGACAGTGAGGACGTGGCCAAGGGATGGTTCGACGAGTTCGAGTCCGCCGGGTGCGACGGGATAATCGCCAAACGACCCGAGCTCGACTACCAGCACGGAAGGCGAGCGATGATCAAGATCAAGCACCGGCGCACGATCGACGTCGTGGTGGGCGGCTTCCGCGTCCACAAGGACGGTGGGAAGATCGGATCACTCCTCCTCGGGCTCTTCAACGAGGACGGCGACTTCCACTTCATCGGACATTGCTCGGGTTTCCCGAGCTCAGACCGGGTCGATATCTATGACCGATTCATGGAGCTCAGGGCCGATGAGAGCTTCGACGAGGCGGCGCGGGCCCCCGGCGGGCCGAGTCGCTGGTCGTCGGGGAAGGAAAACTCCTGGATCCCGGTCCAGCCGGGAGTGGTCGTCGAGGTGAGCTACGACCAGCTCGAGGGCGACCGATTCCGCCATGCCTCGCGGTTTCATCGGTGGCGTCCCGACAAGGATGCCACCGACTGCACGATGGACCAGCTGGAGCGTCCCGAGGGCCCCGAATTCGGCGAGGTGGTGGGGTAAGAGGGCGTCTTCTCTCGTTCTGTGTCGGAAAACAATGCCTATTTCATTGTTTTTCGACACAGAAGGAACGGGGGGAATCCCTGATTTCGGATTGGACGACCTCGTGCCACACTCGCCGGAATGGGTCAGGGAAACGTCGTCGAGATCTCCGGTCTGACACACGACTACGGCGAGGTCATCGCCCTACGCGATCTCGCCCTGGAGATCCCCGCCGGGGTGACCGGGCTGGTGGGCGCCAATGGGGCCGGAAAGACAACACTGCTGCGCCTGATGCTGGGGCTGCTCCACCCGACCCAGGGCTCGATGTCGGTCATGGGCCACGACCCCCAGACAGAGCCGCTCGAGGTGAGAGCCAGGCTTGGCTACATGCCGGAAGGCGAGTGCCTCCCCAAGGACCAGACCGCGGCCGACTTCGTCTCGTACGCAGCGCAGCTGGCCGGGATCCCCAAGCGCGAGGCGCGGCGGCGATCATCTGAGACGCTCTTCCTGGTGGGACTCGAGGAGGAGCGCTTTCGCTTCCTCGGGGACTTCTCGACTGGCATGCAGCAGAGGGTGAAGCTGGCCCAAGCGATCGTTCATGACCCCGATCTGCTCCTCCTCGACGAGCCGGCTTCGGGCCTCGACCCGGCCGGCCGGGCGCAGATGCTCCAGCTGATACGCCGCCTCGGCCAATTCGACATCAACGTCATCGTCAGCTCACACGTTCTCACCGACATCGAGGAGACGTGCTCGTGGGTCGTCATGTTGGATGCAGGGGATCTGCTGCGCTCGGGTCCCCTCCAGGCATTCGAGAAGCACGGGACGGTGCAGGTGGAGGTCATGCGGGATGCAGAGTCCGTGGCCCGGCGTCTGGCCGCACGCGGCCTCGGCGTGATCGTCGAGGGAATGCGCATGGTCGTGGGACCTGGCGACAGCACCGTCGAGCAGGCCGTCCTCGAGGACACCGCAGCCGCCGGATCCGGCCTGATCCGCATGGTGAGGGGATCGGCCTCCCTCGAGGACCTCTTCCTTCGCCCCGAGAGCGCCGCGTCATGACCGACCAGGTCATCTACGACCGCGGATACCGCACCTACGAAGGTCCGCGCTCTGGCCCGTCCGGGGCGCGGGCCGCCGTCTACAAGGAGGGGATCCGCCGGGTGCTCGGGCTCGGACGGAAGGCGCGACAGAAGGTCTTCCCCTGGTCGCTGCTTTCGGTGGCTGTGGTGGCGGCGGCCATATTCGTCGGTCTGCACTGGGCAATCGGCAACATCGAGGAGAGCCTGCGCGAAGGGATTCCCACCTACGGTGGCCTTTTCGACTTCTACTCGGCGATCTCGCTGTTGTTCATCGCCCTCGCCGGGCCCCAACTACTCATACCCGACCGCACCTCGGGTGCCCTCTCCGTCTACTTCTCACGTCCGCTCACCGTGGACGGTTACCTCGCGGCCAAGACCGGGAGCTTCGTCACCGTGGTAGGCGCGATCTACCTGGTCCCCCAGCTCGTCCTCCACATCGGGCTCGGGCTGATCGCCGACGAGGGGTTTCTCCCCTACATGGGCGACAACCTCGACGTCCTTTGGAAGGTCCCGGTCATCACCCTCGGCTTCATCACGTTCCACGGCGTCATCGTGTTCCTGTTGTCTGCGTACATATCCAGGCCGGGGATCGCGGCCGCCGCCTTCCTGGGCCTGATCACGGCGGGAAGCGGCATCGCCGCCCAGGTCTCGTCGGCCAGCTTCCCCGGAGCGCGCTGGCTGTCCCTTCTATCCCTGGATCAGCACCCCAGGATCATCCGCGACCACCTGTTCGGGGAGACCGTCGAATACCCGGCCGAGGCCGCCGGCTTCGACCCATGGGCATCGGTGGTCGTCATCCTGGTGACGATGGTGTTGGCAGTTGCACTGGTCAGATCTCGCTATCGGAAGCTGGCATGACCGACACCATCGTTGTCGACGAGCTCTCCAAGTGGTTCGGGCCAAAAGTCGCGGTCAGCGAGGTGACCATAGGTTTCGGGCCCGGGGTGACCGGGCTTCTCGGGCCCAACGGGGCAGGCAAGACCACGCTTCTCCGGGTCGTGGCCGGTCTGCAACGGCCATCCCAAGGAAACGTGACGGTCCTGGGGATCGATCCGCGCTCCGACCCTTCCGTCTATCAGAGGATGGCCCTGGTGCCTGAGGACGAGGCTGTCTACGACCGCCTGACGGCCCGGGAGTTCGTCGAGCTCGCCGCCCGGCTCGCCAAGGTCGACGATCCGAAGGGGCGCGCCACCCGGGCGCTGGAGACGGTCGATCTGGTAGTGCCGGCTGACCGAGACCTCGGCGGTTTCTCGAAGGGAATGAGACAGCGCGCCAAGGTGGCGGCCGCCCTCGTCTCGGACCCGGAGGTGATCCTCCTCGACGAGCCCCTGAACGGTGCCGACCCCATCCAGCGTGCCCAGCTGATCACCCTGTTCAAGGAGCTCGGGGCCGCGGGCCGCACTGTGATCGTCTCGTCACACGTGCTGACAGAGGTAGAGAGGATGACGCACCGCGTGGTGGCGATGGTCGACGGGCGGCTCGCCGCTGTGGGCAGCGTTGCCGACATCAGGGCGGCGATGACGGACCGCCCGAGGCTCGTGTTCGTCGAATGCTCCGACCCGAGAAGGCTCGGGGCGGCGCTACTCGGCACCGAGGGCGTGGTCGGCGCCCATCTCGAGCCAGCCAGGTTGCGAGTCGAGGCGTCCGACGCCGGGGCATTGGCCGACCGCCTGCCTGCGGTGGCCCTGGAGAACGGGATCACGATCTCCAGGCTCGAGCCCGCCGACGAGTCGCTGGAATCGGTGTTCCGCTACCTGGTCGAGGGGAACTGAGTGACACTGACCCTCCACCTGTACCGGCGAGTCATGCGCCGGGGACGACTCATCGCCCTATTGGCGCTCTCTTCGGTCCCTGCCCTCGTCTTCTGGCTCACCGGCCTCGACCCGGGAGGCGATCTGGACTCCATGTACTCGGACATCGTCGCCACCGCCGGTTTCTCCTTCGCCATCGCGGTCCTGATCCTCACCGTCGCCACCTTGCGCGAGGAGAGGGACGCCGGCACGCTCCCTTATCTCTACATGAGGCCGATAAGCCGGCTCTCGATGGCCGCCTCCTCCCTGCTGGCGGGGATCGGAGCCGCGCTCACCCTGGCATTCGGAGGCTGGATGATGACCCTCCTCGCTGTGCTGGCAGTCGGAGCCGACCCATCGGTGGCCTTCGCAGGTCTCGCCCAGTTCGTCGCCACAGCCATTGGCTACGCCGCTCTGTTCGTCCCGCTCGGCTATCTGGTGCCCAGATCGATCCTGGTCGGCCTGGGCTACATCATCGTGGTCGAGTCGATCCTGGCCAATGTCGTCACCGGGCTCGCCCAGATCTCCATCTGGAGGATCGCTCTGTCCGTCTATGCGGACATCACCCCGGCATGGAGCGCCCAGGACGCGGGCGACGTCCTCGGCCCGGTCGCGGCTGGAGTCGGGGGCGGTGTGGTCAAGATCGCCGCGGTGCTGCTGCTCGGGCTCGGGGTCCTCACCTGGGCGCTGCGCAGCAGAGACGCCCTCTAAAGGGCGGGCCCTGGGGACCGAAAGCACTTCGATCGGCGTAGAGCCTTCTGATCAGTACTCGTCATCCGCCCGACGCTGTTTCGATGGCTGCACCCGCGGTGGCTCGCCCGGCATCTTCGGGTAGTGAGGCGGCCACGGAGCATCACCGATGCCGTTCTCCTCGTCGCGGACCACCCACTCCATCAGGGTGTCGATCCGGCCTGCCGATTCGTCGATCCCGTTGGTCAGGTCGCCGACCGACGCCCATCTCTCCCCGAACGACCCCAATGGAAAGTCCTCGATCTCGACGGACTCCAGCTCGTCCCAGGTGATGGGTGCCGAGACGTAGCCAGTCGGGCGGATCCCGTATGCGGACGACACGGTCTTGTCTCGAGCGTTCTGGTTGTAATCGACGAACACACCGTGACGCTCCTCCTTCCACCACTTCGTGGTCACCAGGCCGTCCATCCTCCTCTCCAGCTCACGGGCGAAGGCGAGGACGGCGCGACGGGTCTGAAAGAAGTCCCATAGGGGCTCGATGCGGACGTAGACGTGAATCCCGCGGCTTCCCGATGTCTTGGGCCATCCCACCAGGCCGACCTCCTCAAACAGGGGTCGAGCCGATGCCGCTGCCTCCCGCACCTTGTCGAACCCGAATCCCGGTGTCGGATCGAAGTCGAGGCGGAGCTCGTCAGGGTGGTCGATGTCATCTGAACGCACCGGCCAGGGATGGAAATCGAGACAGCCGAGCTGGACGAGCCTGATGACATCGGCTTGCGAGACTGGAACGTTCATCCGTCCGGGCCGCTGAGACGGGAACCTGATCTGGACGGTCTCGAATGGGGTGTTCTTCGACGCCCTCTTGTGATAGATCGGGTCGACGGTGACGTCCTGCATGTAACGCTTGAGCATGGTGGGGCGTCGGGTGATGCCCCGGGCCGCACCCTCTGCAACAGTCACGAAGTGGTCGACCACGTCGCGTTTCGTCCAGCCGCGATCGGGGAAGATCACCCTGTCCGGAGACGTGACGCGGACGTCCTCGTCTGCGACCGTGACGGTGAACTCGTCAGGCACCGCTGCGTATCGTCACGTCGCTCATCGCAACCCGAACCTTAGGTATCAGCCCCATGACCGATCCCATCACAGACCCCAGCCCCGAGGACGTCGCCGCCTGGCGCCGCACCTTCGCCCCGATGGCCTTCAACCACGCCTGGTCGTTGCTCGACGCCGACCAACTGACCAGGGAACAAGAGGAGGAGATGCTGGCCGCCACCTTCGCCCAGAGACACCACTGGTACCAGGTGGGCACCGCCAAGAACTGGGCGATCGCCGACTGGCAGGTATCTCGGGTGGCGGCAGTGCTCGGATATATGGAGCTGGCGCGTCGCTTCGGCGAGCGGTCCCTCGAGCTGGCCGAAGAGCATGGCCTCGGTCCCTTCGTCACCGGATTCGCCCACGAGGCGATAGCACGAGCCGCCGCCTTGGTCGACGACGTCGAGACCTTCACCGAGCATGTCGAGCTGGCCAGGGCACTTCTTGTTGAGATCGCGGACGAAGAGGATCGTGATGTCCTCGAGTCCGATCTCGCCGAGATGAGCGAGCCGTGAGAACTTGTCCGCTTGTCGTGCTCGGGGAGCTTCGGCCTGCACGGATCGCCCGATGGAGGCTACTTGTAGAACGGGAGACGCTTCAGCACCCTGAGCAGGGGTCCGAGGATCCGCTGATATCCCGGATAGCTCAGCCCCGGGGGAGGAGCGAAGGCTGGAATGACTCTCTGCACCGCCACCGTCTGCGGCTCGGTGAACTTGAGCAGGCCGGTGGATCCATGTCGGCGACCCAGCCCCGACGACTTCATGCCTCCCATTGGCGCGTCATACGAAGACCAGACCGCGGCATATCCGTCATTGACACCAACACTGCCGGCCCGCAGGCGAGCCGCCACCTCGACGCCACGCCGGGTGTCTCGTGTCCACAGACTGTGATTGAGGCCGAGGTCTGATTCGTTGACCAGGGCAACGGCCTCGGCGACATCCCGGAAGCCGTAGACCGAGACCACGGGGCCGAAGGTCTCTGCCCGGCACAGCATCATCGACTCGTCGACATCGGTGAGCACGGTCGGATCGTAGAAGAGCGGGCCGATGTCGGGTCTCGGCTTGCCACCGGTCAACAGGGTTGCTCCCTTGGCCACGGCATCCTCGACATGGGCGTGGACCGACTCGAGGTGCTCCCGGGTGATCATCGAGCTCATGGCTGATGAGAAGTCGAACGCCGGAGTCATGGCGAGCTGACGGGTGTGATCCACGAAACGGTCGATGAACTCGTCCTTGATCCGCTGATCGACGTAGATCCGCTCCATCGATATGCACAGCTGGCCGCCGTTGGAGAAGACGGCGCGGGAGATGCCCGGCATGGCTCTGTCGAGGTCGGTGTCGGCCATGACGATGGCGGCGTTCTTCCCACCCAGCTCCATCGAAGATCCGATGAGCCGCCCGGCGGCTCGGGAGGCGACCTCCCGTCCCACGGCGGTCGATCCGGTGAAGTTGATGAAGTCGGCATGCTCGATGAGGGCCTCTCCGATCTTCTCCCCGTAACCGGTCACCACCTGGATCACGTCGCGCGGAATCCCTGCCTCAACCAGGAGCATTACACCGAACAGGGCGGACAGGGGCGTCTTCTCATCGGGCTTGAGCACGACCGTGTTACCGGCGAGCAGGGCCGGGAGGATGTCTGAGATGGCGAGGGTTAACGGGAAGTTCCATGGAGTGATGCAGGCCACAACCCCGTGGGGGTGCCGGTACTCGTATGCCGTGGTGAAGCCGGGGAGTGACACGGAACGGTGACTTCTCCTCAGGAGGCGGGGGCCCGTTCGGGCGTAGTAGCGCGCCGTGGCGATGGTGTCGTAGACCTCCTCGAAGGCCGGGATCCGAGCCTTTCCCCCCTCGAGCTGGACGATGTCCATGGCCAGGTCGGCTCCCTCGAGCAGAAGGTCGTGGAATCGGAACAACGCCCTGGCGCGCTCCTCCACGGGGACTGCCGCCCAAACGGGCTGGGCGGCGCTTGCCCTGGCGACAGCTGCGATCGCGTCCGCCGCAGAGGCCTCGGGCACATCGGTGACCATCGACTCCGTGAACGGAGCCATCACCGCGATCCGGGGCCTCTCGGACGGGACGTCGATGCGGGCCACCAATCGTTCGACCACGTCCTGGGTGACGGAGTGATGGGGCTCGGACCAGGTGGTGGCCGTCATGGGTGTGAGACTACGGGTTTCCTACACTCCGCTCGTGGCGCACGTCCATCAAATCAACACCAGCAAGGGCGGTGTCCCCAAGCGGCGCATCCACCGCGCAGTGATCGATGCGTCCGGCGTCGTCGGTGACGAGCAGGCCGACAAGGAGAACCACGGGAGCCCCGCCCAGGCGCTCTGTCTGTACTCACTCGAGGTCATCGAGAAACTCCAGGGAGAGGGCCACCCTATCCAGCCCGGATCCGCAGGCGAGAACATCACCGTCTCGGGCCTCGACTGGTCCGAGGTCGTCCCCGCGGCTCGGCTGAGGATCGGTGACATCGAGATCGAGGTCACCGGATATGCCAGCCCCTGCGAGAAGAACGCCCAATGGTTCCGCGGCGGCCGCTTCTCCCGGATGCTCCAGACCCGTCATCCCGGGGAATCGCGGGTATACGCCAGGGTGCTCAGAGGCGGGGCGATCACCAGCGGGGACCCGGTCGTGCTAATCGGTTAGGCGTTCGTCGAGGAAGTCGATCGTCCGCTCCCAGGCCTGCTCCAACGCCTCCGGGTCGAAGGACTCGCCATCTGGCTCACAAAAGCCATGCTTGGTCCCCGGGTAGGTGATGATCTCGACCGGGAGCGACTCCAACCCCATAGTGGCTTCCATGAAGGCGGCCTCGTCATCGGTGATGTAGTCGTCCTCCTCGGCGAAGTGGACCAGATATGCCGACTTGGAGCCGGCGAAGTCGATCTGCTGGGTGCCATAGAAGGACACGGTCGCACCGATGAGATCACTCAACCGGACCGACGCCCACAAACCGAGGGAGCCGCCCATCCCGAACCCCACCACACCGATCGGGCCCTCGGTGGACTGATTGTGGAGAAGCCGCGCCGACGAGAGGACCAGGGAGGCGAGACGGTCGGGGCTCGCCTCGCCGAGACGGTCGATTCCCTCTTCCTCGGTCTCCGGGAGCTCTCCGAAGTTGATGTCGGGAGCCAAGACCGTGTAACCCCTGTCCGCCAGGCTGTCACAGAGATCCTTCACCGATGAAGTCAACCCCCACAGTGAGTGAAGGACCAGGACTCCGGGGCCGGGACCGTCATCGGCCTGCACGAAGTAAGCGAGGTCGCGGACCACGGTCGTAACCTAGGCGCGGCCTACTCTCCCCCGGATGAGTTCGGCCGTCGAGCCACTGCGATATCCGCACTTCCGCTGGCTGTGGGCGGGAAACGTCTTCTCGGCATCCGGCACCTTCATTCAGTCGGTGGCCGGCTCATGGCTCATGTTCGAGCTCACCGAGTCGAGCACCTGGGTGGGGCTGATGGTCGCCTCGGCAACACTCCCGCTGCTCTTCTTCTCGCTCGCGGCCGGTGCTCTCGCCGACATGTTCGATCGGGCGAAGCTGATGCTGATCGCACAGGGTGTCATGGGTGGGGCGGCGGCGGCGATGGCGCTCCTCACCTACTTCGACCTGATGACGCCGGGAGCCCTCCTCGCCCTCGGGCTCGTGTTGGGCACCGGTCTCGCCCTCAATCTGCCGGCATGGCAGGCGCTGGTGCCCGACCTCGTCCCGAGGGGACTGGTGGCATCGGCGGTGGCCCTCAACTCCGCTGCCTTCAACGCCGCTCGGGCTATCGGTCCGGCGGTCGGGGGCGCGCTGGTCGTCGCCTACGGGGCCGAGGCGGGATTCGCCGTGAACGCGCTGTCCTATGTCGCCATCATCATCGCCCTGATCGCGATCGGCCCCCACCTCAGGAACACGACCCGCCAGGGCCCGACGTCAATGAGGTCCGCCATCTCCATCGGGATTCGCTTTGCCCGATTCACGCCCGCGTTCCGGAACCTGCTGACATTGGTCGGTTTATTCGCCTTCAACTCGGCCGTGGTCCAGGCGGTGCTGCCGGTTCACACCGACTATCTGGGCGGCAGCGCGGCCGTGTTCGGGCTGCTGTATGGGGCGATGGGGGCCGGCGCTCTCTTCGGAGCGGTGGTCAGGCCCCACATCAACGACTGGCTCGACGGGTCATGGATTCCCTACACGATCACCCTGTTCGGTGGGGCCGGGGTCCTGCTGGGCCTGGCCCCAAACATATGGATGGCGGGGGTTGCGATGTTCGCCGCCGGGCTCTTCTGGTTGCTGACCCTGGCCACCCTCAACGCCACCGCTCAGCTCATGTCGCCACCGTGGATCAGGGGCAGGGCAATGTCGATCTACACACTCGCCTTCGCCGGTGTGCTGCCGTTGGGCTCGATCGCCTCTGGCTTGGTGGCCGACCTGATCGGTACCCCGGGCTCGCTCACCTTGTTCTCGTCCGCGGCGATCGTGCTCGGACTGAGCGCTTCGAGATTTCAGGTGCCCCACGTCGACGATGTCGTCACCCCCGAGTTCACCGAGACCTCACCAATCGAGCACACGGGCTCGTTCGAGGGCGGCCCGGTGATCGTGCTCAACACCTGGAAGATCGACGAGACCGACTTCCCCGAATTCACCAACCTGATGAACGAGGTGCGGCTTGTGAGACTCTCGACCGGCGCCTACCGATGGCGGCTGTTCCACAACACATCCGACCCGACCCGGATCACCGAGCTGATGGCACTGAGGAGCTGGGAGGAGCATCTCGCCCAGCACAGGCGAATCGACGATTCGGCGGCCGCGTTGCTGCGCCAGGCGCGTTCCTACGATCGGGACGGGGGGCCCAGGACCCGACACCTGATCGCAATCGACACCGAGCACCCGCCGGACTTCGAGACCTTGGTGGCGACCCACGAGGAGCTCCACCGGCACGACGGCTCGATCCCCCGCTCCGATCAAGGGTTCTGAGCGAGCCTCATCTCTCGCTTGAACCTCTTCCAGTCCGAGCTCCGGGTAGACCACAGGACGTCAGTGACTATCGAGGCGATCCCGATCACCGCCAAGCCCCACACCGCCCAGGCAGGGAGGTCGGCAGCGATGGCTGCGCCGATCAGGGCGAATGGGATGATCTTGGTGGCGATGGCTCCGGATGCGTGCATCCAGGCTCGGACGGGAGTGGAGGCCCGAAGGTAGGTCGCGTAGTCCACTTTCACCCCGGGTTGGGGGCGCTTCAGCTCACCGATGAACCAGTGACTGAACCGTATGCCCGCGAGCCGTCCCACCAGGAGGTGGGCCAGGCCGTGCGTCGTCGTCAAGAGCGCACCGAGCCCGAGATAGAAGACCGCCACCGCCCCCAGCCCTTGCAGCGAGTAGGACCATCCGATGAGGACCAACCCGGCCAAGGTGGCCAGCGCCATCAACAGCGTGCCGGGGACGATCCCGATGGTGAGGAGGGCCCATTGGCTGAAGGCTGACCGATCGATGACGGCGATACGGTCGGCGTACCGGTCTGCCAGCTCCGGCTCACGCTTGACCTTCGCCACCGCACTCCAGAAACCGGTGCCCTCGAGGCCCTCGCCCCGCTTCACCACCCGCTCGGCGGCCAGCAATACCTCTTCGATCCCACCGGGAGCCATGTCGTCAAATATAGGTACGGTCAACCACATGCAACCGCGGCCCCTCTTCCGGGGTTCTTGACCTCGATGGATGACCTGGCGAAGGCCCTCGCCACCGATCTGGACACGGCGTTCCCGGCGGTGGTCGACGAGATGGGCAAGAAGCTCTTCTGGGGGCTCCGTCGCATATGTGGAGATCATCAGGAGGCAGAGGACTTGACACAGGAGACCTTCATCAGGGCCTACAAGGCACTCGATGGCTACGACCGGGAACGGATCATGACGATGAGGCTCCAGCCCTGGCTGTGGACCATTGCGATGAATCTGGGCCGAAATCATCTCAGGGACCGCTCTCGCCGCCCCACCTACACCGAGCTGTTCGAGACGGGCGCCAGCGATCCCGAGCCTCTGGACGGTGTCGCCTGGGACCGTCGTCTCTCCAGTCTCAACAGACACCAAAGGACGGCGGTCGTCCTGCGTCACGTCGTCGGGATGGGCATCGAAGAGATCTCCGAGGCCACCGGCCGCCCCGCGGGGACCGTGAAGGCAGACGTGCATCGCGGGCTGGCCCGGCTCCGCACGGTGATCGAGGAGGAGAAATGAGCATCGAGTCACAACTTTCGTCGTTGATCGGCGACCTTCCGGCGGGCCTGTCGGAGGGAGTCGCGCTGGGCACAGGTCTGGCCGAGGGCTACGACTACTACGAGTCCGCGATCGGGCCCGTCGTCGTCACCTTCAATCCCAGCGGGGTGTCCTCATTGGACATCATCGACGGATTCGAGGAGCGTTTTGCGGAGCGGTACGGCAAACATCTGATCAGAGCCGAGGCACCCCCCGCCTGGCGTCGCCATATCCCCGAGGCGATCGAACGGGGAGCACCGGGCCGGCTCCCCGTCGACTTGAGGTCGGTGACCGAGTTTCAGCAGGACGTGTTGCGTGCCACGGCGACGATCCCGAAGGGCGAGGTCCGGCCCTACGGCTGGGTCGCCACCCAGGTCCGCCGGCCCAAGGCGGTACGCGCCGTCGGCTCCGCGGTGGCCCGCAACCCGGTCCCGCTGATCATCCCCTGTCATCGGGTCGTTCGCACCGACGGGCACATCGGCAATTACTCGCTGGGTGGCCCTCACCTCAAACAGGAGCTCCTCGAGCACGAGGGTGCCTTGCCCGAGCACCTCGAGGAGCTGGCCTCACGTCACGTGAGGGTGCAGGGCAACGCTTCGACGGGGATCTATTGCCACCCCACGTGCGGTCACATCCGGCGATCGAAGACGTCGAACGTCATCGACTTCAAGAGGATCACAGAGGCCGAGGAAGCCGGGTTCCGGGCCTGCAAGGACTGTCGGCCGTCCTGAGGAGCGTGTGTACGCTCGCCGCCGATGCCTGACAACCCATCCCCCGAGCAGCTCGCCGTCAACACCATCAAGGCCCTGGCCATGGATGCGGTGCAGAGGGCCGAATCCGGACACCCGGGAATGCCGATGGGGATGGCCGACATCGCAGTGACCCTCTGGTCGAAATACCTGTTGGTCGACCCCGACGACCCGGACTGGCCCGACCGAGACCGATTCGTACTGTCCAACGGGCACGGGTCGATGCTCCTCTACTCACTGCTCCACTTGTCGGGATTCCCACTCCAGATCGACGATCTCCGTCAGTTCCGTCAGTTCGGCTCGCACACGGCGGGTCATCCAGAGATCGATCACTCCCTCGGCATCGAGACCACCACGGGCCCACTGGGGCAAGGCTTCGGGACGGGTGTCGGAATGGCTTTGGCGGAGGCGCACCTCAGGGCCAGGCTCGGCCCCGATCTGGTCGATCACCGCACTTACGGTTTCGTATCCGATGGCGACTTGATGGAGGGCGTCAGCAACGAGGCCGCTTCTGTCGCGGGCCATCTCGGCCTGGATCGTCTCACCTACTTCTATGACGACAACGACATCTCCATCGACGGATCGACCAACATCACATTCAGTGAGGACGTCGCCGGCCGGTTTGCCGCCCTCGGATGGCACACCCAGGAGGTCGACGGGCACGATCGCCGGGCCATCTCGCATGCGATCGAGGAGGCGATGGCCGAGCATGGGCTCCCCTCACTCATCGTCTGTCATACCCACATCGCTCACGGGGCACCGAACCTGCAGGACACCGCCAAGTCTCACGGCCAGCCGCTCGGCCACGAGGAGGTGAAGCTGGCCAAGGAGGCCATGGGCTATCCACTGGACCCGGATTTCCTCGTCGACCCCTCGGTCTATGAGTTCTTCACCGACGCCATGGAGAGAGGCAGGCGGGCCCACGCCGAGTGGAGCCGGCGTTTCGGGGCAGCCGACACCACCCTGTGGGATCGATTTTTCACTCCGGAGCCGATCGAGCTCGAGGGGCCGGGTTTCGAGATCGGGGAGAAGCTGGCGACCCGCGCCTCATCGGGTCGGCTGTTCGAGGAGATAGCCGGGAAGCTTCCGGGTTTCATCGGGGGCTCCGCCGACCTCGCCGAGTCGACCAAGACGGTCATCGAGGCGGGCCGTCTGTTCTCGAGACACGACCGGGAGGCCCGGGACATCCCGTTCGGGGTCAGGGAGCATGCGATGGGCACGATCGTCAACGGCATGGCCGTACACGGGGGCCTGCGACCGTATGGCGCCACCTTCTTCGTCTTCTCTGACTACATGAGGCCGGCAGTGCGCCTGTCCGCTCTCATGGAGGTTCCGTCGATATGGGTGTGGACCCACGACTCTGTGTTCCTCGGGGAGGATGGACCAACCCACCAGCCGATCGAGCACCTCGCATCACTGCGGGCCATGCCCAACATCTGGGTGATCCGCCCCGCCGACGCCAACGAGGTGGTCCAAGCGTGGGAGATCGCACTGAACCGGACCGCCGGCCCGACCGCACTCCTGCTCACCCGTCAGGGTGTGCCCACTCTGGGCGGTGTCGGGGACGTCTCCTTGGGGGGATACGTGCTGCGCGAGGGCACTCACGTGACGATCATCGCCACCGGGTCCGAGGTCTCCACTTCGCTGGCCGCAGCCGATCTCCTCGAGGAGGGGGGTGTCTCGGCTCGGGTGGTCAGCCTGCCCTGTTGGGAGCTATTCGCCCTGCAGACGGCCGACTACCGAGCGGGAGTCCTGGGCAAGGCACCGCGGGTCTCGGTCGAGGCGGCGGCGACCTTCGGCTGGGAGGGGATAGTCGGGGACGGTGGTCTCAGCATCGGCGTCGACCACTTCGGGGCATCGGCGCCCGCCGGGGACATCGCCCGGGAATTCGGGCTGACCGCGGAGGCGGTCGCGGCCAGGGTCAAGGCCTACCTCGACTCTTGAGCCGGACCGCCGACGTCGTCATCATCGGCGCCGGCATCGCCGGCGTCTCCACCGCCTATCACCTGGCAGTCCGCCATGGCGTCTCTGAGGTCGTCGTCGTCGACGCACGCCCGCCTCTGAGCCTGACTTCCGACAAGTCGACAGAGTGCTATCGCAACTGGTGGCCCAGCTCTCCAATGGTCGAGTTGATGAACCGCTCGATCGACATCCTCGACGAGTTGGCCGGAGAGGTTCAGTTCGGGATGAACCGGAGGGGTTATCTGTTCGTGACGGCCAGGGAGCCCACCCTCGTTCGTCTCGCAT
>Ga0299907_10000124_pt1 | contig 29811 bp, 36 predicted proteins | sample RVTome_16_FD_198680 | JGI IMG/M metagenome (GOLD analysis project Ga0299907, IMG submission 198680) | Soil microbial communities from uranium-contaminated site in the Upper Colorado River Basin, Wyoming, United States - RVT152D67 (version 2) ...
GCCACGTAATCGAGCGCGGCGACACAAGCATCTTGCCCTGTCCCATTCAATGCTGCGAGGGCCCCCGCGGAGGCGGCGCTGTCGGTGACTTTCTGATCCGCACTCCGGTCGAGACGCAATCCTGCCAGATCGACGGCGACGGCGGATGCGCCGAGTAGCAGCAGGAGTGACATCGCCAGCAGAGCCATCGAGGCTCCCCGGTCGGAAGATGTAAGACGAGATTTGAAGAAGTTCACCGTTCGTACCTAGCGGCCGCGTCGGCCGCTAGGCCCACATCGACGGAGAAGAGAATTGCATTGATCGTCGTGTCTCGTCCCGCGGTTACCTGGACTCTTGCCTCACTAGCTGGTCGACCGTCGTTGTAGCAGACGTCATTGAATAGCGGAGCCGAGCCCTCGGTCAGACGTGTGTTGCCTCCAGGACCGATATGAGCCACGCAGACGTAGTATCCAGGAGCGCTAGGGTCGAGATCACCCGAGGACGCGGCCTTGGCGACCTGGATTACCTCACTCAAGTTGCTGGCCACCTCATCACGAGTGGCTGCGTATCGGCTCGCCTCCCTCGCCGCATTCTGAATCGAATTGCCACGCCCGTACGCCACAGCAGCACTGATGGTGCCCACCAACAGCATGACCAATAGGACGAACACCAGGGCCAGTTCGATCATCGCCGCCCCGCTGTCGCCGACAACCCTGCCCTTAGGGAACCATTTATTTGCCCCAGCCCGAATCCAGGTCTCCGAATTCTGAATAATCGCCTCCCAAGCCATCCGCACGATACCACGCAGAGTGGTCGCTTACAACGGTGGATTTTGGGAGAACCTTACCGCCTAGGCCCGCGGTCCGGCGGGTCCATGAGGCTGCCACCGCGGAGAAGAGCCAGTTCATGCCGAGACCGCCGGATTCGCACTCCTCAGCCCGTCTGCGCCACCAACCGCCGGTTCTTGAACTTCGACTTGGCGTAGTCGGCGTTCATCATGGCGATGAAGTCGATCGAAATCGACTTGGGGCAGGCCTTTTCGCACTCACCGTGGTTGGTGCAGGACCCGAAGTACTGCTCCATGATCTCGACCATGTTCTCGGTGCGGGTCCATCGTTCGGCTTGTCCTTGGGGCAGCAGGTTGAGGTGTGAGATCTTGGCTGCGGTGAAAAGGTTGGCCGCGCCGTTGGGGCAGGCGGCAACACATGCCCCACAGCCGATACATGCGGCGGCGTCGAAAGCCGTGTCGGCCACGAACTTGGGGATGGGGATGAGATTGGCATCCGGTGCCGAGCCGGTGTCCACCGAGATATAGCCACCGGCCTCGATGATCTGGTCGAAGGCGGAGCGGTCGACGATGAGGTCCCGGATGAGGGGGAATCCCGATGCCCGCCATGGTTCGACGACGATGGTTGCGCCGGCCCTGAATTTTCTCATGTGGAGCTGGCAGGTCGCCGTGCCCAACTGTGGCCCGTGGGCCTGGCCGTTGATCATCACCCCACACGAGCCGCAGATGCCCTCCCGGCAGTCGTGGTCGAAGGCGACCGGCTCCTCGCCCTGGTTGGTCAGACGTTCGTTGAGGACGTCGAGCATCTCCAGGAACGACATCTCCTCCGAAATCTCATTGACCTGGTAGGTCTTGAACCCACCTGGCTTGTCCGGACCGTCCTGGCGCCACACCTGGAGCGTGATGTTCACTTGTACGACCTCGTCGTCAGCTTCACGTTCTCAAACTCGAGCTCTTCTTTTTCGAGCTCGGGCTTAGCTGCATCGCCCGACCAGAACCAAGCGGCCACGTGGGAGAAACTCTCGTCGTCCCGTAGGGCCTCGCCCTCTTCGGTTTGGTGCTCCTCTCGGAAGTGGCCGCCACAGGACTCCTCTCGATGGAGGGCGTCGACACACATCACCTGGGCCAGTTCGAAGAAGTCGTCGACTCGACCTGCCCGTTCGAGACTCTGATTCAGCGACTCGTTGACCCCGGGCACCCGCATGTCCGTCTTGAATTCCTCATAGAGGGCGGGTATCTCGGCCAGGGCTTTCTCCAACCCGGCTGCGCTGCGTGACATGCCGCAGTGCTCGAGCATGATCTTGCCTAGCTCTTTGTGAAACCAGTCCACCGAGCGTGTGCCGTCGGCTGATAGATAGCCGTTGACCCGCTCGGAGACCTCGGATTCGATGTCGGAGAAGACCGGGTCGTCGGTGGGCACGACCGGGTCACCCAGGTAGTCGGCCAGGTAGTCGCCAATCGTGTAGGGGAGGACGAAATAGCCGTCGGCAAGACCTTGCATGAGTGCCGAAGCGCCGAGACGGTTGGCCCCGTGGTCGCTGAAATTGCCTTCACCGATCGAGTACAGCCCCGGTACCGTGGTCATCAGGTTGTAGTCGACCCAGAGTCCGCCCATTGTGTAGTGCGGTGCCGGGTAAATACGCATTGGCACCTGGAATGGATCCTCGTCGGTGATGCGGTTGTACATCTCGAAGAGGTTGGAGTAGCGATCCTCTATCGCTGCCGCTCCTTCTCGTGTGATGGCGGAGGCGAAGTCGAGATAGACGCCATTCTTCAACGGCCCGACGCCTTTGCCGGCGTCAACCATGCGTTTGGAGGCGCGGGAGGCCACGTCTCGCGGGACGAGGTTGCCGAACGCCGGATAGATCCGTTCCAGGTAGTAGTCGCGGTCCCCTTCGGGGATCTGGTCGGGTGATCGAGTTTCGTTGGCGTTCTTCGGGACCCAGATGCGGCCGTCGTTGCGCAGCGATTCGGACATGAGAGTCAGCTTCGACTGGAACTCGTCCGACGCCGGGATGCAGGTTGGGTGGATCTGGGTGAAACAGGGGTTGGCGAAGGCGGCGCCTCGACGATGCGCCCTCCATGCGGCGGTGACGTTGGAGGCCATGGCGTTGGTGGAGAGGTAATAGACGTTGGAGTAGCCACCCGTGGCGAGAACGACGGCGTGGGCCGAGTGACTGGTGACATCCCCGGTGACCAGGTTCCGCACCACGACTCCGACGGCTCGACCCTCCTTCATGACCACGTCGAGCATCTCCGACCTCGTGTGGAGAGTGACCGTTCCGGCGTCGACCTGACGCATCAACGCCGAGTATGCGCCGAGCAGGAGCTGTTGGCCGGTGGCGCCGCGAGCGTAGAAGGTCCGGGAAACCTGAGCCCCACCAAAAGAGCGGTTGTCCAACAAGCCGCCGTACTCGCGGGCAAATGGCACACCCTGGGCGGTGGCTTGGTCGATGATGTTCAGCGAGACATCGGCGAGGCGGTAGACGTTGGCTTCGCGACTGCGGTAATCGCCGCCTTTCACCGTGTCGTAGAAGAGCCGGAACACAGAGTCGCCGTCGTTGTGATAGTTCTTGGCTGCGTTGATCCCACCCTGGGCGGCGATTGAGTGGGCACGACGTGGCGTGTCGTGGAAGGTGAAGACCTCGACGTCGTAGCCAAGCTCGCCGAGCGTGGCGGCGGCGGAGGCACCGGCGAGGCCGGTGCCGATGATGATGATCTTGAACTTGCGTTTGTTGTTTGGGTTGACGAGACGCACCGAGAACTTGTGGTTGTTCCACTTCTCGGCGATGGCTCCGTCAGGGACCCTGGCTTGGAGAGGCACCGTCACTGGAGGATTCCGAGGACGACTGCGGCGACGGGGGCGATAAACCCTACGCTGATCAGGGTCGAAAGCGTCGAGGCGAGATAGCGGCGCCACCTGTTGAAGCGAGGGTTGTTGATACCCATGCTCTGGAACATCGACCAAATGCCGTGGTAGAGGTGAATGCCCACCAGGACACTGGCCACGATGTAGAGGAAGGCCACCGGGGGCCGTTCGAATGTCTGGATGAAGTTGGCGTAGACCTCACCCCGCTCCCATGCCTCCGGTGCCGCCGGCTGAATGCCCCAGGTGAAGTCGGCGAGATGGAAGAAGAGGTAGGCGAGGAAAATGACCCCGCTCCAACGCATGGTGCGACTGGCGTAGTTGGCGGCCACATAGCTAACGGGCCCCTCGTAGCCCTGCTGGCGGGCCTTCCGGTTCATGATGGTCAGCGCGTAGGCGGCATGAACGTGGAGGGCGAACATCACGATCAGGCCCGTGCGAAGAATCCACAAGAAGATGTGCTCGGGGAGTATCGGGGTGAACAGGGAGCGCAGCGCCTCGCCGTAGACGTCGATGTCCGGTTCGCCGTCGATTGGGGGGAGGAACATCTTCAGGTTCCCGATCATGTGAGCTAGTGCAAAGCCGATGATCGCCAGCCCGCTGATGGCCATGACCCATTTCTTTCCGATCGCCGATCGGTAGAACTCGACCGGGAACGGTGCCCGCTTCTTTTCGACGGTGCTGGTCACTGCAATCGCATTATGCCAACTCGTTTGGGGATCGGAGATTCCTTCTCGAGCTCACCTGCTGCGGGGGGAGGCAGGGCTCGGGCGGTCCGGGTGTCTTCATCGCGGCGGGTGCCCATTTCCATCGATGCCTGTTGATAACTCGGCCTTGACGGCGCGCGTAAGATGCCATAATCTCACACATGTAATTACACGGTTGTGAGGAGATCCTGATGCAGAGCAAGCTCATCGAAGCTCTTGCCCATGGTGAGCTTTCCTGGCAGGACTATGCCAACTGCCGTGGCGCCGACGCCGATCTGTTCTTTCCCGAGCGGGGCGCATCCACCCGGAAAGCCAAGGCCATCTGCGGAGCTTGCGAGGTGAGGGGTGAGTGTCTGGACTACGCCATCGAGATGGGTGAGAAGTTCGGCATTTGGGGCGGTCTGAGCGAACGGGAGCGCCGTCGGGTCCGTCGTGAGCGCCAGGTAGCCCAACGCCGGGTTAGCTAGTGGTGACCTACAAGTAGAGCCCTGACGTATTTTCTCCGTCTTGGGAGGGTTTGCCGAGCGCTTTCTTCTGCATCTCGGCCAGTTGGGTCTGGGCGTTCATCTGCTGGCTCCACAATGACGCCTGGATGCCGTGGAACACACCTTCCAGCCAGCCAATGAGCTGGGCCTGAGCGACACGGAGCTCGGCCTCAGACGCCCCTTCGTCGTTGAGTGGGATCATGATTTCGTTGAACTCCTCTTGGAGCTCGGGGGAAAGGACCTCTCGCAGCTCATCGACCGAGCGAGAGTGCACCGCGGCCATCCGCTTCCGGCCACCATCGTCGAGGGGAGCCTGACGGGCCTCATCCAGCATCGCCCGGGTCATGGAGGCGATGCGGATCAGCTTGGTCGGCTGCGAGACGTCGGGAGTTGCTGCCTCGGTTTCGCCTTCTGGTTCGACGGCGTCCGGTTTGAGGGGTTGGTCCATCGCTCCGAAGCCTAAAGGCCTGCGCAGTGTGCGCGGACCATTAGGTTGGCCCGCCATGCGTTCGGTCATCGTGTTCACGATCGTCTACACGGCCACCTTGTTTGCATACGGCACCTACGTGGACAGTGCGCTCACCAACCTCTACTCGGGGGTCAACGTAGGTTTGTTTGTCCTATTCGGTGTGCTCCACATCTGGGCACGTTGGCCGGTGCATGCGCTTTGGGCCGTGTCCCTGGTCGGCCTGGGCAACATGATGGGAGGAGTGTTTCTGGTGGCAGGCAACGCTCTCTACATGGCCGAGGTCATCGGACCACTTCGCTACGACAAGCTTTTCCACGCCCTCGCTGGAGGTGCAATGGTGATCATCGCCTGGGAGGCGATGAAGCGATGGTCCGGCGGCATCGACCACTTCGGCGGCCAACTCCTTCTCACTTGGCTCGTGGTGATGGGTGGCGGCGCCGTAGTCGAAATCGCCGAGTTGATCGGGTCGACGATGAGCGGAGTGAGTGTCGGAGATTACGCCAACAACGCCCTCGACCTCGTGGCCAATGCCACCGGGGCCGCCGTTGGGGTCGCTTTGGTGCTCTGGTTCGAGAAGCGGGTCCCCAGGATGCAACGTGCATTGGACACGGTGTAGGCGTGATCAAGCCACTCCCGCGACGTCTCAGGGCACCCACTGCTCCTCGATGTCCTCGACCTCACCGTCGCTGATCGTAACCCAAATACTGAGTCGGAAGTCCTGGGTCTCGAGGAACTCGATCCACTCGCTGAAGGTGCCCTGCTGTGAGTCGCTGGGGTCACCGGACAGATACCAGAGGACCGACGTGTCAGCAGCGATCTCCATCTCACGTAACTGCTCGTTCTGGTTGCGAACGTAGTAGTCGTTCGGGGGAGGCGACTCCTCGCCGTCCTCGTCGGCGGCGGCCGTGGCGGCGTCACCGCGGAAGAAACAGGCGAGGTCGAATGAGATCCCGTCGGCATCGAAGTCGGCCACGAGCCCGTACCAGAGCCCATTGGGGAGATCGTCGGTCCCTGGTGTGCAGCCCGCACCCTCCGGGGCGAGGGCGTCGACAACCGTGGTCGTGGTGGTAGACGCGGCCGTGCTGGTCGTTGTGGCTGGCTGCTGAGTCGTGGTGGTGGCGAGGGCAATCGAGCTTGTAGTCGTTTCGGGTGGTGTGGTCGTGGTGGAGTTGTCTGACGCGCCGCCACCAGAACATGCCCCGAGGAGGATCCCGGCTGCTACGAGAGCGTGAAATCTTCTCATCTCGGGTATTCAACCAGTTCGGCCGGCAAGCCCCTTAACTTCACCGTCAGAATCACGTACTCTCACGTTGAGTAACGATGAGGACGAGCAATGGCTGAGGAATATCCCCAAATCCTCGATGCGGCGCAGGTGGCGGAGCTGCTGGGTATGAATGTGCAGATGGTGCGACGCTACGCCAGGGAGAAGCGGTTACCCGCCTACAAGCTCCCCGGTGGTCGCACCTTCAAGTTCTTCAGAGACGAGATCTACGAGTTCCTGAAGTCTCATCCTGCGGTTTCTGCGGAGGATGAGATCACTGATGGTCAGTCGACCTCACGACACCCAAGACCAGGTACATAGGAACGATAAAGCGGCGCTCGTCCACATCGGTCACCTCGATGTGGTCGGAAGCTACCACCGCGACTTTGCCCAGGATCATGTCGCCATCTGGCAACGTCAAGCGAACCACGTGGGCGGAGGCGGAGTGCTCGTGCAGGACGGCACGGAACGATTCCGCACCCCCCTGAGATCCCTCGGACGGCCCATCGGAGGCGAGCACCGACCATCTCGCCGTCTCCAGGACGATGTCCGCTATCTGATCCGGCCCTTCCACGGTGGCGTAGTCCTCACCTGCCTTGGTGACCGCCCCGCCAAAGCTGTGGCCACCGAACTCGACCGAAACCCTGTTGCCACGGTTGACCCATTCCTTCGCCTGATCGGACAGCGTCAGACGCCGTCTCCGGTGCAGCTCGGTGAGACGCTCGTCCTCGGCGGCCTCTTCGCTCCACTCCCGACCCGCCCCCTGACGGAGCTCGGAGGCGAGATTCGGGTCTGGTTGTTGTCCGTAATCCATGGTTTTTCGCGCTCTCGACATCGTTCGTCAGGCAGAAGATAGGTTGTTGCGACGTGAGCGTGACCCCCTCGACCAGGGTCAGGGACGTGGGCACCCCAAAGCCGGCGCGCCGGCGAATCGGTCGACCCCTATCGGCGGCTCACATCCTGATAGCTGTTGTCGTCATCCTGGCGTTCGTCCTTAACCTTGTCGTCCTCCAGGACCGCAATGCCGTCACCCTCGTCGCGGTTGCCACCGAACCCCTTGCCGCCGGGTCAACCATCGATCGGGGAGATCTTCGGCTGGTCCCGGTCGACTCCGACTTCGAGGGGTTGAGCGAGCTCGTCACAGAAGGTGAGCTCACCCGATTGGACGGATGGGTCCTGTCTCGTTCCATCACCCCTGGTGGTCTTCTCGATACGTCTGCGTTGGTTGAGCCCGGCGCGACATCCGGTTTACGGTCGATGAGCCTGCCGGTTCCCGTCGAGCACGCTGCCGGGGGAATGCTTGTTGCCGGCGACCGGATCGATGTGGTCTCCGTAGTCGACGGGTCGGCCAGGTTTGTGGCGTCCGATCTCGAGGTCATTTCGGTATCTGAGTCATCGTCGAGTGCCATTGGAAGCATCTCCGCCTATCACATCGTCGTCAGCGTGGAAGCCCAGCAGGCTCTCGATCTCGCCCGTGCCCTCGACGCGGGATCGATGGAGATCGTCCGCTCCACAGGAGCCGAAGAGATTGCAAACAGGACCGGCGATGATTCCTGACATCGCTCTGGCCGCGTCGGCCCGCGAATGGCCCGACCGACTCCATCGGTTTCTGCTCGACCATGGCGGCGGTCGGATCGTCGATCGGGTCATGGGAATGGATCAGGCGACCAAGGCTTCATTTGACGTTCTCCTCATCGATGACGTGTGCTCGTTCCTCACCCCACGACTGGTGACCGTGGTCAAACAGTCCGGTGCCGAGATCATCGGTGTGTATATGCCGGAGGATGGTCCCGACGCCAAACGAAGGTTGCTCGAGTGTGGGATCTCCGATGTCGTCGAGACCGAGGCCACCCCTGAGGAGTTCTTGACGAAGATCGGAGCTGCTCTCGCTTATCGCACCAATACCCCCACCGTCGCTCCGTCGACAGCATCTCCTGCCTTCCGGATAGGGGTAGCTGGACCTTGCGAAGGAGTGGGCATGACCGAAGTGGCCGTGGCCCTTGCCCGGTCGCTGAGCGACGACATGGAGACGGTGTTGATCGACATGGACCAACGATGGCCCTCGGTGGCACAGCGACTCAATCTCCCGGTCCACCCCAACATTCGAACCGCACTCGATCACGCCCTGCATCGAATGGAGCGTCTCGAAGAGGCTATTCACCGGCTGGGGGACCTCATGATCGTCGGGGGTCGGGCCGACGGTGGCCGGGGAGCGGAGATCTCACCCGCCGACTCGATGATGCTGCTTGATGCACTGGGGATCCGTTGCGACGTCATAGTCGCCGACATCGGACCACTCGATGGTTCGATTGCTCTGACCCGGGAATTCGACACACTGATTCTCGTAGGGGAGGCCACACCGGTTGGAGTGTCCCGGCTCGTCAAGACGACCGGCTCGGTTCTGGCGACCCAGCCCGCACAATCGCTGCTGGTCGTGGTCAACAAGACGGGTCGAGGCTCGTTCCGACGCGCAGAGATTCTCGGAGAGCTCGGTCGCGCTTTTCCCGACGTTCCTGTTGTCACCCTGCCCCATGAGACCGGGGTCGAACTGGCGGCGTGGGATGGGAGGTTGTCGGAAAAGGGCCGATACGGCCGGGCGATCGGCGAGGTGTCCAAGGTGGTTGTCCGGAGTCTCAGATGACAGTCGACGTATACGAGCGGCTGAGGAAGGAAGCGTTGGCCAGGATCGACGGCACTGGCCTGGACCCTTCCGATCAGGCTGAGGCCGTGCGAGAGCTGCTGGAAGAGACCGTCGAGGACTATCAGAAGACCGCTCACCTGGGTGGCGGTCGCTCCCTCGCCGATCCAAAGGCGACAGTCGAGCGCCTCGTGATGTCGGTCAGTGGCAACGGCCCGATCAGCCAGCTCCTCCGGCGCAACGATGTGGAGGAGATCTTCATCGAGGGCGACAAGGTCACATATCTCGAGGCCGGAGGCTCCCTCCGGTCGGCCTCATTGCCCTCGACCGAATCGGAAAACCGCCAGACGATCGAACAGCTCATGGCCGCCACCGACCGACGTTTGGACGCGTCCAATCCCATCGCCCAAGCGAGAATCCTGGATGGCACAGCCCGATTGACGGCAGTCATCCCACCAGTCGGCGATCATCTCTCGGCCACGATCCGTCGCTACGCGCTGCGTCGTCAGACGCTCGACTCTCTGGTCTCACTCGGTTCCATCACTCGCGTAGCCGCACGTTTCCTCGCCACGGCGATGGCAGCGAATGCCTCAGTCCTGGTGTCGGGACCGCCGGGTGCGGGCAAGACCACGTTTCTGTCGGCATTGATAAGCGCGGTGCCTAACGATCATTGCATTCGGGCTTGTGAGGAGGTCCGGGAGTTGCACGTCCCACTGATCCACGGGTCGTACTACGAAGCTCGACCACCTTCCCTTGACGGCTCAGGTGAGATCAGCCTCCGGGATTTGGTCAAGGTCACCCTGGCCATGAGGCCCGACGTGATTGTCGTAGGGGAGGTCCGCGGCGCCGAGGCCTTCGAGCTGACCAGGGCGGTCAATGCCGGCGCCGGTCTCGCTTGCACCATCCACGCCAATTCGGCGCGAGACGCCCTCGAGGCACTGGTCAACGCGGCCCTCATGGCCGGGGAGAATGTACCCGAGCGCGTCGTGCGAAAGGTCTTCTCGTCGTCGATCGACCTCGTCGTCCATCTCGACCGTTCGGTGGAGCCGTCGGACAACTCGATCATCCGCCAAACGGTGGAGGTGCGTGCGGTGGTGCCGGCCCTTCACGAAGACTTCTCCTCAGAGCCGATCTTCGCCAGATCGAGTTTGGGATTGCCGCTCGATTGGACCGGTGCGCTGCCGCCCGCCGACCTAGTCGAACAAATGGAACGGACCCTCGGAGCGGGGCACAGTCTTCGCTCCCTTCTGGAGGGGGGAGGGGGCTCTTGGTGAGCATCTTGTCGTCGGTGGCTACTGCCGCGGCCTTGGGTTTGGTCACTCATCTCCTGGTGACCAGGCCACGTCGAGAGCGGCGTCGCCGTGCCACGACGACCCTTCCCGGCCTCGACGTCACCCCGGTCCAGTTCTGGGGGACGGTGGTTGCGGCTGGGACAGTCACCTTCTTCGTCATCTTTGCCTTCACCGGACTCCTCGCTGTCTCCCTGGTGCCGGCGGTTGTCCTGGCGACGTTGCCCAAGGCCTATTTCGCCCGCAAGCGAGGTTTGCGTCTTGCTCGAGTTCAAGAGTCCTGGCCCGATGGGCTGCGAGATCTGTTGTCGTCGGTTCGGTCTGGAGCTTCACTTCCAACCGCGTTGGAGAGCCTCGCGCTCTTCGGCCCTGATCCTTTGCGTGAAACGTTTGAGCGATTCGACGTCTACTCGAGGAGCCTCGGCGTCGTCCCCGCCCTCGAGATGGTCAAAGACGATCTTGCCGACCCCACCTCCGACCGGATCATCGAGGTGCTGATCCTGGCTTATGAACGTGGTGGCAGCGTCGTGCCGGAGATCCTGGAGGATCTAGCCGAGGCCACTACTCGGGATCTTTGGACAATGGAGCAGGTGCGCACTGATGCCCTGGAGCAGAAGATCAACTCGCGGGTTGTTTTCGTTCTGCCCTGGGTCGTCCTGGTGGCGATGACGGCCCGGTCCGGCGCCTTTCGTGAGTTCTATTCCTCGGCCGCCGGTCTCGCAGTAGTCGGTATCGGGGGAGCGATGAGCCTTGTCGGTGTGTTCATTGCATCCCGTCTGGGAGCTCAGCCCGGCGAGCCGAGGGTGTTCGGAGGAGGCCGTTCATGAGCCCCCTCGCCATCCTGGCCGCGACAGTTTCGGCGCTCGCCGTTGGATTGCTAGTCCGTCTCATCGTTCCACCACCACGCCGGTTGCACGTCCGGGTCGATCCTTATGTGTCGCCCACGTTGTTGGCGCTCAACACAGCGAGGGACCTGGGACCGGTTCGATCAGTGTTCGGGCCGATGATCCGCGACATCGCCAACTGGGTAGGGCGAGCACTCGACAGGTCCGGATCGGGTGTCACCTTGGTGCGGGTACGCCAGGCGGGCTGGTTCTCTGGACTCACCGAGTCCGAGATAGTGGTCAGCTACCGGATGGCCCAGCTGAGAGCGCTTGTCGTCGGCTTGGTCGCCGCTGCCGTACTGGGTCAAGTCTTGGGCGCATCGGTTGCCCTCCGGGTGGTGTTGCTGGTGCTGGGCTTCGTCTTCGGAGCAGCGAGGACAAGAGGTCGGCTCGACAAGGCCATAGAGACCAGGCGAGACGCGATGAAGGTGGAGATCTATACGGTCAACCAGCTTCTGGCCATGCGAGTCCGCGCTGGCGGTGGCGTGATCCAGGCCGTGAAGGCCACGACCGAGCGCGGGTCTGGTGAGGTGATCGCAGAGTTGGGCGAGGCACTCCGACTCCATAGATCGGGCTGGCGCGGGCCTGACGCCTTCCGACGCATTGCCGAACTCACGCCGGAGCCGTTCTGCGCCCGCACCTATCGCCTGCTCGCGTCGGCCGAAGAGCGCGGTGCCGATCTGGCAGGGGCGTTGTTGTCACTGTCCGAAGACGTACGGGAAACACGACGCGAGTCGATCAAGCGGACTGCAACGAAGAGGCGAGCGGCCATGCTCGTCCCGACCATCGCCATCCTGGCGCCGGTCTTGATCCTCTTCGTGGCGGCCCCACTCCCGTATTTGATAACTGGCTGGCAATAGCGAAGGAGGCAACATGCTGCCGGCACTGAGAACATGGTCACGGGCGTTGTGCACCGATGACCGGGGATTGAACACGGCGGAGCTGATGGGCAATGCCGCCCTGGCCATTGCAGCCTTGGTGGTGATCTGGGCGGCTCTTCAGGCTCTGGGGGTGGACGTCGTCGCGTGGATTCGCACGCAACTGCTCGGCGCATAGATGACAAAGGCGTCAGCTCGGTCCAGTTCGTGCTGGCGTCTGCCCTTGCGCTGATCTTCTTCCTGACTCTGGCCAATCTGGTGGTGGTGCAATATGGGAAAGGAGCGGTCCGTTCGGCGTTGGAGCAGGGCGCCCGCGCCGGGACGACTTCGGGGGTAGCGGCCTGTGAGGACACGGCGAGTCAGGTGGTGGAGGATCTCCTCGGCGGGCGAATGTCCGATGGGCTGGTTTTGAGCTGTTCGCTCTCCGGCGGTTCGATGGTGGCCTCGGCCTCGGCGGTCTTCGAATCGTGGACACCGTTGACACCTGACTTCGACTTCTCGCTCTCGTCGTCAGCGGTGGTGGAGCCATGAGAGACCGGGGCCACGCCGCCATCGAACTGGCGCTGGCTGTCGGCGTCCTCCTCTTGCCGGTGGCGCTGTTGGTCGTCGGGTTCGGGCCATGGTCGGAGAGAAGGGTCGAAGCGGAGGCCGTTGCTGCCGAGGCGGCGCGCGCTGCGGTTCTCGATCTGAGTCATGATGCCGGGATTGCCGTCGTCACCTCTGATACGACCCTCTTGGGAATCTCCCCTGACATCGTGCGGGTCGGTTGGTGCGGCTCCACGCCAGCGTTGGAACCGGCAGGCGGATGTGTGTTCGTGCGGGGGGCTGTGGTCTCAATCACTGTCGAACTATGGACGCCGTTGGTGGAGACCCCCTGGGGTTCAATCGGTGGATTGTGGGTTGTCGGTGAGCATTCGGAGCCGATCGACCTCTATCGGAGTCTGGGATGAGGGAGTCAGATCAGGGATCGGTGACCATTTGGATGCTGGGCCTTTCGATTTTGCTGCTCGTTTTCGGTGGCCTGGCTCTCGACTACTGGCGTGCCCTGGCATTGCAGCGAGAGTTGGCTGCAGTGGCCGACTCGGCAGCGATCGCCGCCGCGTCCGGCATCGACGAAGAGGTGTACCGAGCGACTGGCGAGGTGGTGCTGGAGGAAACACGGGCTCGCGGCCTGGCAGAGTCGGCCGTTGAATGGCAAGGAGTGGAGTTGCTCAATCTGGCTGTCGACGTCGAGTCGACTTCGGTGAGCGTGACCCTCACCGGCGAAGTCGAACTGGGGCTGCTCGGCGTCTTCATCGATCAGAGCGAGCCGATGACAGTGCGTGGTAGCGCGACGGCAGTGCCAGTTCTCGTGCCGTGACCGACGAGCCTTACAGCTGCCCCAAGGGGTGGTCACTGACTGCCACGTCGGCTCCGCAGTACTGGCACTTGGTCAGCCCTGCGGCGACCTTCGAGTCGCATGAAGGACAGTCGACCGGTCCCCGTGTCACCTTGCCGTCGGCGACTCCATCCAGCATGTCCAATTCCTCGAGCTTGGCCATCAGTTGCTCCGTGGTCACCCCGCCTTCCTCGAGGAGTGCCCACATGCCGCGGACGATCATTGCGAGCTGATCGACCCTCTCATTGAGGTCTTCGATGCGGTTGCTGTGAATCGTCCCGTCCGCCACGGCCGCGCTGCGAGCGAGCGATGCTGCCCGGCTGGCTGTCGACGATCCGGCGCTATATCCCAGAATGAACTCGAGCATGGCTCCATTATCGGTGACCGCGCGCGATGACATGAACTCCTACTGACACGGTCATGCTCGCCGACCCCACGAAATCGCCATTTAGTTCGAGTGGGCCGTGGTGCGCGCTCACCGCGCATGTGTGCACAGTCGATCGAAGACCCAGAACGAGTGGGCGTGGTGCGCGCTCAGCGCGTGCGGGTGCACACTCGATTGAAGACCCAGAACGAGTGTGCCGTGGTGCGCAAAGAGCGCGCACGTGGGCACACTCGATTGGTTTCCTGGAACGCCGAGGCGGGTATTCGTCCGACCTCAACGGGATGTACATGTGAATCCTCGACCGTCGGCCTCTCGGACACGCTCACCCGTTGGGCTGCGTGGACTCGTCGGCGAACAGGTGCTGGTGACCGGTGCCCAACTCGTGGCCGGAGTAGGCAACCTGGCCTTCGTAATCTTTGCCGACCGTGTGCTCTCTGCACGCGGGTTCGCCCATCTCGTCAGCTTCCTTGCCCTATATCTCGTGGTCCACATGCCAACGGGCAGCCTCAGCGCAGCCAGCACCCTGGTACCGCAGCGAGCCCCCGGGCTCCGCCGTCGGCTGCTCGTCCCGGTTGCCTTGGTAGCGGTCGTCGTGGCTGTCAGCTCACCGGTGACGGCCTCGTGGCTCGAGCTCCCCACCGGGATCGTGATCCTCACCGCGATCACCGTTGCCGCGGCTCCATTCCTTGCATTGGAGAGGGGTCCCCTCCATGGGTTCAGCATGAACGGCCAGGTCTCTCTCACACTCGTAGTCGAACCCGTAGTGCGACTGGCGGTTGGGATCCCACTTGCCGCGGCATACGGTGCGGTCGGTGGGGCCGCCGGCGTCGTCCTCGCCGGGTATGCCGCTCTCGCCGTGGCCGCCATCCGACGGACCGGAGACCCACGAGGAAAATGGCTTAGAGAGAGCGAGGGTGAGAAATCCACCCAATCCATGGGCGGGGCGTTCTGGTGGACCGCGGCTGCCTTTCTCTTCCTGGCGCTCTTCCAGAAACAAGATGTTCTCTTCGCCAATCGACTCCTCGACGACTTGGACGCGGCGACCTTCGCCGCCGTGGTAACGCTGGGCGGCGCCGCGGTGCTGGCCAGCGTCCGGGTCCCCCTGGTGTTGATCCCACGGGCGGTGCAAGGGTCGAGGAAGGCCCTATGGGTGGCCCTCGCCCTTGCCGGGAGCCTCGGCCTGGCGGCCGTTGCCATGGTTGTGGCCGTGCCCGAGGTCGTGACCGTTGTCTTTCCCGACTATGAGCAAGCCGCCGGATTCGCGGTGGCCTACATGACGGCGATGGCGTTGCTCGCCGTGACTCGGGTTCTGGCCGCATATTTCTCCGCAACGGGTCACCCTCGGTCTGTTGCCGGCCTGGTCGGGTCGGCCGTGGTGCTGCATATCGCGCTGCTGATGGCGATGGGGAGTGACACGAGTGGTGTGGTCCGGGCCACGCTGATCGCCAATCTGGTGCTCGTGGTGCTCATGACGATTCGGGCACTGACGAAATGGCGTGCCTCGAGACAAGACGTGCCGATCGAGCAGGTGGGTGAGGGCGGAGGCGGGCTGGCGGCGGTGGTGTCAGAGGATTCCTACGATGCCGGCTACCGCGACCAGCAATGCCCAGATTGAGAGCCCAACCAAGACTCTTAGCCAGAGCTGTCGCATCCCTCTCATCCTCCAATCCCCGCAACAGTGGGCACGACCCCGGTCCAGATGACGTAGAACGAAAACCCTCCAAAGAGCAACACTGCCCACACCATGGCCCCCAGCCGCAGACCTCGGAGCCTGATCGCCCTGGGAAGGTCGGTGCGGTTCAGCCGGATGAGCAGGGTGGAATAGACGAGCATCGCAACGCCGCCAACGGATCCCGCCATGACCATCAGGATAAGTGGGGCGTCGATGGCGAAGAGAAGGATCACCGAGCCGGTGAGGATCTCCAGCCAAACGACCACCACATAGAGCTTCGATTCGGTCCATGACACCCGATCGGCCAGCCAGTTGGCTTTGACGATGTCGGCGATGAGTCGTCCTAGATGGTCGAGAATCCCCAAGTTGGTGGAGAACAGAACGACTACGCCGGAGACCCAGAAGAGATTGCGGAACCATGGGCCGACCAGCTCGCCCAGTGCCTGTCCTTCCGACCGGATGAAATCGAGTCCTTGGCCAAGATCCAACTCGAAAACCGTCGCCGCGCTGAGAGCCGACAGCATGGCGATGATGGCGAATCCCAACAGGACGAAGAGTGCGAAGTGCTCCTGGTTGGCAACCCTCCACCATCCACGCCAACGGCGCAAGTTCTCCTCGTTCTCCTCGAACGAACGTCCCACGGGAGCAGCTGTACCGGGATGACCGGTCAGGGGTGACGCGATGGGTTCGAAATGGGCTCCCATGCCCATGCCTTTGTCGCGAACCCAGTGGGACAGAGCCAAGTTGAGAGTTCCGCCACCTCCGGCGAAGACCAGCAAACCAAGCAACAGCGACGTGTTGAGGTCAGGATGAGGCTGCAGGCTCAGATCTGATACGAGTGTCGTCCACGTGTCGGCGTCGGTAGCCAGAATCAGCGCGGTGACGGCGAAGACGACCACCCAACCCACCAGCACCCACTGGATTCGCTCGACCAGGCGATAGACAACCGGCGAAACGGAGAGGGCGATCCCGATGGCGACCAGACCCAGGACCGAGACTGTGGTCACCGTGTCGGGCTCCCACGCGAAGGCGAAACCGGCCACGGTGGCGGCCCCTGCCACCCATCCGGGCCACACCCAGGAGACCGCTATGAGTAGAACGAAGATCAATGCCCAATGTCTCCAGATCCGGGTGAATCCTGAGATCGCTGTCTCACCGGTGGCAAGCGTGTAGCGCTCGATTTCCATGTTGACGAAGAATTGGGTTGCCAGCCCGACCACGGCGATCCAAAGCAGACCGAGCCCTGCCCGGGAGCTGGCGTAGGGCCAAAGAACGAATTCGCTGGCTCCTACGGCGACTGCGCCCAAGACGAGGCTCGGTCCCAGGACCCGGCGCAACGGAGGCGGTCTCGGGAGGTCTCTCTTCTCCAGTATTTCACCCCCGGCAGATTTGACTGCGGGTGGACCGGCGTCGTCCTCTTTGGCTGTGCGCATCAATAGACCAAGGGGTCTCCGACCTCCGCGACGAGAAGGCCGTAGAGCTCTTCGGCCGTCTGGCGTTCCTCGAGGAGATGGTCTCTCCCGGGGTCTTCGACAATGTCATAGAGACGCACCTTGGAGAGATCGTCTCGAGCCTGGAGCTCAAAGCGATCCGTCCGGATCATCACCCAGTCGTTGAAGGCGGCGGTGGCGATTACCCGATCTTCGGACGCCGAGCGAGGGTTTGCCACGTGCCGCATCAGGTCGTGTCCGTTCATCCATGGAGGCAGATTGATACCCAGGGCGCTCAGGATGGTCGGCACCACATCGTGGGTGGACACATAGCCCTCGTGGACACCGGCGCCGCGATGGTCGGGATGACTGATCAGGAGCGGCACATCGACCACTTCCGGCCAGAGAGCGAACGTGGGTTTACCCGTGATGCCATGCTCCCCAAGGAGAATCCCGTGGTCGCTCACCACGATCAGAAGCGTGGAGTCGAGGAGACCCAGACCGTCGACCCGGTCGAGAAAACGTCCCAGCCAGGCATCGACCATCGACACTTCGGCGGCATACAGCTTTTTCATACGCTCCAACTGGGATTCCTCCAGATACGACGAGTCCCCATATAGGGGTGTCACCGGCTCCGGCCCGTCGATCGTTGAGTCGCCATAGAGGTCGATGTAGCGCGACGGGGGATCCCAGGGCTCGTGTGGATCGAAGGAGTCGATCATCAGAAAGAAAGGCTCCAGTTTGGCGGCATCCTCCAGAAGACGTGTCGCCTCCGTGAAGACTCGTGGTGCGAGCCAGTCGTCTTCGCCCGAGCGGCCATCGGTGTTCGCCACGTATTGGACCAGTGCCGGATGCCATCGTGACCCACGCAACGGCTCAGTCAGATATTGGGCGAGTCGGTCGTTGTCAGCGGCGCGCCGCGGACGATAGGAGTCACCGTGTTGGCCTCGAATCCAACGAAAGCTGCCAAACCCGCGGTGAAAGTTCATCGACGGGCCATAGAGATGGGGGGTGTCCGATATCAGCGCGGTCGTGTAGCCCGATTGGGTGAGGATCTCCGCGAGGGTTGTCTGGTTCTCCGGAATACGCTGCCACCCCAACAGGCCAACAGTGTCGCCTTTCTGTGGCTCCCAATCCCGGAATGGAAAGGTGCGGAGACCGGTGTGGAGAGCTCGACGGACCGGGATGGTGGGCAGCGACTCGGGTACGACTCGGGCGAAGCGGGTACCTCTCGCCGCCACTTCGTCGAGAGTAGGGGTCTTCACCCACGAGTTCCCGTAGACGCCGACGTAGTCCTTCCGCAACGAGTCCAGAACCACCAGGATCACGTTCATCCCGTTGGCCGGCTTGGGGAAGACTGGTTCGACCTGTGGCACCGTTTCGGGACTGCCGCTCGCCAGGGCTCTCCGGCCCACGTCGACGGCATTAGGCCCCCATTTGGCCAGGGGCACAGCCCCGAGAGCCAGGCCGGCCGTTCGGAGCAGCCCGCGTCGAGTGATACGCATACGTTCCCACCTATTTCCGCCCGGTCTTTCTACCCGCCCGATCCCATGAGCAAACCTGCCCCGAACCGCGAAACGGTGGCGACCACGTTTCAATCGACGCAAAACAGGGAAAGGGGTTTGGGCTTCGTGGCACGCGCGCATTGGATGGCCCATTGAGGGAGTGTGACTGCTTTGGCTCTGCCATTCGGGAGGAGTGTTGGGGACCTTCTAGAAGGACCAACGCCTCATGCGGCGGATGAGGTCAGTCTCGACATAATCATTCCCGCTCACAATGAGGCCCATCGAATCGGGCCGACGCTCCATGCCTACAGACGGGGGCTCCCACACCCGGACATGCGGTTCATCATTGCCCTCGACGACTGCGACGACGCCACAGCCGAGATCGTCGTGGGCCATGCGGAGGAAGATCCGCGTGTGGAGATCCACGTTTATCCCAAGCTGGGCAAAGGGGGTGTGATCCGTGAGGCATTCGGTCTCTGTCAAGCCGATCTCGTCGCCTTTGTCGACGCAGACGGTTCCACGGCGCCGGAGCAACTCGCATTCCTCGTCGAAGCTGCCCAAAACTCCGACGGAGCCATTGCATCTCGTCGTCTGCCTGCTTCCTCAGTCCAGGGGAATCGTGCCGTCGCGCGCGCCGCCGCCAGCGTCGTGTTTGCCTGGTTGGTGAGATGTCTTTTCGGTCTTCCCTATAGAGACACCCAATGTGGAGCGAAGGTGATTCGTCGAGATGCTCTCGAACTCTTGGTGCCTCGGGTCACCACCAGCGATCTGCTCTTCGATGTCGACCTCCTGCTCCAGGCCGACGTCCTCGGTTACCGCATCGCTGAAGTGCCCACCGTCTGGGTTGAGCGTTCGGGATCCAGGGTGAAGCTGATCCGCGATCTCGGCGACGTAGCCGGTTCACTGCTCAGACTTTGGATGAGCCAGCGGAGAGGCTGGACCCGACCGTTTCCCACGTTGCCCGAACAGCTCGATGGGGGGCGTAGTGCGGCCTGACGTCGCCCTGGTTTCCCCATATCCGGCACCCGGTCGGACTCACGACGGGACCAGCGGCGTCGCCTCGTACACCGCCAACCTGGCTCGTGCCCTCTCGTCCCAGGGGGCGAGTGTCCTGGTCGTCGCTCCGGACGAGCCGAACGCACCCTCCTCACACTCAGACGCCGGCGTCGGAATAGTCCGTTGCGGGCCGCGAGGACCCCTCGCTCTCACCCGAGCGATCCGGTGGGCCGCCGATCGGCGACCCGGGGTGATCCACCTCCAGCACGAAGCCTTCCTCTTCGGTGGGTTGTCTTCGATGGCGACGTTGCCCATGGCAATGTTGCTGCTGCGTGGGCGAGCGGCGGCGACGACGGTCCATCAGGTCGTCGATCCCGAGGTCATCGGCCCCGAATTCATGGCCATGCACCGTCTCCACGGTCCCACGATGACGGTTCGGGCTGCGATCAACGCCTACCAACGAGTGCTTGCCGCGGCGGGCGTCACCATCGTCCACGAGCCGGGGTTTCTCGCACACTTGCCAGACTCAGTGGTGATACCCCATGGAGTCGAGCGGCGAACCGGCCCACCCCGCGCCGAAGCCAGACAGCGCCTTGGGCTTTCAGACGAATCACGTCTCGTGGTGCTCTGCTTCGGTTTCGTCGCTCCCTACAAGGGTCTGGAGATTGCCCTCGCCGCGGCTGGCGATGTCCCCGAGGTCCTGATCGTCGTGGCCGGCGGGGATCATCCCCGGCATGGCGCCATGTATGTCGAGACGCTGACGAGGCGTTGGGGTGATCTGGCTCGTTTCACCGGATGGGTTCCGGAGGAAGATATCTCCTTCTGGCATCGTGCCGCCGATCTCGCCCTCTTCGCCTACCCGGCTCCGCATTCATCGAGTGGTGCGGTTGCGATGGCGTTTGCCCATGGGACGCCAATCCTCACAAGCGAAGAGCTGGGTCGATGCATGGGTCTCCCGTCGGACTCGTCGGTCTCCCTCGCTGGGAGAGAGCTAGCCGAGCGCCTGCGCAAACTTGCTGGCGATCGCGATTCGTTGGCCGAGCTGCGGCGAGTCTCTACCGCAATGGGAGGCGGTCGCTCCTGGCCCGAAGTGGCAAAGCTGCATCTCCGTCTCTACGACCGCATCGTCTCCGATGCGATCGCCCCCGGGGAGCTCGGCCAGCTCGAGGTCGTGTAGAAGCGATCCGCGACGTCTTCGGTGAGGTGGCGGACCCGAACTATGTCTTCGGAGGAGAGGCGTCTCTGCCAGACGTCGAGGCTCCGCCGGCTGTTGAGTCGTGTGTGGTGCAGTTTTCCGATAGGAGCTTCCACAGGATTGAGCTCACTCGTGCTGAGTGCGATGAACCGATTCGTCCTGTCGGTGTACGAGAGGTGAAGCCGCGCGAACAGATCGGGGAACTCCATCAAAGGGTCAGTGGCGAGATCCTCGTGTCGCACTACCTCCCAATCGGGATGGCGGTCCTGATAGCTGGTCACGGTCGAGTAGACGATCCGCCACAGGATGGCGGCCTGATAGATCGGATCGTCAGTATTCGCCGCACACTCGACTTCGCCGGCGAAGGGCGCCAATGGCCCCGCCATCAACTCCTGCTGGCGATTCAGGTCGGCGAACCGGTTGGGTTCGGCGATACGTTGGTAGCTCCACGCGAACGCGCCGGGATGCCGGACCATGATCACCACGTCCATGTCGAAACGCGCGGCCAGCCACTCTGCGGACAACAGCGCGATCGGGTCTTTGACGACGATCCGGGGCGACGACACGTGTCGCCGATAGAGGAACCGGGGAAGATCGCGGAGGATTCCAAGTGTCCGGAGTGGGTTGTCGGGATTGCGAAGATGCACCAACGGTCGATATCGGTGGGCGAGCATGTCTCCCATGGCGCGGGCAACATCTCTTGCCTCGTCTCGGACGTCGGTCACCTGTGTGTACTGCGTTGACCAGCGGTGTGCGAAAACCCCGATCGGATGGTCCTGGTTGAACGGTTCGTGGATCAATGCAACACCGGGAGCGGTTGCCAGTGTCTGTCCGACCCAAGTCGTGCCACTCCGGATGGAGCCGGTGACCAGAATCGGCCTTCCGTCGCTCACGAGGCCTTTCCTCCCAGATAGTCGTGCGCTGACAACCCGGGCCAGGTGAGGGCGCTGACCAGGCGACGAGTCGAGGATGGGAGATCGTCGCGCCATTGGTCGTCCTCGCTGATCGCGACGACACCGCTCTCAAAACGCATCGGATTGCCCGAAACTGCATGACCCGACGTCAAATGCACCCGTGTGTCGTCGAGCGGAGGCTCGGCTTTCTCCCCGATCAGCGTCAGGACTCGCTGCACGGCTGACCGGGGGTCAGCAACGAAATCCTCGTAGCGAAGTGTCATCGAGGGCGCCCGTCTGGTCAGCCGCGACGCGGCCCAGTTGGCGATGTCCCACTCCAGAGCCGATCGGAGTGGATGTTGCCTCGACATCGATTTCCCCGTTCCAGGGTCGTGTTTCTGGCGGGTCCACGAGTAGGCCACGGCTCGACTGTCCCGGACCAGGTGGACAACAGAGAGATCGATGTCTTCGGACAGGGCGAGGACGTGTCCAAAAGAGGGGTCCTTGCTGGAATCGACGATCCATTTGGCTCCGGTTATCTCCTCTACCGCTTGGTAGAGGTGTTCCTGGTAGCGGAGATAGGTCGCCACGTCGCCGGGCAGATCTCCGGCCGTTCGGGTCAGCGAGGGAATGCGAAAGACACGATCTACCCGTCGCTGGAGGTCGAGTATCCCTTCGATGTCGGGAGGTGGGGCCGACCCATAGGCTCGGAACAAGACCTTCTGCCAGAAGGGGCATTCGAGACATGGTTCACCACAGTCACAGCGACGGTTCTCGATGAGTCCGCGCTGCCACAGGTAGCGAAGCTCTCCAGGGGACACGAATCCCTCGATCTCACCCAGAACTCGAGCGAGGAGGGTGCTTCCGCTACGTGAATAGCCGGTGATGAGGAGCACACGCGGTGAAGCGCTCACGACGACGAAGCGGGCCTTTCATCGCGGGTCGGAAGGGCGGCCAGGACATCATCACGGAGGCGGTTCAGGAGCGACCCGCGAAGCCTGGTGTCGTGCTGCCACACATATCTCCTGGCATTCTCACCCAGTCCTCCGGTGTCTGGCTCATCCCTGAGCTGTCTGAAGGCGTCGACGAGCCCGCGTATTGCCTGGCGGCCTTGACGGTTGTAGAGAGCACGGAGCAGCCACCCTGCTGCCAGGAGTGCAGTCGCCATCGGGCGTCGATGGTGGCGGTGTTGCACCAGAACCGCATTGCGGACCTGGTGATAGACCCTCCCGCGGTCCCACTCGATTCGCTCCTCCGGTGAGCGCTTGTGGAGAACAACGACCGAAGGGTCGTAGACGATTCGGTAGCCCCGATCGATCATGCGGTAGGACAGGTCGAGCTCCTCTTCGCAGAAGAACAGCCGCTCGTCGTAGCCGCCGGCGTCTCTGAACGCAGCGCGGCGGAGACCATGGCCCACTCCGACGAATCGGCTGACCGGAACCGCCTTCGTCGTCTTCATATGTGTCCGGGGATAAGCCCACGAGCCCAGGTCGAGTCCTCTCGTGGAGTAGTCGAGGGCCCGGAACGCGACTGCCCCCAACCGATCGTCCGAGGCGAGCCTGTCTATCGCCCTGCTCAGTGTGTCCGGGGTGTCAAAGACGGCGTCATTGTCGAGGCACACGACGAATTCGGCGTTGCCGGCGTTGATCCCGATGTTCCGTCCCGCAGCCACTCCGACATTGTCGGTTAGCTCGACGAGCTGGACTTGAGGATTCTCGGAAGCGACCCCCCGAAGTGTCTCCACTTGTTCGGGATTGCTTCCTTGGTCGACGATCCAAAGCGCCAAGGAATCGATCTCTTGATCGAGAACCGAATCGACAGCCGCCAGGGTGTCGTCCAACCTGTTCAAGGACAGGAGGACCAGATCCACGGCAGGGGAAATCACCGGCATCTCGTTCTCGCCGCCAGTCATACCCCGGCGGGGCGTTTTCCAACCGCGTTCCTAATGCTGTAGGGACCACATGTGGTCCCTACAAGGTCTCATTCGGCGATCCACGGTTCTAGTCGATCGGTCTTCGCCGCTTCGAGGAGATCACCCCGGTGTTGAAACCGGCCAGGTGGAGACGACCCGAGAATCGGGCGTGTTCGATCTTGAGGCAACGATCCTGGACCACCAGTAGCCCGGCATCGACTGCCTTCCGTGCCGCCTCGTCGTGACGAAGGCCCAACTGAAGCCAAACGACCTTGGCACCGACGTCGATCGCCTGGTCAATAACCTCAGGGATGGCGTCGTGACGCCGGAACACGTCGACTATGTCGGGAACCTCGGGCAGGTCGGCCAGAGTGTCGTAGGTCCTCAGCCCGAGGACCTCGTCATATGCGGGGTTGACGGGGTAGGTGCGGAACGGGGTGCGCACCAGGTAGGAGGCAACGAAGTTCGAAGACCTGATCGGGTTGGCTGACACCCCGACCAGTGCGACGGATTGGGAATTCTGGATGATATGAAGCCGCTCCAGTGCAGATGCATCGGGGACTGTTGTCGCCGTGGTCATTTCGCCTTCTCCAACGCCTGGTCGAGGTCGCTGATGATGTCCTCGACGGTTTCGATGCCCACCGAAATTCGGATCATGTCGCTGCCGATGCCCATCCCCTCCCGGTCCTCCGGGGGGACCTGCTGATGCGTTGTCGACGCCGGATGGATGACCAGGGACTTGGCGTCACCGACGTTGGCGAGATGGGACGCCAACTCGACGTTTTCGATGAACTTCACCCCGGCGTCGTAGCCACCATTCAGACCGAAGCTGAACACCGCGCCGGGTCCTTCGGGCAGATACTTCTTGGCCAGGTCGGTCCAGCGGTTGTCGTCGAAGATCGGGTAGCGCACCCAGGCCACGCCCGGGTGCTCGGCGAGATGCCGGGCGACGAGGGCGGCGTTTTCCACGTGACGCTGCATCCGGAGTGACAGGGTTTCCAGGCCGAGCAACAACAAGTAGGAGTTGAACGGGGAGATGGCGGCCCCGACATCACGCATCACCTCGACCCGGGCCCGCATCAGGTACCCGTACTCCCTGAAGTTCTCCCAGAAGTTGAGGTCGTGATATGACGGCGAGGGCTCGGTGAGAATGGGAAAGTTTCCGTTGTCAAACGGGAAAAGACCCGACTCGACGATCACCCCGGCGATGACCGCTCCATGGCCGCCGATGAACTTCGTAGCTGAATGGATGACGATGTCGGCTCCCCATTCCATGGGCCGGCATAGATACGGCGTGGCGAAGGTGTTGTCGACGATCAGTGGGATGCCGTGTTCGTGGGCGAGGCCGGCGTAGAGCTCGATGTCCAGAATGTCGGCGCCGGGGTTGCCGATGGTCTCCCCGAACAGTGCCTTGGTCTTCGGTGTGATTGCCTTCTTCACCTGGTCGGGGTCGCCGAAGTCGACGAAGGTCACGTCGATCCCCATACGACGGACAGTCACGTTGAACTGGGTGAATGTTCCTCCGTACAAGGCCTTGGACGAGACGATGTGGTCGCCTTCCTGGGCGATGGTGAGAAGGGCTGTGAGCTGAGCCGACTTGCCCGAGGCGGTGGCCAGGCCACCGAGACCACCTTCCAGTGACGCCACCCGCTCCTCGAACGCAGCAGTGGTGGGGTTGGACAGTCGGGTATAGATATTGCCGAAGGTCTGGAGTGAGAAGAGGTCGGCAGCGTGCTGGACGTCTTCGAACACGAAAGAGGTCGTGGCGTAGATCGGCATCGCCCGTGCGCCCGTTTCCGGATCGGGCCGTTGCCCGGCATGTACCGCTCTTGTGTCGAAGCCGTAGGTCTCGTCTGTGCTCATGTCAGCCTGTTCGATCGAGGGTGATGGAACCCGGTGCCGAATCACTACAACCGGCACGGGGACGACCTTATTCGCTCATGCCCGTTCCACCGTCAGAGGTATCGCCTCCTGCAAGGTGTGACCCTACGAAGGCTCGTCAGGTACTCGGTTCGAGGTGCAGGGTGGTTTCGAGAACCTCCTCGCGGATCATTCGGTCAAGTGACCCGCCAGGGGGATATTTGGCCCGCAGTGCATCCGACACCGTCTGAATGGTGTCGGAGTCTTTCACGTGGACCGCACGGAACTCGAGACGATCGCCATCGACGATTATGGCCACGAATGGATTCGAAATCGTGCGCTGATACCACAGGCCCTTCTCGCCGTTGACCGATCGGGCATACACCTCACCATCGGCTACGACGATCCAGATGATCGTCTCATAGGTGGCGTCGTCCGAGCGGGTCTCGATGTGCACCTCCAGGGTTTCCTCGAGCAAGTTCAGATGGTCATCGGAGACTGCCATGGTGTCCCAACCTACCCCCCAGCACCTGCTGGTGTGACGCCCCTGTGTCTGGATTCGTCGAGCAGTTGCGTGATCTGGCGATTCCGGCCCACACGACTATCGGGATGAAATTTCTGGGACCGTTCCTTTCCACGGAGGACGACCAGACGTTGGTATGGCTTCGGGCTTTTCCCGACGCTGCAAGCCGGCAGTCGATGAAGGACCCCTTCTACGGGGGAGAGCTTTGGCTCGAGGAGAGGGAGTCCGTCGTCATGCCTTTGATCGAACACTACGAATCGGTCCTGGTGGAGGACACGATCGGCTTGTGGGACTCCTGGCCGGAAACGGCTGGTCATCAATGATTGCGACTGGTGTTGTCATGGTGCCCGGCACGGCGGTGCTCGACGCAAGGTCGAAGATTCAACCTTGACTCACAGACCAGAACCTGTTCTAAGATCTGGCTTCACAACGCGCTCATCTAGAGCGGTGGAGGGACAGGCCCTATGAAGCCGCGGCAACCGATTTGGTCGGTGCCAATGCCTGACACGATGAGTTCCGCTGTCAGCGGCAACCCGCTCGCAGCGCTCTCTGAGCGCGTCAAGCGAAAAGGAGACCGGATGACACCGCACGACAACACCATTCCCAGATTTCGACCGACCACCGGCTGCATGTGTCCCTGCTCCCGGGTGGTCTCATCGACCCTGTAGGTCGCAGACGCCAACCACCCCGGGAGCCCAGCCAGGGCAGCCAGCCCTCATACGGCGTATCCCGACGAAGTGCGACATCCAGTCGCCCATTGACCGCAAGCAATCCAACGAAGGAATAGAGATATGACGACAACCCGGGAAAACCCAGTCAGCAATGGCGTGAACGTTCAGGCGCTACTCGATGCCCGAAACGCCCTGGCCGAGACCCCTGAGGGTGCCCAGTTCACCTGGAAGGCCAGCAACGAGTGGGCCGGTGGTACCCACAGCAAGTCGACCGTGGAGGAATTCTTCGGTCTCGGCGATGACCAGACCCACAAGTCGACGTTCACCTTCTCCGCCGATCATCCCGAGGTATTCGCCTCCGAGGACCACGGTGCGACCCCGGTGGAGTTCGTGCTCGTGGGTCTGGCCAGCTGTCTCACCGCAGGTGTCGCCGCCGTTGCCCAGAACCGGGAGATCCAACTCAACTCGGTCAAGGCCACCATCGAAGGCGACATGGACATCCTCGGCATCCTCGGAGGAGACCCAGAGGTTCGCAACGGTTTCAGCAACATCCGGGTCAACTACGAGATCGATGCCGATGCCAGCCAGCAAGAGATCGAGGCTCTCGTTGCCCAGTCCCAGAAGCGCTCGGCCGTCTTCGACATCATCACCAACCCGACGAACGTCAACGTCACCGTCAACTAGCGGTGTGCAACCCGGTCACATGACCCGAATACCCACCGTGGTCATCGGGGCCGGGCACGCCGGTCTCTCGGTGAGCAAGATGCTGACCGAGGGGGGTGTGGACCATGTGGTCCTGGAGCGTGGTGAGGTGGCGAACACTTGGCGGCACGAGCGCTGGGAGTCGCTCCGCCTCCTCACCCCCAATTGGCAGACCCGGCTGCCCGGCTTCGAATACGCAGGTGATGACCCCGATGGCTTCATGACCATGGGTGATGTCGTCGCGTTCATCGACGCCTATGCGTCTCTGGTCGACCCACCCTTGGAGACCGGCGTCACCGTGAACAGTGTCCGCCGCAACGACGAGCGCTATCGGGTGACGGCCAACGGGACGGTCTGGGACGCTGCCTCGGTCGTGCTGGCGACCGGAGGCTTCAATCTCGCCAAGCTGCCTGTGGTCTCCGCTGATCTCCCGGCGGTCGTCGACTCGGTCACCGCCTTGGATTACAAGCGTCCCGACCAGCTCCGCGAGGGTGGGGTGCTCGTCGTTGGGGCATCCGCGACGGGGATCCAGATCGCCAATGAGATCCACGCTTCGGGCCGTCCGGTGACGGTTGCCGTCGGCGAACACGTCCGCATGCCCCGCACGTATCGAGGGAAGGACATCCAATGGTGGCTGAAGAGGATCGGTCGCCTCGACGAAAGATACGACGAGGTCGATGATCTCGTCCGAGCCCGTCACGTTCCATCTCCACAACTCGTTGGGACACCGGACCGTTCCACACTCGACCTCAACGCCCTCACCGATAAGGGGATGAGACTCGTCGGACGTCTCAATGCAGTCAACGAAGGCAGGGCGCTCTTCTCCGGGTCGCTGCGCAACGTCTGCGCTCTGGCCGATCTGAAACTCACCCGTCTCCTCGAAGAGATCGACATCTGGGCTGCCGACAACGGACTGGACGACCAGGTCGATCCGCCACATCGATTCCCAGACACCGTGATTGAAGACGATCCCACCTTGAGTCTCGACCTCCATTCCGGGGAAATCCATACGGTGTTGTGGGCGACCGGGTACCGACCCGACTACTCGTGGCTCGACATTCCCGTGCTCGATCGCAGGGGCGAGATCAGACACGACGGGGGCGTGGTCACCGACTCGCCCGGTCTGTATCGAATCGGACTCAACTTCCTGCGGCGACGCAAGTCGAGCTTCATCCACGGTGCCGAAGACGACGCCATCGACATAACCGATCATGTAGCTGCTTACTTGACATCGCAAGACAGGGTGAGGGTGCACTGATGGCTCTGGTCGAACACTCCGGTCTCCCCGCTTTCGACACGATGCGGTGGGAGGGCGCGGCGCTGGTCGCACCTGATGATGTGAGCAGTCTGCCGGCGGTGTCGGTGGGATTGCTCAACCTCATGCCCGACGCCGCTTTGCGGGCAACCGACCGTCAGTTCATCCGTTTGCTCTCGGCTGCCGCCGATGAGGTCGACATCTGGGTACACCCATTCACCGTCGCTGCCGAGCATCGCGGTGAGGAAGCCCGGCGGCATATCGCCGACCATTACTCCTCCTTTGTGGAAGTGGGTGAACGTGGGCTCGATGCCTTGATCATCACCGGTGCCAATCCGGCTCATGACGATTTGGCCCAGGAGACCTTCTGGGACGGGCTCATCGAGGTGCTCGACTGGGCCACGGGATCGACCCGGTCGATAGTGTGCAGCTGTCTCGCCACCCACGCCGTGCTCCAGAAGTACCGCGGGATGAAGCGGACCCGTCTCCCCCACAAGCGCTGGGGTGTCTACCAACACAGGGTGCTCAAAGAGCATTCACTGCTCGAAGGGCTCGACGACCCTGTCGAGGCGCCACATTCGCACTGGTATGACGTCACCCGGGAGGAGTTCGAGACGGTTGGACTCACCGTCTTGCTGGAAGGCGAAGAGGCGGGGGTGCACATGGCCGTCGACGACGACGACTTCTACATCTTCTTTCAGGGGCATCCCGAGTACGACCCGATCAGTCTGCTCAAGGAGTATCGACGGGAGCTCGGCCGATTCTGGCGTGGGGAGCGAACCGACTACCCACCCGTACCGGAGAACTACTTGAGCGATGGAGCCGTCGCCCAGCTGGAGGACTATCGGCCGATCCTGGAGAGGGCGAAGGCGAAGGGCGTTCGGCCACCACTTCTGGTGGAGGAGGACTTGTTACCCAAGGAGACCCACAATTGGAATCAGCAGGGGCAGGTCATCTATCGGAATTGGGTACGTCGGCTGGTAGATCAACGTCAGGGCTAGCGGCGACTTCACAGATCGGATGGCTCGCGATTATTCTGTCCTTTGATCCCGCATCCTCTGTGCGAGTGTGCGCGTTCGGGGGTGGTGTAATAGGTAACACGACAGGTTCTGGCCCTGTTATTGAGGGTTCGAGTCCTTCCCCCCGAGCCAGGGCCGACTACGTTGGCTCTGAATCTGGTCCCGTCGTCTA